>Ga0153956_1000512_pt1 | contig 42800 bp, 44 predicted proteins | sample TSFL040MetaG_FD_104704 | JGI IMG/M metagenome (GOLD analysis project Ga0153956, IMG submission 104704) | Attine ant fungus gardens microbial communities from Florida, USA - TSFL040 MetaG | ecosystem: Host-associated > Fungi > Mycelium > Unclassified | place: USA: Florida, Wekiwa Springs... | reverse complement strand
TTCAGGATGTAAATCCAGACGATGGTTCCAAAACCGTAGAGCGCGAGCGCTGAAATCAGCAGAGGGTTGAAAACCAGCGCGATCAGGCCGTGCAGGTCCGCCTTGCCGGTTTGCGCGCTTGTCAGTTTGAAGAGGACCTGGCCGGTCGCGATCAGGAGCGGAGTGCCGATCAGGCCAACCCAGGTGCTGAGTGGATAGGAGGTGGCCATCGGTCAAGCCTTCGCTGCCAGGTCTTCCTGGTAATAGATGTCGCGGCCGATATCCTTGCAGACATGGGTGGCCGGTACCGGATGCATCGCGCGCAGGAAGGAATGCGTATAGGGGAAAAAGTTGAAGTGCGGATTGAAGGTGTAGCGGTATTCCCGCTCCCGCGGCACGACGATGATGAGACGGCGCCGGGCGATGCGGCGCAGCTCGGCGATGGCCTGCCTGTATTCCAGAATGTGTTCGATGACGTGGGTGCAGATCACCGTGTCGAATTCGCCGTCCTCGAAAGGAAGGCTTTCGATTTTTGCGGCGACATATTCGACGCCCTCCAGCCGTGAGGCGTCGTCGATGACGAAATCGACGCCGGTCAGGCGCGATAGGTGCGGTTGCGCCTGACGAATCCGTTTCAGCAAAGCGCCGGTGCCGCATCCCACATCGCAGACGCTGTCGCCGACGATTGCCTGCGAAATTTCCTCAATGCAGCGGGCCGAATTGTCGGTGCCCTCGTGAACCCTGGGGTGCTTCCGATAAAGCTCGGCATATTCCTCAGGCGTCAGGAATGGCGCGCGCTCGCGAAACCGCGCCAGATGCGTGATATGCTCGCCCCAGGCCAGTTGCGCCATCCAGCGAAAAAGCGCCGAATCGCGCAGGAACGGCGGCACGATGTCCTCGATGACAAAGCGAACCCGGTTGGTCATTTCCCTGTTCATATGCGCTGCTTCCCGTCTCGCTTTTACGCGGCCTTCGGATTGTGACGATGCTCGCCGGACGTGATGCCGCCGCCGACATGTGAACTCGCCAGCATGGAAAGAGCGAGGTAGTGGATGCGTAGCTGCTCCGCGCGCGAACGCGCCACCGAATCCAGAATGACGCCCGCTGTGAACATCATGAAGCCGGTCATCATCAGCGCCATGGACAGGACCCAGGTCGGCATCCGCTCGACCAGCCCGGTTTCGAAATAGGAAATCAGCACCGGCGTCATAAAGACGAGGCTCGCTGTCATGAAGAGCGAGGCCAGGGTGCCGAAGAAGGCGAAGGGGCGGGTTTCCTTCATCAGCATGGCGAACATCCAGAGGATTTTCGCGCCGTCGCGGAAGGTCGAGAGTTTTGAATGCGAGCCCTCGGGACGGCGGCCGTAGTCGAGTTCCAGTTCCGCGACCGGCAGTTTCAGCCGGGAGGCATGGACCGACATTTCCGTCTCGATCTCGAAACCGCCGGAGACGGCGGGGAAGCTCTTGACGAAGCGGCGGGAGAAGACGCGGTAGCCGGAGAAGATGTCGGTAAAATCCGGTCCGAAGATCGTGCGGTATAAAATATTGAAGATCCGGTTGCCGAAGGCGTGCCCCTGCCGTCCCGCATCGTCGTGCACGCCGCGGCGCGTGCCGACCACCATGTCGGCGCGTTCGGTGAGCAGGGTGCGGATCAGCTCGTCGGCGTCTTCCGGCGCATAGGTGCCGTCTCCGTCGCTCATGACATAGATGTCGGCGTCGATATCGGCGAACATGCGGCGCACCACATTGCCCTTGCCCTGACGGCGTTCGCGCAGCACGGTCGCGCCCGCGAGCATGGCGCGCAGCGCCGTGCCGTCCGTGGAATTATTGTCGTAGACATAGACCTCGGCCCCCGGCAGGGCCGACTGGAAGCCTTTGACGACGGCCTCGATGGTCGCCGCCTCGTTGTAGCAGGGCAGCAGAACGGCGATGCGCAGGCTCTCGGTCCAGGTCTCTCTCATGATTTCCACGCAAAACAGACGAAATCCGCGCCAGCATAGACCGTCGCTCGTTAATAAGACCCTATGGCGCTTGCCCGCCTCGAGCCGGGAACGGCCTTTACGCTTTGTTGAGGCCGGCAGGCTAGCCTTGCCGGGATGGGCGAGCGCAGGGCTGTGGCATGACGGATGTGATGGAAATACGCCGGACCGCCGGCCGTAAGGAAAAGGGTGCTTTGGGCGCCGCCTTTTCGAGGCCGTGGATCGCTACTCTGGCCTATTGCGCCCTCGTCATCGTCACGCTCCTGATCTTCAACCGCAACGCGACGGACTATGTCGGCGCCGACAACGACGATGCGATGCGTCTTGTCGAGGTTCGCGATCTGCTCGCGGGTCAGGGCTGGTTCGATCTCACGCAATATCGCCTGGGCCTTGCCGGCGGCACGCTGATGCACTGGTCGCGTTTCATCGACCTGCCGATCGCCAATCTGATCTCGGTCTTCCGTCTGTTTCTGGCTCCCGAGCGCGCCGAAGCGCTGGCGCTGACCGTCTGGCCGCTGCTGCTCGTCGTGCCCTTCATGGGCTTCATGGGCCTTGCGGGGCGTCGGATGGGCGGCGTGGTCGGCCAGCATGTCGCACTTGGGCTGACGGCGCTCGCGATCGTCACCTCGGGCCGCTTCGTGCCCGGCTCGATCGACCACGACAACGTCCAGCTCGGTCTCGTCGCGCTGATGGCGGCGATGCTGGTGGACGGCGCTCATCGCCCGGCAAGCTTTGCCATCGCCGGCTTTGCGGCAGCACTTGCCGTCGGGATCGGCGCGGAGACGACGCCGTTCGTCGCGGTGGTCTGCATGATCGTCGCGGCACTCTGGGCCTGGGAGGGCGCGGATTTCGCCCCGGCCGCCAAGGCCTTTGCCCTGACGCTGACGCTCGCCATCACCGCCGCCTTCTTCCTGACGGTGCCGCCGCATCTCTATTCGACCGTCACCTGCGACAATCTCTCGCTCGGCTTCTACGGAATTACCAGCGTCGGCGGCGCCGGGCTCCTCGCCTCCGTCATGCTCGCGAGCCATCGGCCGCGCGCCTGGCGGCTGGCGGCTCTCGCCGCGACCGGGAGCGCGGTGCTTGCGACGGCGCTGGTGCTCGCGCCGCAATGCCTGCGCAGCCCCCTTGCGGATCTCGATCCGATGCTGGTGGACCTGTGGCTCAACGGCGTCAGCGAGGCGCAGTCGATCCTGTCGATCGCCCGCACCGAGCCGGAAACCGTCGGCGCCTTCTACGCGACCGGTCTTCTTGGCATCGTGGTCTGCATCTTCCGCATCGCGCGCCGCGACCGCGCGCAACTGCACGCGATCCTGCTGGCGATGTTGCTGGTCAATTGGGTGATCGCGCTGGTGCAGGTCCGCGGCGCTCTCTTTTCGAACGTGCTGGCAATCCTGCCGCTGACGCTCTTCATTCTCGATCTGCGCCGCATGTCCAATGCCGATCCGGAAGACCCGCCGGCAGCCCTTTTCTACGTGGTGGGCGTCCTCGTCTCCGTGCCGGCCGTCTGGGCCGTCGGTGGCAGCCTTGCGGCAGGCAACGGCGCCAACCTCTTTTCCCCGGCCGGCGTCTTCGCCGGCGAGGAAGGTGCGGCCTGCTTTTCGCAAGCAGCCATCGCGCCGCTCGTAGGGCTTGCGCCGGGCGTCGTCGCCGCCTCGTCGAACATGGGCGCGCCCATCCTGCGCTTCACGCCGCACCGGGTGCTCTCCGCACCATATCACCGCGATCAGGGCGGCATGCTGACGGAAATGCATATCGGCCTCTCCCAGCCGGCGGAGGCCGAGGCCTTTCTGCGCGGCGCGGGCGTGACCCTGCTTGCCTATTGCGCCAAGGACCCGCAAACGGAAAGCATCGCCCGCCTGAAGCCGGACGGCCTTTACGCGGCGCTCGCAAAGGGCAACGTGCCGGCCTATCTGAAGCCGCTCGCGAGTGGAGACGGCGTGCAAATCTTCCGCGTCACTCCGTGATCTTCGCCGCCGCATAGAGCATTTCCAGGAAAAGTGGATACCGGTTTTCCGTCCGGAAATGCGGCAAAATAGAATATTGGAGCTTTTTCGCGATTCGAAGAAAAGCGGAAATGCTCTAAAACGGCGGTATGAGCAGCTTCTTCGAGAATGATTCGCCGTCCAACCTTGCCGAATATTCGGTTTCGGAACTGTCGGGATCGATCAAACGCACGGTCGAGAACGCCTTCGACCAGGTGCGTGTGCGCGGCGAAATCTCCGGCTATCGCGGCCCGCATTCCTCCGGCCACGCTTATTTCTCACTGAAGGACGACCGCGCCCGCATCGATGCGGTCATCTGGAAGGGCAGCTTCTCGCGCCTGAAATTCCGCCCCGAAGAGGGGATGGAGGTGATCGCGACCGGGAAAGTGACCACCTTTCCCGGCTCCTCGAAATACCAGATCGTCATCGAAACGCTGGAGCCGGCGGGCGCCGGCGCCCTGATGGCGCTGATCGAGGAGCGCAAGCGCAAGCTCGGCGCAGAGGGTCTTTTCGACGCGAACCGCAAGCGCCCGCTTCCTTTCCTGCCGCGGGTCATCGGCGTCGTGACCTCGCCGACCGGTGCGGTCATCCGCGACATCCTGCACCGCATCGCCGATCGTTTTCCGGTGCATGTGCTGGTCTGGCCGGTGAAGGTGCAAGGGGAGGGCTCGGGCGAGGAGGTGGCGGCGGCGATCCGCGGCTTCAACGCCTTCGAGCGCGGCGGCACGCTGCCGCGGCCGGATGTGCTGATCGTCGCGCGCGGCGGCGGCAGTCTGGAAGACCTCTGGAGTTTCAACGACGAGGCGGTGGTGCGCGCTGCGGCGGCAAGCGACATTCCCCTGATCTCGGCGGTCGGCCACGAGACCGACTGGACGCTGATCGACTATGCCGCCGACGTGCGCGCGCCGACGCCGACGGGGGCCGCCGAAATGGCGGTGCCGGTGAAAGCGGAGCTGGAGGCGCAGGTGGCAAGCCTTGCGGCGCGGCTTCGGACCTGCGCCAGTCGGCAGATGGACCACCGCCGCCAGGGCGTGCGGGCGCTGGTGCGCGCGCTGCCGTCGCTCGACCAGTTGCTTGCCCTGCCGCGCCGCCGCTTCGACGAGGCGGCGACCGGGCTCGGGCGCGGGCTGGAGCGCAACACGCTGGAAAAGCGCCGCATCTTCGAACGCGCCGCCGCGCATCTGAGGCCAAACGTGCTCTCGAACCGTATTACGGAGCGGCGGCAATCACTGAACGACTGCATGGTGCGGGCGGAACGCCGCGTCGAGCGGCTGCTCGCCGACAGCCACAAGCGCGTCTCGAATGCCGAGGCCTCGCTTCGCAGCGTGCCGGGCCGGCTGACGGCGCAGACGACGCGCGGCCGCGATCGTCTCGCCAATCTCCTGCATCACGCCGATACGGCGGTGCGCCACAAGCTGGTGCAGGCGCGTGGCGCGCTTTCCGCGCAGGATCGCGTGCTGCAATCGCTTTCCTACAAGAACGTTCTGAAGCGCGGCTATGCCGTCATCCGCGATGGCGAGGACAGGCCGGTGTCGCTTGCCGCCTCGCTGCAGGCGGGTGCCGCCATCAGCATCGAGTTCGCGGATGGCCGCATCGGCGCGGTCACCGGCGAGGGAGGGGATCGGCCGCCCGTGCCCGCCGCGCCTGCGCCAAGAAAGCGCGGCGCAAAGCCGGAGGAACCCACCGACAAGCCCAAGCAGGGAAGCCTGTTCTGATCCCGACTGGATCGGCGCGTCACGAGGGACGCGCCGCACCGCAGGCCGATCAGGCCCACTCGCCCTTGCGCATCACCGGCACGCGGGCGCCGTCGGCGGTCATCCCGTCGATATCCACCTTGTCGGAGCCGATCATCCAGTCGATGTGGATGAGGCTGGAATTGCCGCCCTGCGCCTTGATCTGGTCCGGAGTGAGGGATGCGCCGTTGACGAAGCACTTGGAGTAGCACTGGCCGAGCGCGATGTGGCAGGAGGCGTTTTCGTCGAAGAGCGTATTGTAGAACAGGATGCCGCTCGCCGAAATCGGCGAGGAATGCGGCACCAGCGCCACTTCGCCGAGGCGGCGCGCGCCCTCGTCGGTGTCGAGCACCTTGTTCAGCACCGCTTCGCCGCGCGTCGCTTTCGCCTCGACGATGCGGCCGCCTTCGAAGCGCACCTGGATGTTGTCGATCAGCGTGCCCTGATGCGAGAGCGGCTTGGTGCTGGAGACGTGGCCCTCGACGCGCAGCGCATGCGGCGTGGTGAAGACTTCTTCCGTCGGGATGTTCGGATTGCAGGTGATGCCGTTCTTGGCGGTCGCGGCGCCGCCGTGCCATTCATGGCCGTCCGCGAGGCCGACCGTCAAATCCGTGCCGGGACCCTGGAAATGCAGGGCGGAGAAGCGCTGGCCGTTCATCCAGGCCGAGCGGTTGCTGAGATTGCCGTTGTGCTCGGCCCAGGCCGCGACCGGATCGGGCGCATCGACGCGCGAGGCGGCGAAGATCGCCTTGGCGAGCTTGGCGACGGCGATCGCTTCCGGATCGTCGGGGAAGACCACCTTCGCCCAGGAGGCGGTCGGGTAGGCGACGATGTTCCAGTTGATATCGAAATTGGCGATCTTTTCCAGCGCCGGCTGGTAGGCGGCCGAATTGGCGCGGTTGGCACGCGCCACCTTCGCCGGGTCCTGGCCGGAGAGGAGAAGCGGGTTGTCGCCGACGATCGCAAGCCGCGCGGCGCCGTTCGCATAGGCCTTGGCCATGCCCTCGTAGAGCCAGCCCGAGGCGCGGTCGAAGCTTTCGTCCGGGCCGAGTTCGTAGCGGGCGAGCGTCGTCTCCTCGTCCGCATAGAAGGTGGTGACGAGCCCCGCGCCCTCGGCATAGGCGTGACGAGTGATCTGGCGCACCAGCGGCAGCGCGGAAAGCGGCGCCGTCATGACCAGGTCCTGGCCCTTTTGCAGCCGCAGGCCGACCTTCACGGCCACTTCGGCCAGCTTGTCCAGCTTGGCGGCGTCGACGGGATGATTGTGGCTTTGCGGAACGAAGGTCATGGATACCTGCCTGCTGCTGATCAACGAAAACGGAATAAGAGACTTAGCCGCCTTTGCGGCGAAAATGAAGTGTCAGGCGATCAGCGATGCCGCCACGGCCTTGAGCGCGGCAACCGCATCCTGCGGCGCAAGCCGCACCTGCAGCCCGCGCTGGCCGCCGTTAATGAAGACGAGGGCCTCGGCCATCGCCGCCTCCTCGATCGCGGTCGGTACAAGTTTCTTCTGGCCGAAAGGGCTGATGCCGCCGACGTGATAGCCCGTCAGGCGCTCGGCATCGGCCGGCTTCATCATGCTGGCCGATTTGCCGCCGAAGGCGTGGGCGAGCTTCTTCATGCTGACTTCCCGGTCGGACGGCACGACGACGCAGACCGCCTTGCCGTCCACCTCCGCCATCAGCGTCTTCAGCACGCGATGCGGCTCCTCGCCAAGCGCTTCGGCGGCCTGAAGCCCGATCCGCTCGGCATTCGGATCGTAGTCATAGGTGTGAACCGTGAAGGTGACGCCGGCCTTGGCGAGCATCTGCGTGGCACGCGTGGTCTTCGACATCAAATTATGCTCTTCATTTGCCGCTTCGGCCCTCGAAATGCTGGCGGTCGAGGCGATCGAGTATATCGAGGCCTTTCTTGGCGTCTCCCCTTGCAGCCCGCAGGCGAAACCGCGTTTCCGCATCGAACTCGGTCAACGCCTTGGTGGAAAGCTCTTCGAAGAGCTTGTTGAGGCTCGTGCCGCGCGCCGCCGCGAGCGCCTTGAGGCGTTCGTGCTGATCGGCCGGAAGGCGGATTGTCAATGTGCTCACGTCAAGACCTCCTTTGAGCGAGGAATTCGCCGGCTGTGACGACGCGCAGTTGCGGAAACAGGAGTTCGGCTCGCGCGAAATCCTTCCTGTTTGCCGTGATAAGCGCCGTAGCACCCCCGCCGACAGCCAATTCAATCAGGTGGTTATCGGCTTCGTCTTTCAAATTCGGGCGCCACAAATAGTAGATGGGAACCCATTGGCAAACGGAAAAGAACGCTTCGAGCAATAGGAAGCGCTCGTCCTTTGGAAGGATCGCGTCGTCGAAAAGCTCTTTTCTCCCGCAAACGTCTTCATATTCGGCGAAGAGCGCGTTCCCCACCAGGGGAAGTAGCATCTTTTCAAGGCATAGCCGAATGACCTGCCGAGGCGCACCATCAGCGTTCATGATGGCCGAAACGAAGATGTTCGTATCGACGACGACCTTCTCTATCATGGAGCACTGATAGCATATGTGCTATCACGCTGGAAGCCCTTATACCTTGGCCGTTTATGGAAAGATATCCGCATAGGCCTCCGGCTTGAAGCCGATCAGCAGCTTGCCGTTTGCTTCCAGCACCGGCCGCTTGATCATCGAGGGCTGCGCGAGCATCAGGTCGATCGCCTTTTCCTTCGTCAGGTCCGCCCGGTCGGCGTCGGGCAGCGTCCTGAAGGTCGTGCCGGTGCGGTTGAGAACGGTTTCCCAGCCGGCGGTCTCGCTCCAGGCGTCGAGATGCGCGCGGTCGATGCCTTCGGCCTTGTAGTCGTGGAAGCGGTAGGCGACGCCGTGCGCGTCCAGCCAGGAGCGCGCCTTTTTCATCGTGTCGCAGTTCTTGATGCCGTAGATCGTCACCGACATGGGCGTTTACTCCTCCAGCGTGCCGGGCTTGCGCGCGGCCGTGCTCGGCTGGTCGCAGGCGATCTTCATCAGGTCGCCGCGCCGCTGCACCAGACGGTCCGAAACGCGGGTGACGATCAATCCGGCCTGCGGGGCGCGGATGTCGACGGTGCCGTCCGGCCGGCCGGGCGCGGTGACGATGGTCGCCAAGAGGTCGCCGGCTTCGACACGCTCGCCGATATTGCGGTGGAAGAGCACGGCGCCGCCCGTGGAGGCGCGGATCATCTCGATATTGTCGAGCGGCACGGCAGGCCCGTTGAAGGGGCCAAGCTTCACGCTCTCGTCGCGCACGATGCCGCGCGCGGCAAGGAAGCGCCACAGGCCCTCGGCATCCTTCTTCGCCATCTCCGGATAGACGTCGCGCGTGCCGCGCAGCTCGACCGTGACGGCGAGCTTGCCGGGAAGGCTGTCCTTCTTCTCGCCCGGAACCTCGTATCGCCATGCAAAGCCGACGGCCTCCTCGAAGGCGGAGCTTTCGCCGTCGGAAATCAGCACCGCTTCCATATCCATGGCGGCGGCAAGGTCGGCCGCCTCCGGCCAGAAGGCATCGGCGATATAGGCGTACTGCAGGGCTTCGTCGTCGCAATGAAGGTCGAGCACCAGATCGGCGCCGAGCGCCATGTGCAGAAGCTGCCGCTTCAGCCGCTCCGGCGCGCGGCGGCGGTCGAGGCCGTCCAGCAGGCTGTCGCGGTCACGGATCGAAACCAGCGGAAAGTCGCGGTTGAAATTCGTACGGGAGCCGAGGTCGAACCGGCCTTCCATGCCGCTGAAATGCCATTGCGCCGCGCCGATCGGGTTTGCCTGCGGTAGAACGGTGATGTCGCCGAGAATGGCGCCGTCGCTTTCCGCCTGCCGCAGCCGCTGGCAGAGGAAATGGACAAGCGCCGTGCCGGGAAGCTCGTTGGCATGGAGCGCCGCCTGGATGTAGACGGTGGGCGCCTTGGGATCGCTGCCCTTGAAGGAAAACACCGGCAGCCGCCATTCGATGCCGGGCGTATCCCCTTCGATGATGATCTCGCAGGTTTCCATATGCGTCACCTCCGTCTGCTTTGCCGCATGCTCATAGCAAGCGGAGGCGAAGATGCGCAATGGCCGGGGATATCGATCGCAGGGGCGAAGCGTCAGCCGAGCAGCGGCCAGCGACCGAGCTGATCGGGCTTGCCGGTTCCATAGAGGCTGTGAACCAGCACGAAATCGCGCACGGTCCACGTCACCGGCGCGTCCAGGCTGGTGTCGGGAACGGTCCTGCGGTCGCAGAGCAGGGTGAGATGCGGCGCAAGGCTCGGGATCATGGTGGTCGGGTGCAGCCCAAGCCCATGCATGGCAAGGCGGAGCTGGAAATGCAGCGCCCGCAGGGCCGGATTTTCCGTGCTGGCGCAGAGCATCAGCGGGTGGCTCGGCTCGTCGGCGCTGACGACGCGGTCGAGCGTCACCGTGAAGGGGGCCGCGCGGACGGCGGCCGCCGCCTGCATCGCGGCGAAGATGATATCCTCCGACAGCTCCGCGAAGGCGCCGATGCCGTAGAGGGAAATATGCAGCCGGTCGCGGGCATAGGGTTTGGCGGAGAGGCGGTATTGCTGGCTGAGGGTCTTTGCCACCCGCTCCGCGTCCGTTGCGGCGGCCGGCTCCGGCAGGAGCGCGAAATAAAGATCGGACCGACGCGGCCACGCGGGACGACTCTCCCGGAATTGCGGCGGTCCGCCAAGATCATAGGAAAAATGCGCGTGTCGGCCTTCCCGCATCGATCGTTCCGTGACCCATGAGCCACGCCTTCAGGCGGCTTCCATCAAGCCGTGCAACATCATATGCCGTCGCTGCCAACAGTCAAAAACAAAAACACAGCAATTAATTTATCGTTAATTTTTGTGAATACGCGTTCCTGACCCGCGCTGGCAAGAATCGGGTTGAAATCGCGATCCCGCAGTCCGATCTTGTCGGGAAGACAAACGTATTCAAGGAGCGGGACCATGCACCGCTATCTCATCTTCGAAACCGAGGCCGGCTTTTGCGGCATCGCCTGGAGCGATATCGGCATTGCGCGCTTCCAGTTGCCGACGAAAAGCGCGGAAGCGACCGAACGGCTCTTGCTGCGTCGCCTGCCGGACGCAAAGCCCGGCGACGCCGGGGCGGACGTGCTTGCCGCGGTTGCCGCCGTCAAACGCTACTTCGCCGGTGAAGCGATCGATTTTTCCGGCGTGGTCCTCGACCTCGACGGCCAGGACGACTTCTTCAAACGCATATACGCCGCCGCGCGCCGCATCGGCTGGGGCCAGACGACGACTTACGGCACGCTGGCAAAAGAACTCGGCGCCGGCTCGGAAGCGGCGCGCGATGTCGGCCAGGCGATGGCGAAGAACCCCGTGGCGCTCATCATCCCCTGCCACCGCGTGCTCGCCGCCGGCGGCAAGATCGGCGGCTTCTCGGCACCCGGCGGCGCATCGTCGAAGCTCCACATGCTGAAGCTGGAAGGCGTCCACGTCGGCCCGCCGGAGCCGGCCCAACAGTCGCTCGGCTTTTAGGCGTTTATTCCCACTCGATCGTGCCGGGTGGTTTGCTCGTCACATCGTAGACCACGCGGTTGATGCCGCGGACTTCGTTGATGATGCGGGTGGCGGCGCGGCCGAGGAATTCCATGTCGTAGTGGTAGAAATCCGCCGTCATGCCGTCGACGGAGGTGACGGCGCGCAGCGCGCAGACGAATTCGTAGGTGCGCCCGTCCCCCATGACGCCGACCGTCTGGACCGGGAGCAGCACGGCGAAGGCCTGCCAGATGGCGTCGTAGAGGCCGGCCTTGCGGATCTCGTCGAGATAGATGGCGTCGGCCTCGCGCAGGATTTCCAGCTTTTCGCGAGTGATGCCGCCGGGGCAGCGGATGGCAAGCCCCGGCCCTGGGAAGGGATGGCGGCCGATGAAGCTGTCCGGCAGGCCGAGTTCGCGGCCGAGCGCGCGCACCTCGTCCTTGAAGAGTTCGCGCAGCGGCTCGACGAGCTGCATGTTCATGCGCTCCGGCAGGCCGCCGACATTGTGGTGCGACTTGATGGTGACGGAAGGGCCGCCGGTGAAGGAAACGCTCTCGATCACGTCCGGGTAGAGCGTGCCCTGGCCGAGGAAGGCGGCGCCGCCGAGCTTCTTGGCTTCTTCCTCGAAAGTCTCGATGAAGAGCCGGCCGATGATCTTGCGCTTGGTTTCCGGGTCGGAAACGCCTTCCAGCTCGCCGATGAAGCGGTCGGAAGCGTCCACATGCAGGAGATGCAGGTTGTAGTGCTCGCGGAACATGGCGACGACGTTTGCCGCCTCGTCCTTCCGCATCAGGCCGTGGTCGACGAGAATGCAGGTGAGCTGGTCGCCGACGGCCTCGTGGATGAGGAGGGCGGCAACCGAACTGTCCACGCCGCCGGAAAGCGCGCAGATGACGCGCTTGTCGCCGACCTGTTTGCGGATCGCCTCGACCGCCTTTGCCCGGTAGGCGGACATGGTCCAGTCGCCCTTGAGGCCGGCGATGTTGTGAATGAAGTTGCCGATCAGCTTGGCGCCGTCCGGCGTGTGCACGACTTCCGGGTGGAACTGCACGCCGTAATATTTGCGTTCCTCGTTGGCGATGAAGGCGTAGGGCGCGTTCGGTGAGGTGGCGATGACCTCGAAGCCTTCCGGCAGCGCCGTCACACGGTCGCCGTGACTCATCCAGACCTGATGGCGGGAGCCGGCGGACCAGAGGCCCTCGAAGAGCGCGCAATCCTTGTTGACGTCGAGGAAGGCGCGGCCGAATTCGCGGTGATGGCCGCTCTCGACCTTGCCGCCGAGCTGCATGCACATGGTCTGCTGGCCGTAGCAGATGCCGAACACCGGCACGCCGCTGTCGAAGATCACCTGCGGCGCGCGCGGCGAGCCGTCGTCGACGGTCGAGGCCGGGCTGCCGGACAGGATCACGGCTTTCGGCTGGAGGCGCTTGAAGCCCTCGGCGGCGGATTGGAAGGGGACGATCTCGCAATAGACGCCCGCTTCGCGCACGCGCCGTGCGATGAGCTGCGTCACCTGGCTGCCAAAATCGACGATGAGAACGGTGTCGGGATGTGCTGTCTGGGTCATGGCGAGCCTTTAAAGAAAAGCGCTTCCGCTTTCAATCGGGGAAATCGGCGGCAGCCCGGTTTTATTGTCCCGATTGTCCCTCCGGCAACAAGGATCAGAACCAGAATACACCGTCCTCGAGGGCGGTGAAGAGGCCGTCGACGGCATAGGAAAGCTTGCGGTCGACCACATGCAGATATTCGGTCCAGCCGGAAATGTGCTGCAGCTCGACCACGCCGTCGGAAATGCCGCGAAGCCCGATCAACGGCAAGTCCCAGCTCTGGCAGGCGCGCAGGATGGCGAAGGTTTCCATGTCCACCATGTCGGCGGGGATGGCGTCATAGGCGGCCTGTCCCGAAACGACGTTGGCGCCGGTCGAAAGGCTCGCCTCGGGAATGCCGGGGATGCGCAAGGGCAGGTCGACGACGGCGGGAAGATCGAGAAACGGCGTGCGCCCCTTTTCGAAGCCGAGCGGCGAGGCGTCCATGTCGCGATAGGCGATCGAGGTCACCTGATAGACCTCCGTCTGTTCGAGCCGGGCCGAGCCCGCCGAGCCGAGGGAGACGACCATATCCGGCAGATCGTCCTGGGCTTCGAGCTTCGCCAGCGTCCGGGTCAGCGCAATCGCGGCCTCGACCGGTCCGACGCCGGTCATCAGCGGCTCGATGCGGGAGCGCAGGAACGGCCCATATTCCGCCTCCGCCGCCATGACGAAGAGGATCGACTTGCCGGCGACCGACTTCAATTCGAACGTCATCCCTTTATTCCTTCCCGGTCGCGAACGACCATCATCGTGCTGGTCATGGAAGCGATGAGTTTCGCCGGGCCATCGCCGATGGCGTAGCCGCGCCCGTCGGCGACGATGATCGTGCTGCCGGGCTTGGTCACTTCGCCGCGAAAGAGAAACCGCTCGCCGCGCCCCGGCGACATCAGGTTGACCTTGAACTCGATCGTCAGGATCGAGGCGTCGGGGTCGATGACGCTATAGGCGGCAAAGCCGCAGGCGCTGTCGAGCGCAGCGGAAATGACGCCGGCATGGAGGATGCGGTGCTGCTGCGTCAGGCGCAGATCGAACGGCAGCTCGACTTCGACGAGGCCGTGCTCGACGCGGGTCAGCGCCGCGCCGATCGTCGCCATCGCCGCCTGGCGCTCGAAATTCCGGCGGATGCGCTGCCGGAAATCGCCTTTCCCGTCTCCTGTCATGCTAAGTCCTTTCGACCCGCGCGAAGGTCGCATGACGGATGGCTTTCCACAAGCCGAAAAGCCATCGATATCAATTGGGTGTCGGCGCTGCACAAGCCTTAGGCAACGGGTCGTCCGTCAGGCCTTCGAAAGGCGCGCGATGTGCTGGTCCCAGGCGACGTCGCTCTGCCGGTCGAGGAAGCTTCCCCGATAGGAGGAGACGGCGAAGCCTTCGGGGGCCGGCGCGATGCCGGCGGCGTCGAGGATGGTCTCGGTCTTCAGCACGCGGCCGGTGCGGGCGTCGAGGGTGACGGCCGCTCCCTTGACGGGAGAGGTCACGCCGACGAGGCCTTTTTCGCGGTTGACGGCGATCGCGCCGACATAATTGCCGAGCGCCCGCGTGACGTCGTCGGGCAGCGTGACGAAGGAAAGGTCTTCGCCTTTTGAGAACGATCCGACGAGCGGCGGCAGGTCGCTCCGCCGGCCCTCATACTGGCAGGCGAACCAGATGCGGCCGTTGGCGTCGATATCGACGTGCCGGGTCGAGACCTGCCGGTAGCGCTCCGGCAGCACATGTTTTTCGACGAGCGCGCCGCTTGCGGCGTCGATCAGCGTCAGCGACGGCTGCATAGTGTCGAGGTTGAGCTTGGTGCGGCCGAAATCGGGATGGGTCTCGATGCCGCCATTGGCGACGACCAGATAGCGGCCGTCGTCGGTGACGGTCATGTCGTGCGGGCCGACGCCGTAGGTTTCGTATTCGCCGATGCGGGCGAAGCGGTTGCCGGCGTCATAGAGGCCGATCATGCCGCGATTGCCGTCGAAATCGTTCTCGCTGGCATAGAGCAGCCGGCCATCGGGCGAAAAGACGCCGTGGCCGTAGAAATGCCGCCCGTCCGGCGAGGTGATGACGATCGGCTCGCCCTTCGCTCGCGGGTCGAGGATCATCGCGAAGGTGCCGGGCCGGCGCGCGAAGGCGACGGTGCGGCCGGTCGCCGCCGAAAACGCCATGCCATGCGCGCGGGCCGGCAGCGTCACCTCGTCGACGATGTCGCCGCGCTCGGAAACGGTCGCGACCGCAAACGAGCCGTCCCTCCTGCGCACGCCCGAGGCATAGACCGCATCGGCGCGTTCGAGCGCCATCAGCTTGCCCGGCGCAAGCGCGGCGAGGAAGCTTGCCCCCGCCGCCTTGACGAAGCTCCGCCGGTCGATCAGCGCGCTGCGCATCGCTCAATCCCCGTCGGAGAAGGAGAAGCCGGCCGAAAGGCCGATGGCGCCGCCGTAAGCGTCGCTGAAGCCGGTCGTCAGGTCGCGGCTTTCGGCGAGAAGTTGATCGATCTTGGCGCGCTCGCCGGCATCGGCGACGGCCGCTCCGACGTCGGGCTTGATCGTCGGGGCGGTCTCGATCAACTGCTTCAGGAGAACGTCGATCTTGTCGGCGGTCGCGTGCTGACCGGCGGGCAGGAGGTCGGCCATTCCGGCCTTCTGCCAAAGCGTCTGCAATCCTTCGAGGTTGCCGGTGATGGCGGCCCAGGTGTTGCCGGAACGCCAGTAGATCGCCATTTTCGGCCGCGCGGTATCCGCATTGCCCTTGTAGAAGGTTTCCAGCCGCTGGTCGCGGACGTTTCCGGCGCCGTGGACGAGGATGCCGAGGAGGGCGGTGATCGCCTCCTTGCCGTCGGCGAAATCGGCGCTGTTGTTGCCGGGCGATGTCCAGGATTTGCCGACTCCGTTCGGGTCGTCCCATTCGCTGGAAAGCTCTGCGGCGACGTTGCCGATATTGCCGGCGATGGCCGCACCGTAGCGGCAGCGAAAACCGTTCTTGTCCTTCACCAGTGTTTCCGCGCCGGTGCCGAAGAGCACGTATTCCAGCGCCGTCAGGCTCTGCAGCGCCACGCTCTTCTTCGAGACGGCCTCGACCGTCGCGTCCGCATCGTCGGCCTTGGCGATCAGCGCCTGCACCTGCTTCAGGCCGACGCCCTTGCGGTCAGGATAGAAGAGGATGTGCTCGAAGCGGTTCTTTTCGAGTACGGGTCCGGTCTGGACGATTTCGATGCGCGACCAGGCGGCGACCGTGTCGCCGAAGGCCGACTTGGCGGTCGCAAGCGTGTCCGGCGAGGGGGCGGCGCAGAGCGCGTCCATCGCCGAGGCGAGCTGGGTCGAGCGCTCGTGCATGGCGCGGTAGCCGGGGCGGATGACGTCGTCGACGGCGCGCTGCATCACGGCGGGCACGGCCGCTTCGTTCAGCGCTTCGGCAGCCTCGGTTTGCTGCGCCGCCGTCGCGCAGAAGAGAAGCCCGGCGATCAAGGATGTCCAGTGGCGCATTAAAGAGACTCCAGAAAAGCGATGAGGGCGTCCCTGTCGTCCTTCGGCAGGGATGCGAATGCGTTGCGGGTTTTTTCGGCCTCTCCCCCGTGCCAGAGGATGGCTTCGGTGAGCGTCCGGGCGCGGCCGTCATGCAGGAAGGATATCCGGCCGCTCACGGTTTCGGTGAGCCCTATACCCCAGAGCGGCGGCGTGCGCCAATCCCGGCCGCTGGCCATGCCCACCGCCTGGCCGTCGGCAAGGCCGTCGCCCATGTCGTGCAGCAGGAAGTCGGAATAGGGCCAGATGAGCTGGAAGGATTGCGCTTCCGCCGCGTCGCGCCGCGTCACGTATTTCGGCGTATGGCAGGCAATGCAGCCGCTTTCGTAGAAGACGCGCTTGCCGCGCAGCGTTTCCGGGAAGCTCGCCTTGCGGCGGGCGGGAACGGCGAGGTTCTGCGAATAGACGGTGATGAGATCGAGGATCGGGCCGGGCGCCTCGGTGTCGCCAAGGCGCTTCTGCACGCCGGTCGGCATGGCGAGGCAGGCCGGCTCCCTGTCGGTGCAGTCGCCGTAGGCGTTCGGCCGGTCGGGATTGGAAATGCCGATATCGGTGGCGAGCGCGGTCGCGGCCTGATCGCGGATCGTGGCGCTCTGCGCCTTCCATCCGAAACGGCCGAGCGCGACCTTGCCGCTCAGATGGTCGCGCACGATCGCCGCGCGTCCGCGGATGCCGTCGCCGTCCCGGTCGTCGGGATCGGCATGGGCGAGGATATCGGCATCGGCGATCGCCTCGATCAGCCCGAGCCCGATCATCGGCTGGGCGATGCGCGGCGAAAGCGTCGTGTCCGCGCCAAGCGGGCCGTAGCCAAGGTTCTTGATCGTATAATCCGGCTTGCGCAGGCGGACGGTTTCGCCGCCGGCAAGCGTCACGGTCTCTTCCTTATAGCGCACGGAGACGTTGCCCTCGGCGGCAAGGCCGGGGACGGCGACATCCTGCAACTGCGTGCCGTAGACCGGATCGGGAAAGTTGAGCGCCACATGGGTCTTGATCGCCTCCGCCTCCTCAGGCGTCGCGGCCGGGCGCGCGAGCCTCAGCACCATCGAAATGGCGGAGGTGTCGTTTTCCGGCGGATGCCCGCGGCCGTCCCTGAGGTGACAGCTCTGGCAGGAGCGGGCGTTATAAAGCGGCCCGAGGCCGTCGGAGGCCTGCGTGGAGGAGGGGGCGGAAATCCAGAGCTTGCGGAAGAGCGCGTTCCCCAGATGGAAATTCTGCTCGCCTTCGAGCCCGAGATTGGCGGAAGGCTGCGAGAAGGCGTCGTCGGTGACGGGCGCGATCGAGGTGGCCGCGCCGCTCTCCATCGCCTCGTAGGTTTCCGCCCTGGAGAAGTCGGTGGTCGGGCGCGTCACCTCTTCGACGCGCTTCATCTGCGCGGCGTCGAGATCGGTGCGCTGCGCCCGAAAGCCGGGATCGCCGGCAAGGGCAAGCGGCACCGTTCCGGCCAGCGCCAGGACGGCGCAGGCTGACGAACGGAAAGAGGCCGGAATGCGGATCATGGGGGCCGAGGCGGCGGAAGTTTCGTTCCGCCGCCTTCCTTGATTACTGCTTGAAGACGGACTGCGGGTTGTCGAGGCTGTCCGAACCTTCGAGCTTGATCGTGCCGAGGTCGAGAGCGGCGATGACGCGCTGGATGCTCTTCGTCTGGTCGAGCAGGCCGTCGATGGCCTTCTGGACGGTGGCGTTGCCCTTGGTGTTGCCTTCGCCGATCATCTGGTCGTACTTCTCGACCGTCTCGCCGCGCTTGACCATGGCCTGCATGGCGGCAAGCGTCGCCTTCAGCTTGGTCTCCATTTCCTTGTCGAGCGCCTTGTCCTTGGCGACGACGAGGTCGTGCAGCGACGGACCCGTCATCTTCGTGCCGTCGGCGCGGGTATAGTCGCCCGTATAGGCGGCCGCGATGCCGATGGCGTCGTTGTTGTGCGAGTTGTAGGTGTTGTCGGAGAAGCAGTCCTGCTCTTCTTCCGGATCGTGGAGAAGCAGGCCGAGCTTCATGCGCTCGCCGCCGAGTTCGCCGTAGGAGAGCGAGCCCATGCCGGTCAGGATCGCGGCAAGGCCGGCCTTCGGATCGGCTTCGGCGTGCTTGGCGGCCTCGCCGTCCGGCTCCCAGTTCCTGGTCATTTCCTCAAGGTCGGAAACGAGCAGCGTCGAGGCCGACTTCAGATACTCGGCGCGGCGGTCGCAATTGCCGTGCGTGCAGTTCTTCAGGTCGTAGTCCGTTGCCGGGCGCTCACCGGCGCCGGGGCCGGTGCCGTGCAGATCCTGGCCCCAGAGCAGGAATTCGATGGCGTGGTAGCCGGTCGCGACGTTGGCCTCGGAGTTGGCGGCGCCGTGCAGCGTGCCGGACAGGAATTCCGGCGTCAGGTGCGAGGCGTCGACGTCCTTGCCGTCGATCTTGATCGTCTTGTTGGCGATGACGTTGGCGACGTAGAGGGAGTTTTCGTCGCTTTCGGTGCCGTAGGAGGCGTCGACATAGTCGATCAGGCCTTCATCCAGCGGCCAGGAATTCACCTTGCCTTCCCAGTCGTCGACGATGGGGTTGCCGAAGCGGTAGACTTCCGACTGCAGGTAGGGAACGCGGGCCTTGATCCAGGCGGCGCGCGCGGCCTTCAGCGTCTCTTCGCCGGGATCGGCGATCAGCGCGTCGATCGCCTTGTCGAGCTTACGGGCGAGGATCAACGCATCCTCGTACTTGGCATGCCCCACCTCGACATAGTGCTTGACGACGGCCGCCGGGTCGGTCGCGGCGCGAGACGGCAGCGCCGTTGCAACCACGGATGCGGCAGCGAGCGCCAGCGAGGCGCCGAAATTGATTGTCCGTTTCATAATCCCTCTCCTGTGACGGCCGACTCCGCGGCCTTCGGATCGACCCGTCTCATGGCGCAAATTCAAACTTGTGTCAAACACTCTAGTTTGGAATAATTTTAAGAGCGGATGCTTTGGATCGGATGCCGGCGGCGTCACATATGCCTGCCGAAGCGGGCGCGGTAGTCGGATGGGCCGATGCCGAATTGGCGCTGCATCACGCGGCGCAGGTTCTGCTCGGTGCCGAAGCCGACCCTGCCGGCAATCGCCTTGGCCGGCAGGCTGGTTTCCTCCAGCGCCCGGCAGGCCGCCTCCAGCCGCATCGCCTCGACGGCGCTGGCCGGCGTCCGGCCGACATCGGCGGTGTAAAGGCGGGCGAAGTTTCGCGGGCTTTGCCCGGCCTTTTCCGCCAGCCGTTCGACGCGCAGGTCCGCCTGCAGGTTCTCGGCCATCCAGGCATTGAGCGCCGAGAAGCGCCCGGACTGGCCGCGCTGCATCGCGAGCGGCGCGCTGAACTGGTTCTGTCCTCCCGGCCGCTTGACGAAGACCACCAGTTGCCGTGCGGTGTCGATCGCGACGCGGTGGCCGATATCCTCCTCGATCAGGGCAAGCGCCAGATCGATGCCGGCGGTGACGCCGCCGGAGGTCCAGAGCCGGCCGTCATTGACGAAGATGCGGTCGGGCTCCAGCCGGATGGCGGGGTGGCGCTCGTGAAGCTCGGTGCAGCGCGACCAATGCGTCGTCGCGCGCTTGTCGTCCAGCAATCCGGCATCGCCGAGAAGGAATGCGCCGGTGCACACCGAGCAGAGCCGGCGCACGCGCGCGGCATTGTCCCGCAGCCACGCGATCAGCAGGTCGAGATCGAAGATTCCGCTCGCGGGCAGCCCGCCGGGAACGATCAGCGTGTCGATGTCCGCTGCCGCCAGATCGTCGAGCGATACGGTTTCGATGACGACGCCGGGAGCGGTCCTTACCGGACCGCCCCGCTCCGACGCCGTCACCAGGCGGTAGGTTGGCGCGAGCGCCTCATCGGCAAGGCGGCAATTCGCGCTCTCGAATGCCTGGAGCGGGCCGGCGATATCGATGAGATTGACGCCGGCATAGGCGATCATCACGACGAGGCGGTCAGGCAAGGCTTTCTCCGAGGTTTGCGGGGCTTGCCTTCGCCCAGCGGACGACGAGCGCGAGGCACAGGACGAGCAGGGGCAGGATCGCATAGTGACGGCCGACCAGCCCATCCCCTCCAATGCGGCGCCGGCGGAGAGTGTCGAGAAGGTCGCGGCGAGATTGCCGAGCAGGCCGGAGAGCGCCTGCGTCTTGCCGCGTTCGTTCGGCCGGTAGGATCGGGATAGCAGCGTCGTGCCGCAGACGATCAGAATGTTCCAGCCGATGCCGAGCGCCAGCAGCGCCACATGGAAGGCCGGCAAGCTGGTCGAACTGGTGGCGATCGCCACGCAGGCCGCCATCAGCGCGATGCCGAGCGACAGCACCCGCAGCACGCCGAACCGCGCCACCAGCTTGCCCGAGAAGAAGGACGGCGCGAACATGCCGAGCAGATGCCACTGAATGATGTGAGCGCCGTCATCGATGCTGAAGCCGCAGGCGACGGCCGCGAGCGGCGATGCGGTCATCACGAACAGCATGGCGGCGGATGCGACCATCGTCGTCGTGACGCCGGCGACGAAGATCGGCTGCCTTGCGATCTCGCCGAGCGGGCGCGGCGGGGCGGCGTTGCCGCCCGCCGTTGCCGCCCGCCGTTGCGCCGAGCGGCTCGATATCGCGATAGAGCGAAAGCACGGTTACGGCCGACAGCAGGGCAAGCATGGCCACCAGCAGATAGGAGCCGGCAAACATCGTCTCGAAGACGAGGTCCTTGGCGCGCGCGGCAAGCATCGGGCCGATGAACGCCGCAATCAGGCCGCCGGCCAGTACCGTCGAGATGGCGCGGCTCTTGCGCTCCGGCTCGACCGAATCCGCCGCCGCGATGGAGTAGAATTGCGCAAAACCCTGCATCGCGCCGACGCCCGCCGTGCCGAGGCAAAACAGCCAGAAGTCGGCATGCACGATTGCAAAGACGGAAACCGCGCCGCCCGCCGCGCCGCAAAGGGAGCCGAGCGCAAAGCCGAGGCATCGGCCGAGCCTCGCCAGCAGAAAGGCGGCAAAGACGGTGACGATCGCCGCGCCGACGGTGATCAATGCGAAAGGCAGGGTTGCCAGCGCCTTGTTGGGTGCAAGCTGATAGCCGGTAATGCCGGTCAAGGTCAGGTCGACGGAAATCGCGCACACGTAAAGGCATTGGCAGACGGCCAGGACCCGCGCATTCCGCCTGCCGATGATATGAATCTCGTCCAAAGACATCTCCCGTCGAAGCTTGTTCGTCCGGGAGGTTATGTCAGCGGCGCCTATGGCAGCAATGCCAAACGGCCATCAATTCCTGCCAGCCGGCCGCTCAATCCTTGCGGCGCATCCGGCAGAAGAAGAAGCCGTCGGTATCGGTTGAAGCCGGCGTGAGGGTGATGGTCTTGCCGTCGGAAGAGCGCGGCGTTGGCGCATCTGCGCCGAAGAGCGTCTTCCACGGGGTCAGCGCCTCTTCGATGAAGAATTCCGGATTGTCGGCGCAGAAGCGGTTGACCTGGGCCTCGTTTTCCTCCGGCAGCACCGAGCAGGTGACGTAGAGCAGCATGCCGCCGCGGCGGACGAAGACGGAGGCCTGGGAAAGCGCGTCCTGCTGCTGGGCCGTGCGCTCGTCCAGATTTTTCTGCGTCAGCCGCCATTTGGTGTCGGGACGCCGGCGCCAGGTGCCGGTGCCGGTGCAGGGCGCATCCACCAGCACCCGGTCGCAGCGCTCGCCAAGTGCAGCGAGCCCGGCCTTGTCGTCGTGAACCTGAACGTTGCGGGTACCGGCGCGCTTCAGCCGCTCGATGATCGGCGCCAGCCGCTTGCGGTCGGCGTCATAGGCGTGCACCTGGCCCTTGTTGTGCATGGCGGCCGCCATGGCAAGCGTCTTGCCGCCGCCGCCGGCGCAATAGTCGAGCACCTGATTGCCCTCTTCCGGCAGGACGAGGTCGGCGACGATCTGCGAGCCTTCGTCCTGCACTTCGAACCAGCCTTTCTGGAACGAAAGCTCGGCCGTGACGTTGGGTAAGCGGGAAGGGCCTTCGCCGGCGGGAATGCGGATGCCGTTGCGGGCGATCGGCGAGGCGACCGCGCCGGCGCGCTCCAGCGCCTTCACCGCCTTGTCGCGGCTCGCCTTCAGCGCGTTGGCCCTGAGGTCGAGCGTCGGCCGCTCGGTGAGCGCCTTCGCCTCGGAAAGCCAGTCGGCCCCGAACGCCTGCTCGAAGGAAGGCTGGACCCCGGCGGGAATGTCGCCCTGCACATGCAGAGGTGCATCGGTGAGGTCGCGGCTTTCGAAGGCCGCAAGGGCCGCCGCCGGCAGCGGATCGGGCGCGAAACGGTCGCCTTCGAGTTCGGCGGCGAGCGCTTCGGGGGTAACCCCCCATTGCCGGAAAAGCACGGCATGGCCGAGGGCTGCCGGGCTTTCATCGTCCATAAGCCAGCCATGCGAGAGCCGCATGCGCAGGGCGTCGTAGACGATATTGCCGATCGCGGCGCGATCGCCGGAGCCGGCGAAACGGTGTGCCAGGCCCCAGTCCTTGAGCGCGTCGGCCACCGGCCGCTTGCGAGCCTCGATATCGGCAAGTACCTCGATGGCTCCCCGTAGCCGGCCGCCCAAACGCATTCGTCTCTCCTGCTTGACGCTGGCGCCTCATCAATCCGCTCGAAAAATTGCACATGGCGGCGGATTATTGAAACGTCTCGATCGCGTGGTACCCGCGATTGAGGGAGAGAGCAAGCTTTGCGGGCTGATGGCCCGGTATCAGCCGACGACGTCGTAGCAGACGCTGGCGGTGCCCGAGGCGACCATGCCGATGTTCTGCGCTGCCGCCCGCGACAGGTCGAGCACGCGTCCACGGATGAACGGGCCTCGATCGTTGATGCGCACGACGACGCTGCGGCCGTTGTTGCGGTTCGTCACTCTGAGCCGGGTGCCGAAAGCAAGAGAGCGATGCGCGGCAGTAAGCGTCCCCGAATTCATACGTTCTCCGGAGGCGGTCTTGGAACTGCCGCCGTACCAGGATGCGCCCCCGCATCCCGTTGCTGCCGATGCCTGCGCCGGCTGGATAGCAAAAGCACAGGCAATAGTTGCCGCGATGGTGAAAGATCGACGGATCTTCTTCAAATCAGTTTCCCCTCGAAATGGTTGAACTTCCTGCGTGATGACTGAGGGGCTTCAATCCGGCGAAACGTGGCGAAAAAGCGCCACATGAGATCACGGACTGTTACAATCTGTAATATTTCGGGGGAGGGACGTTTATGGTTAGGCAGGAATGAATGGCGAGGAAATTGGAAAAAATTAAATGAAATCAGTCAAAAGCAGAACGAATTTTGCCTGCATCGGTTCGCCGATACCGAAATCACAAAATTTAAAAAAATTTTTTTGCGAAAACGCCATATTTGCCGCCGCATTTGTGCAAATCCGATGGCGGTTAACCCTATCTTAAGGGTATTTTTAGCTAGCCCGAACAGGTTAGTAGGAATTTTCTGCTTTTTCGAATGTTCCGATATGGGGCATTTCCGCGTTCCGGCAAGGCCGAAACGGCGCGCTCACGCATCCGTGTCCGGCCGTGAGGACGGGCGAACAGTGCGGCATTGCTGCAAGGAAAAGGTGTAATTCAGCCGCGCCAGCGGCCGGACGACCAGAGCTCGGCGAGCGACATATGGTAGTTCGGATAGGCGAAATTATAGCCGGCGGCGCGCAGCCGCCGGTTCGAAACGCGCTTGTTCTCGCCATAGAAGGAGCGCGCCATCGGGCTCAGCTCCGCCGTCTCGAAGGGCTGCTCCGGCGGCGGCGCGACGCCCATCAGGAATGCCGCTTCCGCAATCACGTCCTGCGGCGGCCCCGGCTCGTCGTCGGTGACGTTGAAGACACCGCCACGCTTTTGGCCGGCGAGAAAGCGCGCCGCGGCGGCGATATCCTCGACGCGGATGCGGTTGAAGACCTGATCCTTCTTGATGAGGCGGCGCGCGGTGCCCTTTTCGATGTTGCAGAAGGCGTTCCGCCCCGGCCCGTAGATGCCCGCGAGCCGCAGCACGGCAACCGGAATGCCGAGCCGTTCGCCCGCCGCAAGCCAGGCCTCTTCCGCCTCGACGCGCTCCACCGAGCGGGCGGAGACCGGATGCAGCGACGTATCCTCGTCTACCCAGGCGCCCTTGTGGTCGCCATAGACGCCGACCGTCGAGAGATAGCCGATCCATTCGAGCTTCGGCATCGCCGCGCCGAGGTCGGCGCCGAAAAGGCGGATCAGCGGATCGCCCGGCTTGCCGGGGGCGATCGACTGGACGAGATGGGTGACGCCCTTCATCTCGGCGCGCAGCTCCTCGCTCGGCGTCTCGCCGTCGAAGAGGAAGGCTTCGATGCCCTCGTTGCGCAGGAGCGCGGCCTTCTCCGGCGAGCGCGTCGTGCCGGCGATGCGGGCACCGGGGCCGGAAAACGCCGTTGCGATCGCGGAACCGGAATAGCCGCAGCCGAAAATCATCACATGCATCACGTCACTCCCGCCAGGCGCCATTCGGCGCGCACATCCTCGTCCGCGTCGTCTTTCCTGTCTGCCGCAAACGCGCGGAATTCGCCGGCCTCCATCAGCCGCGACAGCGCCCATATGGCCATGCCGCGCACGGCAGGCGAGGGGTCGTCCGCAAGCTGCCGGCAGGCGCCAGCGAGCGACGGATCGCCGGAATTGCCCGCCGCGATCAGCACGTTGCGGATGAAGCGGTCGCGGCCGATCCGCTTCACTGGCGAGCCGCTGAAGAAGGCGCGAAATGCCGTGTCGTCGAGCGTCAGCAGCGAGGCGATGGTGGGCTCCTTCAGATCCTCGCGGGCGACGAGTTTCATTTCCGAGGCCGCCGCGGCGAACTTGTTCCAGGGGCAGGCGGCGAGACAATCGTCACAGCCATAGATGCGGTTGCCGATCAGGGGGCGCAGCTCCGGGTCGATCGGCCCCTTGTGCTCGATGGTGAGATAGGAAATGCAGCGCCGCGCATCGATGCGGTAGGGCGCCGGGAAGGCGCCGGTCGGGCAGGCGTCGAGGCAGGCGCGGCAGGAGCCGCAATGATCGGCCTCCGGCTCGTCGATGATGAGGTCCGCGGTGGTGAAGATCGAGCCGAGGAAGAGCCAGGAGCCATGCGTGCGGCTGACGAGATTGGTGTGCTTGCCCTGCCAGCCGAGGCCGGCGGCGGCCGCAAGCGGCTTTTCCATGACGGGTGCGGTGTCGACGAAGACTTTCACGTCCTCGCCGGAGCGGGCGGCAAAGCGGGTGGCGATTTCCTTGAGCCGTCCCTTGATGACGTCGTGATAGTCGCGGTTGCGCGCATAGACCGAGATCGCCGCCCGGTCGGGCTTGTCGAGGATGCCGCGCGGGTCGGCATCGGGACCGTAATTGAGGCCGAGCACGACGATCGAGCGGACCTCGGGCCACAGCACGCGCGGGTCGCCGCGGCGCTCCCGCGTCTCGGCCATCCACGCCATCGTGCCGTGCAAGCCCTCCTCCAGAAAGCTGTCGAGCCTTGGCCGCGCCTCGGGGATCGCGTCGGGCCGCGTGATGCGGCAGAGGTCGAAGCCCTGCGCATTTGCCTCGCCGCGCAGGAAAGCGGTCAGCGTCTGCCGCCGCTTCTCTTCTTTATGATGGGCGCGTTGGTCGGGCATGGTGAGCCCCGTCAGAAATCCAGGTCCGCATAATGGGAGACCGGTGTGATCCCGCGCACGCGCTCGGCCAGCAGCGGCCGGAAGGACGGGCGCGATTTCAGCCGCTGGTACCATTCCTTGACAATCGGCGCTTCCAGCCAGTCGATTTCGCCCAGATAGTCGAGCACGGAGACCGAGGCGGCGGCGGCGAGGTCGGCATAGCTCAGCCGGTCGCCGGCAAGCCACTGGCGGGAGCCCGCAAGCCAGGTGAGATACTTCAAATGCTGGCGGATATTGGCGCGCGCCGTACGCATCATCTTGCTGTCGGGCGCTCCGCCGCCCTGCTCGGCCGTCATCTGCAGCTTGTAGACGCGCTCGCGGGCGAGCGGGCGGGTAACGTCCTGCTCCATCTTCTGCATGAACCATTCCGTCAGGCGGCGGATTTCCGCCCGCTGGAACGGGTCTTCCGCCAGAAGCCGCCGGTCGCGCTTCAGGACGCCGTGCGTCTCGTCGAGATATTCGGAGATGACGCTCGCGCCGCAGAGCGCGCGCATGCTGTCGTCGACATAGACCGGCAGCGTGCCGGCCGGATTGAGCGCCAGAAAGTCGCGCCGCTTCTCCCAGGTCTGCTCCTCGATCAACTCCGCCTGATAACCGTATTCGGTCAGGATCAGACGGACGAACCGCGAGGCGGTGGACATGGGGTGATGATAAAGCGTCGGCATGGAGACCTGGATCTTGCGATTGGCAACGACCTATGGGCACGGCGCCGCAAGCGGCTTGGCCCTAGTCATGACTCATTGATTGAAGCTATAGGAGTTTGGCCCCGCCAATACAAGCGAATCGGGCCGTCCCGCCTTCTGACAAAGGACCTCCTATGGCTGAACAAATCGTTATCGCGTTGATCCTCGGGCTTGTCGAAGGGTTGACGGAGTTCATCCCAGTTTCCTCCACCGGTCACCTCGTTCTCGTCCAGCAGTTCCTCCCCGCAGGCTCCTTTCTGACGCCGAAGTCGATGGGAACCTTCGACGTGCTGATCCAGCTCGGGGCTATCCTCGCGATTCTGCTCGTCTATTTCGGCCGGCTCGTTCAGATCGTCAAGACGCTGCCGAGCGACCGTCGCACCCAGCATTTCGTGGCCGCCGTTCTCTTCGCCTTCCTGCCGGCGGCATTCATCGGCGCGCTGGCGCATGATTTCATCAAGGACGTGCTGTTCGAGACGCCGATCCTCATCTGCGTCGTTCTCATCCTCGGCGGCTTCGTGCTGCTCGCCGTCGACAAGATCGGCCTGAAGCCGAGGGTCCACGACGCGCAGGATTTTTCCTGGCCGATGGCCGTCGGCGTCGGCTTCTTCCAATGCCTCGCCATGGTCCCCGGAACGTCGCGCTCCGGCTCGACCATCGTCGGCGCGATGCTCTTCGGCGCCGACAAGCGTTCGGCGGCGGAATTTTCCTTCTTCCTCGCCATGCCGACCATGGCCGGCGCCTTCGTGCTGGATTTGTGGAAGAGCCGCCACGACCTGACGATGGACGACGGCCTGCTGATCGCGATCGGCTTTGCGAGCGCCTTCGTTTCGGCGCTCTTCGTCGTGCGCACGCTGCTCGACTTCGTCTCGCGTCGCGGCTACGCGCCGTTCGCCTGGTGGCGCATCGTCGTCGGTGTGCTGGGTCTGGCGCTGCTGATGCCGCTCGGTTGAGCGGTACGGGCCGTAAGGATCGTTGAAAAGATAAAGGCCGGTTCGACCGGCCTTTTTCATGTCAATCCGAAACAGGCGTTTCGATCGAAGCCGTCGTGCATGGGTCGATGCCATAGGCCGGCGAGCACTCGCCCTTCACAGCGGCGACGCTGTGGGGAGCGATGAAGGAGCCCGCGAGGATAACCAGCGCCGCACATCCGAACAGAAGCGCGATAGACTTGCCCATGGAAGATTGCCCTTTCCGCAAAAAATAGCACGCCGTGGGGACGCTTGGGACAGTCGCCGGGTGCGCGCGTTTGGTAGTCAATGGAATGAAAAATAGCAATAAATGTTCCTGCTAAATTTGGCGTTAATGCCGGTCTTTTGCAAGTGCGGCTTTTCGGTCACGCAAACCTGTGCATGAAGGCCCGTGCGCGGCCTCCCGCGGCCCGAAAATCGGCATAAAAAAACCGCCGGCGGGATGCGCCGGCGGTTGATTAACGGACGGAGGCTGCGACTCAGGCGGCCTTGCCGGAATTGGTGAACTGGCCTTGCGGGCGGTAGCGGACCAGATAGCTCGGCAGCACCGAGGTCAGCATGGTCGGGCGGATGCCGGTGTCCTTCAGCGTGCGGCCTTCGGCTTCGGCTTCCTTGCTCACCACATTGTCCCGCTTGAGCAGCTTCACCTGGTCCGGCGTGATCGGCGCCGAGACGAACGGGATCAGCGAGGCGATGCCGCCGATCAGCGAGCAGACGCCGAAGGGGATCGACACCAGCGGCCGCTTGCGGTCGACGACCGAAAGCATCGTCTCCAGACATTCGCGGAAGGTCAGGACGTCCGGGCCGCCGAGTTCGTAGACCTTGCCGGCCTCGAGCTTGCCGTCGACGGCGCGGGCGACCGCCTCGGCGACGTCTTCGACATAGACCGGCTGGAAGCGGGTTTCACCGCCGCCCGGCAGCGGCAGGACGGGCGCCAGCCGCGACATGTCGGCGAACTTGTTGAAGAAACCGTCTTCCGGGCCGAAGACGACCGACGGGCGCAGGATGACGGCGTCCGGCTTGATGGAGAGGACGGCGGCTTCGGCGCGGCCCTTGGTGCGGGCGTAGCCGGACTCGGAGTGGGCGTCGGCGCCGATGGCGGAGATGTGCGTCAGCGTCGCGCCGGCCGAGCGGGCGGCCTCGGCCACGGCGCGGGCGCCGAATTCCTGTACCGCATCGAAAGTGTTGCGGCCGCTTTCGGCCAGGAGGCCGACGCAGTTGACGACGTGCTGGGCGCCGTGAACGGCGCGGTCGATCGAATTGCGATAGCGCAGGTTCGCCTGCACGACGGAGATCTGGCCGACATTGCCGGCCGGCAGGACGTGGCCCGCGAGGTCGGGGCGGCGCACGGCGACGCGGATGCGATAGCCGCGCTTGGCGAGCGCGCGCACGACGTGGCGCCCGATGAACCCGGAGCCCCCGAACACGGTCACGAGCGGCGGCAGGTTGGACAGGGTCATGGCAGGCTCCTCGAAAGGCTTAGAGCAATTCCAGCAAAAGTGCGAAGCGGTTTTGCGTCCGGAATTGCGTCAGAACAAAGGAATAGAGCGTTTTCGCGATTCGAAGATAAGCGGAAATGCTCCAGGCGGGCGGATCGGATCTGGCTTCGTCTTAGCCGAATCGAAGCGGGAGGTGAAGGCCCATCGCGTCGCACCTCCCGGCATGGGTCAGATGCCCTCGACGACCAGCATTTCGCCGTCGGCCACCTGCTTGCGGATCTTGGCGGCGGCCTGGTATTCCGGCGAGTTGTAGCAATCGACCGCATCCTGCATCGATGGGAACTCGATGACGACGTTGCGGCCGCGCGAGGGGCCTTCCAGCTCGGTGAAGGCGCCGCCGCGCGCCAGGAATTTCGCGCCGTAGCGTTCGAAGGCCGGCTTGGCGGTGGCGACATAATCCTTGTAGCGCTCGGCGTCGCGGACATCCACGCGCGCGATCCAGTATCCCTTGGCCATCGTTGTCCTCCTCTTTCTCTGTTTTTCAGATGACGGCGTTCATCTCCGCGAGGATCGCCCTTGCCGCCGCGAGCGGATCGGGCGCCTTGACGATCGGGCGGGCGACCACGAGATGGCTCGATCCGGCCTTGATCGCATCGGCCGGCGTCATCACCCGCTTCTGGTCGCCCTTGTCGGCGCCGGCAGGCCGGATGCCCGGCGTCACCACCGCCATGTCAAGCCCGACGATCTTGCGCACCGTGGCCGATTCCTCCGCCGAGCAGACGATGCCGCCCATGCCGGCGCTTCGGGCCTGCTCCGCCCGCCGGGCGACCAGCGCCGGCGGATCGCAGTCGTAACCGGCTTCGACAAGGTCCTCGGCATCCATCGAGGTGAGCACCGTGACGCCGAGCAGGCAGAGATCGCTACCCTTTGCCGCTTCCACGGCGGCCCGCATCGCCTTCGGATAGGCATGCAGCGTCAGCATCGACATGCCCATCTTGGCGATGTTCTCGACGCCGGAGGCAACGGTGTTGTCGATGTCGAGCAGCTTCATGTCGAGGAAGATCTTCTTGCCGCCCGCGGCGAGGTCGCGCGCGAACTCCAGCCCGCCGGCGAAGGCGAGCTGGTAGCCGATCTTGTAGAAAAGCACGTCGTCGCCGAGCGTCGCCACGATCGTCTCGGCTTCTTTCACCGTCGGCACATCCAGTCCGACGATCAGGCGGTCACGCGCGGTCATTGCTTGGCCCATCCCTTCCAGCTTTCGATGGGCGTCCAGTCGCATGAGATGGCACGGTCTGCAAGACCGAAGCAGAAAAGATTGCCGCCGCCGGGCGCCTGGTCGCGCTGCCGGGCGATCGGCGCTGCCGCCAGATGGCATTTCAACAGGGTGCCGACGCCGCCATGGCCGACGAAAGCGATCGGCAGGCGGGGATCGTGATCGGCCAGAATCCGCTCCACGTTCGAAACGATCCGCGCCTGCGCGTCGATGGCGCGCTCCCAGCCGTGAAAGCTCTCCAGCGGATGCGCAAAGAACCAGTCGGCCGCCTTATCGAACTCCGGCGGCGGAAGGAAGCCGGTGGCCGAGCGGTCGTTCTCGTGCATGCCTTCGACGATTTCGACCGTCACATCGCTCGCGGAGGCCAGAATATCGGCCGTCTCGATGGCCTTGGTTTCATCGCTCGAAACGATGCGCCGAAGCCGGCGTGCCCAGTGCTGTTCGGCAGCGACCCGAGTCCGCGCCACGCCCACATCGGACAGCCCCCATTTCGGCACGGGAACATCGGGATCGATGCGCACCTGCGGATGGGTGATATAAAGCCCGAACATGAGCTGCCCTCAGGCGCGCCGGTAGGTCCAAAGCTGCGCCGGCGGAATGTTGCGCACGACGAAGTCGTAATGCTGGATGTGGTAGCGCTCGGGTCTGGCGATGATCGGCGAGACCGGCCCGTAGGAAATCTGCATCACCGGCCGGCCGGCCGGCAGGCGGTCGAGCAGGCTTTCGAGCAGCGCCACGCGGTCCTGCATCGGGAAATTCAGGAGCGGCACGGCGGAAATGACGGAATCGAACGTCTGGCCGCGCAGCACGCCGAGCGTGCGGTCGAGGTCGAAGGCGTCGCCGTTGATGAAGTGCACGCCTTCATAAAGACGCACGAGGTGCTGGTAGAATTCGGTCGAATATTCGATGGCGACCAGGCTTTCCGGGCGCACGCCGCGCGCCAGAATGGCCTTGGTGATGGCGCCCGTGCCCGGACCGAGTTCGAGAACCGGCAGGCCGGAATTCGTATCGATGACGCTCGCCATGCGCCGCGCGGTGATGGACGAGGTCGGCATGATCGATCCCACCGTCTTCGGCCCCTGCATCATGCCCTTGAAGAAACGGATCTCCTCGTCGAATTTCTTGCCCAACCGTTCCTTCAGCCGTATCGCCATGGCATGCCTCCACCACTTGTTGTCCCAACAGGCCTCGGCGCCGGGCGTAAGGGCAGCCGACGCAAGACCTTATGCTTGACAGGATAATGGCGCAAAAACAAGGCGAAAGGTCGCAATCGGCGCAGCTTTGCACCGCGCCTGCGATTCTTTAGACGCGCATCGGCATCAGCACGTAAAGCGCGTCGTCGCCGGCGGTGTCGCGGATCAGCGTCGGCGATCCGGCGTCGGCCAGAAGGAAGATCGCTTCATCGCCGGAAAGCTGGGCGGTGATGTCGAGGAGGTATTTGGCGTTGAAGCCGATTTCCATTGCATCGGTGTCGTAGCCGACGGCCACTTCTTCCGTGGCGCTGCCGGAATCCGGGTTGTTGACCGTCAGCAGGAGCTGCCCGTCGGAGAGCGCCAGCTTCACCGCACGGCCGCGCTCCGACGAAATCGTGGAAACGCGGTCGACGGCCTGCGCAAAGGTCTGGCAATCGACGCGCATTTCCTTGTCGTTGTTGGCCGGAATGACGCGTTGATAGTCGGGGAAGGTGCCGTCGATCAGCTTGGAGGTCATGACGATCGAGTCGATCGTCAGCCGGATCTTGGCGTCCGACACTTCGACCGTGACGGAAGCGTCGGGGCTGTCGACCAGCTTCTGCAACTCGCCGACCGTCTTGCGCGGAATGATGATGCCCGGCATGCCTTCCGAGCCCGAAGGCGCGTCCACGTCGGCGCGCGCGAGACGATGGCCGTCGGTGGCGACGGCGCGGAGCTTCAGATCGCCCTTGCTCTCGATCGTGTGCAGGAAGATGCCGTTCAGATAGTAGCGCGTCTCTTCGGTGGAGATCGCGAACTGCGTGCGGTCGATCAGCATCTTCAGGTCGGAGGCCTTGAGGCGGAAGCTGTGGCTGAAGCTGCCGGCCGTCAAATCCGGGAAATCGGATTCCGGCAGGCACTGCAGCGAGAATTTCGACCGGCCGGAGGCGACCGTCATCGAGCTGCCGTCGGCGTTGGTGGAAAGCAGCACTTCCGAGCCGTCCGGCAGCTTGCGGACGATATCGTAAAGCAGATGCGCCGGAACGGTGGTGGCGCCCGCCTGCTCGACATTGGCCGGCGTCGCCTCGGTGATTTCGAGGTCGAGGTCGGTCGCCTTCATGTCGAGATTGGCGCCTTCTGCCTTCAGGAGCACGTTCGACAGGATCGGGATCGTGTTGCGACGCTCCACCACGCGATGCACGTGGTTCAGCGATTTCAACAGGTTGGAACGCTCAATAGTAATGCGCATGGATGCTACCGCTTTCGACCGTGACTGCCCGGACGCATCGCCGCGCCCGAAGAATGCCGCTGCGGGCTTGGCCCACAGGAATGGACGGGCAAAATGGCAGAATTTTGCACGGTAATGCAAGAGGAATAGCGGAGGGGCCAGCTTCAATCGGGGTTTTCCGCCGCGATCCTCACAGGAATCGGCAGGCCCTTGCCGAAGCGGCGGGCCTCGCCCATAAAGGCCCATCGAAACAAGGCGAAGCGCGGGATCGGCATGGGCGAGGACAAGAACGGCGACGGCGGCAGGGCGCGCACCTTCCGCCTTTTCAACACGGCCGTTCCCGCCCGCCCGCTCACGCCGGCGCTCTATCTGGTCGCGACCCCCATCGGCAATCTAGGCGACATTACTTTACGGGCGCTGGAGACGCTGGCCGGCGCGGACCTCCTTGCCTGCGAGGATACGCGGGTCACGCGCGTCCTTCTCGATCGTTACGGCATCGAGAACCGCCCCTTCGCCTATCACGAACACAATGCCGACGAGGCCGGCCCGCGCCTCTTGCAGGCGCTGGCGGAAGGGCGCTCGGTGGCGCTGGTTTCCGATGCCGGCACGCCGCTGGTTTCCGATCCGGGCTACCGGCTTGCCCTGCAGGCGATCGAGGCGGGCCACCGGGTGGTGCCGATCCCCGGCGCCTCGGCGCCGCTGGCGGCCCTCGTCGGTGCGGGCCTGCCCAACGACGCCTTCTTCTTCGCCGGCTTCCTGCCGGCCAAAGACAAGGGGCGGCGCGATCGCCTGGCCGAACTTGCCGGCGTTCCGGCAACGCTGATCTTCTTCGAATCGCCGCATCGGATCGCCGCGACGCTTGTCGCCGCCGCCGACGTGCTGGGCGGCGACCGCAAGGCCGCCGTCTGCCGGGAACTGACCAAGACTTTTGAGGAATTCCGCCGCGGCACGCTGGCCGAGCTTGCCGGCCATTACGAAGAGGTCGACAACGTCAAGGGCGAGATCGTGCTCGTGATCGGCCCACCGGGCGAGAAGGAAACGCCGGAGGCGGATATCGAGGCGATCCTCGCCGATCTTTCCGGCACGATGCCGACCGCCAAGGCGGCGACCGAGGCGGCGCGCATCACCGGCCTGCCGCGCAAGGAGCTTTACCAGCGCCTGCTCGACATGAAGGGACGCCATGGAGCATGACGCCGGCCTCGTAAAACGGCGCAAAGCCTGGCGCCGCGGTTACCTCTCCGAATATTACGCCGCCCTTTATCTCTTCGCGAAGGGTTACCGCATCCTCGCCATCCGCCACCGCACCAGGCTCGGCGAAATCGATATCGTCGCACGCAAGGGCGACCTCGCCGTCTTCGTCGAGGTGAAGGCGCGCCGCGGCGAGCGGGAAGCAATCGACGCCGTGGCGCCCGCCGCGCAACACCGCATCCGCGCCGCAAGCGATCTCTGGCTGGCCCGCCGCCCGGACCACGCCGCCCTCTCGCAGCGCTACGACATCGTCGCCGTCCTACCCGGCCGCTGGCCAAGGCATTTTCCGGACGCGTTCTAAATGCATGTCGCGCCGATGGCTTCGCCCGAAAATTGCAACTATCGTTAAAATGCGAGCGTTTCGGTGCACCGGTCCCTTACGTTTTCCATGCCAGTCTCACACCGATACTGTCGGGTGGGATTTTACGGATGGTTTGGAAAATGATGGCGGCGAGCGCCGCGGCCTTTGCGGTGCGCGTGGTGCCGCAACTCGCGGAAGCGCCTGCAATGCCGAACTTCGTGGCGGAGGCCGCGGGCGAGATGGCGATGAAGCCTGCCCCCATCGAGCCGTCGTGGGTCCTCGCCGGCAATCCCGTTGCGCGCGTCGCCGAGCATTCGCGCGGCAAGGACGACGCGGCCGTAACCGCGCTCTGGGACTGCACGGCGGGTGAATTCCGCTGGCAATTCGGCTGGGACGAGACGGTTCTCATCCTCGACGGCGAGGTCCACATAACGGCGGAGGACGGCACGGAGCGGACGCTCAGGGCCGGCGACGTCGCCTATTTCGCCGGCGGCACGGCGGCCGTCTGGCGGATCGACGCCTATGTGCGCAAGATCGCCTTCTGCCGCAAACCGTTTCCCAAGCCGCTGACCATGGCCTATCGCCTGCGCAACCTCATCCGCTCGGGCGGCGTTACCTCTCTCGCGGCTTAAGGTGCGCTTCGCACGCGCAATTGCCGTTGCGTTTGCGAAAGGCCCGACCTAAATCTGTCTCGCATTCAAGCGAGGAACGGAAATGGCAAAGATCAGGAATGTTGCGGTCCAGATGGATCATGTGTCGGGCATCAGCATTGCCGGCGACTCGACCTTTGCCATGAGCCTCGAGGCGCAGGCCCGCGGCTACCGGCTCTTCCACTATACGCCCGAGCGGCTCAGCATGCGCGACGGCAAGGTCTATGCCGCCGCCGAGCCGATGACGCTGCGCGACGTCAAGGGCGACCATTTCGAACTGGGTGAGCCCGAGCGCATCGATCTTTCCACCATGGACGTCGTGCTGCTCCGCCAGGACCCGCCCTTCGACATGGCCTACATCACTTCCACCCACATGCTGGAGCGCATCCACCCGAAGACGCTGGTGGTCAACGACCCCGCCTGGGTGCGCAATTCGCCGGAAAAAATCTTCGTCACCGAGTTCGCAGACCTGATGCCGAAGACGCTGATCACCCGCGATCCGGTCGAAATCCGCCGTTTCCGCGACGAGATGGGCGACATCATCCTGAAGCCCCTCTACGGCAATGGCGGCGCCGGCGTCTTCCATTCGACCCGCGACGACCGCAACCTCTCCTCGCTGCTCGAAATGTTCGGCCAGATGTTCCGCGAGCCCTTCATCGCGCAGCAGTACCTGCCCGATGTGCGCAAGGGCGACAAGCGCATCATCCTCGTCGACGGCGAGCCGGTAGGCGCGATCAACCGCGTGCCCGCCGAGCACGACAGCCGCTCCAACATGCATGTCGGCGGCCGTGCCGAGGCGACGGAACTCACCGCCCGCGAGCGAGAAATCTGCACGCGCATCGGCCCGGCGCTCCGCGAGCGTGGCTTCCTGCTCGTCGGCATCGACGTCATCGGCGACTACATGACCGAGATCAACGTCACGTCGCCCACCGGCATCCGCGAGGTGAAGCGCTTCGGCGGCGCAGATATCGCAAGCCTTCTCTGGGACGCCATCGAGGCCAAGCGCGCCTGACGCGCAGCGCTCAAGCCGCTCCCTTCTTTCGTTTGTTCCGCACCCACAACCCGCTGCAACCATAATGCAGCGGGAGGGTGAAATTGTTCCGTTATTGTTCTTGTTTTATTCCATTTTCCATGCCAGATTGCAATTCATAACCGGTTGGGGCTGCGAATTTTAACGTAATCGGTTGTGAGGCAGGGGATCGGGCATGGTGGCGCGCGTCAGTACGGTTGCATTTCAGGGCATCGAAGGGGTGCCGGTCGAGGTTCAGGTCATGGTCGCGCCGGGCAAGCTCGGCATGCAGATTGTCGGCCTGCCGGACAAGGCCGTGGCCGAGAGCCGCGAGCGGGTGCAGGCCGCGCTCCACGCCACCGGCCTGGCGCTGCCGCCGAAACGGGTGACGGTCAACCTCGCGCCGGCCGATCTTCCGAAGGAAGGGTCGCATTTCGATCTTCCGATCGCGCTTGGCCTGATGGCGGCGCTCGGCGCCATACCGGCGGATGCGCTGGCCGGCTATGTGGTGATCGGCGAACTCAATCTCGACGGCACGATCGCGGCCGTCGCCGGTGCGCTGCCGGCGGCGATTGCGGCCAATGCCAGCGGCCGCGGCCTGATCTGCCCCGCCGAAAGCGGCCCCGAAGCCGCCTGGGCCGGCGCCGAAGTCGATATTCTCGCACCCCGCAGCCTGATTGCGCTCGCAAACCATTTTCGCGGCACGCAGGTCCTCTCCCGCCCGGACGCTTCGGTGCGCGCCAATCCGGCCAATCTCGCCGACCTTGCGGACATCAAGGGGCAGGAGAGCGCCAAGCGGGCGCTGGAGGTGGCGGCGGCCGGCGGCCATAACCTCCTGATGGTCGGTCCTCCCGGTTCCGGCAAGTCGATGCTCGCCTCGCGGCTGCCGTCCATCCTGCCGCCGCTCTCTGCCGCGGAACTTTTGGAAGTCTCGATGATCCATTCCATCGCCGGCCAGTTGCCCGGCGGCAAGCTCTCCGACCGGCGGCCCTACCGCACGCCGCACCATTCCGCCACCATGGCGGCGCTGGTCGGCGGCGGCGTCCGGGCGCGGCCGGGCGAGGCGTCACTGGCGCATCACGGCGTGCTCTTCCTTGACGAATTCCCGGAATTTTCGCCGCAGGCGCTCGATGCGTTGCGTCAGCCGCTGGAAACGGGCGAATGCGTGATCGCGCGGGCGAACCACCGCATCGCCTATCCCGCCAGCATCCAGCTTGTCGCCGCCATGAATCCCTGCCGCTGCGGCATGGCCGGAGAACCGGGCCACAGTTGCGCACGCGGGCCGCGCTGCATGAGCGACTATCAGAGCCGCATCTCCGGTCCGCTGATGGATCGGATCGATATCCGCATCGACGTGCCGGCTGTATCGGCCGCCGATCTTATCCGCCCGATGCCGGCCGAAAGCAGCGCCGATATCGCCGCCCGCGTCGCCCGCGCCCGCGAGCGGCAGCGCGACCGCTTTTCCGGCGCCGGCATCGGCACCAACGCAAGGTGCTCGACCGCCATGATCGAAAAACTCGCCGAGCCGGACCCCGGCGGCCTGCAGCTATTGCGCGACGCCGCCGAGCGAATGAAATTTTCAGCGCGCGGCTATCACCGGGTGCTGAAGGTCGCCCGCACGCTCGCCGATCTCGACGAAAAGCAGACCGTCGGCCGCATCCACCTTGCGGAGGCGATTTCCTACCGCATCGTCGGCGACCGCCTGCCGACGGCGGCTTGAGGTGTAAGTCAGCCGCCGAGGCCCTCGAACAATGCCGTCGAAAGATAGCGCTCGGCGAAGGAGGGGACGATGACGACGATGGTCTTGCCTTCGTTTTCCGGGCGGCTGCCGACCTTGATTGCGGCGGTAAGGGCGGCCCCTGAGGAAATGCCGACCGGCACGCCTTCGAGCCGCGCGACGAGCCGCGCGGTCTGGAAGGCTTCGTCGTTGGTGACGGTGACGACCTCGTCGTAGATGTGGGTATCGAGGATTTTCGGGGCGAAGCCGGCGCCGATGCCCTGGATCTTGTGCGGACCGGGCGCGCCGCCCGAAAGCACCGGCGAGTCGGTCGGTTCGACCGCAATCACCTTGAAGCCGGGCTTGCGGCTTTTCAGCACCTGCCCGGCGCCGGTGATCGTGCCGCCCGTGCCGATGCCGGAGACGAGGATATCGGCCGCACCGTCGGTGTCGTTCCAGATCTCCTCGGCGGTCGTCCGGCGGTGGATATCCGGGTTGGCGGGGTTTTCGAACTGCTGCGGGATGACTGCGTCGGGGATCGTCGCGGCGAGTTCTTCCGCCTTGGCGATCGCGCCTTTCATGCCCTTGGCGCCTTCCGTCAGCACCAGCTCGGCCCCGAGCAGCAGGAGCATCTTGCGGCGCTCGATCGACATGGTCTCCGGCATGGTCAGGATCAGCTTGTAGCCCTTGGCGGCAGCCGCGAAGGCAAGCGCGATGCCGGTATTGCCCGAGGTCGGCTCGATCAGCGTCGACTGGCCGGGCTTGATGCGGCCCTGCGATTCCAGCGCCTCGATCATCGCGACGCCGATGCGGTCCTTGACGGAGGAGAGCGGATTGAAAAATTCGAGCTTCGCCAGAAGGTTGGCCTTCACGCCCGTTTCCTTCGCCAGCTTGTCGAGGCGAACGATCGGCGTGTCGCCGACGGTTTCGGTGATCGACGCATAGACTTTGCCGCGGCCGGGCTTGTGGGTCTGGGACATGAAGCTCTCTCCCTGTTGGTGCATTGCGACGGAGCATAGGGTCAAATCCGGCGGCAAACCAGCACTCGTTCGTGCTGCCGAAGGAGACCGCGTGGCAAAAAAAACTTTGGAAGCCGCTGTCCGGGAAAGGTTTTTTCAGGCCGCGCGGGTGGCGATGAAAGCGGCGGTGCCGGCGAGGATGCCGGCGGCGATCCGGTTCAGCGCCCGCAGCGCGCGCGGGCGCTTGAGCAGCGAGCGGGCGCGCGAGGCGAGCAGCATGTAGGGAACGAGAACCACCAGCAGCACCGCGAAGGTCGCCGCCAGCAGCGTCACATAGTCGGAGAGGCCGATCGCGCGAATATCGATCAGCGTCGGCACCAGCGCGATATAGAAAAGCATGGTCTTCGGGTTGCCGAGCGTGACGAGCAGGCCGGAAAGGAAGGCCATGCCGGCGCTGGAAGGCTTGCGCGCGGCGATATCCTGCCGGATGAGCCCAGCGGTCCAGAGCTTCCAGGCGATATAGGCAAGATAGGCCACGCCCGCATAGCGGATCACGATGAAGATTTCGCCAAACGTCTGCGCCACGAAGGCAAGGCCGAGGATGACCGCCGTGAGGTAGGTCATGTCGCCGAGCACGAGGCCGAGCCCCATGAAGAAGGTTTCGCGGAACCCCGCGCCGAGCGCCCGCGCGACGATCGCCGTAACCCCCGGACCGGGAATGGCGGCGGCGATGAAAAGGGCGCCGCAATAGGCAAGCAGGGTGGTCGCGGTCATGGCTGGTTCCTCCGCGCCGTTCCTATACCCCGCCAAGGCTTGTTTCAAGCCGACCGCCGTCCCTCAGAAATCGGCCATCGGCGAGAGCATGGCAGGAGCCTCCAGTACAATTTCGGTGGCCGCGCGGATCATGAAGCATGTGCCGCCTTCGAGTGGCTGCATCTCGTCTTCCCAGCGGAGCCGGTCGGGGCAGAACAGCACCTCGACCGAGGCCGGCCGGAGACCGAGCGCACCGATGATCTCTGCAAGGGTCGGAATTTTCGGCGCGACGACGTCGAGCAGGATGAAGCGGTCGCCCTCCATCTTCCAGGCGATGACGGCCTGCCTGTCGTCGAGCACGCTCAGTGTCACGCTTGGATCGAACTGCGTGTTGATCAGGAACATCGCCGCATTTTCCATCACGGCCAGCGTCTCCGAGACGGGCATCCGGCCTTTCAAGGCGGCTCGCAACGATGCGAGATCGGCGTGGCGGCTCAGGTCGAGGTCTCGGGCGGAGTGGGCGGAAAAGGCCGGCGCCGGTGCTGCGCCGGTATAGCAGTGCATCGGCAGTGAGCGGAAACCGTAGGGCTCATAGAGCGCCGGCTTGTCGGTGTAGAGCACGATCGCTTCGAACCCCTGTTCCTCGCACCAGGCCAGCGCCTTGCGGGTGACGTCGCGGTAAAGCCCGCGGCCGCGCCAGGGCGGACGCACCGCGCCGGATTGAAAAGCGGCGGCATTGATCCGCCGGCCGTTGATCAGAAGCGGCAGGGCAAAGGCGGTGAGATTGGCGGCAAGCGTGCCGTCTTCGGCAAACCAGCCGAAGGGCATTCCGGTCGGGTCGGGACCGCCGAGGTCCTGCAACGGGGCGATATCGATGCCGAAGGTGTCGTTCAGAAGGGCGACGAGCGCATCCCAGGCGGCGGGATCGGCGAGATAATCCTGCCGGAAGGTGAGGCCGGAGGCGTCCGCCCCGGCGCTCATACCCCGGTCGATCCGAAACCGCCGCTGCCGCGGGCGGTGGTGCTCGTGTCGCCGACTTCGGCGATATGCGCCTGGATTGCCGGCGCGATCACCATCTGGGCGATCCGCATGCCGCGGGTGACGGCAAAATCCTCCTCGCCGAGATTGACGAGCAGCACCTTTACTTCGCCGCGATAGTCGCTGTCGATGGTTCCGGGTGTGTTGAGGCAGGTGATCCCGTGTTTGAAGGCAAGGCCGGAGCGCGGCCGCACCTGGCCCTCGTAGCCTTCCGGGATCTCGAAGATGAAGCCGGTCGGCACCAGCGCGCGTCCGCCGGGCGCGATGGAAAGGGGCGCATCCTCCGCGACGGCGGCGCGGAGATCCATGCCGGCGGCGCCCTTGCTTTCGTAGGCGGGCAGGTCGAGGCCTTCGCCGTTCGGCAGGCGCTTGAGATTGAGGAGGGGGCGGAGGTCGGGGGCGATGGTCATGCGGCATTAGTTTGCGCGCGAAGGGCCGGGGTCAATTGCAATGTGGCGCTTTAATCGCTAGATAGCCCGCAATTCCACAGGATTCACATCATGGCCGAAAGTCTCGCCGAGGCGGTCTCCCGCCGCCGCACATTCGCTATTATCGCGCACCCGGACGCGGGTAAGACGACGCTCACGGAAAAGCTGCTGCTCTTCGGCGGCGCCATCCAGCTCGCCGGCGAAGTCAAGGCGAAGAAGGACCGCATGCAGACGCGCTCCGACTGGATGAAGATCGAGCGCGAGCGCGGCATCTCGGTCGTGACCTCGGTGATGACCTTCGAATATAACGACAACGTCTTCAACATCCTCGACACCCCCGGCCACGAGGATTTCGCCGACGACACCTACCGCACGCTGACGGCGGTGGACGCCGCCGTCATGGTCATCGATGCCGCCAAGGGTATCGAGCCGCGCACGCTAAAACTGTTCGAAGTCTGCCGCATGCGCGACATTCCGATCATCACGTTTATCAACAAGATGGACCGCGAAAGCCGCGACCCCTTCGAAATCCTCGACGAGGTGGAGGAAAAGCTGGCGCTCGACTGCGCGCCGGTCACCTGGCCGATCGGCCGTTCGAAGACCTTTTGCGGCTCCTATCACCTGGCGACGAACGAGGTGCGCGGCGCTGACACGCAGGAGGTCATGACCAAGGTCACCGACCCGGAAATGGCCTCGCATCGCCTGCCGGAGAACGAGCGCGAGGCTTTCACCGAGGAAACGATGCTGGCGATCGAGGCCTGCAAGCCCTTCGACCGCAAGGCGTTCCTCGAAGGCCACCTGACGCCGGTCTTCTTCGGCTCGGCGCTGCGCAATTTCGGCGTCCGCGACCTGATCGACGCGCTCGGCGAATTCGCCCCGCCGCCGCGCGACCAGGTTGCCGATACCCGCACGGTGCATGCCGCCGAGGACAAGATGACGGCCTTCGTCTTCAAGATCCAGGCGAACATGGACCCGAACCATCGCGACCGCATCGCCTTTGCCCGCATCTGCTCCGGCAAGCTGGAGCGCGGCATGAAGGCGCGGCTCGCGCGCACCGGCAAGCAGCTCGGGCTGACGGCGCCGCAGTTCTTCTTCGCCTCGCAGCGCCAGCTTGCCGACACGGCCTTTGCCGGCGACGTGGTGGGCATCCCCAACCACGGCACGCTTCGCATCGGCGACACGCTGACCGAAGGCGAGGCCCTCGTCTTCCAGGGCGTGCCGAACTTCTCGCCGGAAATCCTGCGCCGCGTGCGTCTGGAAGACGCGATGAAGGCGAAGAAGCTGAAGGAAGCTTTGCAGCAGATGGCGGAAGAGGGCGTCGTGCAGCTCTTTTCGCCGGAAGACGGCTCGCCCGCCATCGTCGGCGTCGTCGGCGCACTGCAGCTCGACGTGCTGAAGGAGCGGCTGATGGCGGAATACGGCCTGCCGGTGTCCTTCGAAATGTCGCGCTTCTCGGTTTGCCGCTGGGTTTCGGCGGATCAGCCGGCCGATCTCGACAAGTTCATCAATGCCCGCCGCGGCGATATCGCCCGCGATCTCGACAACGATCCGGTGTTCCTCGCGCAGGACAGTTTCTCGCTGCGCTACGAGGCCGAGCGCTATCCGGCGATCAAGATGGCCGCGCTCAAGGAATATCACGCCGTCAAGGCGGCGTGATCAGCCCTCAGGGAGTACACGCGCCGGATTGCCGATAACGGTCGCGCCCTCGGCGACGCTGCGGGTGACGACCGCGCCGGCGCCGACGATCGCACGGTCGCCGATCGTCACGCCGCCGAGGATGATGGCGCCGCCGCCGATCCAGACGTCGCGGCCGATCGTGACGGGTTTTGCGATCTCGATCCCGCCGCGCCGAAGCGCTGCGTCCCGGTGATGCTCGGCGCAGTAGATGTGCACGCCGGGTCCGAGCATGGAGCCTTCGCCGATCGTCACACTCGCGCTGTCGAGAATGGTGCAGCCGGCATTGAGATAGACCCGCTCGCCGAGCCTGATGTTGATGCCGTAGGCGCAGTGGAACGGTGCCTCGATGAAGGCGCTTTCGGCGGCCTCCGCAAACAGCGCCCTCAGCGCCGGGGCGATATTGCCGCGG
>Ga0153956_1000511_pt1 | contig 42812 bp, 31 predicted proteins | sample TSFL040MetaG_FD_104704 | JGI IMG/M metagenome (GOLD analysis project Ga0153956, IMG submission 104704) | Attine ant fungus gardens microbial communities from Florida, USA - TSFL040 MetaG | ecosystem: Host-associated > Fungi > Mycelium > Unclassified | place: USA: Florida, Wekiwa Springs... | reverse complement strand
GGATCTGGCGCTGCGCTCAATGGCCAGCTCCGCGCCAGCCCCCGTCGCTCATCCCGCCCAGATGGGTAAAACCAACCGTCAGAGTCTACGTCACGCTGGATAGAAGTTGGGGGCAACGTCACTCCCCATACCACGCTGTCGGATCGGAATGAGGCGATTGACTCACGTCATATTGGTTATATCTTATAACTATTATTCGTGAGGCTTAATTATGCCGATGACCCAAGCCGTCTCCGCTCCGTCCGCCTCCTCCCCGCTGCTTCGGATCGAGACCCGCGGCCGGGTGCTGGTGGTCGGGCTCAACCGTCCCGCCAAGCGCAACGCGCTCAATGACGCGATCATCCTGGAGATCGAGCGCTGCTTTGCGGCGCTGTCCGAAGACGTCGGCGCCGTCGTCCTTCATGGCATCGGTGAACATTTTTCCGCCGGTCTCGATCTCTCCGAACTGCAGGAGCGTGATGCGACGGCTGGGCTGCATCACTCCCGCATGTGGCACAGGGTGTTCGACGCGATCCAGCAGAGCCGCGTGCCGATCATCGCCGCGCTGCAGGGCGCGGTGATCGGCGGCGGGCTGGAGCTGGCCTGTGCGGCCCATATCCGGGTCGCCGATCCCTCTGCCTATTATGCCCTGCCGGAAGGCAGCCGCGGCATCTTTGTCGGCGGCGGCGCGTCGATGCGGTTGCCGCGTCTGATCGGCGTACACCGGATGGCCGATATGATGCTGACCGGGCGCGTCTACGAGGCGAATGAGGGGGTCGCTCTCGGCTTCTCGCAATATCTCGTTGCAGCGAACGGCGCGTTGGCCAAAGCCCTCGAACTTGCGGAGCGCGTTGCGCAGAACGCGCCGCTGACGAATTTCGCCGTGTTGCAGGCGTTACCGATGATCGCCGAAGCAAGCCCGCAAACCGGCTTGATGCTGGAATCGCTGATGGCCGCAGTGGCGCAGAGCGACCAGGAAGCGAAGAATCGCATCCGGGATTTCCTGGAAAAGAAGATCGGCAAGGTTATATCCGGCTGACGGCTGTTAAAATAACAAGAACAACAAAACGGGACGGAAAACACAGGGGACGCGGATGCCTGCAGCGGTGAAGACGACAGATCCGATGGGGGGCGCCGCCAAGCATCCGCTGCGTCCGATCTCCTACAACGATCCGGCTGTCACCGTGGATCGCCGCGACGACGGAACCATCTATCTGCGCCCGACCGCCACGATCGGCGAGTATCCTGTTCGTGTCACCGACTATCTGCATCATTGGGCCAGGGAAACTCCTGATCGCATCTTCATGGCCGAACGTCGCGATGACGGCGGCTGGCGCGCGATAACCTATGCGCAGATGCTGGATGCGGCGCGTCGCATCGCCTCGGCGCTGCTTGGGCGTGGTCTTTCGCCAGAGCGGCCTGTCGTCATTCTATCCGGCAATTCCGTCGATCACGCGCTGGTTGCTTTTGGTGCGCTCTATGCAGGGATTCCCTTCGCGCCGGTGTCGCCGGCCTATTCGCTGGTGTCGAAGGACTACGGCAAGCTCAGTTACCTGATGAAGCTGCTGACGCCGGGTCTTGTCTTTGCCGATGACGGCGATGCCTTCACCGATGCTGTCCGCTTCAATATTCCCGCAGATGTCGAGGTCGTGGTGTCCCGCGGCGTGTTGCCGGATCGTCAGGCGACCACATTGTCGGAGCTGCTGGCGGTGCCTGAGGCCGCTGGTCTCGATGCGGCGAACCGGGCGATCGGCCCCGACACCATCGCGAAGTTTCTGCTCACGTCGGGCTCCACCGGCCGTCCGAAAGCCGTCATCAATACCCAGCGGATGATGTGCGCCAACCAGATCATGCTGCGCGATACGCTCGCCTTCCTGAAGGACGAGCCTCCGGTGATCGTCGACTGGCTGCCGTGGAATCACACATTCGGCGGCAATCATAATATCGGGCTGACGCTGTTCAACGGCGGCTCGATGTATCTCGACGACGGCAAGCCGACGCCGGCGGGGATCGCGGAGACGATCCGCAACCTGCGTGACATCGCGCCGACGGTCTATTTCAACGTGCCCAAGGGATACGAGTCGCTGCTCCCCCATCTGCGCGCGGATGCGCGGCTGCGGGAGATGTTCTTTTCGCGGCTGCATGCGATGTTCTTCTCGGGTGCGGCGCTGTCCCCTTATGTGTGGAACGGCCTGGATGAATTGTCGGTGCAGACCACCGGCAAGCGCGTGCCGATGCTGACCGGCCTCGGCGCCACCGAGACATCGCCCTTCTTCATGTGCGTGACGCCGCGCACCAGCCGTTCCGGACATGTCGGTTTGCCGGTGCCGGGCAATGACGCCAAGCTGGTGCCGAACAACGGGAAGATGGAAGTGCGCGCGAAGGGGCCGAACGTCACGCCCGGTTACTGGCGGCAGCCCGAGCTGACCGTCAAGGCGTTCGACGACGAGGGCTATTACATTTTCGGCGATGCGTTGAAGGCGGTCGATCCGGATGACTTTGCGGCGGGCTTCGATTTCGACGGCCGCATCTCCGAAGACTTCAAGCTGGTCAGCGGCACCTGGGTCAGCGTCGGCCCGCTGCGGGCGCGCTTCGTCGGCGCCTGCGCGCCGTTGGTGCGCGACGTCGTCGTCGCTGGCATCAACCGCGACGAGCTTGCGGCACTGGTGATCCTCGATCTCGACGGCTGCCGCGTGCTCAATCCGGATCTGCCGCCGGGCGATCTCATGGCGGCCGCGCATGATCCCGTCATTCGCAGCGCGTTTCGCGACCGTCTGGCCCGTTTCGCGGCGGGCGCCACGGGATCGTCCACGCGCATCGCCAAGGCGGTGCTGCTGGATACGCCGCTGTCCATCGACAAGGGCGAAGTCACCGACAAGGGGTCGGTGAACCAGCGCGCGGTGCTGGAGCATCGGGCCGCACTGATCGATGCTGTTTATGCGGGCGAGACGCGAGTCGAGGTGATCGCGGTTTAGCTTGCCGCCGGAGGCATTAAGCCTGCGGCAAAACCGTCATGCGATAGCCCTTTACCGCTCCCGTGCCTCTAACCTAAAGAAGGGGCTGAAACGATAACCGGATTTTGATTTAGAGCATGATCCCCGAAAGTGGGGAGCGGTTTTCGGGACCAGATCGTGCTCAGACCATCGTTGTCGCGAACAAAGAACCTTGAGGGAGAGAAACCATGACCAAGCTTCATCGGGCCGGGATTCAACTAACGATGGCGGCGGTGGCCGCATCGCTGGCATTCGCCGCGCCGTCGCACGCGCAGACGTCTGATATCACCGTCGGTATCACCATCTCCACCACCGGCCCGGCCGCGGCGCTCGGGATTCCCGAGCGCAACGCGTTGGAATTCGTGCCGAAGGAGATCGGGGGCGTGCCGATCAAGACCATCGTGCTCGATGACGGCGGCGACCCGACCGCGGCGACCACCAACGCCCGCCGTTTCGTCACCGAATCCAAGGCCGATGTCATCCTCGGCTCGTCGACGACGCCGCCCTCCATCGCCGTTTCCACGGTCGCCAATGAAGCCGGTGTTCTTCAATTCAGCCTGGCGCCGTTCCCGATCCCGCCGGAGCGCGCCAAATGGTCGGTGGGCATGCCGCAGCCGGTGCCGATCGTCGGCAAGGTCATGTACGACCACATGAAGGCCAAGGGCATCAAGACTGTCGGCTATATCGGCTTTTCGGATTCCTACGGCGATCTCTGGATCAACGACCTGAAGACCCAGACCGGCCCGATGGGCATCAAGATCGTTGCCGAGGAACGGTTTGCGCGTCCGGATACGTCGGTGACGGGGCAGGTGCTGAAGCTGATCGCCGCCAATCCGGATGCGATCCTGATCGGCGCTTCCGGCACGGCCGCCGCGCTGCCGCAGGTCGAGCTCCGCGACAAGGGCTACAAGGGCCTGATCTACCAGACCCATGGCGCCGCCTCGATGGACTTCATCCGTATCGCCGGCAAGGCTGCGGAAGGCGTGTTGATGGCGTCCGGTCCGGTGATGTATCCGGAAGGCCAGGCCGATACGGCGCTGACCAAGAAACCGGGTCTGACGCTGAACACGGCCTATGAAACGAAGTACGGCGCCAACAGCCGCAGCCAGTTCGCCGGCCATGCCTACGATGCCTTCGAAGTGTTGAAGCGTATTATCCCGGTGGCGCTCAAGACCGCCAAGCCCGGCACGCCCGAGTTTCGCGATGCGCTGCGCCAGGCGCTGCTCACCGAGCGTGAAATCGCCGCGACCCAGGGCGTCTACAACTTCACCGAAAAGGACCGCTACGGCCTCGACGACCGCTCGCGCATCCTGCTGACGGTCAAGGACGGAAAGTACGTTCTGGCGCAGTAATTTTCGCAGCGCATGAATGAAAGCCGGCGGCCGCAAGGCCGCCGGCTTTTTTCATATGGTGTTTGCCCCTCTCCCCGCGCGCGAAAGCGGGAAAAGGAACTCTGCCGTGTCCCGGACGCGATGCGGCATTCTTTATGCCGCTTCGCAGAGCCGGGACCGTTCCAAGCGCCAGCGTCCGGGACACCGTTGCTGTTGCATTCGATGATGCTCTAAATCCTATCTATATTGTCATCCTGAAAGCCGAGATAGCTCGCCGCCACGCGCTGGTTGCTGGCGATGTCGGATGCCTTGCCGTCGAGGACGAATTCGCCGAGCTCCATTACATAGGCGCGGTCGGCGATCTGCAGTGCGGCCTGGGCGTTCTGCTCGACCAGCAGCACGGCGACACCGGCGGCTTTCAGTTCGCCGACGATGCGGAAGATGTCGGCGACGATGATCGGCGCGAGGCCGAGGCTCGGCTCGTCGAGCATCAGCAGCTTCGGCGCGCCCATCAGCGCGCGGCCCATGGCGAGCATCTGCTGCTCGCCGCCGGACAGTGTGCCGGCGAGCTGCTTGCGGCGTTCCTTGAGGCGCGGAAACAGCGTGTAGACGCGCTCGAAGGAGCGTGCGGCCGTCGCCTTGTCGATGCGGAAGGCACCGAGCAGCAGGTTGTCCTCGACATTCATCGTGGCGAACAGTTCGCGATGCTCGGGCACCAGGCTGAGGCCGGCGGCGACGCGGTCCTCGATATCGAGCTTGCCGATGTCTTCATCGGCGAAATTTACGCCGCCCTTCAGCGGCAGGATGCCCATGGCGGCGTTCAGCAGCGTGGTCTTGCCGGCGCCGTTGGCACCGATGATGGTGACGATCTCGCCGTCCCTGACGGCGAGATTGACCGCGCGCACGGCCTCGACCTTGCCGTAGGACACATGAGCGTCGGTGACTTGCAGCAGCGCGCTCATGCCACGGCTCCGAGATAGGCCTTGATGACGTCGGGATTGACCTTGATCTCGGCGGGCGTGCCTTCGGCGATCCTGGTGCCGAAATCGAGAACGACGATGCGGTCGGCGAGGTTCATGACGAAGCTCATGTCGTGTTCGACCAGCAGCACCGACATGCCGCCTTCGCGGAGCTGGCGGAGCAGCGCGGCAAGCTGCTGCTTCTCCATGTGGCGCAGACCGGCGGCGGGCTCGTCGAGCAGCAGCAGCATCGGGTCGACGCACAGCGCGCGGGCGATCTCGACGATGCGCTGCTGGCCGAGCGAAAGCGCGCCCGCGAGCTGGTTCATCTGGCCGCCGAGGCCGACGCGCTCGATCTGCCTGGCGGCTTCCGCCAGCAGCTTCGCCTCATCCGCGCGGTCGAGCCGCAGCATGCTGGCGATGGCGCCGGCCCGTCCGCGCAGATGCGCACCGAGCGCGACATTTTCCAGCACGGTCATGTCGGGCACCAGCTTCACATGCTGGAAGGTGCGGGCGACGCCGAGTTTTACGATCTCCTGCGGCGTTGCGCCGGAAACGCTCGCGCCGTGCACCGTGACCCTGCCTGCCGTGGCTGGCAGAACGCCGGTGATGAGATTGAACGTCGTGCTTTTGCCGGCGCCGTTGGGGCCGATCAATGCGACGATCTCGCGCGCATTGACGTTGAACGACACGTCGTTGACGGCCACAACGCCGCCGAACTGTTTGCGCGCCTTCTCCACCTGCAGCAGCACGCCGTCGGTCGGTGCGCGCGCGGGACGACCCGGCAGCGCGTCAGTCGGCGTCGGACGCTTGCGGCTTTCCCTTGCGGGGAACAGGGCTGTCAGCCATGGCCACATGCCGGCGGGTGCGAGCTGCAGCAGCGTCACGAGCAGGATTCCGAATACGATGGTTTCAAGCTGGCTGCCGCCGCCGAACAGGATCGGCAGATAGCTCTGCAGCACCTCTTTCAGGATGATGACCACGGCTGCGCCGAGCACGCCGCCCCAGACATAGCCGGCGCCGCCCACCACGGCGATGAACAGATATTCGATGCCGAGATGCGGCCCGAACGGCGTCGGGTTCGCGGCGCGCTGGAAATGCGCATAGAGCCAGCCGGACAGGCCGGCGAGCACGGCGGCATAGATGAACACCAGCAGCTTTGCGCGTACCGTCTGCACGCCGAACGCTTCGGCCGCGACATGGCCCCGGCGCAGCGCGCGGATGGCGCGGCCGGTGCGCGAATCCAGCAGGTTCATCGACAGCAGCGCACAGACGATGACGGCGACCCAGATCGGGAAATAGATCGTACCGGGATCAATCATCTTCCAGGTGCCGATCGACAGCGGGGGAATGCCCGAGATGCCGTCGTTGCGGCCGAGGAATTCCAGCTTGCTGAACAGATAGAACAGGCTGATGCCCCAGGCGATGGTGCCGAGCGGAAGATAGTGGCCCGACAGGCGCATGGTGATGATGCCGAGCAGAACGGCGGCGAGGCCGGCGACGATCAGCGACAGCGGCAAAGTGAGCCACGGCGACAGGCCGTGAACGGTGGTGAGATAGGCCGTCGTATAGGCACCGAAGCCGCAGAAGGCGGCTTGGCCGAACGAGGTGAGGCCGCCGACGCCGGTGAGCAGCACGAGGCCCATGGCCACCAGTGCGGCGAGGCCGATATTGTCGAGCAGCACGATCCAGAACGGTGGGACGCCCGGCACGAATGGGATCGCGGCCATCAGGGCGGTGAAAACGAAAATGGGAAGGAGACGCGATCGCATGGCGCTTAATCCTTGTCTTCTTCAACGCCGGGGGCCGCAAGCGAGCGCAGCACCAGGACGGGGAGGATCAGCGTGAAGACGATCACTTCCTTGTAGTCGCTCGCATAGAACGATGAGAACGCTTCGACGCAGCCGACCAGGATGGCGGCGGCGGCGGTCACCGGATAGCTGACGAGCCCGCCGATGATGGCCGCGACGAAACCCTTGAGGCCGATCAGAAAGCCGGTGTCGTAATAGAGCGTCGTGATCGGCACGATCAGGATGCCCGAAATCGCGCCGATCACCGAGGCGAGCAGAAAAGCCATCTGGCCCGACAATGTGGTGCGGATACCGACGAGGCGGGCGCCGAGGCGGTTGACCGCGGTGGCGCGCAGCGCCTTGCCGACGAGCGTGTGGCCGAAGAACAGCCACAGGCCGACGATCAGCGCGATGGTGATGGCATAGACGGCCATGCTCTGGCCGGTGAAGCGCAGTGCGCCGATGGTGATCGCATCGCTCGACAGCGCCGGCCCGCGCTGGCCTTCGGCACCGAAAAACACCAGGCCGAAACCCTGCAGCGCCAGATGACAGCCCACCGAGGCGATCAGCAGCACCAGCACGGACGTATGGGCGATCGGCTGAAAAGCGATGCGGTAGAGATACAGGCCGATGGCGGCGACGATCAGCAGCGACAGCGCGATATTGACGGCGATGCCGGAGGGCTTGCCGGCCAGCGCCAGCATGAGGCCCCAGATGGCCAGCGGGAATACAACATTGACAGCGAACGAGCGCAGTACGCGCCTGGCATGCAGGGCGCGGCGGAAGGTGAACATGTCGAACGCGAAAGCGACGATCCCCATCGCCACCGCGAGCTTGACCGTTCCCGGCATCTGGCCGGCCGAAAGGCTGGCATAGGTCAGCGCGCCGAACGTGATGAATTCGCCCTGGGGGATCAGGATGACGCGGGTGACCGCGAAGACCAGCACCAGCGCCAGCCCCAGCAGCGCATAGATCGCGCCATTGGTGATGCCGTCCTGAAGCAGGAACAGCAAGATCGTCGTATTCAAAGCCGGACGCTCCCCCACATTGCCTGCCGCGGCGGATACCACACGGGCGGGACAATCAACAATGGCGGTTGAACCCGCTCGCATATTTAGTATATTTGATAACGATTATTACCCATAACTCAAGCCTCGCCGCGGTTCGATCGGGGACGGCATTGGACCTCGGGGATCGCGGAGTGCGAGCGATGACGATCTCGAAAACAGCGTCTCAGGAACAGGCCAAGCGCGTCGAGCCTGTCGGCTTCGACGAGGAGGGGGCGGCGCTGCATATGGGTGAGCTCAGCGAACTGCTGGGCTACGTGCTCAAGCGCGCGCAGTTGAAGGTGTTCGACGATTTCCTGCGCTGCATGGCGCCACTGCAACTGACGCCGGCGCAGTTCTCGGTGCTGCTGCTGCTGGATCGCAATCCCGGCCGTAACCAGACCGAGATCGCCAACACGCTGGGCATTCAGCGCCCCAATTTCGTGGCGATGCTGGACGGGCTGGAAAGCCGCGATCTGTTGACGCGGATGCGCTCGCCGAACGACCGCCGGTCGCATGTGCTGATGCTGACGGACAAGGGGCGCGCCACGCTCACCCGCGCCAAGAAGCTGGTGGCGACGCGGCACGAAGCACGCTTGATCGAACTGCTCGGGCCGTCCGAACACAAGGCGCTGCTCGGCATGATGGCCAAGATCGCGAACGGGTTTTAAGCCACATAGTCGTCATTCCGGGGCGCTCGCCGCAGGCGAGCGCCCCGGAATCTCAATGTGTTCATCACCTCTATCGTGTGGGTGGAGAAAGGTGGCTCTCATATCGAGATTCCCCGCCACTCCAATTGGAGTGGCTGAGATCTCCCGCGCGACGCGCGGGAGTCCGGAATGACGGGATGTGGCTAACTACCCCACCAAAATCACCCGCACATCGTTCACGTTGGTCAGGGTCGGTCCGGTTTGCAGCAGGTCGCCCGTGGCCGTGAAGAAGGTCGTCGCGTCGTTGTTCTTCAACGACGCGATCGGATCAAGGTCTTGCGCGCGCATTGCTTCGAAGGTCCGCGCGTCCAGCAGCGCGCCGGCCGGGTCGCTGGCGCTGCCGGCGCCGCCGTCGGCGCCGTCGGTGTCTCCGGCCAGGGCGGCGATGCCCGTCGTGCCCTTGAAGGCGTCGACCAGCGCGAGCGCATATTCCTGATTGGGGCCGCCGCGGCCGTTGCCGGTCACGGTGACGGTGAGTTCTCCGCCGGAGAGGATCGCCAGCTTCCGGCCCTCGGCTTGAGCCCGCAGCGCCATCTTTGCATGTTCGGCGGCAACGTCGCGGGCTTCGCCTTCGAGATCGGCGCCGAGATCGACGATGTCATAGCCGTTGTCCCGCGCAATCTTGATCGCCGCATCGAGGGACTCCTTCGGCCGTGCGATCAGCTTGAAGGAGGCACGTGCAAAGGCCGGATCGTTCGGTTTGACGCTCTCATTGGCGGGATCGTCGAGGGCGGCGCGCACGGCGTCATCCACCGTGAGTTTGTATTTGGCGACGATGGCGCGGGCGTCTGCGAGGGTGGTGGCGTCCGGGACGGTCGGCCCGGAGGCGATCACCGCCGGATCGTCGTGCGGCACGTCGGAGATGGCGAGCGACAGGATGTCGGCCTTCTGCCCGGCACGGGCGAGGCGGCCGCCCTTGATGCGGGAGAGGTGTTTGCGGACCGTGTTGATCTCGCCGATCACCGCACCCGAGCGCAGCAGCGCGCGGGTCACCTGTTGCTTCTGCTGGAAGGTGATGCCTGCGACCGGCGCGATCCAGTTGGCCGAGCCGCCGCCGGTAATCAGGACCAGCAGCAGGTCGTCGGCGGTCGCCGTCGCCGCGAGGGCCAGCGTGTCCTCCGCGCCCTTGAGGCCGGCTTCGTCGGGGACGGGGTGGCCGGCCTCGACCACGCGGATGCAGCGGGTCGGCACACCATGGCCATGGCGCGTGGTGGCGATGCCGGTCAAGCGTTCGGGATCGAGCTTGAGGTCGTCGAGGTAATGTTTTTCCGCCGCGGCGGCCATGGCGGCGGCGCCCTTGCCGGCGGCGAGGCAGATGATGCGGCCCTTCGGCGGCGCCGGCAGATGGGCGCCCAGAATGACGTCGGGATGCGCTGCAGCAACAGCGGCATCGAAAATGGCGCGGAGCAGGGGACGTTTATCGGTCATGGTCCGGTTATGCCGGGCAATCCGGGAGCCGGCAAGATGGGTTTCCCCTCCCGTTTGCGGGAGGGGAAACGAGGTCAGCCGCCGACCTCGCCGCTGATGATGTCGCCGAAGAACTCCCACTGACCGTTCTTGAAGCGCATCATCTGCGATTGTTCGATCGGCGCGAAGTCGGCGGGGGACGTGTTGACCCTGATGCCGGGGAGCAGCGTATCAGGTTCGAAACCGCGCAGGGTCGCGGCCTGCTTCATCACGTTCTCGCGGGTGAGGTTGTCGCCGCATTGCTTCAGCACCTGGACCAGGGTCTGCGCGACGGCGTAGCCGTAGGGCAGGTTGCTGTCGGCGACATTGGCGCCCGGCATGTATTTGTCGATGAAGGCCATGAACTTCTTCATGCCGGCATCGTCCTTCCACTGCTTGTCAGAGGCATCTTTCAGATATCCGGCGGACAGCACGCCCTCGGAGGCCGCAAATCCGGCGGGCTTCATCACGGCGCCGATGGAAATGCTGACGTCGGTCATGAGGTGCATCGGCTTCCAGTCGAGTTCGGCGATCTTCTTGATCGCCTGCGCGGCGAATTTCGGCGTCGAGATGTTGACGAAGACGTCGGCGCCGGTGTCTTTCAGCTTCACGATGTGGTTGTCGATGGACGGCTCCGATGTCTCGTAGCTCTCCTCCGCGACGATCAGCTTCGATGCCTTGTCACCGAAGACGTCCTTGAGGCCGGCGAGATAGTCCTTGCCGAAATCGTCATTGGCGTAGAACACCGCGACCTTGCCGTCGGGTTTGTTCTTCAGGATGTATTTGGCGAAGATCCGTGCCTCGGCGCGGTAGCTCGGCTGGAAACCCATGCTCCAGGGGAAATTCTTCGGATCGTTCCACTTGCTGGCGCCGGTGGCGAGGAACAGTTGAGGCACCTTCTTGACGTTGTGATACTTCTGCACGGCCGTCTGTGTCGGCGTGCCCAGGGCATTGAACACCAGCAGCACCTCATCGCTCTCGATCAGCTTGCGCACCTGTTCGACGGTCTTGGGTGGCGAATAGGCATCGTCATAGCTGATCCAGTTGATCTTGCGGCCGTTGATGCCGCCCTGATCGTTGATCATCCGGAAATAGGCTTCCTCGGTCCTGCCGATGGCGCCATAGGCCGAGGCCGGGCCGCTATAGGCTTCGACATTGCCGATCTTGATTTCGGTGTCGGTGGCGCCGGTGTCGTATTTCTTCTGAGCGAAGGCGCCGGTCGTCGTGACGGCAAGCAGCGCGACGGCCAGCGACACGGCCGCCGGACGCAGATGCGTTTTGGGCATTTCGAGTCTCCCTGATGGTGTGTTGTGTCGGTTTGTTTTTCAGCGCGGAGTTCTGCGACTCCTTGACGCATTCAACACCCGGATAGTTGCCGTGGCAAGAAAAAGCCTCCGCGACAGCACCGCGGAAGCGCGGTTCACGTCCGCCGCTAAGTCTTCACTATTGCAGCAGATTTATCGGATCGCGGTGGTCCCGCCGCCGACCGCCTCGCCGCTGAATATCTCGCCACCCCATCATCGTCCCGGCAATGGATGCGCTGTGGCGGCGCAGGTCGAAGGGCTGCGACTAAGGCGTTTATTAACTTTGGAAGCACTTATTCATCGGGCTCATACGATTTTTATTTTTATCGCATCATTGCCACGTCATCAGCTTCACGCCGAGCATTTCAGGAATTCAGTATGCTGATCAATTCCAATCCGCTCAATCCCGCGTCCTCGATTTGGTCACTGTTGGTGCAGCCGCCGTCGCCGCCGCAATTTACAGCGCCGCCCATCGACAATCCGCAATCGGCCCTTCAATCGGCGGGATCGAAGGATGCCGACAAACCCGCGCCGCCGAGCAACAGCATCGGTCAGTCGCCGATCGTGCAGGCGTTCCTGCTGCGGCTGCAGGAACTCGGCTTCACGTCCATCAAGGGCACCGATGGCGCCGACGCGATGTCGGGCTGGAGCAAGAGTCTCGCCGATGCCGGGGACGACGACGACACGATCGACGTGTGGTCCGACAGTATCGTCGATGCCGGCGCCGGCAACGATACCATCCGGGCCTGGTCCGGTTCATTCGTCAATGGCGGTTCAGGGAATGACCAGATCGACGTATGGTCCGACAGCGTGGTCGATGCCGGTGACGGCAACGATGTTGTCCGTGCGTGGTCGAACACATCGACCTTCGGCGGCAATGGCGATGACGTCATCAGCGCCTGGTCCGACAGCCAGGTCGATGGCGGTGCAGGCAACGATACGATCTCGGTGTGGTCCAACAGCCGCGCTTACGGCGGCGACGGCGACGATCTGATTTCCGCGGCAACCGGCAGCTATGTCGAGGGCGGCAACGGAAATGACACCATCAGCGTCAGCGACGGCAGCGTCGTCAGCGGCGGTGCCGGCGACGATACGATTTACGCGGCCTTCGGAAAATCGACGATCAGGTTCAATGCCGGTGACGGACACGACACGATCCATTCCGGCCTCAACGCATCGACCATTCAGCTCGGTCAGGGCTTGAGCGCGGATTCGATGCAGGTCGCGACCTCCGACGGCGTCACCACCATCTCGTTCGGCGACGGCAGGGATCAGCTCACCATCACAGGCCGGGCCACCTTGTCCTTCGCCGACGGAAGGACTGCCGAAATCGGGACCGATTTTTCCCAGATGCAGCAGCTCTCGCTTGGCGCCGGTGTTCCAGGTTTCGCGAAGGTCGATACGACGGCCTGACGGAGACGAGGGGATCGTTTTCCGTGCGTTCGGTGTCATCGGCTTGCGGGCGCCAGCCGATGCGATATCACCGGCTCAGGACAGCATGAGGTCCATGTTCTGGACCGCGGCGCCGGAGGCGCCCTTGCCGAGATTGTCGAGCAGCGCCACCAGATTGACCTGCGTGCTGCCCGGCGTGCCGCTGACGAACAGCTTCATCGTGTCCTGGCCGGCAAGCTCCACGGCGTCGATGCGCGGCAGTGCGCGGCTGTCGGCGAGCGGCACCACCTGCACGATATCCTGCCCGGCATAATGCGCGACCAGCGCGGCATGGATGCTTTCGAGCGTTGTGCCCTCGGCAAGATCGCCGAGATGCAGCGGCACCTGCACGATCATGCCCTGCGGGAAGCGCCCGACCGAGGGCGAGAAGATCGGCGCGCGGTCGAGCAGGCCGTGGACGGTCATTTCCGGCACATGCTTGTGGGTGAGGGGCAGGCCGTAGAGGAAATGCGGCGAGGTGATCGCCTCCGGATGATCCGGATTTTCCATCTGCGCGATCATCTGTTTGCCGCCGCCGGTATAGCCGGAGACGGCGTTGACCGTGACCGGATAGCCGTCCGGCAGGATGCCGGCGGCGCGCAACGGGCGGATGAGGCCGATCGCGCCGGTCGGATAGCAGCCGGGATTGGCGACGAAGCGGGCGGTGCGGATCTTGTCGCCCTGTGCCCGGTCCATTTCGGCAAATCCGTAGGCCCAGTCGGGCGCGACGCGGAAGGCGGTTGAGGTGTCGATGACGCGGACGCTGTTGTTGCCGGCCACCATGGTCACGGCCTCCTTCGAGGCATCGTCCGGCAGGCAGAGAATGGCGATGTCGGCGCCGTTCAGCATGTCCTCGCGCATGGCGGCGTTGCGCCGTTCCGCTTCCGGAATGGACAGAAGCTCGACGTCGCGGCGGCCGGCCATGCGGCTGCGGATCTGCAGCCCGGTGGTGCCGTGTTCGCCATCGATGAAGATCTTCGGTGCCATGATGATCCTTCGCTTTCAGCGCGGTTGGAGATGATTCCGCAGACAGCTTGTCATGAAGTTGAATCATTTTGATAACGGCCTCACGCCGTTGCCGCGCGTCGTTCCGCGTGACGACCGAGCATATACGTCGCCGCCGTCTCGCCCGCAATGGCGGCGGCACTGCGCGGGACGGTCGATACGACGGCCTGCCCGTATCCGGTGGTCACGGAAAAAAGCCCCCGCGACGGCATCGCGGGGGCGCGGAGGCATTGCAATCACGCCATAGGCCGTGCGGCAGTCGCGCCGCCGTTACTCCGGTGCAGTCACGTCGGCATTGATGACGCCGCCGAACAGCTCCCATTTGTCGCCCTTGAAGCGCATCATGCGCAGTTGCGCGATCGGGGCGTAGTCGGTGGCCGAGGTCGAAATGGTGATGCCCGGCAGCAGCGTGTCCGGCGCGAAGTCCTTCAGGCTCGCGGCCTGCTTCATCACGTTCTCGCGGGTGAGGTTGTCGCCGCACATCTCAAGCACTTTCACCAGAGTCTGCGCGACGCCGTAGCCGTAGACGAGGCTGTTGTCGGTGCGGTCGGCGCCCGGCATGTATTTGTCGATGAAGGCCGACCATTTCTTCATGCCCGGATCGTCCTTCCACTGCGAATCGGCGCCGTCCTTGCGGTAGTCGGCCGAGAGCACGCCCTGCGCATTGTCGAAGCCGGCGGGTTGCATCACAGCGCCGACGGACACGCTGACATTGGTGACGAGCTGCAGCGGCTTCCAGCCGAGTTCGCCGATCTTCCGGATGCCCTGAGCGGCGAATTTCGGTGTCACGAAATGGACCACCACGTCGGGATTCAGCGACTTCACCTTGACGATGTGCGAGTCGATGGTCGGCTCGGAAATCTCATAGCTCTCCTCGGCGACCAGCATGGTGGCGGCCTTGGCGCCGAGTCCCTCCTTGAACGCCTTCTGGTAGTCCTTGCCGAAGTCGTCGTTCTGGTAGATCACCGCGATCTTGGCGTCCGGCTTTTCCTTCATCAGATACTTCGCGTAAATCTGCGCCTCGACCGCGTAGCTCGGCTGCCAACCCATGGTCCATGGGAAGTGCTTCGGGTCGTTCCACTTGCTGGCCCCCGTGGCCACGAACAGTTGCGGGATCTTCTTCGCGTTCATGTATTTCTGGAACGCGGTGTTGGACGGCGTGCCCAGCGAGTTGAAGATGAACAGGGCTTCGTCGGACTCGACCAGCTTGCGCGCCTGTTCCACGGCCTTGGGCGGCGAATAGCCGTCATCGTAGCTGATATAGTTGATCTTGCGGCCGTTCACGCCGCCGTTGTCGTTGATCATCTTGAAATAGGCGGTCTCGGTCTTGCCGATCTGTCCGTAGGACGAGGCAGGGCCGCTATAGGGCATGATGTTGCCGATCTTGATCTCGGTATCGGTGACACCGGGATCGTATTTCTTCTGGGCGAACGCGCTGCCGGCGGCGGCTACGCTGAGGGTCGCGGCGATGGACAAGGCCCATACGTGGTCCATTGTGCGCGAACGGATCGACGGCATTTCTCACTCCCGGATTGTGTTTTTCTTTCGGGCCTTTGCGGCTCCGGTTCGGATACAACACTGTTCGCGCGCACGGGGCAACAAAAAGCCCCTCGCGGCAATGCGGCGAAGGGTTTCGTTGACGGATGTGGTGAATGCCGCGCAGCGGCAAATGTCAGCGGCTCATTTCGCCCGATATCACCGGTCCGAACAGTTCCCATTTCTGTCCGGTAAAGCGCATCATCTGCAGTTGCTCGATCGGGTAGTGATCGGTGGATGATGTGTTGAGTTTCACGCCCGGCAGCACGATGTCCGGGACGAAATCCTTCAGGCTTGCTGCCTGCTTCATGATGTTGGCGCGGGTGAGGTCGTCGCCGGCCTGCCGCAGGGTCTGCGCCATCGCTTGCGCCACGCCGTAGCCGTAGACCGTGGAGATGTCGCTGCTGCTATAGTTCGGTGCGTATTCGGCGAGAAATGCGGTGAAGCGCTTCATCCCCTCGTCATTGTTCCACTGCGGGTCCGAGCCGTCCTTGGCGTAATAGGCCGAGAGGATGCCCTGCGAGATGTCGAGCCCCGCGGGCTTCAGCACCGAGCCGACGGATGCGCTGGCATAGCTCTGGATGTAAACCGGTTTCCAGTCCATGGCAGCGACCTTGCGGATCGCCTGCACGGCCGATTTCGGCGTTGTGATGCTGAGGAATACGTTCGCGCCCGAAGCCTTGAGATTGATGATATGGCTGTCGACGGTCGGTTCGGTGACATCATAGCTCTCGGCGGCTGTTATCATCGATGCCTTGTCGCCGAGTCCGTCCCTGAGGCCCTTGAGCACGTCCTTGCCGAAATCGTCGTTCTGGTACAGCACGGCGATCCTGGCGTCCGGTTTCGCCGTCAGCAGATATGTCGCATAGATGCGGCCCTCGCTTTGATAGGGCGGCTGCCACGCCATGGTCCATGGATAGGCGTTGTGGTCCCCGAATGCGGTGCTGCCGGCACCGACGAACAGTTGCGGCACCTGTTTCGCATTCAGATATTTCAGGATCGCGGTGTTGGACGGCGTGCCGAGCGGATTGAAAACGGCCAGCACCTGATCGTCCTCCACCAGTTTGCGGGCCTGCTCGACGGCCTTGGCGGGATTGTAGGCGTCGTCATAGCTGATGAAGTTGATCTTCCGCCCGTTGATGCCGCCCTGGTCGTTGACCATGCGGAAATAGGCGGCCTCGATGAGTCCCGCGGTGCCGTAAGCGGACGCCGGCCCGCTATAGGGCATGATGTTGCCGATCCTGATCTCGGTGTCGGATGCGCCGGGATCGTAGCGTTTTTGCCCCCAAGCCGGGGCGGCGCATGCGAAAGACAGCGCCGCGATCAGGGAAAATGCGGCAGGCGGGAACAGGCGGGTTCGCATCGTCAGAAAAGTCCTCGGTACCGCAAGGGGGCGCCGATTTCGGCGTTAAAAAAGAAAACCCCTCGCGATGCGATCGCGAGGGGCACTGTTGGTGTGGCGGAAAGATGGTGCCGGAAATCAGTGACCGACTTCGCCGGTGATGACGGGGCCGAACAGGTTCCACTTCTCTCCCTCGAAACGCATCATCTGCAATTGTTCGATCGGGTAGAAGTCGGTGGCCGACGTGTTGATCTTGACGCCGGGCAGCAGGGTATCCGGAGCGAAGTCCTTGATGCTTGCCGCCTGCTTCATGATGTTGGCGCGGGTGAGATCGTTGCCGGCCTGCTTCAGCACCTGCACGATGGTCTGCGCATGGCCGTAGCCGAATACGACCGAGCCGTCGTATTTGTTGGCGTCGGGCGCATATTTGGCGAGAAAGGCGACGAACTTCTTCATGCCCTCGTCATTGTCCCACTGTGCATCGGAGGCGTCCTTGGCATAGTTGGCGGAGAGGATGCCTTGTGCATTCTCGAAGCCGGCGGGCTTGATGACGGAGCCGAGCGACGCGCCGACATTGCTCTGGAAGTACATCGGCTTCCAGCCGAGTTCCGCGACCTTCTTGATGCTCTGCGCGGCGAATTTCGGCGTCGTGATGCTGAAATAGGTGTCGGCGCCTGACGCCTTCAGCTTGACGATGTGGTTGTCGATGGTCGGTTCGGCGACTTCGTAGCTTTCCTCGGCAACGATCATCGAGGCCGCCTTGTCGCCGAGTCCGTCCTTCAGGCCCTTGAGCAGATCCTTACCGAAATCGTCGTTCTGATACATGACGCCGATCTTGGCGTTCGGCTTCTCTTTCAGCAGATAGGTCGCATAGATGCGGCCCTCGCTCTGGTAGGGCGGCTGCCAGCCCATGGTCCAGGGAAAGGTCTTGTATTCGCCGAACTTGGTGCCGCCGGTCGAGACGAACAGTTGCGGCACCTTCTTGGCGTTCATGTATTTCTGGATTGCCGAATTCGACGGCGTGCCAAGCGGCGAGGCGATGAACAGAACTTCGTCGGATTCGACCAGCTTGCGCGCCTGCTCGACGGCCTTGGGCGGCGAATAGCCGTCGTCATAGGTGACGAACGTGATCTTGCGGCCGTTGATGCCGCCCTGCTCGTTGATCATCTTGAAATAGGCTTCTTCCATCTTGCCGATCACGCCATAGGCCGAAGCCGGGCCGCTGTAAGGCATGATGTTGCCGATCTTGATTTCAGTATCGGATGCGCCGGTGTCGTATTTCTTCTGCGCGAACGCGCTGCCGGCGAGCGTGATGGAAAGGGAAGCGGCAAGCAAATATGAAGCTGCATGCTGACGAAACAAAGACATTCAAAGATCTCCCTAGATCATTATGTACAGGATATATTTTCTTCTTGTTTTTACAGACCTTCCGGTCGCGGAGCCTCAATACTACTGTTCGCATATCGTTCGCAACAAAAAGCCCCCACGACTTTTGTCGCAGGGGCTCGATTGTTAACCGATGTCCCAGCTCTCCTCGCGTACGCGGAGAAATCGGACCATCAGTTCTTGCCGCCGAGATTGCTGTCGACCGGCGGGCCGAACACTTCCCACTTGTCGCCGACGAAACGCATCAGGCGAAGCTGTTCGATCGGATAGAAGTCGTTCGGAGACGTGTTGATCGTCACACCCGGCAGCAGCGTGTCCGGGGCGAAGTCCTTGAGACTTGCCGCCTGCTTCATGATGTTCGCGCGGGTCAGGTCATCGCCGGCCTGCTTGAGCACCTGAACCACGGTCTGCGCCTGGCCGTAGCCGTAGGCCGCCGAGCTTTCCGCCTTGTCGGCGAAGGGCGCGTATTTGGCGAGGAAGTCGAGATACTTCTTCATTCCCTCGTCGTCTTTCCACTGCGGATCGAGCGCGTCCTTGGCATAGGCGAGCGACAGCACGCCCTGCGAATTGTCGAGCCCGGCGGGGCGCATCACGGCGCCGACGGAGGAACCGACATTGCTCTGGAAGTACATCGGCTTCCAGCCGATCTCGCCGACCTTCTTGATCGCCTGCGCGGCGAATTTCGGCGTCGTGATCGACACGAAGATATCGGCGCCGGACGCCTTCAGCTTGACGATATGCGAGTCGATGGTCGGCTCGGACACTTCATAACCGTCTTCTGCGACGACCATCGACGCCTTGTCGCCGAGCCCGTCCTTGAGGCCCTTGAGCATGTCCTTGCCCATATCGTCGTTCTGATACAGCACGGCGATCTTGCCGTTCGGCCGTTCGGTCAGCGCATACTGGGCGAATATGCGGCCTTCGCTCTGATAGGCGGGCTGCCAGCCCATGGTCCAGGGAAACGCCTTGTGCTCGCCGAACTTGGTGGCGCCGGTGGCCACGAACAGTTGCGGCACCTTCTTGGCGTTCATGTATTTCTGGATAGCCGTGTTGGACGGCGTACCGAGCGGGCCGAAGATGAACAGCACTTCGTCGGATTCGATCAGCTTGCGGGCCTGCTCGACGGCCTTGGGCGGTGAATAGGCGTCGTCATAGGTGATGAAATTGATCTTGCGGCCGTTGATGCCGCCCTGATCGTTGATCATCTTGAAATAGGCTTCTTCCATCTTCCCGATGATGCCGTAGGCGGAAGCGGGGCCGCTGTAGGGGATGATGTTGCCGATCTTGATTTCGGTATCGGTTGCGCCGGTGTCGTATTTCTTCTGGGCCTGCGCGGAGGTGGAAAAGGCGAGAAACGCAAGCGCCGCGCTCGAAAGCGCGGCGTTGCGCAGAAAGTTACTGCAGTTCATTGGTCCTCAGTTTTTACGAAGTTTGCCTACGAGGTTCTGGACGCCGTAGGCCAGTTGCCTGGCCCCGTTCGGGAGCAGGAAGATGATGAAGATCAGGATGACGCCGAACACGGCGCCCGACAGACCTTTCGACACTTGTTCGGCGATATTCGGCACGAACACGATGAACAGCGCGCCGGCAAGCGAGCCGGGCAGCCAGCCGACGCCGCCGACCACCATGCCGAGGAACAGGGCGATGGCGAGCTGGATGGTGTAGCCGTCCGGCGCCACGAACTGCACCGCGATCGCGCCGAGGCCGCCGGCGACGCCGGTGATGCCGGCGGAGACGCCGAAGGCGAGGGTCTTGTACAGCGCGACATCGACGCCCATGGCCGAAGCCGCGATTTCGTTGTCGCGGATCGACATCATCGCACGGCCGGAGCGCGACCTCAGCAGATTGACCGACAGCATGTAGATTACGATCGAGACGACGAGCGTGAAGAAATAGAGCCACATGTCCTGCGAGACCTTCAGCCCCATCGAGGCGAAGATTTCCGGCGCATCCGGCTTGGTGACGACGAGACCCTGCACGCCGCCGGTCCATTCTTCGAACACGCCGAGCTTGAGGAGCTGCGGCATCGCGGTCGCGAGCGCGAAGGTCGCCAGCGCCAGATAGATGCCGGACAGCCGCAGCGCCGGCAGGCCGAACAGGAAGCCGGCGATGAAGCAGACGATGCCGGCAGCCGGCAGCGTCAGTGCATAGTTGATGCCCGCATGCTCCATCAGGATGGCCGACGTGTAGGCGCCGAGCGCGTAGAACGCGCTCTGGCCGAGCGAGAACTGGCCGCTCGCGCCCGTCAGGATGTTCAGGGCCAGCACCGCGATGGCATAGATCAGGCACATCGTCATCTGGAAGATGATGAAGTTCTTCACGAAGAACGGCGCGACGACCAGCAGGGCGAGGACGACCAGCGACGCGCCGGGTCCGAGCGACATCGCCTTCTTGGGAACGGCGGCGACCACCGGAGCGGATGAGGCTTCTTGAACGGTGCTCATGATCAAACTCGCTTGACGATGGTGCGGCCGAACAGGCCATTGGGTTTAACGACCAGCACGGTGATGATCAGCGCCAGTGCGATCGGCAGCTTGAGCTCGTTGCCGACGCCGGGGATATAGGTGCCGACGAGGTTCTCGAAGATGCCGACCAGGAAGCCGCCGATGACCGCGCCGAGCGGGCTCGACAGGCCGCCGACGACGGCCGCGGCGAAGCCGTAGATCAGCACGCCGCCCATCATGTTGGGTTCGAGGAACACGACGGGTGCGATCAGCATGCCGGCGATCGAGCCGATAGCTGCCGCCATGCCCCAGCCGAGGGCGATCATCCATGAGGTGTTGATGCCGACGAGGCGGGCCGATTCAGGCATCGATGCCGCCGCGCGCATGGCAAGGCCGACGCGGGTGTAGCGGAAAAACGCGAACAGCAGCAGCAGCAGCAGCAGCGTGACGCCGATCATGCCGGCCTGGTGGGTCGAGATCAACTGGCTGCCGAGAAACGGAGCCGAGCCGAACGGCGAGGGGAATTGCTTGATGGTGAAATCCCAGGTCAGGCCCGCGACGCTGTTGATGATGGAGAACAGCGCGATGAAGCCGGCCACGTGGGTCAGCACCGGTGCTTTGGCGAGCGGCTTGAACAAAGCGCGCTCGATGATGATGCCGGCAACGAAGGAGAACACCAGCACCAGCACGAAGGCGATCCAGTAAGGCACGCCCCACTGCATCAGTTGCCAGGCGATGAATGTCGAGAACATCGCCATTTCGCCCTGGGCGAAATTCAGGTGGTCGATGGCCTGGTAGATCATCACCACCGCGAGCGCCATACAGGCGTAGATCGCGCCGGTGGCGATGCCAGCCAGGACTTGGTTCGTCAGGAGTTCCATGGCTGTCCCCTCAATATCCCAGATAGGATTTACGGACGTCTTCGTTGTTCGCGATTTCGTCGGCGGTGCCGGACATCACGATGCGTCCTGTTTCGATCACATAAGCCTTGTCGGCGAGCTCAAGTGCGAGCTGCGCGTTCTGCTCGACGACCAGGATCGAAACCTTGTCCTCGCGGTTGATCTTGCCGAGAATCTTGAACAGGTCGCGCACGATCAACGGGGCGAGGCCGAAAGACGGCTCATCGAGCAGCATCAGGCGCGGGCGCAGCATCAGCGCGCGGGCCACCGCGAGCATCTGCTGTTCGCCGCCGGACAGCGTGCCCGCCTGTTGGGTGTGGCGTTCCTTCAGCCGCGGGAAATAGTCGTACATCCGGTCGATGTCCGACTGGATCGCCGCGGTGTCCTTGCGGCTGATCGCGCCGAGCTGCAGGTTTTCGTCCACCGTCATGGTGGTGAAGGTGCCGCGGCCCTGCGGGACATGGGCGATGCCGAGCCGCACGATGCTCTCGGTGCTGCGGTTGTCGAGCTTCTTGCCCTCGAATTCGATCGAACCGGTCGAACGCACCATGTTGCAGATCGCCCGCAACGTGGTGGTCTTCCCTGCGCCGTTGGCGCCGAGCAGGGTGGTGAGGCTGCCTTCCTTGAGGTCGAATTCGAGGCCGTGCAACGCCTGGACCTGACCGTAATAGGCGCGCAGGTCTTTTACATGAAGCAGCGCGGTCATGAATCCTTGTCTCCCAGATAAGCCTTGATCACGGCCGGGTCTTTCTGGACGGCAGCCGGCGTGCCTTCCGCGAGCTTCTTGCCGAAATTCAGCGCGACCACGTGGTCGGCGATGGACATCACGAGGCCCATGTGATGCTCCACGAGCAGCACGGTCACGCCGCGCTCGTCGCGGACGCGCCGGATCAGGTCGCCCAGGATATAGACTTCCTCGTGATTGAGGCCGCCGGCGGGTTCGTCGAGCAGCAGAATCTTCGGCTCGGCCGCGAGCGCGCGCGCAAGTTCGACGCGCTTCTGCGTACCGAACGGCAGGCCGTCGACAACGGTGTCGGCCACATCCTGCAGGTCGAGATAATCGAGGATGTCGTTCACATCCTTGTTGATGGCTTTCTCGCTCTTGCGCACCCACGGCAGCTTCAGCGCATCGCTGACGATATCGCCGTTGGTGCGGGCGTGCTTGCCGATGCGGACATTGTCGCGCACCGTGAGCCGGGGGAACAATGCGACGTTCTGAAACGTGCGGCCGATGCCGATCTCGGAGATCTTGTGCGCCGGGCGCTTCAGAATCGACTGGCCTTCCATCAGGATGTCGCCCTTGCTCGGCTGATACAGCCGGCTGAGGCAATTGAAAAGCGTGGTCTTGCCTGCGCCGTTCGGTCCGATGAGGCCGAGAATGTGTCCGCGCTGCATATCGAAGGTGATGCCGTTCAGCGCGACGATGCCGCCGAACACGACGCTGACATCGCGCACCTGCAGCAGTGTTTCCCCCGATGCAGCAGGCGTGCGCTCTGCGACTTGAGCCTGCATCATGAACGATGTCCTTTCGTATGGCACGACATCAGCCGCGAGCCGTTGCGAAGGCTATTAGAGCCCTTCAACAATACGAGCAACTTTCCCTCCCGATCTGATTTTCTTGCTGCCTGATTTCTTCGAAGGCGGTGGTGCCTGTCCCCCAAGCGCCGCTTCGATGTTCCTTACCATCGCCAACAAGCGAGGTCCAATATCGTCACGCAAGCGTTCTGCAGTAAAACGAAACGCGGGCGCGCCGCAATTGAATGCATATGGGCCGGTGCCGTCGTTCAAGGTGAGTGCGACGCCGGCTGCATGCACGTCGTCCTGCCATTCGCCGGCGGAAATCACGAAACCATGTTTGGCGACCATCTCACCTGCGCGCTCGAGTCCGTCGCGCATCTTGATCCACCGGCTGCCGTAATGCTCGCGCAACTCGCGCAGCAATTGAGCGCGATCTTCGGCGGGCAGAGCCCAGAAATAGGCGCGGCCCATCGCCGTGGTTGCAATCGGAATGCGCGAGCCGACGTCGAGTTGAACGCCGACGCTCAGCGGAGATCGCGACTGCGCGAAATAGATCATGCTCAGGCGGTCGCGCGCACCGACCGCGCAGGCGCCGCCGGTCTGTCGCATCAATTCGTCGCGAAACGGTTCGGAGAGATGGCGCACGCCCAGGTTTGCGAGCGACGCATACCCCAGCGCCATGGCTGCCGGCGCAAGTTGATACTTCTCGAAGCGTGGCACAGGCGTAAGATAACCGAGCTTGGTGAGCGTATAGGTGAGGCGTGAGATGGTCGGTTTCGGAAGATTGGTGCGCGCCGCGATTTCCTGGTTGCCGAGCAGCCCGTCATTGGGACGGAATGCACGCAGGACATCGAGGCCGCGTGCCAGGGCGACGACGAAATTGCGATCGGTCGCCGCTGGTTTTCCTGAACGCTTCACGCTTCCCCGAATGGACTACTCGATGGCGCCTTCTTGAAGGACGCCTCATTTTCAGATGTCTGGCATGTTCGCGCCGAGATCGAATTCGATCTTGCGCGCGCCTCGTTGACAACGGACGCTCTTCAAAATAACCCTCCATGTCAAGATGTGGAATTAATTTTCGCACTGCGAAACGGGCGGAAGCCGCCTCAAAATTCGATCCAAGGAGAATGCCGTGAACGATGTCGTGAAGCTTGAACGTCATGATGAAGTTGCTGTTGTCACGGTTAATTCGCCGCCGGTAAATGCGCTCAGTGCGGCGGTTCGTCGCGGCATCTTCGAAAGCGTAAAGGCTGCGAATGCGGATCCGGCTGCGAAGGCGATCGTCATCGCATGCGCGGGGCGAACGTTCGTCGCCGGCGCCGACATCACCGAATTCGGCAAGCCGCCGCAGTCGCCCGGCCTTAATGAGGTGATCGCGGAAATCGAGGGTTCCTCCAAGCCCGTCATTGCCGCCATTCACGGCACCGCGCTCGGCGGCGGCCTTGAGTTGACACTCGGCTGTCATTTTCGTGTCGCCGTGAAGGAAGCGAAGCTGGGTCTGCCTGAAGTGAAGCTCGGCCTGCTGCCGGGCGCGGGCGGCACGCAGCGCCTGCCGCGTGCGGTCGGTCCGGAACTCGCCGTGCAGATGATCGTGACCGGCACGCCGATCGGTGCGTCGGAAGCGCTCAAGAATGGTCTGATCGAGGAAATCGTCGAAGGCCCGGCCGAAGGTGCGATCGCGTTCGCGAAGAAGGTGGTCGCCGAGAAGCGTCCGCTGCGCGTTCTGAAGAATGACGATTCGAAGCTTGCGGCCGCCAAGGCCGACCGCTCGATCTTCACCAATGCCGCCGCTGCCGCCAACAAGAAGAACCGCGGCATGAACGCGCCGCTCGCCTGCGCCGAAGCGGTAAGCTGGACGCTCGACACGCCGTTCGACGAGGCGCTGAAGAAAGAGCGCGAGATGTTCATGAAGCTGGTCAGTGACGACCAGTCGAAGGCGCAGCGTTATGCGTTCTTCGCCGAGCGCGAGGCCGCCAAGGTCGCGGGCGTGCCGGACGGCGTCAAGCCGCGTGCGGTGGAGCGTGTCGCCATCATCGGCGCCGGCACCATGGGCGGCGGCATTGCCATGTCGTTCGCCAATGCCGGTATTCCCGTCACGCTGATCGAGACCGGCGAGGAGCAGCTCAAGCGCGGCCTCGGTATCATGCAGAAGAATTGGGAGAACACCGCGGCGCGCGGCGGCATCCCGGCCGATGCGCCGGCCAAGCGCATGGCGCTGATCGACGGCAAGGTCGGCCTCGACAACGTCAAGGGTGCGGACCTCATCATCGAGGCCGTGTTCGAGACGATGGCGATCAAGAAAGAGGTGTTCACCGCCATCGACGCCCACGCCAAGCCGGGCGCGGTGCTGGCTTCCAACACCTCCTATCTGAACATCAACGAGATCGCTGCCGTCACCAAGCGTCCGCAGGACGTGCTCGGCATGCACTTCTTCTCGCCGGCCAACGTCATGAAGCTGTGCGAAATCGTGCGCGCCGAAAAGACTGCGCCGGATGCGCTGCTCACCGCCGTCGCGATTGCGCGCAAGATCGCCAAGGTGCCGGCCGTGGTCGGCGTCTGCGACGGCTTTGTCGGCAACCGCATGCTCGCGGCCCGCTCCAAGCAGTCGGAGAAGCTGCTGTTCGAAGGCGCGCTGCCGCAGCAGGTGGACGCCGTCGTCACCAAGTTCGGCCTGCCGATGGGGCCGTTCGCCATGGGCGACCTCGCCGGTCTCGATATCGGCTGGCGCTCGCGCCAGGATCGCGGCATCAAGTCGGAAATCGCCGACGCGCTGTGCGAAGCCGGCCGCTTCGGCCAGAAGACCGGCAAGGGCTACTACAAGTATGAAGGCGGCTCGCGCGCGCCGATCCCGGATTCGGAAGTCGAGAAGCTGATCGACGACACCTGCAAGCGCCTCGGCCTGACCCGCCGCGCCATCAGCGATCAGGAAATCCTGGAGCGCATGGTCTATCCGATGATCAACGAGGGTGCGCGCATCCTGGAGGAGAAGATCGCATCGCGTCCGAGCGACATCGATGTGATCTGGCTCTACGGCTACGGCTGGCCGATCTATCGCGGCGGCCCGATGTTCTATGCCGATCAGGTCGGCCTGAAGGAGATCGCCGACCGGCTGTCGTTCTATGCCAAGCAGACCAACGATCCGTCGCTGGAGCCGGCGCCGCTGCTCAAGAAGCTCGCCGACGAAGGCAAGACCTTCGCCTCGCTCGGCAAGTAAGCTCTCTCCTAACCTCTCCCCGCTTGCGGGGAGAGGTCGCCATTCGCATGCGAAGCATGTGAATGGCGGGTGAGGGGGACTCTCCACAAACTCCGCAGCGTGCGGAGAGTCCCCCTCATCCGTCGCGGACTTCGTCCGCGCCACCTGCTCCCCGCAAGCGGGGAGAAGGCAGTGCTGCTTCTCCTTTAACGTACAGATTCACAGCGCATGACCTATTCCTATCCCGGCGAGAAATATTATCCGAAGGGCGTGCGCTGGGACGCTCCGATCGAACGCGGCACGCTGCCGGATCTGCTTGCCGATGCCGTCCGTAAGTACGACATGCGCACCGCGATTGAGTTTCGCGGTGCACCGATCTCCTTCGTCGATCTGCAGGCGCGCGCCGACGTCGCGGCGGCCGCGCTGATGCGCGCCGGTTATGGCCGTGATGCGACTATCGCGTTGTTTCTCGGCAACACGCCGGACCATCCCGTCAATTTTTTCGGCGCGCTCAAGGCGGGTGCGCGGCTGGTGCATCTGTCGCCGCTCGACGGCGAGATTGCGCTGTCGCACAAGCTGAAGGATTCCGGCGCGCGGGTACTGGTGACCAGCAATCTCGCCGCGCTGCTCCCGATGGCGCTGAAGTTTCTCGACAAGGGCCTGCTGGACAGGCTGATCGTCTGCGAGGACGATGACTGGGGCGCGGTCGGCACGCAGCAACTGCCGTTGCCGAATAGTCCGGCCATCGTGACCTTTAAAGCCTTCACCGCCGGCGCCGTGCCGCCCGCGCAGTGGCCGGCGCTTTCGCCCGACGATGTCGCGCTGCTCCAATATACCGGCGGCACCACGGGCCTGCCGAAAGGCGCGATGCTCAGCCACGGCAATCTCACTTCGGCCGTCTCCATCTACAACGTGTGGGGCGCCCCGGCACGTGCCGAGCGCAATTGCGTCGAGCGCGTCATCGGCGTGCTGCCGCTGTTTCACATCTACGCGCTGACCGTCATCCTGCTTGGCCGCATCAGCCTTGGCGATACCATCTCGCTGCATCAGCGTTTCGATGTCACCAGCGTTCTCGATGATATCGAGAAGAAACGCGCCACCGTATTCCCCGGCGTGCCCACGATGTGGATCGCCATTGCCGCCGATCCGACGCTGGAACAGCGCGACCTGTCGTCGCTGGCGGTCGCCGGCTCCGGCGGGGCGCCGCTGCCGGTCGAGGTCGCGCGCCTGTTCGAGCGCAAGACCGGCCTCAAGCTCAAGAGCGGCTGGGGCATGACCGAAACATGCTCGCCCGGCACCGCGCATTCGCCGGAAGAACCGGACAAGCCCGGTTCCGTCGGCCTGGTGCTGCCCGGCATCGAGATCGATGTCGTGTCGCTCGACGATCCGACGAAAATGCTCGGCGTCGGTGAAACCGGCGAGATCCGCATCAAGGGGCCGAACGTCACCAAAGGCTACTGGAATCGCCCGGAGGAAACCGCCGAAGCCTTTGTCGGCGACCGGTTCCTCACCGGCGACATCGGCTATATGGATGCGGATGGATTTTTCTATCTGGTCGATCGCAAGAAGGACATGATCATCTCCGGCGGCTTCAACGTCTATCCGCAGATGATCGAACAGGCGATCTATACGCATCCGTCGGTGCAGGAAGTCATCGTCATCGGTGTGCCCGATGAATATCGCGGCGAGGCCGCGAAGGCATTCGTCACCCTGCGGAGCGGCGCCGAGCCGTTCACCATCGAAGATCTGCGCACGTTCCTCACCGGCAAGCTCGGCAAGCATGAATTACCGGCGGCCGTGGAGTTCCTGAGCGAACTGCCGCGGACGGCGGTCGGTAAATTGTCCCGCCACGCCTTGCGCGATTTCCTGGCGGCGCCCACACTCGATCAACAGCAATCCACTTCTGGAGGACGTCCATGACTGAAGCCGTAATCGTTTCCACCGCCCGCACGCCGATCGGCAAAGCCTATCGGGGCGCATTGAATGCCACCGAAGGCGCGACGCTGCTCGGCCATGCCATCGAACACGCCGTGAAGCGTGCCGGCATCGACCCGAAGGAAGTCGAGGACGTGGTGATGGGCGCCGCGCTCCAGCAGGGCGCGACCGGCGGCAACATCGCGCGCAAGGCGCTGCTTCGCGCCGGCCTGCCGGTGACCGTGGCCGGCACCACCATCGACCGTCAGTGCGCCTCTGGCCTGCAGGCCATGGCGCTGGCGGCCCGTTCGGTGATCTTCGACGGTGTCGAGATTGCTGTGGGCGGCGGCGGCGAGTCGATCTCGCTGGTACAGAACGATCACGCCAACAAATTCCACACTCAGGATCCGGCGCTGCTCAAGATCAAGGGCGACGTCTATATGCCGATGCTCGATACCGCGGAGACGGTGGCCAAGCGCTACGGCATCTCGCGCGAGCGGCAGGACGAATACAGCCTCGAAAGCCAGCGTCGCACCGCCGCCGCGCAGCAGGGCAACAAGTTCAGCGACGAGATCGCGCCGATCACGACCCAGATGGCGGTGACCGACAAGGCGACCGGTGCGGTCACCATGAAGGACATCACGCTGTCGCAGGACGAAGGTCCGCGTCCGGAAACCACCGCGGAAGGGCTCGCCGGCCTCAAGGCCGTGCGCGGCGAAGGCTTCACCATCACCGCCGGCAATGCCTCGCAGCTCTCCGACGGCGCCAGCGCCACCGTGATCATGAGCGACAAGCTCGCCGCGCAGAAGGGCCTCAAGCCGCTCGGCATCTTCCGCGGCTTCGTGTCGGCCGGCTGCGAGCCCGATGAGATGGGCATCGGCCCGGTGTTCGCGGTGCCGCGCCTGCTCAAGCGCCACGGCCTCACCGTGGACGACATCGGCCTGTGGGAACTGAACGAAGCCTTCGCCGTGCAGGTGCTGTATTGCCGCGACAAGCTCGGCATCGACCCGGAGAAGCTGAACGTCAACGGCGGCGCCATCTCGGTCGGCCATCCCTACGGCATGTCGGGCGCCCGCCTCGCCGGTCACGCCCTGATCGAAGGCCGCCGCCGCAAGGCGAAGTATGCGGTCGTCACCATGTGCGTCGGCGGTGGCATGGGCTCGGCAGGGCTGCTGGAGATCGTGCAGTAAGACTCTCTTTCTTCACCTCTCCCCTCCGGGGAGAGGTCGCCGCGTCTTCGCGGCGGGTGAGGGGGCAGCCACAAACGACGGAGCTTGCGGCGCCCCCTCACTCCGACCCTCTCCCTGGAGGGGAGAGGGGGCACCACTGCCGGTGTGTGATTTCAACTTAGGAATTCAACAAGGAGGATCCGATGGATCTGAGCTTCAGCGACGAGGAAGTCGCGTTTCGCGAGGAAGTGCGCACGTTCTTCAGGGACAGTCTCGACCCGGTGGTGCGCAAGAAACTGCAGGAAGGTCACCACACCACCAAGGAAGACCTGGTCAACTGGCAGCGCACGCTGAACAAGAAGGGCTGGGCGGTTCCGCATTGGCCGAAGGAATACGGCGGCACCGGCTGGAGCGCGGCCAAGCAGTACATCTTCCTCGAGGAACTGCAGAAGTGTCCGGCGCCGCCGCCGCTGCCGTTCGGCGTCAACATGGTCGGCCCGGTGATCTACACCTTCGGCAACGAGCAGCAGAAGAAGCACTTCCTGCCACGCATCGCCAACATGGACGACTGGTGGTGCCAGGGCTTTTCGGAGCCGGGTTCGGGGTCTGATCTGGCGTCCTTGAAGACCACGGCGAAGAAGAAGGGCGACACCTGGATCGTCAACGGCCAGAAGACCTGGACCACGCTCGCGCAGCACGCCGACTGGATTTTCTGTCTGTGCCGCACCGATCCCGATGCGAAGAAGCAGTCGGGCATCTCCTTCATTCTCATCGACATGAAGTCGAAGGGCATCACCCGTCGCCCGATCCAGACCATCGACGGCGGCGTGGAAGTCAACGAAGTGTTCTTCGATGACGTCGTGGTGCCGGCGGAGAATCTCGTCGGCGAGGAGAACAAGGGCTGGGATTACGCCAAGTTCCTGCTCGGCAACGAGCGCGTCAACATTGCCCGCGTCGGCATGTCGAAGGAGCGCATCCGCCGCATCAAGGAACTGGCCTCCATCGTGCAGTCCGGCGGCAAGCCGCTGATCGAGGATCCCCAGTTCCGCCAGAAGCTCGCGGCCACCGAGATCGAGCTGAAGGCGCTCGAACTGACGCAGATGCGCGTCGTCGCCGCCGAGGGCAAGCACGGCAAGGGCAAGCCGGACCCGGCGTCGTCGATCCTCAAGATCAAGGGCTCGGAAATCCAGCAGACGCTCACCGAACTGCTGGTGGAGGTCGCGGGTCCGTTCGGGATGCCCTTCATTCCGGAAGGTGAAGGCCAGAACGAGGAGAACGACTGGGCCTCGCCGCTCGCGCCGACCTATTTCAACTACCGCAAGGTGTCGATCTACGGCGGCTCCAACGAAATCCAGCGCAACATCATCGCCAAGGCGGTGCTGGGGCTGTGATTTTGCCTTCTCCCCGCTTGCGGGGAGAAGGTGGCCCGAATGCGCGCAGCGCGTTCGGGTCGGATGAGGGGGAGCCTCCGCAAGCATGGAGTATGCGGATAGTCCCCCTCACCCGAAGCCCTCGCTACCGCTCAGGCTTCGACCTCTCCCCGCCAGCGGGGAGAGGTTACAGAGCCCCGCCACTCACACACGCGCGCATCGCGCGATCCGAGAGAAAAGAAAATGGATTTTGATCTTTCCGAGGAGCAACGCCTCCTCAAGGACAGCATCGATGGCCTGCTGAAGTCGTCTTACGATTTCGAGGCGCGCAAGAAGTATCGGGCCGAGAAGGGCGGCTACAGCAAGGCGATCTGGGAGAAGTTCGCCGAGCAGGGCCTGCTCGGCCTGCCGTTCTCGGAAGATGACGGCGGCTTCGGCGCCGGCCCGATCGAAACCATGATCGTGATGGAAGCGCTCGGCCGCAACCTCGTGGTTGAGCCCTATCTCGACACGGTGGTGCTGGGCGGCGGGTTCCTGCGCCGCGCCTCGGCCGACCAGCGTGCCGCGCACCTGCCGGGAATCATCGATGGCTCGCAGACGATGAGCTTCGCGCAGGTCGAGCGCGACTCGCGCTACGATCTCGGCGATGTCTCGACATCAGCGAAAAAGAGCGGTTCGGGCTATGTGCTGAACGGCGAGAAGTTCGTTGCCGGCCACGGCGATACCGCGGACACCATCATCGTCACCGCGCGCACCGCGGGCGGCCAGCGTGATGCCAAGGGCGTCGGCGTGTTCCTCGTGCCCGCCGGCGCCAAGGGCGTCGACATCCGCGGCTATGAGACCCAGGACGGTAACCGCGCCGCCGACATCAAGCTGAACAATGTCGAGGTCGGGGCCGATGCCGTGATCGGCAATGCCGAGGACGGCCTCGGTATCGTCGAGCAGGTGGCCGACGACGCCCGCATCGCGCTGTGCGCCGAAGCGGTGGGCGCGATGGAAGAAGCGCTGAAGGTCTCGGTGGAATATATCAAGGAGCGCAAGCAGTTCGGTGTCGCCATCGGCTCGTTCCAGGCGCTGCAGCACCGCGCCGCCGATATGTTCACCGCGCTGGAGACGGCGCGCAGCATGTCCTATCTCGCCTCGATGGCGTCGAGTTACACCGATCTCGCCGAGCGTTCCAAGGCCGTTGCTGCCGCCAAGGTGCAGATCGGTCGTTCCGCGCGCTTCGTCGGCCAGGGCGGCGTGCAGCTGCATGGCGGCGTCGGCGTCACCATGGAGTATCGCATCGGTCACTACTTCAAGCGCCTGACCATGATCGAGCAGCAGTTCGGCGATGCCGATTTCCACCTTCGCCGCGTCGCCGCCGCCGGCGGCATCACGGAATAAGCTCGCTCTTAACCTCTCCCCGCTTGCGGGGAGAGGTCGGCTTTCAGATGCGCAGCATATGAAAGCCGGGTGAGGGAGAGTCTCCACGTACTCCGAGCTTGCGGAGACTCCCCCTCACCCGTCGCGGACTTCGTCCGCGCCACCCTCTCCCCGCAAGCGGGGCGAGGGCATCGAGCGTCGCTGTAAAACCAACAACAAGGAAACGCCGCCATGACTCATCCTTTCGATCTTACCGGCAAGGTTGCCGTCGTCACCGGCTCCAGCCGCGGCATCGGCAAGGCATCGGCGGAGCTGCTGGCGCAGCTTGGCGCCAAGGTTGTCGTGTCCAGCCGCAAGCAGGACGCCTGCGAGGCGGTCGCGGACGGCATCCGCAAGGCGGGCGGCGATGCTCATGTCATTCCCTGCAACATCGCGCGCAAGGCCGAGGTCGATGCGCTGATCGACGGCACCGTGAAGCATTACGGCCCGATCGACATTCTGGTCTGCAATGCCGCGGTGAATCCCTATTACGGTCCGCTGCTCGACATCACTGACGAAGCCTTCGACAAGATCATGGGCTCCAACGTCAAGAGCAACATCTGGCTCTGCGCCAAAGCGATCCCGGCCATGGCGGAGCGCGGCAAGGGTTCGGTGGTCATCATCTCGTCCATCGGCGGCCTGCGCGGCTCCACGGTGATCGGCGCCTACGGCATTTCCAAAGCGGCCGATTTCGCGCTGTGCCGCAGCCTCGCCGGCGAATGGGGGCCGAAGGGCGTGCGCGTGAACTGTATCGCGCCCGGCCTGGTCAAGACCGATTTCGCCAAGGCGCTGTGGGAGGACGAGGCCAATCTCAAGCGCCGCACCGCCACCACGCCGCTGCGCCGCATCGGCGAGCCGCACGAGATCGCCGGCGCCGTTGCCTATCTCGGCTCCGACGCCTCGACCTTCATGACCGGGCAGACCATCGTGATCGACGGCGGCGTCACCACGGCGTCGGTGTAGCCACACTCGTTATTCCGGGTTCGGTCCCGGCGCCGCAGGCGACGGGACCGAACCCGGAATGACAGCCTTATTCTTCCTTTCCTGAATTTTAACGGCTCCGATGCACGGATTGTCGCAGGTGGGGAGTTACCTTGCGGCAGGCGGATATTGCGATCATCGGTGGGGGGCTGGCAGGCTCGGTTGCGGCGGCGATGCTGGGGCGGGCCGGCGTATCCGCCGTCCTGATCGAGCCGCATCGCACCCATCCGCCCGAACTGCGCTGCGAGAAAATCTCCGGCCGGCAGCAGATCGACCGGCTTGCGCGCACCGGCCTGCGCGATGCGGTGTTCGCGGCGGCGACCCATGACAGTGCAATCTGGCTGGCACGGTTCGGCCGTGTCATCGATGTCAGGCCGAGCGAGCAGCATGGCTTCCTCTACGATACGCTGGTCAACACCGTGCGCGGCGAAATCCCGGCATCGGTGCAGACGATTCACGCCAGGGCGGTCTCGGTGCGCACGTCCGACGATCGCCAGACCGTCGGCCTGTCGAACGGCGAGGAGGTTTCCGCCCGTCTGATCGTACTGGCCAATGGCGCCAGCGTCGGCCTGCGCGATCAGCTCAAGATCGGGCGTCCCGTCATCAGCGCCTGCCATTCGATCTCGGTCGGCTTCGACATCGCCCCAAAGGGGCGCGCGTCTTTCGACTTTCCCGCGCTGACTTACTTCGCCGAGGCGACGCGCCATCGCACCGCTTATCTCACGCTGTTTCCTATTCGAGACACCATGCGCGGCAACCTGTTCGTCTATCGCGACACGGACGATCCCTGGGTGCGCGCGATGCGCCGCACGCCGGAAGCCGCGCTGGATAGCTGCCTGCCGAAGCTGCGGGCGCTGATCGGGGATTACACGATCTCCGGCGATATCAGGATCCGTCCGGTCGATCTCTACGAGAGCGACAACGTCGTCCAGCCCGGTGTGGTGCTGGTCGGCGATGCCTTCGCCTCGCCGTGTCCGGGCAGCGGCTGCGGTACCGACAAGGTGTTCGTCGATGTGGCGCAGCTCTGCGAGGTCCACATCCCGCACTGGCTGGCGACACCGGGCATGGGCGCCGGCAAGATCGCGCAATATTACGACGATCCGCTCAAGCGGGACTGCGATGCCTGGGCCAGGGAGAAGGCGTTCACGCTGCGCGCGGTGACGTTGGAGAATTCGCTGTATTGGCGCGCGCAGCGCTGGATACGGTTTTTCGGGCGTTATGCCGAGGGCTTAATTCGCCGTAGCCGCGATTTGAACGCTGCCGTGTCCCGGACGCGATGCAGCGCGTCGTTTCGTAGCCCGGATGGAGCGTGAGCGAAATCCGGGGACGGCGTTTCGGTTGAATAGATACCCCCGGATTGCGCTGCGCTTCATCCGGGCTACGCTTGACCTTCTCCCTCCGATCCGGTTGCCTGCAGCCGCAGGCAACATCGTTCGGGAACAAGCATCCATGTCATTCGTAATGGCCATCGATCAGGGTACCACCTCGTCGCGCGCGATGATTTTCGCGGCGGATCTGTCGATCGCGGCCATGGCGCAGCAGGAATTCCCGCAGCATTTCCCGGCCTCGGGCTGGGTCGAGCACGAGCCGGAGGATATCTGGAACTCGACGCTGCAGACCTGCCGCGACGCCATGGCAAAGGCAGGTGTGAGCGCGAAGGACATCGCGGCCATCGGCATCACCAACCAGCGCGAGACGGTGGTGGTGTGGGATCGCGTCACCGGCCAGGCGGTGCATCGGGCCATCGTCTGGCAGGATCGCCGCACCGCGGATGTCTGCGCGCAGATGAAGGCGGACGGCCATGAGCCGTTCATCACCGAACGCACCGGCCTGATCGTCGATCCGTATTTCTCCGGCACCAAGGTGGCGTGGATTCTCGATTCCGTCCCCGGCGCACGCGCCCGCGCCGAGCGCGGTGAACTGATGTTCGGCACGGTGGATTGCTATCTCCTGTGGCGGCTGACCGGCGGTAAGGTGCATGCCACCGATGCCACCAATGCCTCGCGGACGCTGCTGTTCAACATCCATACCGGCGAATGGGACGACGAATTGCTGAAGCTGCTCCGCGTGCCGCGTGCGATGCTGCCGAAGGTGCAGGATTCGTCGTCCGATTTCGGCAGCACCGATCTGTTCGGCGGCAGTATCATGGTGGGCGGCATCGCCGGCGACCAGCAGGCGGCGACCATCGGGCAAGCCTGCTTCTCGCCCGGCATGATCAAGTCCACCTACGGCACCGGCTGCTTCGCGCTGCTCAACACCGGCACCACGCCGGTCAGATCGCAGCACAAGCTGCTGACCACCGTGGCCTATCAGTTGAACGGCGTGCGCACCTATGCGCTGGAAGGCTCGATCTTCGTGGCCGGTTCGGCGGTGCAATGGCTGCGTGACGGCCTCGGCATCATCAGGAACGCGGCGGAGAGCGGGCCGCTTGCGGATAAAAACGATTCATCGCAGTCGGTCTATCTGGTGCCGGCCTTCGTCGGGCTCGGTGCGCCGTACTGGAATCCGGATGTGCGTGGCGCGCTGTTCGGGCTGACGCGCAACACCGGGCCGGCGGAACTGGCGCATGCCGCGCTGGAAAGCGTCTGCTACCAGACCCGCGATCTCTATGCGGCGATGCGCGCGGACTGGCCCGATGCGAATGCGGCGACCGTGGTGCTGCGCGTCGACGGCGGCATGACAGCGTCGGACTGGACCATGCAGCGGCTTGCAGATCTCCTGAACGCGCCGGTGGACCGGCCGATGGTTCAGGAGACGACCGCGCTCGGCGCGGCCTATCTCGCCGGCCTCAAGGCGGGCGTGTTTCCGGAGCCCGCAAAATTCGCCGACAACTGGCGCCTCGAACACCGCTTCAAGCCGGCCATGAGCGAGGCGACGCGAACGCGGAAACTGAAAGGCTGGGCGCAAGCGGTGAAGGGCGTGCTGGCGAGCGATCCGGGGAAGTGACGTAAGCGCGAGGGGGCTGCTCTTTCCCTCTCCCACAAGGGGAGAAGGGAAAAGAAGATGCTACTTCGCCCCCACCTTCTTCCCGCGATACATCAGATGCACCGCGCAGTTGCAGCCCGGCGGGTGCGAGGCGATGTCGTCCGGCGTTTCGTCATTCGCCGGCGTCTGTGCGGCGAGCTTGTCGGCGGTGGCTTGCGCAGCCTGGTCGGCGCCCGGAATGTAGTTCAGGATCGGTGCCAGCCAGCGTTCGATGTCGGCGGCATCCATGCCCTTGCGGGCGGCGTAATCCTCGACCTGGTCGCGCTCGATCTTGCCGACGCCGAAATAATAACTCTCGGGATGGCTGTAATAAAGGCCCGACACCGACGAACCCGGCCACATGGCGTAGCTCTCGGTGAGGGTGACGCCTGCGGTGTTTTCCGCATCGAGCAGCGCGAACAGCGTCGCCTTCTCGGTGTGGTCGGGCTGCGCGGGATAACCCGGCGCCGGGCGGATGCCCTGGTATTTCTCCAGAATCAAATCGTCGGCCGAGAGCGACTCGTCGGGCGCATAGGCCCAGAACTCCTTGCGCACGCGCTCATGCATGCGTTCGGCGAAGGCTTCGGCGAGGCGGTCCGCCAGCGCCTTCACCAGGATCGACGAGTAGTCGTCATTGGCGTTCTTGAAGCGGTCGGCGATGACATCCTCGCCGATGCCGGCGGTGACGACGAAGGCGCCGATATAGTCGGGCACCTTCGATACTTCCGGGGCGATGAAGTCGGACAGCGCGGCGTTGAAGCGGCCTTCGCGCTTCTCCAGTTGCTGGCGCAGCGTGTGGAAGGTCGCGATCTCCCTGGCGCGGCTGTCGTCGGCATAGACGCGGATGTCGTCGCCGACGCTGTTCGCCGGCCAGAAGCCGATCGTGGCCTTGGCCGTAAACCACTTCTCGTCGATGATGCGCTTCAGCATCTTCTGTGCATCGTCATAGAGCGCGCGTGCGGCTTCGCCGACGAGAGCATCGTCGAGGATCGCAGGGAAGCGGCCGGCAAGCTCCCAGGTCTGGAAGAACGGTGTCCAGTCGATATAGCCGGCGAGTTCTTCCAGCGAATAGTCGCTGAAGGAGCGGATGCCGAGGAAGGTCGGCTTGCGCACGGTCTTGGTGAAATCCGTCTGCGGCGCGTTGGCGCGCGCGGCCGCCAGCGTCAGGCGCTTCTTGTTCTGCTGGGCGCGGAAATGCGCCGCCGAGATTTTCGCATATTCGGCGCGGATGCCGGCGGCATATTCCTCGCCCTTGTCGGCCGAGAGCAACGCGGACGCGACGCCGACCGCGCGGCTGGCGTCGTTGACATGCACGACCGGGCCGGCCCGGTAGCTCGGGTCGATCTTCACCGCGGTATGCACGCGGCTGGTGGTGGCGCCGCCGATCAGCAGCGGCAGCTTCAGGCCCTGCCGTTCCAGTTCGCCGGCAAGGAAGCTCATTTCATCCAGCGACGGCGTGATCAGGCCGGACAGGCCGATGATGTCGGCGCCCTCAGCCTTCGCCGTTTCGATGATCTTCGCCGCCGGCACCATCACGCCGAGATCGACGACCTCGAAATTGTTGCACTGGAGCACGATGCCGACGATGTTCTTGCCGATGTCGTGGACGTCGCCCTTGACGGTGGCGAGCAGGATCTTGCCGGCCGAGGCGCGGTCGCCGCCGCTGATCCCCTTGGCGAGATTGTCGGCCTTCTCCTGCTCCATGAAGGGCATCAGATAGGCCACCGCCTGCTTCATCACGCGGGCGGACTTCACCACCTGCGGCAGGAACATCTTGCCGTCGCCGAACAGGTCGCCGACTACATTCATGCCGGCCATCAGCGGGCCTTCGATCACATGCAGCGGGCGCTCGACGGTGAGGCGCGCCGCTTCGGTGTCCTCGTCGATATATTGCGTGATGCCGTGAACGAGCGCATGCGAAAGCCGCTTCTCCACCGGCCACTCGCGCCACGACAGATCCTGTTCCTTGGCCTGCTTGGTCTGGCCGCGGAATTTCTCGGCAAGTTCGAGCAGGCGTTCGGAGGCGCCGGGATCGCGGTTGAGGATGGTGTCCTCGCACACCTGACGCAGTTCGGGATCGATATCGTCATAGACGATCATCTGGCCGGCATTGACGATGCCCATGTCCATGCCCGCCTTGATGGCGTGATACAGGAACACCGAATGCATGGCTTCGCGCACCGGCTCGTTGCCGCGGAACGAGAAGGAGAGATTGGAAACGCCGCCGGAAATATGCGCATGCGGCAGGTTCGCCCGGATCCAGCGCGTCGCCTCGATGAAATCGACGCCGTAATTGTTGTGTTCTTCGAGGCCGGTGGCGATGGCGAAGATGTTGGGATCGAAGATGATGTCTTCCGGCGGGAAGTTCAGGTCACCCACCAGAATGTCGTAGGCGCGCTTGCAGATTTCGGTCTTGCGCGCGAACGTGTCGGCCTGGCCGACTTCATCGAAAGCCATCACGACCACGGCGGCGCCGTGGCGCCGCGCGATTCTGGCTTCGTGGATGAACTTCTCGACGCCTTCCTTCATGGAGATCGAATTGACGATAGGCTTGCCCTGGATGCATTTCAGGCCGGCCTCGATCACGTTGAACTTCGATGAGTCCACCATGATCGGCACGCGCGCGATGTCGGGTTCGGACGCGACGAGATTGAGAAACTCGATCATCGCCTTCTCTGAATCGAGCAGGCCCTCGTCCATGTTGATGTCGATGACCTGCGCGCCGTTCTCGACTTGATCGCGCGCCACCTGCAGCGCCGACGCATAATCGCCCTCGGTGATGAGACGGCGGAATTTCGCCGAGCCGGTGATGTTTGTGCGCTCGCCGACATTCACGAACGGGATCGCCGACGTCAGTTCGAACGGTTCGAGGCCGGACAGGCGCAGCCGCGGCTCGATGACCGGGACGGCGCGGGGCTTGTGCGGCGCGACGGCCTTGGCGATGGCCGCGATATGCGCCGGCGTGGTGCCGCAGCAGCCGCCGACGATGTTGACGAGGCCGCTTTCGGCGAATTCGCCGACGAGCTTCGCCATATATTCGGGCGTCTCGTCATACTGGCCGAATTCGTTGGGCAGGCCGGCATTCGGATAGGCGCAGACCAGCGTATCGGCGACGCGGCCGATATCGGCGATATGCGCGCGCAGGTCTTCGGCGCCGAGCGCGCAGTTGAAGCCGATGGTGGCGGGCCGCGCATGCTTCACCGAATTCCAGAACGCTTCCGGCATCTGGCCCGAGAGTAGGCGGCCGGATTTGTCGGTGATGGTGCCGGAGATCATCACCGGCACATCGATGCCGCGCGCCTCGCAGATTTCCGCGATGGCGTAGAGCGCCGCCTTGGCGTTCAGCGTATCGAAGATGGTTTCCACCAGCAGGAGATCGGCGCCGCCGTCGAGCAGGCCGTTGATCTGCTCGCTATAGGCGATGCGGAGGTCGTCGAACGTAACGGCGCGGTAGCCGGGATTGGCGACATCCGGCGAGATCGAGGCGGTGCGGTTGGTCGGGCCGATGGCGCCGGCGACGAAGCGCGGGCGGCCGTCCTCGGCGGCGACCTTGATCGCGGCATTCTTCGCAAGGCGTGCACCGTCGCGGCTCATCTCGTAAGCGAGATCGGCCATGTCGTAATCGGCCTGCGCGATCGAGGTCGAGGAGAAGGTGTTGGTGGCGACGATATCGGCGCCGGCGCGCAGATAGTCCGCGTGGATGTTCTCGATCGCGTCCGGCTGCGTCAGGATCAACAGGTCGTTGTTGCCTTTGACGTCGCGGTGAAAATCCTTGAAGCGGGTGCTGCGGAACGCGGCTTCGTCGAACATCAGCCCCTGGATCACGGTGCCCATGGCGCCGTCGAGGATCAGGATACGCTCGCTGGCGGCCTTGAGCAGTTCGGTGCGCTTGGGGGAAACTTGCACGGTCATGATTTTAGCAGCCTTGATTTACGCAGCTTTGCGCGCGCCGTTCGGGCGGAAGCCCAGCAGGTGACTGATCGCGAAGACCAGATCGGCGCGGTTCATGGTGTAGAAATGGAAATCGCTGACGCCGGCCTTGGCGAGCTTCTGCACCTGGCCGGCGACGACGGTGGCGGCCACCAGCTTGCGGGTTTCGGCATCGTCGTCGAGGCCGTCGAACTTTTCGGACAGCCAGTCGGGAACCGTGGTGCCGGCGCGGGTGACGAAGTTGCGCGCCTGCTTGAAGTTGTGCATCGGCATGATGCCGGGCAGCACCGGGATGGCGATGCCGCGGGCGCGTACCTTGTCGAGATAGCGGAAATACAGGTCGTTATCGAAGAACACCTGGGTGATGGCGCGCGTCGCGCCGGCGTCGACCTTGGCGGCCAGCGTGTCGATATCGGCGTCAAAGTCCGCGCTCTCCGGATGTTTCTCGGGATAGGCCGAGACGGTGACGTCGATATCCGGGTAACGCTTGCGGATGCCGGCGACGAGTTCGGCGGAGGTCTGGTAGCCGTCCGGATGCGCCTGATAGGGCGTGCCGATGCCGGCGGTCGGGTCGCCGCGCAGCGCCACGATGTGGCGGACGCCGGCGTCGTGATAGCGGGCGACGACGTCGTCGATTTCACCGCGCGGCGCGCCGACGCAGGTGAGATGCGCGGCCGGGGTGAGGGCGGTTTCCTTCAGGATGCGGACGATGGTGGCGTGGGTGCGCTCGCGGGTCGAGCCGCCGGCGCCGTAGGTCACCGAGACGAAGGAGGGCGACAGCGGCGCCAGCCGCTCGATGGTCTCCCACAGCGTGCGGTCCATCTCCTCGGTTTTCGGCGGGAAGAACTCGAAGGAAATGTTGGGAAGGTTTGGGGTGGCCGGGGTCGTCTCGGTCATCTCGAACTCCACCGCCGCGGCAGGCGGCTCCGGTTTGTCATGTCACGGTTTGATGCGGCCCTCGGCTGCAGTGCACAAATAGGCCAGGGTCAGGAGATAGAATAGCCCATTGAGGATGGATATGGAGTGGGAAATGGCCCAATATCATCAAGGATGATGAGATTTATCTGTACGATATGTCGATATTGGGCAGATGCGGGACGTTGTTATTATTCACTCTCATTCATTCTATATGACTGAAATATATGATACTATCTCGTTGTCGAGAGGCTGCATCTGCGATGTGACGATTGTGGGCAGATGCCAATATAATTCAATAATCAGAATTTTTATCCCAATCTACGACTGTAGGGCGGATGACGGCGAAATCCCAAACACCTCCCTCATCCTGAGGAGCCGCGTAGCGGCGTCTCCTTGCGAATGGCAAAGCCATTCGCCGGGGATGGACACAGACTCTGAGCATTCGCATCTCATGGTTCGAGACGCGCGCCTTCGGCGCGCTCCTCACCATGAGGGCGGTGTGCATCCGCCGTCGCTTGCCGCATGTCCCGCGGTGGATGGCGTTGCACACCATCCACCCTACGGTTCTGCATGGATTCAATTCGCATCGGATCATGCTACCCTGGCCCCATGATCCCTCTGTCCATTCTCGACCTGTCGGTCGTCTCCACCGGCACGCCGCCGTCGCAGGCGCTGCGCAACAGCATCGACCTCGCAAAGCATGCCGACGGCCTCGGTTATGTCCGCTACTGGCTGGCCGAGCATCACAATCTCGCCTCCGTCGCCAGCCCCGCGCCGGAGATCATGATCGGGCAGATCGCCGCGGTGACGCGGAACCTGCGTGTCGGCTCCGGCGGCGTGATGCTGCCGAACCATGCGCCGCTGATGGTGGCCGAGCGATTCAGGATGCTGGAGGCGCTGTTTCCCGGCCGCATCGATCTCGGCCTCGGCCGCGCGCCCGGCACCGACGGCGCCACGGCCTATGCGCTTCGCAACCGGCTCGCCGGGCGCGAAGGCGACGATTTCCTCGAACGGCTCAGCGAACTGGTCCTGTGGGAGACGCGGCGTTTCCCGGACGGGCATCCCTACAACAACGTGGTGGCGATGCCGGACGACGTGCCGCTGCCGCCGATCTGGCTGCTCGGCTCCAGCGACTACAGTTCGGACCTTGCGGCGCAGGCCGGCATGGGTTTCGCCTTCGCGCATCATTTCGCATCCTACGATGCGGCGGATGCGATGGTGCATTACCGCGCGCGTTTCAAGACCTCGTTGTGGCTGCAGGCGCCGCATGCGATCCTCGCGGTGGCGGTGATCTGCGCCGAGACGGATGCCGAAGCGGAGCGGCTGGCCACGCCGGCCGACCTCAACCGCCTGCGCCGCGATCGCGGCGAATACGCGCCGCTGCCGAGCGTCGCGGAGGCGCTGGCTTATCCCTACACCGAGGCCGAAAAGGCGAAGATCGCGCGCAACCGGTCGCGCTTATTCGTCGGCAGCCCGGCGACGGTGACGGCAAAGCTGCAGCCGCTGATCGCGGCGTGCCAGGCGGACGAACTGATGATCGTCACCGCCATCGCCGACCACGACGCGCGCAAGCGATCGTATGCATTGCTGGCGGCGGCGTTTGCGTAGCGCGCTGCGCTGAAGCCAAAACCACCGGCCGCAATGTTCCCTCCCGCCGCGCGGGGAGGACACGACGGCTGGTGCAAGAATATTTTCAAAGAATGTTCTTACTTCGTTCTTGACAAAAGTCCTCAACAGGACAATATCCCCGTCGTCCCGTTCGTGAGGGGCGCTTCATGAGGCGTCTTTGAGCGGAGCGGGATGCGGCGCCTGCGGGCGGGAGGCCAACGCAGCCTCACGCACCCGGGTGG
>Ga0153956_1000510_pt1 | contig 42898 bp, 36 predicted proteins | sample TSFL040MetaG_FD_104704 | JGI IMG/M metagenome (GOLD analysis project Ga0153956, IMG submission 104704) | Attine ant fungus gardens microbial communities from Florida, USA - TSFL040 MetaG | ecosystem: Host-associated > Fungi > Mycelium > Unclassified | place: USA: Florida, Wekiwa Springs... | reverse complement strand
CGGTAACCATCCGGCGGCTTTCCGGCCTCGAAACGTCGAAAAGCGCTGGAACGAACAGCGCTTGTCAATGTTAGTGAGGCTGATACGCGGCTTCCGGGAAGCCCCGTTTTTTCGAGGGGTCATGGAATTTTCTGACCGTTACGCCGCATCCCTGACAGAAGATGGCCGTTACCGCCTGCTGGTCGAAGCTGTGACGGACTACGCCATCTACATGCTGGACTCCCACGGCATCGTCACAAGCTGGAATCCCGGCGCCGAACGTTTCAAGGGCTACACGGCCAGCGAAATCATTGGCCAGCATTTCTCCCGCTTCTATCCGGAAGCCGACCGCGCCGACGGGCTGCCCGAGCGGGCGCTGGCGACGGCGCGGAAAGAGGGCAAGTTCGAGAGCGAAGGCTGGCACATCCGCAAGAATGGCACGAAGTTCTGGGCCTACGTCATCATCGATCCGATCCGCGCGCCCGACGGCCAAGTGGTCGGCTACGCCAAGATCACGCGAGACCTGACCGAACGGCGCAACGCGCAGCTCAATCTCGACCAGACCCGCGAGGCGCTGCTGCAATCGCAGAAGATGGAAGCGATCGGCCAGCTCACCGGCGGCATCGCGCACGATTTCAACAATCTCTTGATGGCGGTGATGGGCAGCCTCGAATTGATGCGCAAGCGGCTGCCCGATAACGATCCCAAGCTCCACTCCCTGCTCGAAAACGCCATGCAGGGCGCGCGGCGCGGCTCGACGCTGACCCAGCGCATGCTCGCCTTCGCGCGCCGTCAGGACCTTGTGCAGACCGCGGTCGACATTCCCAATCTGATCCGCGGCATGACCGAATTGCTGCAGCGCTCGCTCGGCCCTTCCATCGATATCCAGACGCAGTTTCCGCTGGTCCTTGCTCCCGCGCTGACGGACGCCAACCAGCTTGAAATGGCACTGCTCAATCTCGCCGTGAATGCCCGCGACGCGATGCCGGACGGCGGCAAGATCGTGGTCGCCGCACGCGAGGAAACCGTGACGGAGCAGAACAGGCTCGTGCTCGAACCGGGGCATTACATCTGCCTCAGCGTCGAGGATGGCGGCACCGGTATGGACACCGACACGTTGCGCCGCGCGGCCGAACCGTTTTTCACCACCAAGGGTCCCGGCAAGGGCACCGGCCTCGGCCTGTCGATGGTGCACGGCCTCACCGAACAATGCGGCGGCCGCTTTGTGCTGCAAAGCGCAGCGGGCAAGGGCACCACCGCCGAACTGTGGCTGCCGATCGCCAAACCGAAACTACCGACCACGGAGCAGACCCTGCAGATCGTGCAGCCCGCACCGGGTCAACAATCGCTGGTCGTGCTCGCGGTCGATGACGACATGCTGGTGCTGACCAATACCATCGCGATGCTGGAAGATCTCGGCCATGTCGGGCTGGCCGCATCGTCGGCGAAGGAAGCCCTCGACATCCTGCGGACTCATGGCCACATCGATCTCGTCATCACCGATCAGGCGATGCCTCACACCACCGGCTTGCAACTCATCGCCGACATCAAGGCGCAATGGCCCAATCTGCCGGTGATCCTCGCCACCGGCTATGCCGAGCTGGAACGCGGCGCAGGCGACAATGTGACGAAACTGCCGAAGCCTTTCACCCAGGGCCAACTCGGCCGCGAAATCACCGCCATGAACGGCCGCGCTCCGCGCAAGAAGGGCAAGAAAGCCGGACGGGTGCTGCAATTCCGGCAGGACGCCGCATCCTAAGGACACGGCGGCAATTCCCGCTTTGCCTTCAGGCGCGGGAATGCAACAATCGCGACATGATGAAAGTTGTTCTCAGCTTAAAGTCCGCGACGCATACGGCCTGCATTGCGCTTGCGACAGGCACGGCGCTCGTCTCGTCCGCGATGGCGCAGCAGGACGTTGCGCGACCGCCATTCACCGCAACGCTGTCCAACACCACGCCGCTCCGTTTCGGCATGGATGCCTGGAACGTGGAAGCGGCACTCGGCGCGCCTTTAACTTACGTGAGCGGATCACCGGGCAACGAGACCTTTGCCGTCATGCGCATGGTCAACGGCGACGGCTTCCTGTTCCGCAAGGACCCGCTTTATCTGCAATTCCGCGGTGGCCGCCTGACCGGATGGAAAGGCGATTGGAGTCGCGGCTGGCTGAGCGATTCGCCGTTCTTTTAGAACCAGCGCTCGCCGACGAGGATGGTGTCGCCCGGCTTGAGCGTGGTCGCAAGCGGCACGGTGGCGGTGAGCGGACCTGCCGGATAGGTCCGCGTCAGCTGGACGTCTTGCCGCTGCGCGCGCGGCGTGAATCCGCCCGCGATCGCCACGGCGCTCTCCGCCGTCATGTTCGGCACATACGGATACTGGCCGGGCGCCGCCACCTCGCCGAGAATGAAGAACGGCCGGTAGGCCTCGATCTCCACCGCCACATAGGGCTCGCGGATATAGCCGTGCTTCAATCGCGCGGTGATGACGCTTGCAAGCTCGGCCGGAGATAGCCCCTTCGCACGGATGCCGCCGATCAGCGGCATGGTGATGGAGCCGCCGGCATCGACCGCATAAGTGTTGGTCAGCCCCTCCTGACCGAACACGACGATGCGCAGCTTGTCACCTGCGTCCAACCGGTAAGGACCTTCGGTCGCGGCATAGGCATTGGCGACGCGCACCGGCATCGCCGCGCCCACGGGCGCGGTCTTGTAGATCAGCGCGTCGAGATCGGCGCGCGGTGCCGCGACGGGCGCAGATGCGCGCATGCAGCCCGACATTGCGAGCGCAATCAAAGCAACGGCAATCCATGACACGCGAGACGGGCGCACCAAAACGCTCCGGGCTTGCCCTTTCTTAGGAAAGGGGTTTGTCCCGGTGTGCAGCACTTATGGTTAACAAAAGGTAAGGACGGGGAATCGGCGCTTTCCTACGATTGAGGAAAGCGCCTTCCCGTTCAGGCGTTGACGCCGGTGCCGATCTGGCACGACACGCCGGTGCCGCCGAGACCGCAATAGCCGCCGGGATTCTTGGCGAGGTACTGCTGGTGATAATCCTCGGCGAAATAGAACTGCTCCAGCGGCGCGATCTCGGTGGAGATCGCGGAATAGCCCTGCGCCGCAAGCGCCTTCTCATAGGCTGCCTTCGAGACAACCGCCGCCTGCATCTGCGCCTCGCTCGTCGTATAGATCGCCGAACGATATTGGGTACCGACGTCGTTGCCCTGACGCATGCCCTGCGTCGGATCGTGGCTTTCCCAGAACGTCTTCAGCAGCGTCTCGTAAGAGAGCTTCGCCGGATCGAACACCACCAGCACCGCTTCGGTGTGCCCGGTCAGGCCGCTGCAGGCTTCTTCATAGGTCGGATTGGGCGTGGCACCTCCGGCATAGCCCACCGCAGTGACATGGACGGCATCGCCGAGTTCCCAGAATTTGCGTTCCGCGCCCCAAAAACAGCCAAGCCCGAACACCGCAGTCTCCATGCCTCCGGGATAAGGCCCTTTCAGCGCATGGCCGTTGACGAAATGGGTGCGCGCGGTCGGGATCGCCGAAGAGCGGCCGGGTAACGCATCGGCGGCGGCCGGAATAGCAAGCGGCTTGCGGGTAAAGAACATGGCGATCTCCTGCGCTGTGACGGGAATATAGGTACTACGCAGGCGCTCGCGAGAAGTTACGTCCGCTCAGTCCCGGCCATAACCGATCAGAGGCTTGGGCGGACGGCACAGCACCAGCAGCGCGATGCCGAGAATACCCAGCACCATGCAGGCGGGCTGATGCAGCACGACCTTGGCGACATGGTCCCACAGGAACGCCGACATGCCCTCGACCTGCGCCTGGAAGGCCCGCTGGCTCGCCTGATTGATGTCGTTCCAAAAATCGCCGAGGCGGGTCAGCCGCAGGGTCTGGTCGGCGATTGAGCGCGCGCCGTCATAGACCAGGAAGATAAAGGCCCCCGCCAGCAGCAAAAGGCCAATGAGGCGAAACAGACCGCGGATCATGAGCCCCCCAATGCGCCCCGTACCAAGACGAAGCGGCAATACCGGGCAAAGCCGCAGAATTCAACCAAATCCGCCTGATTTTCCCGAAATCAGGGCTGTTCCGGGGCCGGGGAAGTCGTTGACGGTGGGGAGCCGTCCCCTTATAAGGAGGCCCAATTGGCGGCGGAGCAATCCGGCCGCCGCTGTTCTTTGAGGCGCGCCATATTCGTCAGACACGTTGTCTGACAGGTGCAGGCTTCCGGGACGCGGAACATCAACATTATCGCATCGGCCGCGTGGCCGAGCACGACCAGCCCGGCCTCTTTATAACGGAGCGCCGCCGAAGGACGCAAAGAGACCATGGCCAATACCACTTCCGCCAAGAAGGCGACCCGCAAGATTGCCCGCCGCACCGCGATCAACAAATCCCGCCGCACTCAGATGCGCGGATCGGTTCGCACGGTTGAGGCCGCGATTGAAAAGGGCGACCGCGCCGCCGCCGTTGAGGCGATGAAGCAGGCCGAGCCGCAGTTGATGCGCGCAGCGCAGCGCAACATCATCCATAAGAACAATGCGAGCCGGAAGGTGTCGCGCCTCACCGCGCAGATCGCCAAGCTCGCGCAATAAGTATCCCTGCTCCCGCAGGATGGACCGAAGGCCCGGCATCGCCGGGCCTTTTTGTTTTTCAAATCGTTTTTTGAATTGCGTCTCGCCGCACGCGAACTCTTGTGCACCGGCGCGTCACATCGTGCGCGATGGCTGTCACAAAAAAGCAAACACTCACACGCCACGCGCGCACGCCGCATCGCACCACTGCGCAGTTTCGCGCTGTCAATAGCAGCACCTTCCGCGCGCATCGGCACACGCAAAGTTACCCTGCTGTAATGAACAGAAATTTGCGCGACTCGATAATCACTTATCGGCATAGCGCGGCAGACCACTTTGAAAGCGCGGCACCGCTGCGGTGAATCGTAAATGATTTATGAATTTATTTTGGCGCGCGCCGGTTTTGTGACAACGCATGACACTCGCGAATCTGTACGGAGATTCAAAAAGTTGGCGATACGCTTTGTGAAGCGCGCCAACTTCACCCGCGAAGGAAGCGATTTTTTTCGCCGCGCGCCGCAAATCATTCCGTTGCGGGAAGTCTGCCCTCGTGTATTTCTTACGTCGTCGCGGCGGCCTGCGGTTGATCGGATCGAATAGCCTTTGACGAGGTGCTCTCGATCGAAAGACCAAGGGCGGACGTGCAAATCAAAGTGCAGGTTAAGCGACGCTTCCTCAGCGATGATGGAGATCTGAACTCACACGGTTTGTGAGAACGGCTTGCTGTGTCGAAATTCGTCTTCCTCGTCCGGACCACGGATACGGGAGAAAAGTCGAAACGCAGAGCAGCCTCCTTCATCGGCGCAGGGGAATGCAGAGGAACGGTACGGGCAGACGGGTCACAAGACGGCAAAACCAAAGGCGTTAGGCGCCAGGCCGTCGCGATTTGAAAACCGGAATGATACGAACTCGCCGCGGCAGCGTGGCGAGAGGGGGAGAATTATGCCTTTCGGGACGTCTTTCGACATTCTCGGCCTTCATTCCGCAACGGCAGACTCCGCAACGCAGACCGGTCCGGCTGACAAACGCCCGACGCGCGCCCTGTGCCGCCGCGTGTTGCGTCCGCCCAGTACGCATCCAGGTCCGCACTAAGCTTTTCGCTCTCATCTCACATGCAGTGATCGCCAACGGCGCGTTCGCGCCTAACGGGAAACTGTCTGTAACGGAACGCGGAAAGAAACATTCAGACCGCCAAACCAATCAGAAACTTCAAACGAGAAAAGCAAACGAAATGGCAATCGCAGAAGGCATCGAACAGGATCGTTGGACTCGCGTCAAAGGGCGGCTGCGCTCGACAGTGGGGGAGGACGTTTATTCAAGCTGGTTCGCCCGCATGGATCTTGAACGCGTCGGCGGCGAGAGCGTGCATCTGTCGGTGCCGACACGCTTTCTCAAGAGCTGGATTCAGACTCATTATGCCGATCGCGTGCTGAGTTGCTGGCAGGCCGAGTTGCCGGATGTGAGCCGCGTCGATCTCACCGTGCGCACGCCGGTCCGCGCGCCGGTCGTCACCAAGGACGCCAAGGCGAGCGTCGAGGAGCGGCTGAGCGAGCACGAGCACCGTCCGTCCGAATTGCGCGCGGTCGCAACCGTGCCGGTGTCGGCGAGCCATGAAGCGCTCGGCGGCTCGCCGCTCGATCCGCGCCTGACCTTCGCGACCTTCGTCGGCGGCCGCTCCAACACGCTGGCGCTCGCAGCCGCCCGTCAGGTCGCCGAAGGCCGCCGTGGCGACAACGTGATGTTCAATCCGCTTTACATCCATGCGGGTGTCGGCCTCGGCAAAACCCATCTGCTGCAGGCAGTGACCTGGGCCGGCAATTCGGCCGACCGCAAGGTGCTGTATCTCACCGCCGAAAAATTCATGTACGGCTTCGTCGCGGCGCTGAAGACCCAGACCGCGCTCGCCTTCAAGGAAGCGCTGCGCGGCATCGACGTGCTGGTGATCGACGATCTGCAATTCCTGCAGGGCAAGTCGACCCAGGCCGAATTCTGCCACACGCTCAACGCACTGATCGACGCGGGTCGCCAGGTGGTGATCGCCGCCGACCGTCCGCCGTCCGATCTGGAAAGCCTCGACGATCGCGTCCGCTCGCGCCTCGCCGGTGGTCTCGTGGTCGAGATGGGCACGCTCGGCGAAGAACTGCGACTCGAAATCCTCAAGTCGCGTGTCTCCGCAGCGCGCGTGCATCATGCGAGCTTCGACGTGCCGCTGCCGGTGCTCGATTATCTCGCCAAGGCCATCACCCATAACGGCCGCGATCTCGAAGGCGCGATCAACCGCCTGCTCGCCCACTCCAAGCTGAACGCGACGCCGGTGACGCTGGAGATGGCGGAGCGCGAGGTTCGTGACCTGATCCGTCCGCAGGAGCCGCGCCGGGTCAAGATCGAGGACATCCAGCGCGTCGTCGCGCGACAGTACAATGTCAGCCGCTCGGACCTGTTGTCCTCGCGCCGCACCGCCAATGTGGTGCGCCCGCGTCAGGTCGCGATGTATCTCGCCAAGACGCTAACGCTGCGCTCCCTCCCGGAGATCGGACGCCGGTTCGGCGGCCGCGACCACACCACCGTGCTGCATGCGGTGCGCAAGATCGAGACGCTGGTGTCCAAGGACGTGGCGCTGTCCGACGAGGTCGAGCTCCTGAAGCGACAGCTTCAGGAGTAAGATTAACGGGGAGTCCGGCCGTTAATTCGGTCCGCTCTCTCTTGCACTCGATCTTTATTCACGGCACCTTAGCCGCCCCGCGGCGGGGCCGGACCCTTGGGGTCCGGCCGTGCGCGGCTTTAACCGGCGCCGTTCCGGCCACCCGGTTTTCCATACGATCGCTGGCAGGCGGAGTGTCATGAAAGTTACGGTCGAACGCGCGCAACTGTTGAAGTCTCTGGGTCACGTCCACCGCGTGGTCGAGCGCCGCAATACGATTCCGATTCTCGGCAATGTGTTGATCCGCGCCGACAACACCCGCCTGAGCCTGAAGGCGACCGACCTCGATCTCGAAGTCACCGAAACGCTTCCGGCGGAAGTCGCGACCGGCGGCTCCACCACCGTACCCGCGCACATGTTCTATGACATCGTGCGCAAATTGCCCGACGGCTCGCAAATCGTTCTGGAGAGCGACAGCGAGCGCGCGGTGCTCGCGATTCGCGCCGGGCGCTCGCGCTTTACGCTGCAGACCCTGCCGGAAAGCGACTTCCCTGATCTTGCCGCGGGCGAGATGACCCATTCGTTCACGCTCACGGCGGCCGACGTCAAGCGCCTGATCGACCGCACGCAATTCGCGATCTCGACAGAAGAGACCCGCTACTATCTCAACGGCATCTATCTGCATGCCGCGGGCAGCGCCAAAGAGCAGACGCTGCGCGCGGTCGCGACCGACGGCCATCGCCTGGCGCAATTCGACCTGCCGCTGCCCAAGAGCGCCGTCGGCATGCCGGGCGTCATCGTGCCGCGCAAGACCGTCGGCGAAGTGCAGCGCCTGATCGAGGACACCGAAGCCGAAATCTCGGTCGAACTGTCACAGGGCAAGATCCGCTTCACGCTCTCCAACGTGGTGCTCACCTCGAAGCTGATCGACGGCACCTTCCCCGATTACGGGCGCGTCATTCCGCAGAACAACGAGAAAGAACTGATCGTCGACAAGCGCGACTTCGAAGCCGCGGTCGATCGCGTCTCCACGATTTCGAGCGAACGCGGACGCGCGGTGAAACTCGCGCTGTCGGCGGGCAAGCTCGTGCTGTCGGTGGTCAACCCGGATTCCGGCAGCGCCACCGAGGAACTGGAGGTCGAGTACGCCTCCGATCCGCTCGATATCGGCTTCAATTCGCGCTACCTGCTCGACATCGCCGCCCAGATTCAGGGCGACGCCGCGGTGCTCAAGCTGGCCGATCCCGGCTCGCCGACGCTGGTGCAGGACAAGGCCAACCGCGACGCACTCTACGTGCTGATGCCGATGCGGGTGTGACGCTTCTTCCCTCTCCCCGTATGGGAGAGGGTGCTGGGCGGCCAAGCCGCGAAGCGGGTGAGGGGTTCGATGACACAGGAGCCGCATCACCGCCCGATCGCAAAGCCGATCCGCAACTTCGCGAAGCATATGCGACGCACGCCGACTGCCGCCGAAGCGGCCATGTGGCGGCTGTTGCGCCATCGGCAATTGGCCCGCTTCAAGTTTCGCAGACAGGAGCCATTCCAGAACTACATTCTCGATTTTGTCTGCTTCGAGAAGCATCTGGTGGTCGAGGTGGATGGTGGCCAGCACAGCACGTGCATCAATGACGAAAGACGGGACGCTGCGTTCGTCGCTCAAGGGTTCCGAACGGCGCGCTATTGGAATAACGACGTGTTGCAGAATTCATCCTCTGTCCTTGAGGATATAATCGCCAAACTTGCTGGCGAAAACGAATACCCCCTCACCCGGCTCGGGTCTTTCGACCCTCGCCACCCTCTCCCACAAGGGGAGAGGGAAGAAGACGCCCACATTCCCCATGATCCCCTCACGCATCCTGCGCCTCAGCCTCACGCATTTCCGCAGCTATCACGCGGCCAGCGTCGCGCCGCGCGGCGATCTCGTGGTGCTGGCCGGGCCGAACGGCGCGGGCAAGACCAACTGCCTTGAGGCAATCTCGCTGCTGGCGCCGGGACGCGGGCTGCGCCGCGCCCGCTTCGAGGACATCGCCAACCGCGCGGACGACGGCTCCTGGGCGGTCGCGGCGGAGGTCGAGGGCGCGGGCGGGCTTGCGACGCTCGGCACCGGCATCGACGCGCCATCGGGTGAAGGCGGCGGCGCCAAACGGCGCATCCGCATCGACCGCGAGGCCGTATCCTCCGCGAGCGCGTTCGGCGAGCATCTGCGCATGGTGTGGTTGACGCCATCAATGGACGGACTGTTCACCGGTCCTGCCTCGGAGCGGCGGCGCTTCTTCGACCGTCTCGTGCTCGCCATCGACAAGGACCATTCCTCGCGCGTCTCCGCGCTGGAACGCTCGCTGCGTTCGCGCAACCGCCTCTTGGAAGACCGCAATTTCGACGCGCACTGGTGCGAGGCGATCGAGCGCGAAACCGCGGAGCTTGCGGTCGCGGTCGCGGCCCAGCGCGGCCACACGCTGCAACGCCTGTCCGCGATGCTGGCTGCGCGCGGCGCGACCTCGGCATTCCCTTCGGCGCGCATCACGCTCGACGGCTGGATGGAAAACGCGCTCCTGAGCGAGCCCGCCACGGCCGTGGAGGATCACTACCGCGATATCCTGCGTAAAAGCCGCCTGCTCGATGCCGCCGCCGGGCGCACCCTGAACGGGCCGCACCTCACCGATCTGCATGTGATCTACGCACCGAAGGACATGCCCGCGAAGGATGCCTCCACCGGCGAGCAGAAGGCGCTGCTGATCGGCCTCATCCTCGCGCACGCAAGCCTCGTCGCCGAGATGACCGGCATCGTGCCGCTTCTTCTCCTCGACGAAGTGGTCGCGCATCTCGATCCGCGCCGCCGCGCCGCTTTGTTCGACGAACTCGCAACGCTCGGCGCGCAGACCTGGATGACCGGCGCCGACCCCGCCGCATTCGCGGAAGCAGGCACCCGCGCGGACCGGTTCGAGGTCGAGGACGGGGCGATCAAACCGGCGCAATAGGCGTCCCCTTTCGGCCTTTTCCGGCCTCCGAAAACAACCGCCGGAGAGGCCCCGAATCAGGCTTTTTGCAAGCCGCGAAAAGGTCCGTTCGCGGCCTTGAAACAGGGCAAAAAAATACTATTTTTTCAATAACTTGATTGCCCCTACTTTGTCCTAGGCGGCGATCCGATTTCATGGCACAAATCGATGCTTCGCGGCCTCATTTTTCAGGCCCGCATCCGTTACTCCGCAAAGGCCTCTCATGACCGAACCAGCCCGGCAAGCCAGCGCCGATCCTGTCTCCAGTCCGGCTGCCGAATACGGCGCGGAATCGATCCGGGTGCTGAAGGGGCTCGACGCGGTGCGCAAGCGTCCGGGCATGTATATCGGCGACACCGATGACGGCTCCGGCCTGCATCACATGGTCTACGAAGTCGTCGACAACGCGATCGACGAAGCGCTGGCGGGCCACGCCACCCGCGTCGAGGTGATCCTCAATCCGGACGGCTCGGTGACGGTGCGCGACGACGGGCGCGGCATTCCGACCGACATTCACAAAGGCGAGGGTATTTCCGCAGCCGAGGTCATCATGACCCAGTTGCACGCCGGCGGAAAATTCGACCAGAATTCCTACAAAGTGTCTGGCGGTCTGCACGGCGTCGGCGTTTCGGTCGTCAACGCGCTGTCGAGCAAGCTCGAACTGCGGGTCTGGCGTAACGACAAGGAACACTACATCGCGTTCAAGCATGGCGACGCGGTGGCGCCGCTGGCGGTGGTCGGCGACGCCAACGGCAAGCGCGGCACTGAAGTCACGTTCCTCGCCTCGACCGAAACCTTCACACACACCGAATACGATTTCGACACGCTGGAGCATCGCCTGCGCGAGCTCGCCTTCCTCAATTCCGGCGTCAACATTCTGCTGTCGGACATGCGCCATGCCGTCGAGCGGCGCGAGGAACTGCATTATGAGGGCGGCGTCGAGGCGTTCGTGAAATTCCTCGACCGCAACAAGAAAGCCGTGGTCGATACGCCGGTGGTGATGCGCTCCGAGCAGAACGGCATCAGCGTCGAAGTCGCGATGTGGTGGAACGACAGCTACCACGAGAACGTGCTCTGCTTCACCAACAACATCCCCCAGCGCGACGGCGGCACGCATCTCGCGGGATTCCGTGGCGCACTGACGCGCCAGATCACCGGCTATGCCGACGGCATGGCGAAGAAGGAAAAGATCGCCCTCACCGGCGACGATTGCCGCGAGGGTCTCACCGCCGTTTTGTCGGTGAAGGTGCCGGACCCGAAATTCTCCTCGCAGACCAAGGACAAGCTGGTTTCCTCCGAAGTCCGCCCGGTGGTCGAGAACGTCATCAACGCCTCGCTCTCGGCGTGGCTTGAGGAACATCCCTCCGAGGCCAAGACCATCGTCGGCAAGGTGATCGAAGCCGCCGCCGCGCGCGAAGCCGCGCGCAAGGCGCGCGATCTCACCCGCCGCAAGGGCGCGCTCGATATCGCCTCCCTGCCCGGCAAGCTCGCCGACTGCCAGGAGCGCGATCCGGCCAAGTCCGAACTGTTCATCGTCGAGGGCGATTCCGCAGGCGGCTCGGCCAAGCAGGGCCGCAACCGTGAATTCCAGGCGGTTCTTCCCCTGCGCGGCAAGATTCTCAACGTCGAGCGCGCGCGCTTCGACAAGATGCTCTCCTCCGAACAGATCGGCACGCTGATCACCGCGCTCGGCACGGGCATCGGCCGCGACGATTTCGATCTGTCGAAGCTGCGCTATCACAAGATCATCGTGATGACGGACGCCGACGTCGACGGCGCGCACATCCGTACGCTGCTGTTGACGTTCTTCTTCCGCCAGATGCCGTCGCTGATCGAGGCGGGGCACCTCTATATCGCGCAACCGCCGCTCTACAAGGTGACGCGCGGCAAGTCCGAGCAGTATCTCAAGGACGAGCGCGCGCTGGAAGACTATCTGATCGAGACCGGGCTCGACGACTGCACGCTCAAGCTCGCCACCGGCGAGGAACGCCGCGGCCGCGACCTGCAGACGCTGGTGGAGGATGCCCGCACCATTCGCGGGCTGCTCGCCGGCATCCATTCGCGCTACAACCGCAACGTGGTCGAACAGGCCGCTATCGCAGGCGTGCTCAACGCCCGCGTGACCAGCGATCCCGAGACCGCCAACGCCGCAGCCGATTATATCGCCAAGCGCCTCGATTCGCTCGCGGACGAAGTCGAGCGCGGCTGGACCGGCACCTTCGCCGAGGGCCAGGGCTTCACCTTCGAACGCACCGTTCGCGGCGTGAAAGAAGTCGCGGCCATCGACGACGCGCTGTTGTCCTCCACCGAGGCGCGCAGGCTCGACGAATTCGCCGTCACCCTGCAGGATGTCTATCCGCGCAGCGCCATGCTCCGCCGCAAGGATTCGGAAACGCCGATCCACGGCCCCGTCAGCCTGTTCGATGCGGTGACAGACGCGGGCCGCAAGGGCGTCGCCTACCAGCGCTACAAAGGCCTCGGCGAGATGAACCCCGGCCAGCTCTGGGAAACCACGCTCGACACCAACGCCCGTTCGCTGTTGCAGGTGAAGGTCAAGGAGGTGGATGCCGCCGACGATATCTTCACCAAGTTGATGGGCGATATCGTCGAGCCGCGCCGCGAGTTCATTCAGGACAATTCACTCGACGCCAACGTCGACGTTTGACGCACCGGCATTGCCGTAACGACCCAAACCATTGCCTCACGGCAAGACCGGTTCTTGACCGGCATCAATGTGGCTGGGCCTGATAGCGCTCTATCGTCATGCCCTGCCGCCACACGTGCGCGGGTCCAAAGCTCTCAGAAGAGATTCAGGTGTCAAGGATCATATGTCGCCGCTCATTCGTCTTCTGCTGCTTATCCCGGCGCCGGTTACCGCGCTGTTCGTGTCGCGCGACGCCCTCAACTTCAGCGTCATCCAGACCCTGGTGACGACGATCATGGCCGCCGCTCTCGTCATCGCCTTCGCGTCCTGGCCGTTCGGCTCGAAGACAAAGCCGAAGGAATAGGGCGCGGAGAGAGTTGCGCCAGCCCGATCACGCAAGCACAATTCGCGTTCCAGCACACAGGCCCTGTTTTTGCGTCAGCTCCATCGCGCGGGCTGCAAATGTGTCAGGGATATTATCGTCCACCGTGGCAAGTGCCTGTGCCGCCTCCCGATATGGCGATACGGTGACACGGGCTTTAGTCTAAGCGCCCAGCCCTCGCACCATGTCGCGATCGATGTATAATCGCGCTGTCCCTGGCCTGAAGGAGATGCGCGATGAGCTGGATGCCAGCCAACGATCCGATCCTCGGCGATCCGCAGACCTGCGACGCGCTTGAGCTTGTCATCGTGCCGCGCACCCGTGATCTCGGCGACGGCTTCAACGTTCGCCGCGCGCTGCCGCACGGCAAGCGGCAGATGGTCGGGCCTTTCATCTTCTTCGATCATTTCGGGCCGGTGCAGTTCATCGCGGGCCAGGGCATGGACGTGCGCCCGCATCCGCATATCGGCCTCGCCACCGTCACCTATCTGTTCGACGGCAGCATCATGCACCGCGACAGCGAGGGCAATATTCAGGAGATCAAGCCCGGCGCGATGAACCTGATGACCGCAGGGCGTGGCATCGCCCATTCCGAGCGCACGCCGGACGTGCCGCGCGCCAACGGCCAGCGCATGCTCGGCCTGCAAAGCTGGATCGCGCTGCCGCAGGGTCGCGAGGAAATCGCGCCGTCGTTCCAGCATTACAGCGCCGACAGCCTGCCGCTCGTCAGCGACACCGGGCTTTCGGCGCGCATCATCGCGGGCAAGGCGTTCGGCGCAAGTTCGCCGGTCGATCAGACCTCCGAATGGTTTTATGCCGAGGTCAATCTCGATGCCGGATCGCGCGCACCGCTTGACGCGGACCATGAGGAGCGCGCGGTCTATATCGTCGAAGGCGAAGTCGAAATCGCGAACGAGCGTTATGAAGCTCCCCGTCTCCTGATCTTCCGCCCCGGCGACCGCATCACCATCCACGCGGTGAGACCGACAAAAATGATGTTCCTCGGCGGCACCGCACTGGAGGGACCGCGTTACATCTGGTGGAACTTCGTCTCATCGAGCCGCGAGCGCATCGAGCAGGCCAAGCAGGATTGGAAGACCGGCCGCTTCGCGCATGTGCCCGACGAAACCGAATTCATTCCGTTGCCGGAATAGAACACAGAGACTCAAGAGCGGAGATGCCTGACCGATGGCAAGCCTGACATTCGACCGCCTCACTAATCTGCTCGGCACCCTGACCGATCGCGGACGCGACCTGATCCGCGGATTGACGCATGGCACGCCACATAAGCTTGCCGACGGCGAACTCGCCGAGCTTGGCGAAACGCTGCTGTCCCGGCGCGGCGAAGCGACCGGTGTCGCCCTCGCGCAGGCCCTGCTCGCGGGCTACGAAACGGCGACGCCCGAACAGCGGTTCGCCTTTCTCGAAGCCCTCGCCGACATGTTCGGCCCCGAGCGCGAAGCCATCGAGCGCGCGATTGAAAAGGTGCGCACTGAGGGCATCAGTCCCGACGCGGTCAGCGCGCTGCATGAAGCCGCCGAACCGCGACGGCAGGAACTGATCCGCCGCCTCAACCTTGCGCCCGGCGGCACCGCCGCGCTGGTGCGGATGCGGGAAGAACTGCTCGCCCATCTTCGCGAACATCCGCAATTGCGCGCGGTCGACAGCGATTTCGTCCATCTGTTCGCGTCATGGTTCAATCGCGGCTTCCTGGTGCTGCAGCGGATCGACTGGACCACGCCCGCCAACATCCTGGAAAAGATCATCCGCTACGAGGCGGTGCACGCGATCCGGAACTGGGACGATTTGCGCAACCGTCTCGCGCCGCCGGACCGGCGCTGCTACGGCTTCTTCCATCCAAGGCTTGTCGATGAGCCTTTGATCTTCGTCGAAGTCGCGCTGACGAAAGACATTCCGGTCGCCATCGCGCCGCTGCTCGAGGACGCCCGGGCGCCGATCAACCCGCAGCAAGCGACGACCGCCGTGTTCTACTCGATCTCGAACACGCAGCGCGGACTTGGCGGCATTTCCTTCGGCAACTTCCTGATCAAACAGGTGGTCGAGGATTTGAAGCGCGAATGGCCGGGCCTCAACACCTTCGTCACATTGTCACCGGTGCCGGGGTTCGCGTCGTGGCTGGCGCGCGAGCGCGCGTCGGAGAATCCGACAGCCCTCGACGCCGCCGACAAAGAGGTGCTCACCGCCATCGACCAGCCCGAATGGATCAACGATCCCGCGACCGCCGAGCGCGTCAAGCCGGTCATGCTGGCGGCGGCGGCTCATTACTTTCTGGAAGCCAAGGACAAGCGCGGCCGCGCCGTCGATCCGGTGGCGCGCTTCCATCTCGGCAACGGCGCGCGGCTTGAGAAGCTCGATTATCTCGGCGACACCTCGGCCAAGGGCCTGCAGCAATCCCACGGCCTGATGGTGAATTACTGCTACGACCTCGACGACATCGAGGCCAACCACGAGGCGTTTGTTGAAAAGGGCATCATCGCGGCCTCGGCCGTGGTGCGCAAAAGGCTGCGGCCCAGAAACGAACTGAACGGCGCGGCATAGGCGCGCCCTGTAAAGAATATTTTATCAGGCTCATGTAGCTATTGCGCCGCGCGCGCGTGCACGACACGTTGCGCGGCATTTTTATTCAACCCTTTTAGATGGCCATGACCGCAACGACCTCCTCCCTTGTCGAGTCTGCTCCGAAACAGGTGCCGTCCTGGCCAACCGATATCTTCGCAGGTGCGATCGCCAGCATCATCACGCTGGCCTTCGGGTTGTCATATTCAGTCCTGATCTTTTCAGGACCGCTGGCGCCGTTCCTGAGCTACGGTATCGCCGCCACGTTCACGGCGACAGCGGTGCTGGCCACCGTGGTCTCTCTGGGCAGTTCGTTCAAATTCGCAGTCGCCGCGCCGGAGAGCTCCACCGCCGCGGTGGCAGCGATCCTGTCCACATCGGTGGCGAGCCATCTCGCGGCGACCCAGCCTGGCCTGCCGCCGCTCCTCCCGGTGCTGATGACGCTGGGCGGCACCGCTATTCTGACCGGACTGGTCATGTGCGGCCTCGGCACGACGCGGCTTGGGCGCGCAATCCGCTATGTGCCCTATCCGGTCGTCGGCGGCTTTCTCGGCGCAACCGGATACCTCGTCTTCAACGGCGGCGTTCGCGTGATCTCCGGCAAGACCATCACGCAGATCGGCTCCATTCTGCATGACTCCGTCAAGATGGCCGAACTCGGGACTGGCTTCATCATGGCGGCCATCATGATGTTCGCCTTCCGTCGCGTGAAACTCCCGCTGGCGTTGCCGGTCATTCTGGCCATCGGCATCGCGGGCGCACACCTCGTGTTCCAGATATCGGGGCTTTCTCTCAGCGATGCCCAGGCCCACGGCTGGACATTTCCGCGCCAGCCGAAGGCCGTGCTGATGGTGCCATGGAGTTCATCGGCTCTCTCGTCCTACCCGTGGGATACGCTCCCGCTGATCATCGGCAACGTCATCGCCGTCGTCTTCGTCACCGCGATCAGCACGCTTTTCAACACGACCGGCATCGAAGTCGCGACCCGCCGCGAGGTCGGCGAGCGGCGCGAACTCGCCATCAACGGCATGGCGAATATCGCCTCCGGCCTGCTTGGCGGCTTCACCGGCTGCCTGTCGCTCAGCCGCACTTTGCTGGTCCACAACATCGGCGCAAAGAGCCGGATTGCCGGTCTGATGGTCGCGTTGACCGCCACCACCGTCGTGCTCGCAAGCCCCCGGCTCCTCCTTTATGTCCCGAAATTCGTTCTCGGCGGCCTCCTGATCTATCTCGGGCTCGATCAATGCCGCCGCTGGCTCATCGAATCGAGACAGCGGCTGTCACCGCCGGAATATCTCTCCCTTCTGGCGGTCGCGCTGATCATCATTGTCTGGGGATTCGTCGCGGGCGTTTTGATCGGCGTCGTTATCGGCTGCGCGGCATTCGCGCTCACCGCCGCCCGCATCGACGCCATCAAATATCATTTCGACGGCAGCGAATATCGCAGCACGCTGGACCGCAGCAGCGACGACAAGGAACGGCTTTCCGCCCACGGCCATGAGATCCAGGGCCTTGCCCTGCAAAGCTACCTGTTCTTCGGGTCGGCCAACCGGCTTTACGAACACGTCAAGGACCTGCTGGAGCGTGTGCCGGACACGCGCTTCATCGTCTTCGACTTCCATCTCGTGACCGGAGTCGATTCATCGGCCGCCTACAGTTTCCTGCAGATCAAGCAGATCACGGCCGACCGCCATGTCCAACTGATGTTCGTCGGGTTGGCGCCCGCCATCGAAAAGTCGCTGCGCATCGCCGACGCGATCACGCCGGACATGACGGTGCTGAGCGAGCTCGACCGCGCGTTCGAACATTGCGAAAACGAAATCGTCGCCCGGCATCAATCCCTGCGGGAAGAAGAAACCGCACTGGCGGACTGGTTCATCACGATGCTCGGCGGCAAACCGCTGGCAACGGAACTGATCTCCCATTGCCGCCCGCTCGACATCGCACAGCACGATATCATCGCGCATGCCGGAGAAGCTTCGGATTCGATGTACTTCGTGGGGAGGGGGCGTATCGGCGTTCTCGCCAATCTCGGAGACGGCCGGATGACGCGTCTGCGCAGTCTCGGCCCCTGCACGGCCGTCGGAGAACTGGGACTGGTCTCCGGCCAGCCACGCAGCGCAACGCTTCAGGCCGAGGAGCCAAGCCTCGTCTATGTTTTGACGATCGAGGATTATCGGAAAATTTTAAATGACAGCCCCGCGCTCGCGCAGGCACTGCTTCGCTACTTCATGTCCGTGACCGCCGAGCGGCTGACATTCGCCAACCGCACGATCATGGCGTTGCAGCGGTAATCGTCAGGCTGCGCCCGACAGATAGGCCTCGCGGCGTCCGATCATCCGCTCCGCCGCGATCTTCGCGGCTTCCCTGGTGTCGGTCGCGCAAATCCGATATTCGAGATTCGGCAGCACGATCGCATCGCGCCGGACGAAGAACGATTTCAGCGAGCGGGAGGGAATGCCAACGCGGGCAAGCGCCTCGGCCACATTATCGACCGCGCCGAACGCAAACAGCGCGCCGGTCGTGGCCACGCGCACCTCGTAGATTCCGGGGCCGATCGGCGCTTCGAGTTTGTCGCCGCGCGCCGCCGTCGGATAGCGCTTCCATTCGCCCCAAGTGGTAATCATTGTCGCCTCGGAAAAGTTAACGCAAAACTGCTCAGTATCGATGAGTGGCGGTTCAACGCCTGCTGGTTCAATTTGTTCCAAATGTGGTGGCCGAACGCGCGCGTTCAAGCAACTCGCGGATTCGTGAACGCAGAAAAGTTCCGCTTACACCGGCAGCCCGTGCTTCTGCGCCAGCTCTTTCAGCGACGTCTGCGGGCGGGCGCCGATGTGCTGGATCACTTCCGCCGCCGCCATCGCACCAAGACGCCCTGCCTGCTCATAACCGGCGTTGCGAACGAGGCCGAACAGGAAACCGGCCGCGAACAGGTCGCCCGCGCCGGTGGTGTCGATCACGTTCTTCGCCGGAAAAGCGGAGACGGCGGTGATGCCTTCCTTCGCCGCGACCACACAGCCCTTCTCGCTGCGGGTGACGACGCCGAGCGCGACATCGTTGCGCAATTGCGCGAGTGCCGCGTCGAAATCCTGCGTGTTGTAGAGCGAGCCCAATTCCGCCTCGTTGGCGAAAATCAGATCGACCGTCTTGTCGCGCATCAGGCCGATGAATTCGTCGCGATAGCGGCCGACGCAAAACGCATCCGACAAGGTCAGCGCCACCTTGCGGCCGTTCTTGTGCGCGATCTGCGAGGCCTTCACGAACGCCTCCTTGGCGTCCTTCGGGTCCCACAGATAGCCTTCGAGATAAACGATGGACGCCGCTGCGATCTCGCCCTCGACAATATCGGCGGCCGATAATTCCTGCGCCGCGCCGAGATAGGTGTTCATGGTGCGCTCGCCGTCGGGCGTCACCAGAATGTAGGAACAGCCGGTCGCCGGTCCGTCCTTCGCGGCCGCCGTGTCGAACGCGACGCCCGCGGCGCGAATGTCATGCGCATAGAGACGGCCGATCTGGTCGTCCTTGATCTTGCCGACATAGGCGGCGCGCGCGCCCAACTGGGCGACGCCGACGATGGTGTTGGCCGCCGAACCGCCGGAGACCTCCGTGGCCGGGCCCATATCGCTGTAGATCGACGCGGCGCGGGCCTCGTCGATCAGCGCCATCGAGCCCTTGGCCATGCCGTGGCCGGTCAGGAACTCATCCTCCACCCGCACCAGAATGTCGAAAAGGGCGTTGCCGATGCCGAGCACATCGTATTTGGCGCTGTTCATTAAGATTAATCCTGCGGAGTGAGGCCGAAACCGGCTAAAGCTGGTAAGAGACGGAGGTATTCGCGGCGATTGAACGCCAGCGCGGCCTATCACGACAAACCCTCTGCCAGCAAGCAGCCGAACCTTCGATCCGTTCAAAACAGCCCTGCCAAAACGCCGATGATCCGCCATATCCTCACGGTTTCCGCCGGAACGCTGATCTCGCGGGTGTTGGGTTTTCTCCGCGACACGCTGATCGCGGCATTGCTCGGCGCGGGACCGGTGGCGGACGCCTTTCTGGTCGCGCTGCAATTCATCAATGTCGCGCGGCGCGCACTCTCGGAAGGCTCGCTCAACGCCGCACTGGTGCCGATCTATCTGCGCCTGCGCGACAGCGAAGGCACGCTCGCCGCCACCGCCTTCGCCGGACAGGTGATGGGCAGCCTCTGCCTGATCCTGATCGGCATCGCCGTGGTGTTCACCGGCCTGATGCCGATCGTGATCTCGGTGATGGCGCCGGGCTTCATCGGCCAGCAAACCATGCAATTCGCGATCGACAATGCACGGCTGATGATGCCGTACTTCGCTTTCGTCGGGCCGATCACGGTGATGATGGGCGTGCTCAACGCCGAGCGGCGCTTTCTGCTGACCGCCTTTTCACCGGTGCTGTTCAACATCATGATGATCGCCGTCATCCTGACCCTACTCATCTGGCAGCATGACGCCCAAACATCGGCCATCATCATCGCGGGCGCGGTCGGCGTCGCCGGATGCTTCCAGATGCTGGTGCTGATCCAGCGCAGGCCGTGGCGCGACGGCCTCGCCGCCCCCATCCGCATCTCGTTCAATCCGCAGATCCGCGTCTTCTATCGCAAGGCGGTGCCGGGCATGATCGCCAATTCCGGCCCGCAATTCCTGATCGTCGCGGGCGCGATCATCGCATCGAGTTCGCCCGCCGCGGTGTCGTGGCTCTATTTCGCCAACCGCCTGATCGAACTGCCGCTCGGCATGGTCGGCGTCGCGATGGGCACCGTGCTGATGCCGGAGTTCACCCATGCGATCCAGAACGACGATCATGCCGCGCTCACCCACGCGCAATCGCGCGGGCTCGAATTGGCCGTCGGGCTGGTGCTGCCCGCCACGCTCGGCCTGATGCTCTTGAGCGAACCGATCATCGGCATCCTGTTCCAGCACGGCGCCTTCACGGCCGCCGACACCGCCGCCACCGCGCGGGCGCTGTCGGTGCTGGCGTTGGGGCTGCCCGCCTATGTGCTGGTGAAAGTGCTCGCACCCGCCTTTTTCGCGCGCGAAGACACGCGCACGCCGCTTCTCGCCACACTCGCAGGCATCGCGAGCACGGTGATCGCGAGCCTTCTCGTCGATCATCGCTTCGGCGTATCCGGCATTGCCGCGAGCATTTCACTCGGCGCATGGGTTTGCGCGATAATCCTCATCCGGCGCGGCGCAACCTCGTTCGGCTTCTCCATTGACGACGACGCGCGCAGGCGGCTGCCGCGCATCGCGCTGTGCGCCGCCATCATGGGGCTGACGCTTCTCACATCGCAATATTTCGTCGCCCCCCTGACGGAGAACGCGCCGTTCTTCCCGCGCCTCACCATCCTCGGCGGCATGATCGCGGCCGGCATTTCGTTCTATGGCCTGCTGCTCGACCTGTTCGATGTCGTGAGCTGGGGCGAGGCATTCGGCGACTTGCGCGACAGAGGCCCGCGTGGCAAGTGAGCGGCGGAAGCGGCTCGCGGCCTCACGCGACGCTTCTTTGGGAACGGCATCATGACAGCGATTCAGCGAGTTTTTTCGGGCGTCCAGCCGACGGGCAATCTGCACCTCGGCAACTATCTCGGCGCCATCGTCAATTTCGTGAAACTGCAAGAGACGCACAACTGCATCTACTGCGTCGTGGACCTGCACGCGATCACGGTGTGGCAGAACCCGACCGAGCTGACGCACAACATCCGCGAAGTGACGGCGGCGTTTCTCGCCAGCGGCATCGATCCCGACAAGCACATCGTATTCAACCAGAGCCAGGTCGCCGAGCATTCCGAACTCGCCTGGGTGCTGAACTGCGTCGCCCGCCTCGGCTGGCTGAACCGCATGACCCAGTTCAAGGAAAAGGCAGGCAAGGATCGCGAGAACGCATCCGTCGGTCTTTACGCTTACCCGAACCTGATGGCCGCCGACATTCTGGTCTATCGCGCGACCCATGTACCGGTCGGCGAGGATCAGAAGCAGCATCTCGAACTCGCGCGCGACATCGCGCAGAAGTTCAACAACGACTTCTCGGAATCCATCGCCGCCAAGGGCTATGACGCGAAATTCTTCCCGCAGCCGGAGCCGCTGATCACCGGCCCCGCCACGCGCGTGATGAGCCTGCGCGACGGCTCGAAGAAAATGTCGAAGTCCGATCCTTCGGACTATTCGCGCATCAACCTCACCGACGATGCCGACGCCATCGCGCAGAAGGTCCGCAAGGCCAAGACCGATCCCGAGCCGCTACCCTCCGAAGAGGAAGGACTCAAGTCGCGCCCCGAAGCCGACAATCTCGTCGGCATCTACGCCGCACTCTCCGGCCGCACCAAAGCGGATGTGTTGCGCGAATTCGGCGGCGGACAATTCTCGGGTTTCAAGTCGACCTTGGTCGATCTTTCCGTCGACAAGCTCGGCCCGATCGGGGCCGAGATGAAGAAGCTGATGCAGGACCCCGGCCATGTCGATGCCGTGCTGGTGAAGGGCGCGGACCGCGCGCGCGCCATCGCCTCCGAGACGATGAAGGCGGTGAAGGACATCATCGGTTTCGTGCAGGCGAAATAGCCAAAGCGCCGCGGCATTTCGGCCTCAAGCCCCTGTCTTCCCGGCCTTATTTCAGGGCCGCATATCTGCGCTGCGGCCTTGATCGTGCTTTTTGCGGCGCCATCTGTTAGGAGAAGGCATCGCAACCCGATCGCGCCGGCCTTGAACCGGCGATGTGTTGGAGACACCCATGTTTATCCAGACCGAAGCCACCCCCAATCCCGCCACGCTGAAGTTCCTGCCCGGCCGCACCGTGCTCGACACCGGCACGATGGAATTCACCAGTGCCGACAATGCCGCGCGCTCGCCGCTCGCCGTGAAACTGTTCGACATCCCCGGCGTCACCGGCGTGTTCTACGGCTCCGATTTCGTCACCGTCACCAAGACCGACGGCGACTGGCAGCATCTCAAGCCTGCGATCCTCGGCACCATCATGGAACACTACATGTCCGGTGCGCCGATCCTCGCCGACGGTGAAACGCCGGATGCGGGACCGCACGCCGAGGAGTTCTTCAGCGAGGCCGACGCCGAGACGGTCGGCATCATCAAGGACATCATCGAAACCCGTGTCCGCCCGGCGGTCGCCAGCGACGGCGGCGACATCACCTTCCGCGGCTTCAAGGACGGCATCGTTTTTCTCGACATGAAGGGCTCCTGCGCGGGCTGCCCGTCCTCGACCGCGACGCTCAAGCACGGCATTCAGAACCTGCTCAAGCATTTCGTGCCCGACGTTGTCGAAGTGCGGCCGATGTAAGCCTTTCTCGCATCCGCGAGCATGACGATTTGACGATGGCCGGGCTTGACCCGGCCATTTATTTTTCTGAATGGTTGCGCAGCAACAAGCTCTCGCCTGCCATTTCGGCTGTCACGAAGACCTTATTCCGCCATCATGCTCGTTCTCGCCATCGATACCGCGCTGGAATCCTGCGCTGCCACGGTGCTCGACACCGACGCGGAAGCCTTCCGCGCGCGACAGAGCCTGCCGATGAAGCGCGGCCACGCCGAAGCGTTGATGCCGCTGATCGACGAGGTGATGAAGGCATCCAACCTGTCTTATGCGGCGCTCGACCGGATCGCGGTCACGGTCGGTCCCGGCAGCTTCACCGGGCTCCGGGTCGGCATTTCGGCGGCGCGCGGACTTGGCCTTGCCGCCCACCGCCCCGTGGTCGGCATCACCACGCTCGCCGCCTATGCCGCGCCGCTGATCGACGGCGAAAGCGAAACGCCGGTGATTGCGGCCATCGATGCCCGCCATGGCCATGTCTACGCCCAGGCGTTTTCAGGCGACGGCTCGACTCTTCTCAAGCCCGCCATCATGCCTCTCGACGACGTTTTTCGTGCCGCGCGCTTTGGTCCCGCGCATCTCGTCGGCGATGCGGCCGGGATGCTCGCGCAACAATGGCCGACGCAATTCGAGCCGCCCGTGTCGGTCGATCCGCGGACGGCGCCGGATATCGCATGGGTGGCGTGGCTCGGCGCCAGCGTCGATCCGGACGAAGCGCCGCCACGGCCCTATTACCTGCGCGCGCCCGACGCCAAGACCAAGGCCGAACTGGCGCAACGCTGATGGCGGGCCTCGTCGCAAAATTCCTGTCGCTGTTTTCATCGCCCGGCAATGCCGCGGTCGAGCCCGCGAACCTGCGCGACGCGCCCGCGCTGGCGCGGCTGCACAAGACCTCCTTTCATCGCGGATGGGATATCGGCGAATTCGAGCAACTGCTCGCCGATCGCAACGTCCTTGCGCACAAGCTCTGCATGGGCCGCACCGTCGCGGGCTTCATCCTGTCGCGCATGGCGGCAGATGAAGCGGAAATCCTGTCGGTCGCAGTCGCGTCCAACCTTCGAGGGCGCGGCCTGTCCGGCCCCCTCGTCCGGACTCATCTCGGCTATCTCGCAGGCAGCGGCATCCGCACGGTTTTTCTCGAAGTCGAGGAAAACAACCAGCCCGCGCGGGCGCTGTATGCGCGCGCCGGATTCAACACCGTGGGCCGTCGCGAGCGTTATTATAAAGATGACAGCGGCGCTCAATTAAATGCCATCGTGATGCGACGCGACTTGTCGTCGTAGCTCCGCAATGGCAAAATAGCGCCATGCCAGTCGTGAACCCTGTTTCAGCTTCACCATCGACCGACATCGAGTCGCGCTGTGCCGCCACCGGCATGCGCATGACCGAGCAACGCCGCGTGATCGCGCGCGTGCTCGCGGAGTCCACCGATCATCCCGACGTCGAAGAACTGTACCGGCGCTGTGTCGCGGTCGACGACAAGATCTCGATCTCGACGGTATACCGCACCGTCAAGCTGTTCGAGGACGCGGGCATCATCGAGCGTCACGATTTTCGCGAGGGCCGCGCGCGCTACGAGCAGGTGCCGGACAATCACCACGACCATCTCATCAACCTGCGCGACGGCAAGGTAATCGAATTCACCTCCGAGCAGATCGAAATCTTGCAAACCGAGATCGCCCGGAAGCTCGGTTACCGGCTGGTGGACCACCGCTTGGAACTGTATTGTGTTCCGCTTGACGACGACAAAAGCTGAATTTCTTTGATTTTCAGTAGGTTTTGCAGGCTCCGGTAGCTGGATTCGGGCCCCGATCCGCTATATTTGAAGCGCCTGCCGCGAAAGGGGCCCGCTCCTTCCGCTACCGCCGCAACACAACCGGTTTTCATGACGCCGCCGCGCAAGCTGCACATCAAATCCTACGGCTGCCAGATGAACGTCTACGATGCGCAACGCATGGTGGACACGCTGGCCCCCGAGGGATTCGTGGAGACGGCAAACGCCGACGAGGCCGATCTCGTCATCCTCAACACCTGCCACATCCGCGAGAAGGCCTCGGAGAAAGTGTTCTCCGAACTCGGACGCCTGCGCGTGATGAAGGAAGAAGCCGCCCGCACGGGCCGCGAGATGAAGATCGCGGTCGCCGGATGCGTGGCGCAGGCCGAAGGCGCGGAAATCACCCGCCGCGCTGCGAGCGTCGATGTCGTGGTCGGCCCGCAGAGCTATCACAACCTGCCGAAACTGCTCGCGCAATCGCGCAGCGGCGCGCCCGCGATCGAAACCGAATTTCCCATCGCGGATAAGTTCGCATCATTGCCCGCGCCAAAACCCGCCGCGATCCGCGCGCGCGGCGTCTCGTCGTTCGTCACGGTGCAGGAAGGCTGCGACAAGTTCTGCACCTTCTGCGTCGTGCCTTACACGCGCGGCATGGAAGTGTCGCGGCCGGTTGCCACCATCGTGGAGGACGTGAAGCGCCTCGCCGACAACGGCGTGCGCGAGATCACTTTGATCGGCCAGAACGTCAACGCCTATCATGGCGAGGATGCGAATGGCCAAACATGGCCGCTCGGCCGCCTGCTGCATCGCCTTGCAGACATTCCCGGCATCGCGCGGCTGCGTTACTCGACGAGCCATCCGCGCGACGTCGACGATTCACTGATCGAAGCCCACCGCGACATTCCCGCCGTGATGCCGTTCGTGCATCTGCCGGTGCAGTCCGGCTCCGATCGAATTCTGGCGGCGATGAATCGCAAGCATACCGCGGCCGATTACATCCAAACCATCGAGCGTTTCCGCAAGGCGGCCCCTGACATCGCATTTTCATCGGATTTCATCGTCGGGTTTCCGGGTGAAACCGACCAGGATTTTTCCGATACCCTCGCGCTTGTCACACAAATCAGTTACGCTGGCGCTTATTCGTTCAAGTATTCACCCCGTCCGGGCACCCCGGCGGCGGACATGCAGGAGACGGACACGGCCTTGGCGGTTCCAGCAGCGGTGATGGACGAGCGCCTGGCGCAGCTCCAGGCCTTGATCGACGCCCAGCAGGCGAGCTTCAACAGGACTGCCGTCGGCCAGACGGTCGAGGTGCTGTTTGAACGCACCGCGCGCGAGCAGGGCCAGATCGTCGGCCGCACCGCCTATCTGCAACCGGCGCATGTGATGGCGTCTGAAGATATCATCGGCCAGATTTTGCCGGTCACCATTGACAGTCTGGAACGCTACAGTCTCAAAGGCCGGCTTGCGGCCACGCATGCGGCGGGCACGCCTCGCATGCCTTCGATCCTTCTCGATTCCTGCAACGGAGCCTGAAACCTTTGCCTAAAAGCGCAGCGGATTCATCTTCACTCGCTCCCGGCCGCAAACCCGATCGCGACCTTTCCTCCTCACCGGAAACACAGATCGTCGTTGCCTTCGACGACAACCGCGCCGCCTCCGCGCTGGTGGGGCCGTACGGCCAGCACCTCGCGCTGATCGAACGCCGCCTCAATGTCATCGCCGACTCGCGCGGCAATCACGTCACCATCGCGGGCTCGCGCGACGGCTGCGACGCCGCGCGCCGCGTGCTCGAGACGCTCTACAAGCAGGCGCTCTCCGCCACCGACCTCAGCCACGGCGATGTCGAAGGCGCGATCCGCGCCATTCTCGCGCAGGGCTCGCTGTTCGATTTCGAAACCCGCGCCGGAAAATCCTCGTTCGAGGAGATCAATCTGCGCAAGCGCCCCGTTCGCGCCCGCACCGCCGCGCAGGACGCCTATATCCGCGCGCTCAAACGCAACGAACTCGTGTTCGGCATCGGCCCGGCGGGCACCGGCAAGACATGGCTCGCGGTGGCGCAGGCCTGCCAGTTGTTCGAGCGCAAGGAAGTCGATCGCATCATCCTCTCGCGCCCCGCCGTCGAAGCAGGCGAGCGGCTCGGCTTCCTGCCGGGCGACATGCGCGAAAAGGTCGATCCCTATCTGCGCCCGATCTACGATGCGCTGTACGACCTGATGGATTCGCGCGTCGTCGAACGCGCCCTGCAGAGCGGCGAGATCGAAATCGCGCCGCTCGCCTTCATGCGCGGCCGCACGCTGACCAACGCCGCGATCATCCTCGACGAGGCGCAGAACACCACGTCGATGCAGATGAAGATGTTCCTGACGCGCCTCGGCGAAAACAGCCGCATGATCATCACCGGCGACCCAAGCCAGGTCGACCTGCCGAACGGCCAGCAATCGGGCCTCGCGGAAGCCTCAAAACTTCTGTCGGGCGTCGAAGGCATCGCGCAGGTGACGTTTGCGGCCGAAGACGTGATCCGCCACGAACTGGTGGCGCGGATCGTTGCCGCCTATGAAGGCGTGCCGCGTCCGGCCAAACCTGCCTGAGACAATGCCGCGCCCTCCCGCCGCCGATGTCCTGGTCGCCGCCGAGTGCTGGCAGGCGCAGACCGATGCCGAAGACATTATCCAGCGCGCCATCGCGGCTGCGGCCTCATTTATCGAACTGCCTGCCGAGGACACCGAAGTCGCGGTCATGCTGACGGACGATGCGCGCATTCGCGAACTGAACAGGGCATGGCGCAATCAGGACAAGGCGACCAACGTGCTGTCCTTTCCTGCAGCGCAACCGCCCGGCGCGACCCCGTCGCCCTTGATGCTGGGCGACATCGCCATCGCCTATGAGACGACGCTCTCCGAGGCAGAGGCGGAAGACAAGCCGTTTCAAAACCATTTGAGTCATCTCGCCATTCATGGCTTCCTGCATCTGCTCGGCTATGACCATCTCGACGACGCCGAAGCCGAGGAGATGGAGGAACTGGAGCGGGATATTCTGGCGAAGCTCGGCATCGCCGATCCCTATCTCACCAACGACCAGGCGACATAAAGTGCCACCGGATTCCGACGACAACGCAGCCCTTCCCGCTCCTTCGACCAATACGCTGCCCGTGCCGGTGCAGCAGGGCGAAGTGCTGCGCCCGGCCGCTGAATCCTGGCTCTTGCGCGCGATCCGCTCGCTGTTCGGCTGGAAGGCGGGCTCCGCGCGCGCCGACATTCAGGTCGTGCTCGACGCCACCGCGCCAGACGACGAGACCAGCTTCACCGCGGTCGAGCGCACCATGCTGCGCAACATCCTCGCGCTGCACGACCGCCGCATCGCCGACGTCATGGTGCCGCGCGCCGATATCATCGCCGTGCGCCGCGATATCTCGCTCGCCGAACTGATGTCGCTGTTCGAGAGCGCCGGTCACTCGCGCCTCGTGGTCTACAACGACACGCTCGACGAACCCGAAGGCATCGTCCATATCCGCGACCTCGTCGCCTTCATCACCTCGAAGGCCAAGGTCGATCCCGACATCAACGCCAAACGCAAGAAGCCATTTCCGGCGGGTCTCGATCTGAAATCCGTCAACCTTGGAATGCAGCTTTCGGACACGACGATCATGCGCGAGCTTCTGTACGTGCCGCCGTCGATGCCCGCCATCGACCTGCTGGCGCAGATGCAGGCGACCCGCATCCATCTTGCATTGGTCGTCGACGAATATGGCGGCACCGACGGTCTCGTCTCGATCGAAGACATCGTCGAGCAGATCGTCGGCGAGATCGACGACGAACACGACAGCGACGAAGCGCCCTCCGTGGTGCGTCAGGGCGACAACTCCTTCATCGCCGACGGGCGCGCCAGCCTCGATGACGTGAAGTCCGTTGTCGGCGAGACGTTCGATGCAGGCGAAGCCGGCGAGGAGGTCGATACGCTCGGCGGCTACATCGTCAATCAGGTCGGCCGTTTCCCGGTGCGCGGCGAGATCATTCCTGGCCCCGGCACATTCGAGATCGAAGTGCTCGATGCCGATCCACGCCGCGTCAAGCGCGTGCGCATCGGCACCCGCAAGGAAGAAGCCAGCGGCCGTCCGCCGCGCGACGGACGCCGCCGCGACCCGTCCGCCGAGCAGGCACCGGCAAAACCGCAGGGCGGAGAGAGCGGTTCATGAGCATCGCCGCCAGCGTCCTGCAGTCTCCCGCACGCGCCACCATTCTGAGCTGGGGCTGGCGGCGCGCGGTTATCGCGCTGGCCGCGGGCGCGACCTCCGCGCTGGCGATGGCGCCGTTCAACGCATGGCCGGTTCTGTTCGTCACCTTTCCCGTGCTGGTGTGGCTGATCGACGGCACCGGCACCGGCCGGCGCGGTGTCATCAGTGCGGCCATCGCCGGATGGTGGTTCGGCCTCGGTTACTTCGTCGCCGGGCTGTACTGGATCGGCAACGCATTTCTTGTCGATGCCGAGACGTTCGCCTGGCTGCTGCCGGCAGCGATTCTCGGCCTGCCCGCGCTGCTCGCGCTGTTCATGGCCGCGGGCTGCGCGCTGGCGCGATTGATCTGGACGAAGGACTGGTCGCGTATTCTCGCGCTCGCCGTCGCGCTCACCGCGAGCGAATGGCTGCGCGGCCACATCCTGTCCGGCTTTCCGTGGAACCTGTTCGGCTACGCGCTCGCCGAGCCGCTGGCGATGGCGCAGGCCGCATCGCTGATCGGCATCTGGGGCATGAGCTTCCTGGCGATTGCGATCTTCGCAAGCCCCGCGATCCTGATCGACGACCGCGCGCGGACGCCATGGCCATGGCTGCCGCTCGCGCTCTCGCTTCTGCTGCTGGCCGCCGCCGGTAGTTACGGCGCATGGCGGCTCGACCGTCATCCGACGCAATTCGTGGACGGCGTGAAGCTGCGGCTGATGCAGCCGAACCTGCAGCAGGACGTGAAGTTCAATTATTCCGCCAGGGATGCGGTGATCGCGAAATACATGGCGCTGTCCGACCGCGCCACCGGACCGCACACGAGCGGCGTGCGCGACGCCACGATCCTGATCTGGCCGGAATCGGCGTTTCCGTTTTTCCTGACGCGCGAACCGGCGCAACTTGCGAAGATCGCGGAATTCCTGCCGCCGCAGACCACGCTGATCACCGGCGCCGTGCGCGCGCCCGATCTGTCTCCAGCAGTGAGGCCGACCAAGGCCTACAACTCGATCTACGTCGTCAACCACGATGGCGACATTCTATCGATCTACGATAAATTGCATCTGGTTCCATTCGGCGAATATCTGCCGTTCCAGAGCGCGCTGGAAAAACTCGGCCTTCAGCAACTCACCAAGGTACAGGGCGGATTCATTCCCGGCGCGCGCCGCCGCGCCATGACGATCCCCGGCGCGCCCCGCGTGCTGCCGCTGATCTGCTACGAGGTCGCTTTCTCCGGCGCCATCGTGCCCGCAGGCGAGCGGCCGAGCTGGATCGTGAATCTCACCAATGACGGCTGGTTCGGCGACAGTACGGGCCCCTATCAGCACCTCCAGCAGGCCCGCGTCCGCGCCATCGAGGAGGGATTGCCGATCGTGCGCAGCGCCAACACCGGCATTTCCGCCGTGATCGATCCGGCGGGCCGTGAGATCGCCCATCTCGCGCTTGGTCAGGAAGCCGTGCTGGATGCCGCATTGCCTGTGGCGTTGCCGCCGACGGTATTTTCGCGCTGGCGGCACATACCGCTCGCGCTCCTGGTCGCGCTCTCTGCGCTTGTCGTGCTGCTCCGGCGCCACCGCAACGCCTGACTGCCAGCTTAATTGCAATATCAAATAGTGAGACGGCAATAAAACAGCCCGCATTGGGCTCGTTTTCACGATCCAAATTGCTCTATTTTCCCTCCGGCATGCCGTTGCGACCATATGAGTCAGGGCCGGAATTTGACGAAGCGTAAAAAAGTCGCTTAGTCGGAGAGTATCGTACTCTGTGGGCGACCCGTCGGGGAAATCTGTGATGTCGGCGAAAACACCAAACCCGGTCGACAAATATGTCGGCAGCCGCGTGCGGATGCGTCGCATCATGCTGGGCCTCAGTCAGGAGAAGCTCGGCGACGCGCTCGGGCTGACCTTTCAGCAGATTCAGAAATACGAAAAGGGCACCAACCGCATCGGCGCAAGCCGCCTGCATCAGATCGCCGATATCTTGCAGGTGCCGGTCTCGTTTATGTTCGAGGGCGGACCGACCAGCAACGCCAGCGTCGATGGTCTCGGCGAAGCGCCGTCCCCCGCCTACGTGTCGGATTTTCTCGCGACCTCCGAAGGACTGGCGCTGACGCGCGCGTTCACCCGAATCACGGACTCGAAACTTCGCCGCAGCATCGTCGATCTCGTCGAGCAGATTGCCGGAACACAGAATCCGTCCTGATTGACGTTCCGGCCCACAATTTCGATTTCCCTTTTTGCCGGGAGCCTTTTATTGCGGGCATCCGTGACACGGTTTCTTCCGTACACGTTCACTTCAAGGCTCGCACTTCAAGGCCCCTCGACATGCCGGACAATCGACATAACTCCCCCAGCGACGACGCGCCTTCGCGGCAGCCCGGTTCATTCTTCGGACGCCGCAAGGGCCACAAGCTGCGTCCGCATCATGCCTCGCTGATCGAGGATCTGCTGCCGCGTCTCGCGCTCGATATCGCCTCGCCCACGCCCGCAACGCTGACCGCGCTGTTTTCCGCAGGCGTCACCAATGTCCGTCTCGAGATCGGCTTCGGCGGCGGCGAGCATCTGCTCGCGGAAGCGGCGGCCTTTCCGGACACCGGCTTCATCGGCTGCGAGCCTTACGTCAACGGCATGGCGAAGATCCTCGCGCAGATCGAAGCGCGCGGCCTCACCAACATCCGCCTGTTCGCGGGCGACGCCGCCGAACTTCTCGCATGGGTGCCGCCGCAATCGCTGAAAAGGATCGACCTGATCCATCCCGATCCGTGGCCGAAGCGCCGTCATTGGAAACGCCGCTTCGTGCAGAACGCGACCATCGCGGCGATGGCGCGCGCGCTGATCCCGCACGGCGAATTCCGCTTCGTCTGCGACATCGACGACTACACGTCATGGACGTTGTGGCACATGCAGGGAGCCGAAGATTTTCGTTGGCTTGCGGAGCGCGCGCAGGATTGGCGCGCACCGTGGCCGGGCTACACCATGACGCGCTACGGCATGAAAGCGACGCGCGAGGGCCGCAAGGCGGCCTATCTGCGGTTTCAGCGAATTTGATCGAACCCTTGCGCGAATTTACTTTTCGCGCGCGCGCCAGAACACCAGCACGCGCTGGGCGGTAGAGGTCGAGAGCCGCTCGTAATTGAGGCGCGCTTCCTCGATATCCGGCGGCGAGGGCATCTTGCCCGGCCCGAGACGCAACACGATCAGCGCGCGCGCCGTCGCCCATTCAAGGCCGATGCCGCGCGCGATCAAGAGAATCGGATCGTAGCGATCACCGAGGATCAACTGATCGACCGTCATCAGCCGAACGCCCGACATCGCCGACAGGGCCGCGACGGCCTCCTCGTATTTGTGCTCCTTGGCGAAGTTCAATAGCGCCGCCTCGTTCAGTCCGCCGGACTGATGCAGCGCGAGAATGAGCCGCTGCGCCGGAGCAAAATCGCGCTTCACCAGACGCGCGCGCGGCGCCGAGGAAATTTCCAGCATCGCCTGATTGATCGCGAGACGCTGTTTCGGCTTCGCCGTCTCGAACATCCGGCGGCGCACGATGTCCACCGATCGCGACAGCAATTCCTTCAAACCGTCGGGCGAGATGTCCTCGCGCTGTCCGAGCGACAGCGCCAGCACGCCGTCATCGGCGGCGCGATTGATCAGACCCGAATAACCCGATTCCGAAAACGTCGCGCCGGAGTTCTTCGCCAGCACACGCACCACGTCGCGATCGGCACGGCGCAGGATCGCGTCGGTCAGCGGGGCCGCGAGCGTATCGCGCTCGGAGATGGCCGCAAGATGCGCCTGCCCCTTGGCGCGCGCGATCTCCATCAGCAGATTTTCGTCGATCAAAGGCGAGCGGCTGAGGATCGGACCCGCGATGCGGATTTCATCCTCGCGCGCAAGAAAATTGACGACGCCGGGCGGTGCGTTGGACAGGCTGGCAAACCGCGCCGCCACGCGGGCGCGCGCCGCCGGCTCGGCCGCGGGCACGAGACCGATCAGAATGCCGTCAAACAGATCGACATGCTGCGGACCAAAGATCGGCGCGCCCTGCACGAACAGTTCGGCAAGCTTCGTGACCGCGGTCGCACGTTTTTCCGCCGAGCCGCTTTTCGCGATCTCGTCGAGTTCGGGGATCAGGGACGTTGCTGCCATCAAATCGGGTCCGCGCGGGGTTCGAGCGCGGCCCCAATCTAGAGATCGCTCATGAATGAAGGGTTTAGCCGACTCATCAATTCCTCTTTCCCGCCGGAACCCGCCCGGCCGCCCCCTTGCCGGGGAGGCGGAAACGGAGTATATCGCGCTCAATAAATTATCTCATACGATCGCGTAGGAGAGTGGGCCCTTCCGGACCCGCTCTTTTTTATTACCCAGCGCGACCGCCTGAGCCTGCGGGAGACGTCTCCCGCCGCAACACCCCGGCGCTGCCCCGGCAGCGCGGTGGAACCTTTTCTTAACCAGAGAGACGGACCCGCTGACGCCCGATATGACCGAACTCACCCCCACCCCCGAGACCGCCATGTCTGCTGAGACCATGCCTGCGGTCGAACGCCGCCTGGTCGTCGAGCCGGGTGTCGCGGCGCGGGTGGCGGCCGTCGCGGAACCGGTGCTCGAAGGTCTCGGCTACCAGCTGGTGCGCATCAAAATCTCCGGGGAAGCCGGCTGCACCGTGCAGATCATGGCCGAGCGGCCGGACGGCACCATGCTGATCGACGATTGCGAAGCCATTTCCAAGGCGCTGTCGCCGGTGATGGATGTCGCCGATCCGATCCAGCGCGCCTACCGGCTTGAGATTTCCTCGCCGGGCATCGACCGGCCGCTGGTGCGCCGGTCGGATTTCGAACACTACACCGGCCACCTCGTGAAGATCGAAATGGCGGTTCCGCATGACGGCCGCAAGCGTTTCCGTGGCACGCTGCAGGGCATCGAAGGCGGCCTCGTGCGCGTGACGCGCGACGACGTGAAAGAGCACAAGGGCGCGCAGGAAGCCGACGTGCAATTGCCGCTTGCGGACATCGCCAGCGCGAACCTCGTGCTGACCAACCAGTTGATCGCCGAATCCATGCGCCGCGGCCGCGACGCCGAGCGCGAGCAGCTCGAGGAGGCGGGCGTGCTGCCGCCACCGCCCGAGCACGCCAAGAAGGCGCGCGAAATGCGCGGCAAGGCGAAGCCGCATCAATCGAAAGCGGACAAAAAAGCCGCCAAGAAAGCGAAGAAACCGCTGCCCAAGAACACCAAAGCTCACAGGCTGGCCGCCGATGCCAAACGGCGCGGAGCCGAAACCGATCCCCACGAAGGAGAGTAAGCCATGGCCGCTGTCAGCGCCAATAAACTGGAACTGCTGCAAATCGCCGATGCCGTCGCGCGCGAAAAGTCGATCGACCGTTCGATCGTGATCGCCGCCATGGAAGACGCCATCGCGAAAGCAGCGCGCGCCCGTTACGGCTCCGAGACCGACGTGCACGCGGAGATCGACGCCAAGAAGGGCGAGCTTCGCCTCTCCCGCCACATGCTGGTGGTGGAAACGGTCGAGAATGCCGCCAACCAGATTTCGCTGAAGGATGCGCAGAAGGCCAACCCGACCGCGCAGATCGGCGACACCATCGCCGACACCCTGCCGCCGCTGGAATATGGCCGCATCGCCGCCCAGTCCGCCAAGCAGGTGATCGTGCAGAAGGTGCGCGAGGCCGAGCGCGATCGCCAGTATCAGGAATTCAAGGACCGCATCGGCGAGATCGTCAACGGCATCGTCAAGCGCGTCGAATACGGCAGCGTGATCGTCGATCTGGGACGCGGCGAAGCCATCGTACGCCGCGACGAGATGCTGCCGCGCGAGGCGCTGCGCAACGGCGACCGCATCCGCGCCTACATTTTCGACGTGCGCCGCGAAACCCGCGGCCCGCAGATTTTCCTCTCCCGCACCCATCCGCAGTTCATGGCGAAGCTGTTCGCGCAGGAAGTGCCGGAAATCTACGACGGCATCGTGGAAATCAAGGCGGTCGCCCGCGATCCGGGCTCGCGCGCCAAGATCGGCGTGATCTCCCGCGATTCCTCGGTCGATCCGGTCGGCGCCTGCGTCGGCATGCGCGGCTCGCGCGTGCAGGCCGTGGTGAACGAACTGCAGGGCGAGAAGATCGACATCATTCCGTGGTCGCCCGATATCGCGACCTTCGTCGTCAACGCGCTGGCGCCCGCTGAAGTCGCCAAGGTCGTCATCGACGAAGACCGCGAACGCATTGAAGTCGTGGTGCCCGATACCCAACTATCCCTTGCGATCGGCCGCCGCGGCCAGAATGTGCGCCTCGCATCGCAACTCACGGGCTGGGACATCGACATCCTGACCGAGCAGGAAGAATCGGAGCGCCGTCAGGCCGACTTCGAGAACTCCACGCGCGTGTTCATGGAAGCCCTCAACGTCGACGAAGTCGTCGGCCAGTTGCTGGCGTCGGAAGGCTTCTCCTCGGTCGAGGAACTCGCTCTGGTCGATGTGCGCGAACTCGCGGGCATCGAAGGCTTCGACGAGGAAACCGCCAACGAGTTGCAGAGCCGCGCGCGCGAATATCTCGAACAGCTCGAGGCCGAGCTGGAAGCGAAGCGGAAGGAACTCGGCGTGGACGATGCCCTGAAGGACATTCCCGGCGTCACCGGCAAGATGCTGGTGAAATTCGGCGAGAACGACGTCAAGACGGTCGAGGATCTGGCTGGCTGCGCCACCGACGATCTGGTCGGCTGGGTCGAGCGCAAGGACGGCGAGACCGTCAAGCATGCGGGCTTCCTCGACGCGAGCGAGACCTCGCGCGACGAGGCCGAGGCGATCATCATGCAGGCGCGCCTTGCGGCGGGCTGGATCACCGAAGCCGATCTCGCCAAGCCTTCTAGTGACACGCCTGCTGCGGAAGCGGACGAAGACGCCGCCTCCGAAGACCATCCGGCGTAAAGGACATGCCCATCGATGCTTTTAACCTCCGAGACAACGGACCTCGATCGCGGTCCCCGGGCCAAGCCCGGGAGCGCGCGGACGTGCGCCGTCTCGCGGGACGTCAAAAGCACCGATGAGATGATCCGCTTCGTGCTCTCGCCCACGGGCGAGGTCGTCCCCGACGTGCGGCGCAAGCTGCCGGGCCGGGGGCTGTGGGTGTCGCTGTCGCGGACCATGGTCGCAGAAGCTGCGAAACGCGGCCTGTTCGCCAAGGCGTTCAAGCGCGCGGTGACGCTGCCGCCCGATCTGGCGGCGCTGACCGATTCCCTGCTGGCCCGCAGCGCGCTCGATGCGCTCGCGATGGCGGGCAAGGCGGGCGAGATTGTCTGCGGTTTCGGCAAGGTCGAGGACACGATAGCCTCAGGCGGCGCGGTGGCGCTGATCCACGCCTGCGACGGCGCGGACGACGGAATCCGCAAACTCGACGGCAAATGGGCCTCAGCGGCAGGAAAAAACCCGCGAATCGCGAATTCACCAAGGATTCAGGCCTTCAAAACCGATGAATTGGATTTGGCCCTTGGGCGGTCAAATGTGGTACATGCAGCCCTGCTTTCAGGGCCTGCGACAAGAACCTTCCTGTCCCGCTGGCGAACTCTCGACCGTTTCCGCAATCTGGACGGCAAGAATGACCGGCAAGACGGGTAGCAACTAACGGGCCGCGTCGCGGCGCACCGAACGAGATTGGACTGTTGAATGGCTGATACGAAAAATCCTGGCGACAAGCCACTGAGCGTCGGTTCGAAAACTCTGTCGCTGAAACCGCGCACGGAGACCGGCGTGGTGCGCCAGAGCTTCAGCCACGGCCGCAGCAAATCGGTGGTGGTCGAGAAGAAGGCCAAGCGGCGCCTCGCGGGCGATCCCGCACCGGCGGCCCCTGTCGCCGAGGCCCCTGCCGCGCCGAAGCCCGCGCCTGTCGCGCCGCGCGCGCCTGCGCCCGCCCCAAAGGCACCTTCCCGCCCCTCCGGCATGGTGCTGCGCACGCTGACCGAAGACGAGCAGAGCGCCCGCGCCCATGCGCTCGCCGATGCGCGTGTCCGCGAGGAAGAAGAGCGCCGCGCCGCCGAGGCCGAAGCCGCGCGCCGCAACACCAAGGAATACAAGGAACAGCAGGAACGCGAAGCCGCCGAAGCCCGCCGCAAGGCCGAGGAAGAGCGCCATCGCCTTGAGGCCGAGGCCAAGGCCAAGGCCGAGCGTGAAGCCCAGAAGCGCTTCGGTGAGGCCGAAGCCAAGGCCAAACCAGCGGCTGCCAAGCCCGCGGCAACTCCGGCCGCACGCCCCAGTGCTCCGGTCGCGCGCGCGCCCGGCGTTGCCGCCGACGCCTCCGACGAAGACGAAGCGCCGCGCGTGCGTCGCGGGCCCGGCGGCGCGATCCGCGCCGTCACGCCGCCGAAGACCACGCAGAAGCCTGGCCCCGCCAAGCAGCGCGGCCGCCTGACGCTGTCGACCGCTCTCAATGCCGACGACGTGCGCGAGCGTTCGATCGCCTCGTTCCGCCGCCGTACCCAGCGCCTGACCAAGGGCCATCAGTCGAACGAGCCGAAGGAAAAGCTGGTCCGCGAGGTCATCGTTCCGGAAGCGATCACGCTGCAGGAACTGGCGAACCGCATGGCGGAGCGCTCGGTCGACCTCGTCAAGCTGCTGATGAAGCAGGGCCAGCTCGTCAAGATCACCGACACCATCGACGCCGACACCGCACAGCTGATCGCGGAAGAAATGGGCCACACCGTCAAGCGCGTCGCCGCGTCTGACGTTGAAGAAGGCCTGTTCGACGTCGCCGAAGACCGCGCCTCCGACACCACGCCGCGCGCGCCGGTCGTCACCGTGATGGGCCACGTCGATCACGGCAAGACCTCGCTGCTCGACGCGCTGCGCCACGCCAACGTGGTCTCGGGTGAAGCCGGCGGCATCACCCAGCACATCGGCGCCTATCAGGTGACATCACCCGAGAGCGGCAAGAAGATCACCTTCATCGACACGCCCGGCCACGCCGCATTCACCGCGATGCGCGCACGCGGCGCCAAGGTCACCGACATCGTCATTCTCGTCGTCGCGGCCGATGACGGCGTGATGCCGCAGACGATCGAGGCCATCAACCACGCCAAAGCGGCGAAGGTTCCGATGATCGTGGCGATCAACAAGATCGACAAGCCGGAAGCCAAGGCCGAGCGCGTGCGCACCGAACTTCTGCAGCACGACGTGCAGGTCGAATCGTTCGGCGGCGACGTCGTCGATGTCGAAGTCTCGGCCAAGAACAAGGTCAATCTCGACAAGCTGCTCGAGATGATCGCGCTGCAGGCCGAACTCCTGGAACTCAAGACCAACCCGGATCGTCCGGCCGAAGGCACCGTGATCGAAGCCAAGCTCGATCGCGGCCGCGGCCCGGTCGCGACCGTTCTGGTTCAGCGCGGCACGCTTCGCGTCGGCGACATCATTGTCGCGGGCGCGGAAATGGGCCGCGTGCGCGCCCTCATCAACGATCAGGGCCAGACCATTCAGGAAGCCGGTCCGTCGATGCCGGTCGAGGTGCTCGGCTTCAACGGCCCGCCGGAAGCGGGCGATCGTCTCGCGGTGGTCGAGAACGAAGCGCGCGCCCGTCAGGTCACCGAATATCGCGCCCACCAGAAGCGCGAGAAGTCGGCGGCAACCTCCGCAGGCATGCGCGGTTCGCTCGAACAGATGATGAGCCAGCTCAAGACCTCGGGCCGCAAGGACTTCCCGCTGATCGTCAAGGCGGACGTGCAGGGCTCCCTCGAAGCCATCATCGGCTCGCTCGACAAGCTCGGTACCGAGGAAGTCGCCGCGCGCATCCTGCATGCGGGCGTCGGCGGCATCTCGGAATCGGACGTCACGCTCGCGGAAGGCTTCAACGCCGCGATCATCGGCTTCTCCGTCCGCGCCAACAAGGAAGCGGCGGCGCTCGCCAAGCGCGACGGCATCGAAATCCGCTACTACAACATCATCTACGACCTCGTGGACGACGTGAAGAAGGCGATGTCCGGCCTGCTCGCGCCGACGCTGCGCGAAACCATGCTCGGCAACGCGCAGATCCTCGAGGTCTTCAACATTTCGAAGGTCGGCAAGATCGCCGGTTGCCGCGTCACCGACGGCACCGTCGAGCGCGGCGCCAATGTCCGCCTGATCCGCGACAACGTCGTCGTGCACGAAGGCAAGCTATCGACGCTCAAGCGCTTCAAGGACGAAGCGAAGGAAGTGCAGTCCGGTCAGGAATGCGGCATGGCGTTCGAGGCCTATCAGGATATGCGCGTCGGCGACGTCATCGAATGCTACCGCGTGGAGACGATTCAGCGCTCCCTGTAAGTCCAAATCTTACGGGCGCGTTGAAACAATACAGGACGTCATGCCCGGCGTCATGCCGGGCATCCACGTCTTTCTTACGTTCACAGCAAAGGCGTGGATGGCCGGAACAAGTCCGGCCATGACGTCATCTTTCAGGAACTTATTTCATGCCCCGTCATCAACGCGGCAAATCTTCAGCATCCGCATCGGGCGGCTCGCAGCGTCAGTTGCGCGTCGGCGAACTGATCCGGCACGCGATCTCCGACATTCTCTCGCAGGGCGGCGTGCATGACGACACGCTGAACGGCCACATCATCACCGTGCCCGAAGTGCGGATGTCGCCGGATCTCAAGCTCGCCACCGTCTATGTGATGCCGCTCGGCGGACACGACACCGAGGCGGTGATCGCAGCACTCGCGCACAACAAGAAGTTTCTCCGCGGCGAGGTGGCGCATCGCGTTAACCTGAAATTCGCACCTGATCTTCGCTTCCGCACCGACGAGCGATTCGACGAAGCAGAACGGATCGAGAAATTATTGCGAACACCTGCGGTCCAAAAAGATCTCAACACAGATTCGGACGACACTTGATGACTGCAATACCCGCTCAGGGCACGCGCGAGCACCCGCACGACGATTCACGTGCAGCCCTCGAAAAAAATATTCCGGATGCGCCCGCGCACAATCGCGCGGAGGGCGGCGGCGACAATCGTCCGCGCCAGAAGAAGCAACAGTTCAAGCGCGACCGCCGCGACGTTCACGGCTGGGTCATCCTGGACAAACCCGTCGGCATGACCTCGACCCATGCGGTCGCGGTGCTGAAGCGGCTGTTCAACGCCAAGCGCGTCGGCCACGCGGGGACGCTCGATCCGCTCGCCTCCGGCGGGCTGCCGATCGCGCTGGGCGAAGCCACCAAGACAGTGCCGTTCGTGATGGATGGCCGCAAGCGCTACCGCTTCACGGTGCGCTGGGGCGAGGAACGCGACACCGACGACGTCGAGGGCCGCCCAACCCAGACCTCCGGCGCCCGGCCGACCGCCGAGGCGATCCGGGCGCTGCTGCCGCAGTTCACCGGGACCATCCTGCAGACCCCGCCGCAGTTCTCGGCCATCAAGATCCAGGGCGAGCGCGCCTATGACCTTGCCCGTGACGGCGAAACCGTCGCCTTACAGCCCCGCGAGGTCGAAATTCACGAATTAATCCTTACGGAACAACCGGATAAAGACCATTCGGTGTTCGAGACCGAATGCGGTAAGGGAACCTATGTCCGGGCGCTGGCCCGCGATCTGGGCCGCCTTCTCGGCTGCTACGGCCATATTTCGGCTCTGCGCCGCACCCAGTGCGGCCCGTTCGTTGAGGCCGACATGATTCCGCTGGCGGAATTGGAGGCTTTGTGCGATAGAGCCGCGTCTGGTGAGGGCAGCCTCGCCGACGCGCTTTTGCCCGTTGAGACCGCGCTGGACGACATCCCGGCACTGGCCGTCACACGGGCGGATGCCGCAAGGCTCGCAAGAGGCCAAGCGGTTTTGTTGCGCGGACGGGATGCGCCAATTCTAAACGGCACAGTCTATGTCACCGTCGGAGGAAGGCTTCTGGCCCTCGCCGAGCTTGGCAATGGCGAACTCATCCCCAGGCGCGTGTTCAACCTCACCGGGCTGGTTGCCAACCCGGACCGCAATTAAGGAATCTGACGATGTCGATTACCGCAGAACGTAAAGCGGAAGTCATCAAGACCAATGCCAAGAAGGCCGGCGACACGGGTTCGCCGGAAGTCCAGGTTGCGATCCTCTCCGAGCGCATCGCCAACCTCACCGAGCATTTCAAGACCCACGGCAAGGACAACCATTCCCGCCGCGGCCTCCTGAAGCTCGTCTCCACGCGCCGTTCGCTTCTCGACTACGTCAAGAAGAAGGACGAGGCGCGCTACAAGGCGCTGCTTGAGAAGCACAACATCCGCCGCTAAGGCCGCGCTCTCCGGCCGCCACCGGCGCGATGAACTCGCATCCGATGACGGCCGCCACTGTACGAACACGCAGATCATGGCTTGCTTGCGTGAAACCCAGCAGCAATCCGGCGGCTGGGCATGACGGGCGAGATGCCCGCACCATCGGAAGGATGGCAGCCATCACGAAATTCAGAAGCCATGGCAGGATCGCCGGACGCTGACGCACCGCGCTCAACGTCTCGCAATCTTGCGCATGGCTTTTGCTTTTTCCGGCCTGCCTGATTGTCCGAAAACGATGAAAGAACACTCGTATGTTTAATACCCATTCCGTCGAACTCGATTGGGGCGGACGTCCGCTCAAGCTCGAAACCGGCAAGGTCGCGCGTCAGGCCGACGGTGCCGTGATCGCCACCTACGGCGAGACCGTCGTCATCGCGACCGTCGTCTCCGCCAAGACGCCGAAGGAAGGCATCGACTTCCTTCCGCTCACCGTGAACTACCAGGAAAAGACCTTCGCGGCCGGCCGCATCCCCGGCGGCTACTTCAAGCGCGAGGGCCGTCCCTCCGAGAAGGAAACGCTGGTCTCCCGCCTGATCGACCGTCCGATCCGCCCGCTGTTCATCAAGGGCTATCGCTGCGACACCCAGGTGATCGTCACCACGCTGTCGCACGACATGGAAAACGATCCGGACATCGTCGCGATGGTGGCGGCGTCCGCCGCGCTGACGCTGTCGGGTGTTCCGTTCATGGGCCCGATCGGCGCCGCCCGCGTCGCTTTCGTCAACAACGAGTTCATTCTCAATCCGACGCTGGATGAGATGGCCGACACCCAGCTCGACCTCGTCGTCGCCGGCACCGCCGACGCCGTGCTGATGGTCGAATCGGAGGCCAAGGAATTGCCTGAAGAGGTGATGCTCGGCGCCGTGATGTTCGGTCACAAGCACTTCCAGCCGGTGCTCAAGGCGATCATCGACCTCGCCGAGAAGGCCGCCAAGGAGCCGCGCGAGATCGAGACCATCGACAATTCCGAAATCGAGACGAGCATGCGCGGCATCGGCGAAGCCGAACTGCGCAAGGCCTACGCGATCCCGGTCAAGCAGGACCGCTATGCTGCGGTCGGCGCGGTGAAGAAGAAGGTCATGGAGCACTTCTTCCCCGAAGGTCAGGAGCCGAAGTTCGACAAGCTGCGCGTCGCCGGCGTGTTCAAGGAACTGGAAGCGGACGTCGTTCGCAACAATATCCTCGACACCGGCGTCCGCATCGACGGCCGCGACGTCAAGACCGTGCGTCCGATCGTCGCCGAAGTCGGCGTGCTGCCGCGCGCTCACGGCTCTGCGCTGTTCACCCGCGGCGAAACCCAGGCGCTGGTCGTGACCACGCTCGGCACCGGCGAGGACGAGCAGTTCATCGACGCGCTCTCGGGCACGTACAAGGAAACCTTCCTGCTGCACTACAACTTCCCGCCCTTCTCGGTCGGTGAAACGGGCCGCATCGGCTCGCCGGGCCGCCGCGAAATCGGCCACGGCAAGCTCGCCTGGCGCGCGATCCATCCGGTTCTGCCG
>Ga0153956_1000509_pt1 | contig 42955 bp, 28 predicted proteins | sample TSFL040MetaG_FD_104704 | JGI IMG/M metagenome (GOLD analysis project Ga0153956, IMG submission 104704) | Attine ant fungus gardens microbial communities from Florida, USA - TSFL040 MetaG | ecosystem: Host-associated > Fungi > Mycelium > Unclassified | place: USA: Florida, Wekiwa Springs... | reverse complement strand
CGCCCTATTCAGACTCGCTTTCGCTGCGGCTCGCTCACGCTTAACCTTGCTGACAAGAATAACTAGCCGGCTCATTATGCAATAGGCACGCGGTCAGACATTCCCTTACGGGCATAGTCCTCCCACTGCTTGTAGGCACACGGTTTCAGGTACTTTTCACTCCCCTCAATGGGGTTCTTTTCGCCTTTCCCTCACGGTACTGGTTCACTATCGGTCAGAATCGAGTATTTAGCCTTACGGGATGGTCCCCGTGGATTCAAGCAGGGTTTCTCGTGCCCCGCCTTACTCAGGTACCTGCTTCGAGTCCAGATCAATTTCGTTTACGCGCCTGTCACGCTCTGTGGGGCCCCTTTCCAAGGGCTTCGACTATCGACTGGATTGGTAACTCTACTGTTGCAGGCCCTACAACCCCCGTGTTACCGAAATAAAACGGGTTTGGGCTATTCCGATTTCGCTCGCCACTACTCTCGGAATCGAGGTTTCTTTCTCTTCCTGGGGGTACTGAGATGGTTCACTTCCCCCCGTTCGCCTGTTCTCACCTATGAATTCAGTGAGACATACATACGGATTGCGTATGTGGGTTTCCCCATTCGGAAATCTCCGGATCAACGCCTGTGTGCGGCTTCCCGAAGCTTATCGCAGCTTGCCACGTCCTTCATCGCCTGATTCTGCCAAGGCATCCACCGTGCGCCCTTAGTAGCTTGTTCATAGAATTTACTCGCACGCAGATTACTCTGTTGCGAGTGTCCATATTATTCGCCTTGTTACTTATCCTAAAGACACATCAACACTAAATCGTCATGCCTTGCAGAGACTACCTGCAAGCTGACGGCTCAGCCTTGTAGTTATGTTTACCCAATCTATTCAGTTGTCAAACATCACACACGCTTTGCGTGCTACACCCTGAGGTGCTGGACGATGCTCCGTCCAAGGCTCAGACCATTTGGTCTCAACCTCATCCAGATCCTTATCTTGTCGAGAGTATTGGTGGAGCTGACCGGGATCGAACCGATGACATCCTGCTTGCAAAGCAGGCGCTCTCCCAACTGAGCTACAGCCCCATTCGCACCAACTTGATTAGATTATCTCCATCAAGGATGCTCGTCAAGAGGATGGTGGGCCTGGGTAGATTCGAACTACCGACCTCACCCTTATCAGGGGTGCGCTCTAGCCAACTGAGCTACAGGCCCAGGTCAGAGGTGTGCATCCAGCAGCACGGTCGCTACCGGATGCAGCCCCTAAATTCCCTTGAGCTCCCTGCCGAAGCAGTTGGCTCTCGAAAGTTTATCGAGGACACAGTTGAACGTGCGGATTGACTAAGTCAATCGTTGACCATCATGCAGATAATCATTAAACCAAAGAGAGGTTTAGTTCAGACTCTTACCCATCCGAAGATCGATAAGGTGTCCGGTCCAGAAGAAACTCAGTCTAGCTGCTCGCGATACGCGAGGCGCTTCTTCTTTCCGGATCGGTTTCTCTTTAGAAAGGAGGTGATCCAGCCGCAGGTTCTCCTACGGCTACCTTGTTACGACTTCACCCCAATCATGAATTACACCTTGGGCGGCTGCTCCCTTGCGGTTAGCGCACCGACTTCTAGTGCAACCCACTTTCGTGATGTGACGGGCGGTGTGTACAAGGCCCGGGAACGTATTCACCGCAGCATTCTGATCTGCGATTACTAGCGATTCCAGCTTCATGAAGTCGAGTTGCAGACTTCAATCCGAACTGAGGCCGGCTTTTTCCGATTGGCTCCCCCTCACGGGTTCGCAGCGGTTTGTACCGGCCATTGTAGCACGTGTGTAGCCCTGGACATAAAGGCCATGAGGACTTGACGTCATCCCCACCTTCCTCCCCGTTATCCGAGGCGGTTTCGCCAGAGTGCTCAACTAAATGGTAGCAACTGGAGATAGGGGTTGCGCTCGTTGCGGGACTTAACCCAACATCTCACGACACGAGCTGACGACAGCCATGCAGCACCTATATACAGGCCTATTGCTAGGCGCCCCTATTTCTAGGAGATTCCTGTACATTTCGAGCCCAGGTAAGGTTCTTCGCGTTGCGTCGAATTAAACCACATGCTCCACCGCTTGTGCGGGCCCCCGTCAATTCCTTTGAGTTTCAGCCTTGCGACCGTACTCCCCAGGCGGATTGCTTATCGCGTTAGCTTCGACACGGCAGGATTGGGTACCTGCCACATCAAGCAATCATCGTTTAGGGCTAGGACTACCAGGGTATCTAATCCTGTTTGCTCCCCTAGCTTTCGCGCCTCAGCGTCAGTTATGGTCCAGTGAGCCGCTTTCGCCACAGGTGTTCCTTCCGATATCTACGCATTTCACCGCTACACCGGAAATTCCACTCACCTCTCCCATACTCAAGCCCGGCAGTTTTCGATGCAGACTTCGAGTTGAGCCCGAAGATTTCACACCAAACTTGCCAAACCGCCTACGCGCCCTTTACGCCCAATAATTCCGAACAACGCTTGCCCCCCTCGTATTACCGCGGCTGCTGGCACGAAGTTAGCCGGGGCTTCTTCTATAGGTACCGTCATAATCTTCCCTATCGAAAGGAGTTTACGTCCCAAGAGACTTCATCCTCCACGCGGCGTTGCTGCGTCAGGGTTTCCCCCATTGCGCAAAATTCCCCACTGCTGCCTCCCGTAGGAGTCTGGACCGTGTTTCAGTTCCAGTGTGTCCGTGCGCCCTCTCAGGCCGGATACAGATCATCGCCTTGGTGGGCCATTACCCCGCCAACTAGCTAATCTGCCGCGAACTCCTCTCCAAGCGCATTGCTGCTTTGACTCGTAAGTGTTATGCGGTATTAGCCCAGGTTTCCCTAGGTTATTCCCCACTCGGAGGTAGATCATTCACGTGTTACTCACCCGTGCGCCACTTTACTCACAGACCGAAGTCCGCTTTCTCGTGCGACTTGCATGTGTTAGGCACGCCGCCAGCGTTGATTCTGAGCCAGGATCAAACTCTCGTTTGAAAACTGGTTGACTGCGCCACAGGACGGAGGTCCGTGGTCGTCAGTCGCCTCGCAGCGCTCGAAAAGGCTGCGAGGATAAAACTAGTGAGATTGACTAAACCGTAAGGTTTAATGCTCTCACGACTGGCACGTTCAACTATGTTGTCAAAGATCCTTGACAGATCAGGCCTAAGCCGTCTGCTTTGGATCAAGGACGCCACCGGTCATCGACACGGCGTTGTGTCCTCGAACTTGTATGAGCTGGTGTCTTGATTTGCGCCCGTCTTTTCGACTTAGCACACCCGCTACTTGCTCGCTGTATCCTTATTAGTTACCGGACCGCGTCGCTTTCGCTCTTGACTGCCTCGCTGCAACTCTTATAGAGTATCGCGTTTTCGCTTCGCTGTCAACCCGCTTGCCTTGCCGCTAAATCATCGTCGGTCGATCCTCTTGGTCGACTCCAGCCCCGCGGGCAACGACTTATAAAGCTTTCAGGCGGCGGCGACTCTTGAAATCGCTCTCTACGCTTGCCGCGCAGACTTTACCGCTCACAATCTTTCAAAACAACCAAAGGACAAAATCGCGATTGAGCCGCGAATATTGGCCCGGGGCTTCTGCCCCTTAAAATCTCCCTACAGTGCTTGGGTTTGTCGATTGGGCTACCGGAACTTTCGTTCTCTCAGTAAGCCTCGCGTGACAAACGCTTGGACTGAATTGCTGCTCGTATCGAGTCTTACGCCGCAGGCTGCGTTTCCCGCCGCCCACTCGAACCGCGCCATGCTGGCCGCCTGTCCGACTTTTCATTTATACAAATCTTAACGATTTGTGTCAAGCGGAATGTTTACTTTCTTTTCCGCTGTCGTTTGCATCGCTGCGCTCGACTTGATTGACATTACCGGAGTATGAATCGGAACGCAATCCCCGCTCGTGGAAAAGTTGAGGAAAAGGGGTTTCCTGTCAATATAAGCCAATGATTACAAATGCTTTATTAAATATTAGCGACTCACCTGTTCAGCCGCTACAGCCTATTGAACCGCATAACCATACGCTTCCAAAGATATTTATAAATTGGAAGCACATGCCTGATCGCACAAATATGTGAGCAAGTTCCCCAGATAGATAGAAACAGGACTGTGCTGATGCATCGCTTACAAGATGAAAAGCGGATTCGTTCCGCTGAAATGAGACATGGCCCATCTTCTGCTTTGGCAGTACACTGAGGCCGCTCGTATCTTCTTTCGCGGTGCACCGGAGGCTAAATCATGAACTTCTCGCCCGGTAATCTTGCCGCGCTGATTATTGCTTCGTCTTTCTCGGCTGGACTGAACACTTATGCCACACTGCTCACGCTGGGTCTCGCCGCACATACGCGATGGGTTCAGCTTCCTCCTGGACTTGAAGTTGTTGGCAACTGGTGGGTCATCGGCGTATGCGCTCTGCTCTTCGCCGCTGAATTCATAGCAGACAAGATTCCCGCGCTCGACCTGGCCTGGAACGCGCTGCACACCATGGTGCGCATTCCGGTCGCGGCGCTGCTGGCCTATCGCGCTACCGAACATCTTTCGCCAGGTATGCAGATTGCCGCCATCGCTGCCGGATCGGCGATTGCAGCTCTGGCCCATACCTCCAAGACCGCGGTTCGCGTGGCCGTGACTCCATCGCCCGAACCTGTCTCCAACATTGCCCTGAGCAGTGCCGAGGATATCGCCGCCGTGGGGCTTACCTGGATCGCAACCACGCATCCATGGGTGTCCGCGTCCGTTGTGCTGGTTCTGCTTGCGGTCACACTGTTTTCCATCCGATGGGTCATCCGTCTTTGCCGCAGGGCCTTCCACAACAGCTTCGGTACACTTCCGCAGCCGCCGATGCCGTAACACATAAACCAATAGCTCCGCGTAAACATTGGGTATACTGACCTTCACCGGAGGCTCTTCCGGTCGGAGCGATCAATGCCCATCCAAACCACAGACAAGATCTGGCATAACGGCACACTTATTCCCTGGGCCGACGCAAACATCCACGTGATGTCACACGTCGTGCATTACGGCTCCTCAGTTTTTGAGGGCATCCGCGCCTACACACAGGGCGAGAACGCAGGCGTCTTCCGACTTCGCGAACACATGCAGCGCTTTATCGACTCTGCGCGCATCTATCGCATGCCGCTTCCCTACTCGCTCGACGAGCTTTGCGATGCCGTGGTTGATGTGATCGACGCGAACAACGTAGCTCCCTGCTACATCCGTCCCATTGCCTTTCGCGGCTACGGCGAAATCGGCGTCAACCCGCTCAAGTCGCCGGTTGAGGTTTACATCGCGAACTTCCCATGGGGCAAGTATGTTGAAGGCAACGGCGCAGATGTGTGCGTTTCCAGCTGGAACCGGCTTGCACCGAACACCATGCCTTCGCTGGCCAAGGCGGGCGCAAACTACATGAACTCGCAGCTCATCCGCATGGAAGCCGAAGTTAACGGCTACGTGGAAGGCATTGCGCTTGACCGCAATGGCTATCTCTCCGAGGGTTCGGGCGAAAACCTCTTCCTCGTGCGCGATAGCAAGATCTACACCACGCCGCTGGCCAACAGCGTGCTCAACGGCATTACGCGCGCATCGGTCATCCAGATTGCACAAGACTTCGGCCTGGATGTGATCGAAGAGGCTCTGCCGCGCGAGATGCTCTACCTGTGCGATGAAGCCTTCTTCACCGGAACAGCCGCAGAGGTTACGCATCTGCGTTCGGTCGATCGCATTCTCATTGGCGACGGCAGCATGGGACCGGTGACGAAGAAACTGCACGATGAATTCTTCGCACTGGTCAACGGATTGAAGGCCGATCGCTACAACTGGCTTACACCTGTGAATGTAAAGGCAGCCGAAGCCATCAACGCATAAACAGCATTTCAACATGAGAAGAAAACCCGGCGATTGCCGGGTTTTCTTTTTGACTACGAACTCTCTAGCCCTTAACCACAGGCACTTCAGTTGAAGTCTCCGGGATAGGCGCTGTCGTCAGATTGCTTTGAGGATGATCCTGTACATCCCATCCCGGCAGAACCTGATCGCCCACAATCAAGCGAGAACCTTCCTTGAAGAACATGTAGGTGTAAGCCCAGTTGCGGAAGACGGAGAAGCGATTGCGGAAGCCGATGAGAAAGAAGATGTGCACCACAAGCCACGTGATCCATGCCAGAAAGCCTGTAAAGTGCGCTTTAAACGGCCACCTTACATTGGCTACTGCGGCTTTGCGTCCGATGGTAGCCATGTCGCCCTTGTCTGCATAAACAAAGGGCTTCGTCATCTGCCGCCCCTGCACCTCAAGCGCAATGGATTTGCCTGCATACATACCCATCTGCATCGCTGGCTGCGCAACACCCGGAACAGGTTTGCCTTCGCTGATGGCACTTGCAAGGTCGCCGCAGACAAAGATCTCCGGATGCCCCTCTGGATGCAGATGCTCATCCACAATCACAGCACCGCGACGATCCACCGGCACACCCAGTAGTTTTCCCAGCGGAGATGCCTGCACGCCCGCAGCCCACAACGTTACCGCCGAATCGATGCGCTCATCCCCTGCCATCACATAGCCTGGCTGCACATCGGTTATGCGCGTGGACGTGCGCACCTGCACGCCAAGATCGTTTAACTGTTTAACTGCCTTCTCACGCAGGTCTTCCGGATACGCCGTAAGGATCGACGGCGATCCTTCCACAATCAACACCTGCGCTCGTGCCGGATCGATGTGACGAAAATCCTTGCGAATATATAACTTCGCAATGTCAGAGATAGAACCGGCAAGCTCCACACCCGTTGGCCCACCGCCGATGATCACAAAGTTCAACGCGGGATGTCGTCCCGTCTCCAACATCTCGCCTTCTGCAAGCTCAAAAGCGAGCAGGACGCGACGGCGAATCTCCACGGCATCTTCAATCGTCTTCAGACCAGGAGCAAGGTGCGCCCAATCATCTCTGCCGAAGTACGAGTGCGTGGAGCCAGTGGCGAGAATCAGGTAGTCATACTCAAGCGTTACACCGCTCTTCAACAACGCGCGTTGTGCCGATGTATCAAACGACACCACCTCATCCATCAGCACTTCGGTGTTCGGAGAACGCAGAATCGCGCGCAGCGGTTGCGCAATCTCATTGGGCGCTAAAACAGCAAGCGCCACCTGGTACAGCAACGGTTGAAATGTATGGAAGTTGCGCCGATCCACCAGCGTTACGGTTACATCTGCATCCTGCAAGGCTATAGCGGCCTTCAATCCGGCAAAGCCTCCACCTACAATCAACACACGTTTCCGCACACCGCCTGTGGCCATGCAAACCTCCGGTACACCTTTGTGATGCGATTCGACGAAAGATCGTCGCAACCATCACGGTGCTTTTTGCAGTGTAACGGTCAGCGCTCCCTGCGTCCCTACAGACGCGGTAATTAATGTCACCGCAGCGGTATTCGCATACTGCAAAGGCGAAACTGTAATCAGGCCATCATCATCGCTCATTATTGTGCTGGTGGATTTGCCATAGAGCGGAGCCACAGGACATCGTCCTGTGATGCACGGCGGCTGCCATCCGCTTACCGACTGATACACCGTTACATTTGCGCCCACCACCGGATGACCATCTGTATCCACAACCTTCAATCCCACATCCGCAAGCGAATCGGATGTGCTGAGGTTCTGAGCATCTCCGCTAACCGCCGTGGCACGCAGATCGCTCGCAGCAACACCAATCAGGTTCTGCGTTGCACACACACTGCTCCATGCGCAGGCCGTTACCGTGGCCAGTTCACCATTGCGCAACGAACCTTCGGCTGCAACGGTGGATAAGCCTGTTGTGTTCGCTTGCGAAGTCGCACTGCCAAGCCCAGCGCTTAAGGATGATTGCGTCCATTGCACTGCCTGCCCCATAGCAGCCGTGCCATTCGCTGTTACCTGCACCGCAGGATTGAACCGCGCACCTGCGCCCGATGCGACATACTCCGTTGGCCGCAACAGCGCGATTGCCTGCGAAAGCCCAACGGCCGTGTATGAAGCAGACACTGCGCTACCACCACCGCTTACAGCCTTCAATGTAATGCTGCCCGCAGCGTTCGCTATAACCATCGTATGCGCGTTGCCGTGTGCATCCGTTACCAGCGTGCACTGACTTAGATTGCAGATGCCAAGTGTGACATTCCCCGCACCGGGCGACACCGTAACCTGGCCATTCACTACAGGATTCCCGCTCGCATCCGCAAGATGCAGAGCGAGCGCAGCGGGCGAACCAACAGCAACGCTACCCGAAGGTTGAGCAGTCAACGTCAACTTATCGGAACTGCTACCGCTGTACACAACACCACCTGTAATGGAAGCCGTTCCTCGTGTGGTCAGGTCGGTCACCACAACGTCCTTCGCTCCGCCTGCACTGATCGCTGGTGCGATCACATGCATCTCCGTCGGCGACACACTCACAACATTCGCAGATACACCACCAATCGTTACGCCACAACTCGCGCTGAAGCCCGTACCCTTAATCACCACCGCTCCGCCGGATGCAGCCAGTCGAGTGGGCGCAACAGAACTGGCATAGAGCACACGCGCACGATAGGTGTAGTCAGGCCGTCCATCGCCGCGCGAATCGGTAATAGCAATGCGCACATTCTCGTCCACTGCAAAGCTGGCACGCACCTGCGTCATGCCGAGGCGTGTGGAGTTAAACGCAGAGACTGCTTTCGCAATCGTAGGCAATGTCCCATTCGCGTCCGACGCATGCCACACACCGATCAACGGCATCGCCTTCGTTGTACTCACTGCACCGCTTTCATCCGTCGCGACAACTTCCACCGTGCCCGCATGTCCTGCCTGTACAGGAAACGTTAGCCACGAGGAATGTCCTGAAGAACAAAGCCGTCCATCCCATGTGCCTGAAGCGGGTAGCATAGCGGGCGCACTCTGCGAACCATCGTTGCCCGTTGTGCAGTCATAAGCCGCATCCGATGCAGTGTAGGGATAGTAAATGTTATTACCCGCTGCGTAGTTTCCATTCCAGTAATTGAGCGACGCACCCGACATCGAAGGTGTTCCCTTGCGATAAGGTCCAACCGCATATTGCCCTACATAGAGAGGGTTCACCGATTGTGAAAAAAACCACAGCCACGATGTTCCACCATTCATCGGAACATACAGGTTGTAATACGAACTGTTGCCCGGCGGCCCTCCGTACAAGCCCTGCGTATCGCTACCGGAACCAGTTACAGGGTTGCCGCGGTCTTCCAGAAAATAGGCGCCGCTCACCGCGGACACGCTCTCAAACGAATCCAACCCCACGCTTCCCCACAACTGATAGTGCTTCACCACCACGTTGACTCCCGCCATGGGAATATTGCCGGGAAACTGAATGTTTCCGTTCATCGCTACAAGGCCGCCCGCCTGGAACTGCGGATTCGTACCGCCATTTACAACCCACATGGATGCAATATCGTCATCACGCAAAGTAAACGGCTGCGGCAGGCATTGATACGTATACACGCCACAGATAATGTCGATGGGATGCATGATGGGCCAGTGCATCTGCTGAATGTATGTGGGTGCCGGACTGCCCGTATACACGTTGTCGTTCAGCTGCGACCAACCCAGTCCAAGCACACGACCGAACATGCGCATCAACTGGTACTGCAACTGCAACTGCTGCTCAGGAGCAAGCCCGCTGCAACGACCATTCACAACAAGAATGGCGTGCGCAATCTTTCCAGGCTGCACAAACAGATCCACATTTTCCGTAACGCCACTCGTACGACAGTTCGATGGCGCACTTGCGCCCGCTCCAAGCAACGTGTCTGTAATGGTGCCATCGGCATCGAAGACTACGGCAATCTGCTTCGCAGCATAATTCGCACTCGCTACATCCTGCGGCCACACAATGCCATTCGGTCCCAGATATACATTGGTCGAATTCACATCTTCTGCAAGCGAGCCGCCATTCTTCAATGTGAACGCAAGCCCCTTCAGATTCCAGACCGCGGCCGCAGCATCCACCATCGCCACCGCTGCGCTGTTACTCACAGAACCGCTCAGTGCTCCGGGATCAATGAAATACTGCACGTCATTGCGATACCAGCCCATAGCCGAACCCACGTTCGTCCACTTACTGCCTGCAACCCAACGCGGCCCCGCGGCATGCGCCACACCACACAGAAATACAACAAGGAGATATACAAAACGCTTCATGGCACGCTCTCTGTTCGTTGCCATGCATGCAGCAGATCGCTGACCAGCGCACCATCCGTCGAGGCCAATGAATCGCTGTTCTCTGTTGTTGCAGGTTCTGTCGCGGATGCATCACCGGAGTCAGCCGTAGCCGCTAAAAGACTCAGGCTGCGAGCACGCATCTGTTCTGTGGCCTGCGGGGCCACCTGCACCGCTGTCGCAATCCATCGCAGATCCACACTGCTTTGGACGCCGCTGCCACGCAGAGGAACTGCACCGGTATCGCCATCCACAGGCGAGCCATAACCCGCCACCGATGTGCCGTGCAGAAACATCCAACGCCGTTGCCCTACCACGTAGCGCGATGGATCATCCATCCACAGCCCGCTCCATTCGCGTAGAGCGTAAGTCGATCCCGTACTTACACCACGAACACCATCATCGACACGAAAACGTACAACCACTGCATCCGTGCCGCGTTCAATCTCTATAACCTCACCCGCAAATACCGTGGAGGACCTGCGCAACATGGAGTGCAATGCATCTTCCACCGTGGCAGGAGGCACCGCGGACGTTTCTATCTCCGCCTCCGTGCCAGTTCCACGCATGGCATCCGCAATACTGCGTTGGCAAGAGACAGGGAGCGGCAACAGCCACGCTGCCACCGCCATGAACCTCAACCACCCGATCTCGTTTTGGCGCTGCATACGTGTCTCTTATCGGCACACATGCAGCACACTTCAACATGGAATCACGCAGCAGCAAAGAACAGCATCCACGCTGCAATCAAACGACTCACCCTTCAAAGGGACGCAGCTGCTCTTCACTCGGTGCAGGCGTCAGCAAACTCACGATCAACAAAGCCAGCAGGCTCACCAACAATGCCGGCAGAATCGCATCTCGATCGGCAATCACGGCAGGAAATGCGCGATGCACCCATGAGCTATCCCACGCCACCGTCACCACGGTGCCAAGCGCAATCGATGTAATCGCACCAGCCGCCGTGGCGCGCTTCCAGAAGAACGCCGCCAGGATCACCGGTGTTAGAGCGGCAGAATAAATCGTGTACGCGTACAGACTCTTTTTCAGCACCGACTCTGTACCCAGCGACTGCCACAACGCCCACAATCCAAGCACCACTACCATGGCTCGCGACACCAGCAGAATCTCGCGATCGCCAGCGTCCGGTCGCAGGTAGCGGGTAAATACATCGTTCACCAGGTTCGTTGCAGGGCTGAACAGATAGTTATTCGCCGTGGAGATAATCTTGGCAAAGATCGCACCCATCATCAACGCGCCCAGAAGGTCCAGCGTCGTATTTCCTCGCAGCCCATGCATCGCCGTGTATGCAAGAATCTCGCGCGGATGTTCACTTACCTCGCCGGTACGGAACAGCGCGGAACCGACAACAGCCAGCGCCACAATCGCGGTTTCAAGAATCACCGTGCCGATCACCCATCCCACCACGGCATTGCGCGCATCGCGCTCACTCTTCGCAGAGAAAAACTTCTGATACATCGACTGGTTGCCGAGCATCAGCAGACACGTAGGCAGAAACAACTCCATCGCCTGTACACCGCTGATATCGCCCAGCACCATGAAGTGCGTTGCAGGCAACGCTGCAGACAACCCGCTCCAGCCTCCGGCAAGATGCGTAAGAATCGGCAATGCCAACAGAATGCTGGCCGTCGCCAGCGAACCAATCACCACATCCATATACGCCACGGAACCCATACCCGCAATCGCAGTGAAGACGATCACAAACGCAGCCATGATGTAACGACCGGCAACGGCACTGATACTGTCAGGAAAGATCAGGTGAAGGATATCGCCGCCGCCGATTAACTGATAACTCGTAATCGCCGTATATGTGAACAACACCGCAACCACACCCAGCACACGCGCCGTCTGGTTATAGCGAGCTTCCAGCAGATCGGGAATTGTGAACTGCGCAAATTTGCGCGCGCGTGGCGCAATGAAAAAGATAAGCAGCAGCCCAGCCCATCCGCCGCCGCCCTGCCACAGCGCAGCAAAACCATGACGATACGCATTCTCCGCACCACCGAGCAGCGAACCCGAACCAACCCAGCTTGAGAGCAGCGTAAACACCAGCACAGCCGCCGGCAGTGTGCGTCCTGCCACAAGATAATCCGCACGAGTGCGCACCTGCTTCAGCCGCGATAACGACACAGCCAGCAGTGTCACGACGATCAATCCAATCACAACTCCGTAAAGACTCATGTGCGAATGAGTCTACCGGATAAGACTCTCGTAACTGCAATGCTTATTTGCGACCATGCCTGTGTCTCTCAAGACAGCTTATTCTGCAGGCCTCAAGAAACGTTCTTCAATGCCAGGCCACCTTAAGACAAACGTTCTTCTTCAAGCATTCGTTTCTCAGCCACGGCATGTTCAATCTCCGAGTTCACTTCACCACCCAGCAGGATCATCACGCCCGTCACATAAAACCACAGCAGCAGAATAATCACAGCGCCAAGCGAACCGTACGTCACCGAATAGGTATTGAAGTAGTGCAGATACACACGCAGCCCCAGCGAGCCTGCAATCCATCCCAGCAGCGCAATACATCCGCCCGGCGTAAACCATCTCCACACATGCCTGACATTCGGGCAGAAGGTATACAGCACTTCAATCGATAGGATCATCAACAAACAGGCAGCGCCCCAATAGATCACACGAAAGATCGCCACCAGGACAATCGCGCCTTGAAACATATTTCCGATACGGTAGGAAGCCAGTCCGCCCAGCAGCAGGATCAGCAACGCCAGAACAGCAAGCACCGACACCACCAGCGTCAGCCCCATAGCTTCAATGCGTGCCTTCCAGAACGGACGCGTCTCGCCCACGCGATACACCGCATTCAATGTGTCTTGTAACGCAGATACACCCACACTGGCGGAAAACAATGCGAATAGTACGCCGAATGTAACTTTGCCTCTTGTAGAGGCACTCGTAGTCTGGCGAAACGTATCCGTTACCAGGGCAAATGCACTGGGAGGAATCAAACTGCCAATCTTATTAAGCAGCACAAAGTAAAGATGCGCTGAAGATTTTGCCACCAGTCCCGTCAAGGACGACATAGCGATCAAAGCCGGAAAGATCGCGGCAAAAAAGGAATACGCAAGCTGCGAAGCACGGCCGAGCAGATTATCCCCATCCGCTCCACACCAGACTCGTCGAACAATCTCTTTAGCCGAAACTCCTTTCAACTGCCATAAGCTCCGCAAAGGCGAGATGTGAACATAGTCCCAGGAATGCTGCTCAAGAGTCTCTGGAGTCCACATCTGCGCATGTACATTTTCTTCCGTCCCCTTTTGCACATTTGCTAAATCATCCATATCTTCTCCCTCTTTGCGTTGCGCTCCGCAGCGAAAAAATCGGGACACCAATTGCTTGCAAGAGAAAATTCTGTACGCCCTAACGCTAGGATGCGCACAGAACACTCTCTGCTGTATCCCTTCGTGTCACAGTAAAATCGTGCATGGAATGAAGAAGGTTGCTAAAACCCGACGCAACAGCGAATCGGTAGACGATTATCTGAAGGCGATCTATGCGCTCGGAGGAGAATCCACACGCCGTGTTGGCAGCTCCGAACTCGCCAAACGGCTGGGTGTAGCGCCACCTTCCATCACCAACATGCTGCAGAAGCTCTCTGCGCGGCAGCGCCCGCTCATCGACTACAAACTTGGTCAGGGCGTCACGCTTTCAACCGCAGGACGCAAACGCGCATTGGAAATTGTGCGCCACCATCGCCTGATTGAAACCTTTCTCTTCAAGGTGCTTGGCTACGACATAGATGAACTGCACGAGGAAGCCGAACGCCTGGAACACTTCATCTCCGAACGCTTCGAGCAACGCATCGCAGAAAAGCTCGGCGATCCCACGCGCGATCCGCACGGCCACTGCATCCCCGGCATAGACGGTTCCATGCCTTCCGAACATGGCAGGGAATGCAACTGTTGGCCTGGTGGAGCAGCGTAGAATTAAAAACGTTCATCGTGTCAGACACTATCCACACAACGCTGTTGCCGAAGAATCCTCTTCTTCTCGAAGACTCTTCCATCCCTCCGCCGGAACCGATCTACTCCTGCCCTTCCTGCCAGCATTGGATTGCTGAAGGTGTACTCTCCTGCCCTGATTGCCAGATGCTGACGTACACCGAACATCTGAACCGCATTGGCGCTGCTGCCTCACAAGCAGAGCAGGAGAAGAACTACCTGCAAGCCAGCGCACTGTGGCGCTCCGCGCTCAAATGGATGCCACAAGATGCGGAGCAGGCTGAGTTGATACGCCGCCACATCGCTACACTCGAAGACGAGCAAAAGGCCGCCGATAACAAACAGGCACGATGGAAAAAACGTCTGGGTCCACTGTTTCCGCTGTTTATTGCCGCAGTCAAGCTGAAAAGTTTTATCTTCCTCGCCTTCAAGATGAAATTCCTGCTGGGCTTCCTCACGTACTTCGCTCTCTACTGGGCACTCTTCGGATGGAAGTTTGCACTGGGCTTTATCGCGTCGATCCTTGTGCATGAGCTTGGTCATTACTACGCTGTGCGTCGTCGTGGTCTGCGTGCCGACCTCCCTGTACTTTTGCCTGGTCTGGGAGCTTACGTCCGTTGGTTCAACGAAGGTCTTCCGCTGAGCCAGCTTGCCGCCATCGCACTCGCAGGGCCGCTGTGGGGACTAGGCGCGGCACTCGCCTGCATGGGCCTTTATCTGCGGGCACATCATCCACTGTGGGAAGCGCTCACTTACACGGGTTCGCTCATCAACCTTGCGAACCTTATCCCTGTACTGTGGTTCGATGGTGCACAGGCAACCTATGCATTAAACAGGTTGGGACGCGGACTCATACTCATCTCGTGCATCGTGTTGTTCGCACTCATGCACGAAGGCATCTTTCTTTTCCTTGCCGCAGGCATGGCGTGGCGCATGTTCACACCCGATGTTCCCGAAGAGAACAGCGTGGGCACACTCGCCGGATATCTCGCGCTGCTTATCGCGCTTGGAGCGTTAATGTACTTTGCACCTGACCCGGGTGCCATACGTCGCTGAAGCATTTTTTCGCAAAGGCATAGAGCAGGCCACGCGCATTCACACAACATTTCCAGACATCCTTCTTATCGCGGAGCTACCTTCGTTGGCAGCGCACCATCATCCAGACGTCGCAAAAAATCCCACGAATAAATGCCGCTCTCGTGTCCATCGGCCCACTTGAACTTGATTGCATAACGGCCGATCGGTTCCGCGCTTAGAGGCTTCGCCGGCGGTGTGTAGATCGGCAACAAAGCCTTCGGTGCAGGACGCGGTTCACCCAGCGCGCGCCCTGTCTTCTCGCGTTCTTCGTGGCATGTGGCACAAGGACACGCATCACGAAGATATGGGAACGTCCACTGCGAACGATGGCCGTCCTTCCATAGAATCTCCACGCCGGTTCCCTCTGTCAGCGCAACCTTCACCTTTGCCGGAGTGATAGCCGATGCGGGCATAGGCTTATCCCACGTTGCCGCACGCACACTCTCCTCCTGGCTGACAATACGAATACCTTCGTGACTCATACTTATCCATCCATAGTCGTTGTCATAGTCCATGCGCAATACACGCACAGCAGTGATGCGGCTATCCCTTTCATTCTACGGTGTCGAAAGCAGCTCTGGTGTGGCGGCAATCAACGTCTGCGTATACACATCCTGCGGACGCGCACACAGCTCCACGGCATCGCCAACCTCTACCAACTCACCACGTCGCATCACCGCGATACGGTCGCACAGATAACGCACCAGCGGCATGGAATGCGAAATAAACAGGCACGTCAATCCGCGCGTCTTCTGCAATGAACGCAGCAGGTTAATCACCTGTGCGCCAACAGACACATCCAATGCACTTACAGGCTCGTCCAGCACCAGGAACTCTGGCGACAACGCCAACGCGCGTGCAATGTTAATGCGTTGCCGCTGACCTCCACTAAAAGCATGCGGATAACGGTTCAGTGCCGCTCCATCCAGCCCAACCTCTTCCAACATCTTCAATAGCTTTGCTTCAAGCACATCACCACGTAACGACTCCCCATGCACAGAGAACGGCTCCGCCAGAATCTGGCGTACACGCATACGAGGATCGAGCGCCGCAAAAGGATCCTGAAAGACCACGCCCATACGCCGACGGAGTTGCTTCATCTCCGCGTGTCCGGCTTGCAGTACGTCCACATCGTCGAACACAACTCTGCCTGCCGTTGGTTCAACCAGCCGCAGGATCATGCGCGCGACGGTGCTTTTGCCACTGCCGCTTTCGCCCACCAGCCCGAGAATTTCGCCTCGCGCAATGGCAAACGAAACATCGCTCACAACCCGGCGGGCACCATATTCCCGGGTAAGGCCCTGCGCAACCAGCAACGGCGAACTCATGTGCGGATGCTATCAAAACCCGCGGCCCCATGCGCAGAACGCTCAACATCGGTCAGACGCATCCAATCCGCAAACAAAACAATCATCCTGCACTTGAAACCGATGCCCACTGCAAAGCATCATCATAGGCAAGCTCATGCAATCGCATAAACCCATTAACACACCGCGCCAGGTACTTTTTGCGTCGCTCGTAGGCACCACCGTCGAATTCTTCGACTTCTACATCTACGCCACAGCGGCCGTCATCGTCTTCCCGCACCTGTTCTTTCCGGCAGGCGATCCAACCGCGGCCACGCTGCAATCGCTGGCCACCTTTGCCATTGCGTTCATTGCGCGGCCCATCGGTTCTGCGCTGTTCGGCCACTTCGGCGACCGCATCGGACGCAAGACCACGCTAGTGCTTGCGCTCTCCACCATGGGCCTTTCCACCGTGGCTGTGGGACTTCTGCCAACGTATAAGCAAGTTGGCGTTTTTGCCGCTCTTCTGCTTGCGCTCTGCCGCTTTGGACAAGGCATCGGACTCGGAGGTGAATGGGGAGGTGCTGTTCTGCTTGCAACAGAAAATGCGCCTCCGGGAAAACGTGCGTGGTATGGCATGTTTCCGCAGCTTGGCGCACCCATTGGCTTCTTCTTTTCCAGCTCCATCTTTCTTGCGCTTTCACAGTTCCTTACGCCGGAACAGTTCATGAGCTTTGGCTGGCGACTACCCTTTCTTGCCAGCGGCGTGCTCGTTCTGCTGGGTCTCTATGTGCGCCTCACCATCACGGAAACGCCCGTCTTTGCTGCTTCCATCAAGCACAAGGAGCCAGTGCGCGTTCCCATTTTCTCCGTGCTGCGCCATCATTTAGGCGCAGTCATAGCGGGAATTCTGGCCAGCTTGGCGACCTTCGTCCTCTTCTACCTGATGATCGTCTTCACGCTGAACTGGGCCACCACGGCACTTGGCTTCTCGAAGAGCGAGTTCCTCAAGATGCAACTTGTAGGCGTCGTCTTCTTCGCGCTTACCATTCCTCTTGCCGCGGTGCTCGTGGAAAAAGGACGCAAACCCGTGATGATTGCCATTACCGTCGGTATTGCCATCTTCGGATTCTTTCTCGCGCCACTCTTCCAGGCCGGGCACAACGGCGCACTCGCCATGTTGGTTATTGGTCTTTCACTGATGGGGCTTACCTACGGCCCGTTGGGAACCATCCTCTCCGAACTGTTTCCCACGGCTGTACGCTATACGGGCAGCTCACTTGCGTTCAGCGTTGCCGGTATTGTCGGCGCATCGTTGGCTCCATACATTGCTCTATGGCTGGCCAAAAATTACGGATTGAAATACGTTGGCTACTATCTATCCGTATCGGCACTGCTCACACTCATCGGCCTGTTTTCCATCCGCGAGACAAGCAACGAAGAGTTGTCCGACATCGTAGAAGTACCGTAAATCCACCGCAAACACACAAGCTTTCACGCATGGCCCGGAGATACATTTCGGGCCATGCGTGTATTTACAAGCTGGATTGCAATTCAATTTTTTACGCGACAGCCGTTACCGCAACAGCGTCTAAACAGGTGATGAAAAAGCGCACACACGCAATCGCCGGACTTCTGATCACACTTGCGTCTGCGGTTGCAGTCTTCGCGCAAAAGCAGCCAGCAACGGCGCAAACACGGGCGCAAAGCTTCGAAGTCGTCGGCTACTTTCCGCAGTGGGGCATCTACAATCGGCGTTACATTCCGCAGGATCTGGTGCGCAGTGGCGCGGCTTCCATGCTCACGCAACTGAATTATGCGCAAGCAGTGATTCACGAAAACGCCTGTGTTCCGGGCGATCCGCAGGCCGACACCAACCTGCTCTTCAAGGCCGAAGACTCCATCGACGGCATTGCGGACGATCCGCGATCGCCTACACTGCACGGCAACCTGCATCAACTGCAACTGCTGCGCCAACGCTATCCGAAGCTACGCATTCTCGTCTCCATCGAAGGCAAGGCCAACCTGTTTGCCGAAGCTGCCAGGCCCGAAAACCGCGTGACCTTTGTGCATTCCTGCATCGCACGATTTCTCGAAGGACACATCGCTCCCGGTATTGAAGCACCGCATCTGTTCGATGGCATCGATGTGGACTGGGAGTATCCCGATGCTGAACATGCAGAGGATTTTTACGCGCTGATGGCTGAGTTTCGCCGCCAGATGGATGCTATCCGATGGAAGTCCACCTCACTGCGCGCCGGTACACAACAAACCGGATTCACACTCTCCATCGCCAGCGGTGCGGCACGCAAACACATCACACCCATCGATTGGAAACGCGTTGCACTCAACGTCGATCAGATCGGAGTGATGGCCTACGACTTCTATGGCCCATGGGCGCGCGATACAGGACTGCATGCACCTCTGCGTTCAAACGACCCGAAACAGGAGACCGTCGCCACGGCCATTCAAGCCTATCTTGCTGGAGGCGCACCGGCGAAACAACTGCTGCTCGGTGTGCCCTTCTACGCATATCAATGGAGCAACGTAACCGCACGCACCAACTTCGGATTCAACAGCCAGGGCGACCCCATACGCGGTAACTTGAATCAGGCAACCGCAACCGCCCTGATGAAGAATCCGCTTGCGCAGCTGCATCGTGACCCGATTTCCAATGCACCATGGATCTACGACGGCAACAACTTCCTCACCTTCGAAGATGCATTCTCGCTGCGCGCAAAAAATACCTTCGCCCATACGCAGGGACTCGGCGGCGTAATGATCTGGGAACTAAGCGGCGACACCGGCGACGCACAACTTCTGCGCGTTCTCTCAGGAAGGCCCACACCTGCTGTAGTTCCACTCAAAAACGCGCAAGGTGTTCCATCTTTATCTGCGAAGCCAGTTATATTGAGCCGCTGAAACAAAAGCGAAAACGAAGCAGGAGGAAAGCTTTCAGCCATCCTCCTGCTATTCAATCCTGATAAAGCGAAAACTTAATCGCCTGCAACCGGAATCGCTTCCGCGTTCTCCCGTGTCTTCTTCTTACGATTAAATCCACCGAGACGTTCCGCCGTCCGGCTCAACCAATCGAAGCAGAGATAGATCACCGGTGTCGTAAACAGCGTGAGGCACTGCGACACAATCAGGCCCCCGATAATCGTGATACCCAGAGGCCGACGCAGCTCCGAACCAACGCCTGTGCCAAAGGCCAGGGGGACGCCGCCAAGCAGAGCCGCCATGGTCGTCATCATGATGGGACGGAAGCGCAGCAGGCATGCTTCATAGATAGCCTGCTCTGCCGTCTTGCCATGTTCGCGCTCCGCCACAATCGCGAAGTCGATCATCATAATCGCGTTCTTCTTCACAATACCGATCAGCAGCAGAATGCCGATCATCGCGATCACCGACATATCCACGTGCGTAATCAGCAATGCCAGCACAGCGCCTACACCCGCCGACGGCAGCGTGGAAAGAATCGTAATCGGATGGATGAAGCTCTCGTACAGCACGCCCAGCACGATATACACCGCCGTCAACGCCAGCAGCACCAGAATCGGCACAGTAGAGAGCGAGCTCTGGAACGCCGCCGCAGATCCCTGGAAGCCGCCGGTGATATTGGCTGGCATACCGATAATGTTGCGCGCATTGTCGATGGCCACCGCAGCCTCGGAGAGCGCAACTCCCGGAGCCAGGTTGAACGACAGCGTAACCGCCGGAGAGAGTCCCTGGTGGTTTACCTGCAATGGAATCCGCTGATTCTCAAAGTGTGTAATCGCCGAAAGTGGAATCTGTGCCCCCGTATTGGACTTCACGAAAATCTGGCGCAGGTCTTCCGGTGTCCTCTGGAAGTTCGGCGCAACCTCCATCACCACGTGATACTGGTTCAGCGTCTTGTATGTGGTCGAAACCTGCCGCTGGCCGAAGGCACTGTTTAGCGTCTGATCAATAGCCAGTGCGCTCACACCCAGTCTCGATGCCGTATCCCGATCGATCACCAGCTTTGCTTCCAAGCCATGATCCTGCTGATCGGTAGCGACGTCGCGCAGTTCCGGCGTCTTTGACATCTGGTCCATCATCAACGGAGACCAATGGTTCAGATCTGCCACGGAGTCTGCCGAGAGCGTGTACTGATACTGTGTCGCCGACTGGCGTCCGCCGATGTTTAACTCCTGCGACGATTGCAGATACACCTGCATACCCGGCGTATGGGAAAGCTTCGGACGCATTCGGTTGATGATGTCATCGGCGGACACCTTACCCGGCCTCTCGTCCAGGGGTTTCAGCGAAACAAACAGATTGCCCTGATTATTTGAGCCGCCTCCAGGACCGCCGCCACCCACAAACGCCATCACATTTTCGATGCCCGGATCGGTCTGCATGATCTTCGCCATGTCCAGAACCTTCTCCTTCATCACATCGAACGACACATCCTGCTGTCCCTGCAAACGACCACCCAGACGGCCGGTGTCCTGCAACGGGAAGAAGCCTTTGGGTACCAGCGCAAAGAGATAGATATTCAATGCGAAAGTGGCAATCCAGATGAGGAGTACAGGCACCTTATGGCGAAGCACCCAGCGCAGCGACATATCGTATTCTGCACGCAGCCAGACAAAAAACTTCTCCGTCAGGTGATAGAGCCTGCCGTGATTCAGTTCGCTGTGAGAACGCAGAAACTTGGCCGACAACATCGGCGTAGTGGTCAGCGAAACCACCAAAGACATCAGGATCGCAACCGAAAGTGTAACGGCGAACTCGCGGAACAACCGGCCAACGATACCGCCCATCAGCAGGATGGGAATGAAGACCGCAATTAGCGAGATGCTCATGGAGAGCACCGTGAAGCCGATCTCGCTGGAGCCTTTCATCGCAGCATGGTACGGGTCCATACCGTCTTCCAGATGCCGCGAAATATTCTCAATCACCACAATGGCGTCGTCCACGATGAAGCCGGTCGAGATCGTCAACGCCATCAGCGACAAATTATCCAGCGTGTAGCCCAGCAGGTACATGATGCCGAACGTACCCAGAATCGAGAGCGGAACCGACACCGATGGAATCAGTGTGGAACGGACCTCGCGCAGAAACGCGAACACCACCAGCACCACCAGCACAATCGTGAGCAGCATGGTCTGTGTGATGTCGCGTACCGAAGCGCGCACCGTCTGCGTACGGTCGAGCGAAACCTCCAGCTTGATCGCCGGGTTGATCGACGCCTGCAATATCGGCAGCTGCTTCAGCACCCGGTCCACGGTTTCAATTACGTTCGCGCCGGGGCTCTTAAATACATTCACCAGGATGGCCGGCTTGCCGTTGAACTGGCCATAGGTCTGTACGTTCTCGACCGAGTCCACTACCTCGGCCACATCCCCGATTCGTACAATGCCCATGGCCTTATTCGGCCCGGGCGCAGTTGTATTGGAAGGATAGGAACTGACAGAAGCGGGTGTGTACCCCTTGCCGCTGTCCACGTTCGCCGCCGCACCCGCAGCCGTGGCGGTGTTGGCGTTCGTTACAGCACCGGCAATGTTGGTGGGCAGACCATTGTTCGCCGTCGCATTTGTAATGGAACCGAGGCTTGTGGCCACCACCAACCGGCGATATACGTCCGCTCCAAACAACTGGTCCGTCGTGGAGATCGACCAGCGGCGCTGAGGTCCGTTCAGATAGCCTTTCGGCTCATTTACATTGACCGTCTGGACTGCGGCCGCCAACTGCGGCAACGACAGTCCATACGCCGTCAACTGGTTCGGATTGACCTCAAGCCGCACGCCGGGCTTTGCCGATCCGCCCACAAACGTCTGCCCCACCCCGGGAATGGCAGCAATCTTCTGTGCCAGGATGGAATCCGCCGCGTCATAAATCTGTGGCACCGTAAGCGAATCGCTGGTCATCGCCAGGATCAGAATCGGGGCTTCCGAAGGATTGATCTTACGGTAGCTTGGATTCTGCGGCATGTTGGTGGGCAACTGCGCCCGTGCCGCACTGATAGCCGCCTGCACATCGCGTGCCGCGCCATTAATATCGCGATTCAGATCAAACTGCAGCGCAACGCTGGAGGAACCCTGCGACGACCTGGACGTCATCTGGTTCACACCCGCGATACGCGAAAACTGGCGTTCCAGTGGCGTGGCAACCGAAGAGGCCATCGTCTCCGGGTCAGCGCCCGGCACGCTGGCATTCACGCTGATCACCGGGAATTCAACGTTAGGCAACGATGAAACCGGCAGCAGCATATACGCCACCGCGCCTGCCAGAATAATGGCAAATGACAACAGGAAGGTCGCTACCGGGCGCTGGATAAACGGCTTGGAGAAGTTCACCCCGCCCAACGGGGACGATTCACCCTCAGCAGCTTTCCGGTTTGTATGCTCGTCCTTGTAACTGGCGTGCTCGTGGGGCGTGTGCTCGCCGCCGCGCAGGGCACTGCCGTCCAGCATGGCACGATCACCCGGCCGGGCATGTTCGTGTGGTGTCTTGTCGCCGGGTTCAGGTGCCGTGTTCATTGCTTACTCATCCTTGTAACTGCTGCACAGAACATCTCTGTAGCGGCTTGTTGGTTGTTCCGCAGTGCATTGCAAACTTCACGCTCCGGCTCAGTCGCCGGTTGCATACTGCGGATCGTCCTCGTGCAGATGCTCCCGCATCTCGCGGTCGGCCTTATCCGTTCCCAGGTACTTACGTCCAATGCGATCGAAGAACAGGTACACCACCGGCGTCGTATACAGCGTCAGCACCTGCGACACGACCAGGCCGCCAATAATAGTGATACCCAGGGGACGACGCAGCTCCGACCCGGTGCCGGTACCCAGCGCCAGCGGAACACCGCCCAGCAGCGCCGCCATCGTCGTCATCATGATCGGACGGAAGCGCAACAGGCAGGCCTGATAGATAGACTCTTCCGGAGTCTTTCCGCCTTCTCGCTCTGCCTCCAGCGCGAAGTCGATCATCATAATGGCGTTCTTCTTCACGATGCCGATCAGCAGAATGATGCCGATCAGCGCAATCACCGACAGGTTGGTCTTGGTAATAAACAGCGCAAGAATGGCACCCACCCCCGCGGAAGGCAGCGTGGAAAGAATCGTAATCGGGTGGATGTAGCTCTCGTACAGCACACCCAGAACGATGTACACCGTGATAAGCGCAGCCAGGATCAGCACCGGCTCGTTCGACAGCGAGGCTTCAAACGAAGCTGCCGTTCCCTGGAAGTTGGCATTCACGCTCAGCGGCATATCCAGTTCTTTTTCCGCCTTGCGCACCTGCTCCACGGCGTCGCCGATGGAGTATCCCGGAGCCAGGTTGAACGACAGGTTCACCGACGGAAACTGGCCTTCGTGCGAGATCGCCAGCGTTACCGGCTTCTCCTCGTAATGCGTGAAGGCCGACAGCGGCACCTGCGTTCCGCTGGCCGACTTCACGTAAATATTTTTCAGAGCATCCGGGCTCTTCTGGAACTGGGGCATCACCTCCAGCACCACGTGGTATTGGTTCTGCTGCGTGAACATGGTGGACACCTGCCGCTGACCGAATGCGTCATACAGCGTGTCATCGATATTCTGTGGCGTAATGCCCAGCCGCGATGCGGTATCGCGGTCGATGGTCAGCGCCGCTTCCAGGCCCGATGTGGTCTGGTCCGAGGCCACATCGGCCAGCGCGGGCAGCGTCTTGAACTTCTGCAAAATGCGGTCCGACCACTCCACCAGCTCCTCGGAGTTCGCATCCTCAACCGAATACTGGTACTGCGTGCGCGCCGTACGGTTCTCCACCGTCAGGTCCTGCAACGGCTGCATGTACGCCTTGATGCCGTCCACCTTGTCCAGCTTCGGCTGTAGCCGGCGGATAATCTCCTCTGCCGTGGCAGAACGGCTCTCGCGATCGGTCAGGTTGATCTGGATACGTCCTGAGTTCAGCGTCTGGTTCGTGGCGTCGATGCCGATAAAGCTCGACAGCGACTCCACATCGGGGTCTTCCAGGATCACATGCGCCAATGCCTGTTGCCGCGTGCTCATAGCGTAGAAGCTGATGTCCTGAGGCGCATCGGTAATGGCCAGGACCACACCTGTATCCTGCACCGGGAAGAAGCCCTTCGGTACCCAGACATAGAGCAGCAGTGTAAGAATAAATGTGCCCAGCGTTACCAGCAGCGTGAGCGTCTGGTGACGAAGTACCCAGCGTACGCCTACCGCGTACTTGTCGATCACGTAGTTGAAGAAGTCTTCGCTCTTGCGATAGAACCTCCCCTTTTCGCTCTCGGGTACATGTTTCAACAACTTGGCCGACATCATCGGTGTCAGCGTCAGCGAAACCACCGCCGAAACCAGGATGGTAACCGCCAGCGTCACGGCAAATTCGCGGAACAGACGACCCACGATATCGCCCATGAACAGCAGCGGAATCAGCACGGCGATCAGCGAGATGGTGAGCGAAAGAATCGTAAATCCAATCTGCTCCGACCCCATCAGCGCGGCTTCCAGCGGCGAATGACCTTCTTCAATGAAACGGTCGATGTTCTCCACCATCACGATGGCATCGTCCACCACAAAGCCCGTCGAAATGGTCAACGCCATCAGCGAAAGGTTATTCAGCGAATAACCCAGCATGTACATGACGGCGAATGTGCCCACGATGGAGAGTGGCACCGCTACCGATGGAATAATCGTCGCGCGCCACGACCGCAGGAACAGGAAGATCACGAGGATCACCAGTGCGATGGTCAGCATTAACTCAAACTGCACATCGTTTACCGAGGCGCGGATGGTTCCCGTGCGGTCAGTCAGAACTTCCAGCTTCACCGACGAGGGCAGCGTGGCCTGCAGCTTGGGCAGCAGTTCTTCAATGCGGTCCACCACGCCTATGATGTTTGCACCCGGCTGACGCTGGATGTTGATAATCACGGCAGGCTTGGTCTCGGTCGTGCCATCTTCCGTACGCCGTCCCATCCAGGCCGCCTGAAAGGCGTTTTCCGCGGCATCGGTGGCGTTCGCAATGTCGCGCATCTTTACAGGCGCGCCGTTGCGATAGGCAACGATCACGTCCATGTAGTCACCGGCCGAGAGCAACTGGTCGTTCGCGCCGATGGTGTAGCTCTGGAGACGGCCATTCAGATTACCCTTGGCCTGATCCACGTTCGCCGAAGCCAGTGCTGTGCGCAGATCCTCCAGCGACATGCCGTAACCGGCCAGCGCCGTGGGATTCGCCTGGATGCGGACGCTGGGCTTCTGTCCGCCCGCAATCGACACCAGACCCACGCCCGAAAGCTGCGAAATCTTGTTGGCCAGAATCGTATCGGCCAGGTCTTCCACCTTGGTCAGCGGCAGCGTGTCCGAGGTGAGCGCCAGAGTAAGAATCGGCGCATCCGCCGGGTTTACCTTGTTGTAGATCGGAGGATTCGGCAGGTTATTCGGTAGATAGCTGCTGGCCGCATTGATCGCAGCCTGCACATCCTGCTGGGCCACATCAATCGATTCCGAAAGGTTGAACTGCAGCGTAATAATCGAACCGCCGCCGGACGAAACCGACGTCATCTGCGTCAGGCCGGGAATCTGGCCGAACTGACGCTCCAGCGCGCCGGTAACAGCGGTTGTCATCACCTGCGGCGAGGCACCAGGGTAGTAGGTTTGAACCTGGATGGTGGGATAGTCCACCTGAGGCAAAGCTGACACAGGCAGTTGCGTATACGCCACGGCACCAGCCAGCAGGACAGCCACCATCAAGAGGACGGTAGCGACCGGGCGAAGAATAAATGGCCGTGACGGGCTCATACGGGAACAAACTCCGAATGCTGTGCAGGCCGGTACGGATTCCTGAACCGAATCCGCAATCGGGCTTTTGCTTTCAATCTGTTATGCCGACGGATGCACAACGCACACCCGCCGGCCGTTCTACTGGTTCGAGCGGCGCTGGCCCCCGCCAGCGTTACCGGGTGCCTGCTTCCGACCTTTACCGGCACCACCGTCACCGGCCTGCGACTGCGTATCACCCGACTTCTCTTTGGCCGCGGCAGCCTTCATATCGTCAGACTCACGCGGAATCACGCGGCTGCCATCCTTCAGCTTCTCCGTACCGTCGGTCACCACCTGGTCGCCCGGCTTCAGGCCACTGTGCACAATCACATTGGTGCCCTGCGTGCTGTCGATCACGATGTTGGTCATCTGCACCGGATAATTCACACGGGGAGCTCGATCTGCTCCACCCTGAGCGCCGCCGCCCTGCGCCCCCCGGGCAGTGTTGCCCGAGGCACCCGAACCGCCCGCGGCGCCACTGCCACGACCACCCCGGCTACCCTGCGCCGATCCCGCGGGAGCACCCGAAACCGGGTTGTCCTGCGGCTTGGTACGGTCGATCACATAGACGAAGCTGCCGTTCGAACCGGCCTGCACCGCAGCCGCCGGAATTACCAGCGAGTTCGCGCGGTCCTCCAGGATCAGGTGAATATTCACAAACTGGTTCGGATAGAGGGAGCTGTCCTTGTTCTCAAAGACCGCCTTCAGCTTGGCCGTACCCGTGGTTGTATCGATCTGGTTATCCACGGTCAGCAGGTAGCCCGTGGCCAGCTTCTGCATATCCGAGCGATCCCACGCCTCGGCCACCAGCCTGCGGCCTGCGCGCATACGTGTAAATACATCGGGAATATGGTCTTCAGGCAGGGTGAAGATCACCGAGATCGGCTGTACCTGGGTAATAACCACCAGCCCGGTCGTGCCCGAAGCCGAAACGATATTGCCAATGTCCACCTGGCGCAGACCCACGATGCCGTCGATGGGCGAGGTGATGCGCGTGTAGTTCAGGTTCACCTGCGCCGCTTCAATCGCAGCACGATCGGCGGCCAGCGTACCCACGGCCTGCCCTGCAGTGGATTCCTGCGTTTGTGTCTGTTCCTTGCTGACTACGCCCGCAGCATACAACTGGTTGTAGCGTTGCGCCTGTGTCTCAGCATAGGCTGCGTTAGCCTGATCGCGGGCAAGGTTACCCCTGGCCTGCGCCAGAGCAGCCTGATACGGCCGCGGGTCAATCTCGATCAGCAACTCGCCCTTGCGGACATGCTGGCCTTCCACAAAGTTCACCCTGGTAATCTGACCGTCCACGCGGCTGCGCAGCGTCACGGTGTTGTATGCCGTAACCGTGCCCAGCGCCGTTAGCGAAACCGGCACGGTCTTACGCGTGGCAACGTCGTAAGCGACCGGTACAACCTGGTTGCCCTGGCCTCCCCGCCTACTCTGCGGCTGGTCCTGCCTGGAACTGGATGTAACAATGCGGTAAATCGCAAAAACCACACCACAGGCGATAAGCAGAAGAATTAAAACACGCAGCCAGACGTTTCGCTTCTTTGGCTCCTCATCATGGCGCAATGGATCGGCCAACCCGGTGGAGGATGGCGAAGCGTGTTTCGGAAGTACTGGCGTCTCTTGAGGCACAGGGCTCTCGCTGGCAGATAGCGACATACTTAACGTCGGACCGTCCTGTTCAATCTTCTAAAACTGAAAACTTGCATGGAGGCCACGACTAACCGGCTCACTCCAGTTGACTATAAGGAATGTACGAGCGAGTCCGGCAGATTGTTTCCAGAGAAATCTGCTCAAACACGTGACAAAATACATCCCCTCGCAAACCTCATGAGGAGCGCTGTCTTTTAACGACATGCTCCTCTTTATAATTCGCGATGTACCACTATATAGCTTTAAGACATCGTTTCGCCTCAACCTGAAACGTTTACCTTCACGGAGACCGCAAAGGCGTGGACCCGCACACCCCCAGCAGCGACCATTCACAAGGCTCCGCAGTCGACATCGCCGACCTGCATATCCCTCTCTGTGTGGATCTGGACGGAACTCTGGTAAAAAGCGACACATTGCTGGACGCCGTTGTACTGCTGACGCGGCAACAGCCAGCATCTCCACTCAACTGGCCGCGCTGGGTCAGCAAGGGCAAGGCCGCTTTTAAACGAGAGATCACCGACCGTGCCCGCGTGGACGTGGAATTTCTCCCCTACAACCAGCCGCTGCTGGAATACCTGCGCGAAGAGCATGCCCGCGGCCGTCAGATTTATCTTGCCACCGCCGCCGACATGGGCTTTGCACAGCAGGTAGCGGCGCATTTTGGCGACCTGTTCACCGGCGTCCTCGCCTCCGACGGCACCTTGAATCTAGCCGGCGAAAACAAGCTCCGCGCCTTTCAGGAGCGCTTTCCGGAAGGCTTCACCTACATCGGCAACGCTATCCCCGACCGCAGGCTGCTCCAGGCCAGCATGCAGCCCATGGTCGCCAATCCGCACCGCAAGCTGCTCTCGGCTCTTCGGCAGGATCAGACCACGATCAGCCGCCAGTTCATCGACCGCCGTTCTCCACCAAGCGCCTCTCTGAAGGCGATCCGCATTCATCAGTGGGCCAAGAATGTTCTCATCTTCGTTCCGTCCTCGCTGGCGCACGACTTTTCTGCACGCAGCCTGCTGCTATGCTTCATGGCCTTCCTGTCGCTCTCGTTTTGCGCCAGCGCAACATATATCATCAACGATCTATTAGATATAGAATCCGACCGCCGCCATCCGCGCAAACGCAAACGCCCCTTCGCCTCGGGCGATCTATCGCCAATTGCAGGCGTTGGCATTGTGGTGATCTTCTTTCTCGCCGCGCTGGCCCTGGCCATCGCCCTGCCCCACGTGGCTGCCCGATTTACAGGCCCCTATCGCCCCACCAGCGCCGGATTGCACAGCTTCCTGCTCTGGCTCTGCGCCTATACAGTCACCACGCTGGCCTACTCTTTCTATCTGAAGCGCATGATGCTGGTCGACGTACTTGTGCTCAGCGGCCTGTACACCATCCGACTGCTGGCAGGAGCAGACGCCACCGGCGTCGGCATGTCCGAGTGGCTGGCCGCATTCTCCATCTTCTTCTTCCTCTCGCTGGCCTTTGTCAAACGTTTCAGTGAACTGGAACTCATGGTGGCCTCGGGCCGCGACAAAGCCTCGGGCCGGGGCTACGGCACCGGCGACATGGAACAGCTCCGCGCTTTCGGCACATCCAGCGCCTTCGCCGCCGTGGTGGTTCTCAGCATGTACATCTCGGGCCTCTCCAGCATTCACCTGTACACGCACATGAGCCGGCTCTGGCTGATCATGCCGGTCCTGATTCTCTGGATCTGCCGCGTCTGGATGCTGGCCAGCCGCGGCGAACTGCACGAAGACCCGGTCGTCTACGCCATCACCGACCGCATGAGCTGGCTACTGGGAGCCATCTGCGCCCTGATCGTCTGGTTCGCGCTGTAACAGTGCGAACGGAATACAGCCTATGTGCTGCACCCTGAAACCGCCGGAATGCCCTAAATTGCCAGCGCACAACCTGCGTCACCCCGCGTGCGCCTCGCCGTCATTTATCCTGTGAAGACGCACCATGACGGATACCATTACAGCCCTGAGCGCGTTCGATGACGCCTCGCTCGACCAGGCGTTTCACGCGCTGACAGATGAAGTGCGCTCCGCCGCCTCGCAGCTTACTACACCCGAAGCCCAGGAGAACTTCCGCCTGGAGTGGCTTGGCCGCAAACAGGGCCGACTGAAGCTGCTGAGTGAAAACTGGCTCAAAAACGCACCCGCAGAGGCCAAGAAGTCGCTCGGAATGCGCTTTAACGCGCTCAAAAACGACATTGAAGCAGCACTCTCCGCAGGCCCGGCGACCACAACCGCAACCACCGGCCCCGCGATTGACCTGTCCCTGCCGGGCATCCGTCGCAGCATCGGCGTAGAGCATCCCCTTACCCGCACCATGCGCGAAATGACCGCGGTTTTCGCGGCTCTGGGATACTCCATCACCACCGGCCCCGAGGTGGAAACCGACTTTTACAACTTCGAGGCGTTGAATTTTCCGCCCAACCATCCCGCACGCGACACGCAGGACACGCTCGTCGTCGCAGACCAGGACAAAAAGCCTCTGCGTGAACGCCTGCTGATGCGCACGCACACCTCGCCCGTGCAGATTCGCACCATGGTAGACAACCCTCCGCCGCTGCGTATCGTAGTGCCGGGCAAGGTGCATCGCAACGACGAGAGCGACGCCACCCACTCGCCCATCTTCCACCAGGTGGAAGGCCTTTGTGTGGACACCAACATCACCTTCAGCGACCTGAAGGGAACGCTCGACTATGCCATGAAGGCCTTCTTCGGCTCCAGCGTAAAAACACGCTTTTTCCCGTCGTTCTTCCCCTTCACCGAGCCAAGTGCCGACGTACAGATCTCCTGTCCGTTCTGTGGACAGAAGGGCTGCCGCAAGTGCAAATACTCGGGCTGGATTGAGTTGCTGGGCTGCGGCATGGTGGACCCCGCCGTCTTCGCATCGGTCGATCAGAAACGTATCGAACTGGGTCTGGAACCCGCCTACGACACCAAGAAGATCAGCGGCTTCGCCTTCGGCATGGGCGTGGAACGCATCGCCATGATGAAGTACGGCGTAGGCGACATAGGCCAGTTCTACTCCGGCGACTTACGTTTCCTGAGCCAGTTTGCATGAGTGAAACAGCGAGTCAGAAAGTCAGCGAGTCAGAAAGTCAGCGGGGGCGCACACGCAATTATCGTGACCTGATTGCGTGGCAGAAAGCCATGCAGCTTGCGAAGCTGGTCTACGTTCTCACAGAAAAGATGCCACAAGAAGAACGCTTTGGCTTGACCGTACAAATGCGACGCAGCGCGGTTTCTGTACCAAGCGATATTGCAGAAGGCCACGGAAGGCTAAGTGATCGCGCGTTGAGAATGTTTTTAGGCAACGCACGCGGCTCACTCTTCGAATTGGAAACACAGATACTGCTTGCCTCTGACCTGACCTTCTTCAAAAAAAGAAGACGCAGACCAACTGATAAACCTGACTGGCGAAGTGGCACGCATCCTCAACGGACTTTTAAGAACACTGGAGGTCGACGAAGCCTGAAGTGACGAAAGCTGACCTGCTGACTCGCTACCTCGCTGACTCGCTGCTTTTCACATGAATATTCTTTCTCACTGGATTCGTGAATACCTACCTGCGCTTAGCGTCACCGACCGTCAACTGGCGGACGATTTAACACTGCGCGGCATTGCCGTGGAGGGTGTGCATGCGCTGGCTGATGGCGGCCATCTCTTTGAGATGGACATTACCACCAACCGCGTGGACGCGATGAATCACTACGGTATTGCGCGCGAAGCTGCTGCCATCTACGGCGTGCCGCTGCTGTCGCTGGAAGACCGCCGCGTCATCCACACGGAAACCGGTGACGTGCTGGGCACAAAGCTGCCAGCAAAAGCATCCGATGTACCCGCGCCAGCGACAGACCTTACAGGTGCTTACCCTGTGCGCATCGACGCGCCGGAGTTCTGCGGACGCTTTACCGCGCAGGTGGTTCGTGGCGTTACCGTCACGCCAAGCGAAGGACTCGTTGCCGAACGCTTTGCGCAGCTTGGACAGAAACCCATCTCCAACGCGGTGGATGTAACGAACTACAACTGGCTTTCCATGGGGCATCCCACGCACGTCTTCGATCTCGACACCATCGATGGCAGCATCGTGGTGCGCCGCGCGCATGCCGGTGAAAAGATCACGCTGCTCGATGGCAGCGAAAAAACTCTTACCACCGACGACCTTGTGATCGCCGATGGGAAGAAGGCGCTAAGCCTTGCCGGCGTTATGGGCGGATGGGATTCACGCGTTACCGAAGCGACGAAAAACATTCTGGTGGAAGCAGCCTGGTTCGATCCTGCTGCCATTCGCGCGACCTCGCGTCGCCACGGCCTGCACACCGACGCATCGCATCGTTATGAACGCGGCGCCGACCTGGGTGCATGTGCGCTGGCCAATCGCCTTGTGACACGCGGTGTGATTGCAGCGTGTGGTGGCGAAGCCGTCGGCGCCATGTCGGACGTTGCCGTCGAAGCGCAGGAAGCACGCACCACAAAGCGTTCGCATGTATTGCTCACAGTCGATGAAGTGCAACGTATGCTCGGCACCACGATTGCGGAAAGCAGCGCCGGACATCTTGTACCCGCCGATGTGATTGAGCAGTATCTGCAAGCTCTGGGCTGTCATCTGCGCCCGGCTGCCGACGCAGATGGCTACGAGGTCACACTGCCGTCGTGGCGTCTCGACCTGGAACGCGAGATCGACCTGATCGAAGAGGTGGCCCGCGTCTACGGCTACAACCGTTTTGCCGACACGCTGCCCAGCTTCTCCGGCGGTGTCGTCACGCACCCCTTTGCCGCAAAGGAAGAGGCAGTGCGCACCACGCTGCGCGCACTGGGTTGGACTGAAGCCATCAGCAGCACCTTCGCCAGTGAAACCGATTCATCGTTCTTCACTACATCCTCGGCTGTGCCCATGGGCAATCCGTTAAGCGCGGAAGCAGGCATGCTGCGTCCTTCGCTGCTGCCCGGCATGGCGTCGATGTTGCAGTTGAACGAAACGCGCGACGTGGCCGCTGTGCGCCTGTTTGAATACGGCAATATCTTCACCGGCTCCACGAAGACCGTAGACGAGAAGCCTTCGCTGACCCTCGGTGCATACGGCGACATGGCTGCTACTGCAACCATTCCCGCCAACGACGCGCTCTTCTTCACACTGAAAGGTGCAGTAGAAGAGTTGATCGCGCGCTTCGTTGTGAACACACTCACCTTCTCCGCAGACAACCTGCCCAGGTGGGTCGCAGGTGGACGCGGTGCGTCCATTGCAGTGGATGGAGTCACCATCGGATGGTTAGGAGAGTTAACTATCGAGGAGTGCGAACGCCGCAAGCTGCGCACAAATGTTGTGCTTGCCGAGTTGAACATCCCCGCACTCTTCGCGCATGAACTAAAGCAGCCCGCGGCGAAGGAGCCTTCGCGCTACCAGGCCGTCGAGCGCGACTTCTCCTTTATCTTTGCCGATACGGTTCGCTGGGCCGATGTGGAATCTACTCTGCACCAACTGAATATCGCCGAGATGATCTCGCTGAAGCCAGTCGAAATCTTCCGCGATGCCAAGGGCAAAGCCGTGCCAAAGGGCGAATACTCTCTGCTGCTACGTGCTGTCTTTCAATCGACAGAACGCACACTGCGCGAAGAAGAGATCGCCGCATGGCAACAGTCGATTGTGGCAGCGCTGGAAAAACTCGGCGGCAAACACCGCGCAGCTTTTAGCCATTAGCTTTTAGCTCCTGGCTAAAAGCTAAGGACTGCTGATTATGAGTGAAGCAGTTGTTGGCGAGTCTGCGGGGATGAAAATCTCACAAATGACAAAGGCAGCGCGAAAGCGCTGCCTTTGTCATTTCCTTACATCGATCGCTATTACGGAGCCTTGGGAGCGAAGTATCCCTTACGCGCACGCACATGAAAACGCTGGTCGAGCGTCGTCAGGTAGATCGTGCGGAAGGCGCCATCCTGTTTCAGATCGGCCGGACGATAACGAAGCGAATACTGCGAACGCAGTTCCTGTTCGATATCGTGGAAGCCCTGCGCCACATCTTCAATCTTGTTGGGAAAGAAGGTGCGGCCGCCGGTGGCTTCACTCAAGCGCATCAGCACCTCATCGCCCTTGTCGCGCGAGGGTGAAGTGTTGGTCGAAATCGTATACACCAACGTGTCTGCGCGCTGACATTCCTTGATGGCTTCCTGCTCCATCACGCGCGAATAGTTGTCTTCGCCGTCCGAAACGACGATCAGCGCCTTGCGGATGGTCTCGTTGCTTTTCACCGTAAGCATCTGGTCGCGGCAGGTCTGGTAGACCGCATCGAAGAACGCAGTACCGCCGCCGGGACGCAGCTTCTCAATCGCCGTGCTCAGCCTATCGACGGAGTTGGTGTAATCCTGCGCCAGGTCGAGGCGCACATCAAAGCCGCTCACAAAAGCCGCGTCCTGCCTGGGCCTCAGCACCTGCAATAGAAACTCTGTGGCCGCCTGCTGCTCAAACTGGAAGCGCGTGCGGATGGAGTTCGATGTATCCAGCAGAATGCCGATGCGCAGCGGCAGGTTAGCCTGCTGTGTAAAGCTGATGACACGGCTCGGCGGTCTGCCGTCGTCGAGCAGACCGAAATCCTGCTGCTTCAGGCCGGTGACAAAGTGCCCCCTGCGGTCGGTCACAGTGAATACCTGGTACACCTCAGGAACGAATGCCTGCAGCGTGTAACCACCGCCCTGCGCGTCGCCCGTGGGCTGTTCCTGCGAAGCAGGTGCCGACGTCTGCGGTGCATTCGCCGCAGGTTGTGAAGGTGTGTTTGCCGGAGGCTGCGCAGGCGATTGCTGCGCACTCATAGCGTTGCATCCCGCAGCCAGAAAAAGCACGGCAGCGGCGTGAACAGCGATCTTATTGAAAACAGCCATACCGGGCGTAGTTTACCAATCCTCGTCGTGTTTTGGCATGCTGGGCGCGGTGGGAATTTCCAGCGCACGCAACTCCTCTAAAAGAGACGCCAGTTCTTGCGGAAGGGGAGCGTCCAGTTCCAGCGGTTTCCCCGTAATCGGATGCTCCAGCTCCAGGTGAGCCGCATGCAGAAAATTCCGTTGCAGCGGAGCGTGTTTCAGCCCGGCAATCTTCGCCGGTGCGCCATACAACGTGTCACCCACCACCGGATGCCCCAGCGACTGCATGTGCACACGAATCTGGTGGGTGCGACCTGTCTCAATCTTCAGGTCGAGCAGTGTGAAATCACCTGCGGCGGTGTGCAGTCTTTCCAGCACGGTGTAATGCGTGCGTGCCGGACGCGCTTCGTTCGCACGACGTTCGCGGCGTGGCTCCGGCTCATCCGGATGCCGCAAAGCTGGCGTGCCGTGACTTGCCGTGGTCAGATACGGATTGCCAACGCGCGTGGTCATGCGCGTACGTCGCATACGGTCGCGTGCAATGGGCAGATCGATCAGGCCACGGTCGCTCTTCACATTGCGATGCACCAGCGCAATGTATCGCTTCTCCAGCGAGCGCTCGGAAAACTTCTCTGCCAGCGAACGATGCGCGGCATCGCTTTTTGCCACCATGATCAAGCCGCTGGTCTGTTTATCCAGGCGATGCACAATGCCCGGACGCAGCGGTCCCCCCACTTCAGAAAGCTTGTCCTTGAAGTGATACAGCAGCGCATTCACCAACGTTCCGCTGCTGCGTGCGTCGTCGGTAAGGCCGCTGCCCGCATGCACCATCATGCCCGCAGGCTTGTCGATCACGGCCATGTGTCTGTCTTCGTACACGATGTTCAGTGGAATATCTTCGGGCGTGGCACGCAGCGGCGCGGGCTGCGGATCGCCTTCCACCACGATCTGTTCATTGCCCTGCACCTTGTATTTTGTCTTTGCGGGATTACCGTTCACGCGAACCTGATTGTGCTCAATGAGCAACTGCGCGCGCGCGCGGCTGATCTCCGGCAGCGCGTACGCAAGATACGCATCCAACCGCATGCCGCGCGCTTCCGGCTGCGCTGTCCAGTTGCGCCGACGCGTCACCACCTGTGCCGACAACTCCGCAGGCAGAATCAGTTCGTCATCTTCATCGGCATCGCGCGGCGGCCGCGTATCTTCCACCTCGGTGTGTTGCTGACGCTTGCCGCTCTTCTGATAACCCTTGCCACGTTTATCCGGCACAGCCGTGTTCGGTATAGCTGGCTTCAACTCCGGTGCAGCTTCGCCGTACAGAGCGGCTTCCGTCGCAGCCAGGTCTGCGGCTTCTGCATCGCGAGCAGCATCACGCTGCGTTCGATAATCCGCCTTCACCGAATGCCGCCGTTTGCCCTTAGGCAACATGTTTTTACTGGGCATGTTCTGCGCCCTTTCTCTCAAAGAAGAAACACAAACCCACTACTGCCAGGGCAATCCATATCCATTGATCCATACGCAGCGGCCCCATCATCGTCTGCGGCAAGCCCCACGCAGGACGAAACGTGTCCACGAAAAAACGGATCAGCGCAACCAGCGTCAGCGACAAGCCAAACGTTTCGCCCCACTGCCGTTCGCAATGCAGCCACACCCATACCACTGCGCACGCCAGCAACGTCAACACAGCCGAATACAGAGCAACCGGATGGTATCCCTCATCGCCAAACCAGCGGCCCAGCGGCAACGCGGTAGAAAGCCCCAGATCGTCACCCGAAAAGTGCGTTCCCAGATGCAGAAACGCCTGCAACAACAGTGCCGCGGGAGCCAGCGCATCCAGCGTTCGCAACACGGGCAGACGCTTCACCGCTACATACACGGCACCGCTCGCCAACGCCAGCAACAATCCCCATCTGGTCACCGTGGGCAACGTCAGGATGTACAGCGGATACTTCGCAAACGCAGGCCACACCTGCGCCACGATAATCAACCGCGATAAGAGCAGTGTTCCCGCCGCCATCCACAGGCACAGGTTCCACACCGCATCTTCGCTGATGCGCATCACCCGCGCGCAGCGAGCCGCAAACGAAATCGCCAACACTAAACCGATAGCCGCCAACGCGCCAAACGTAGGGACAGTGACCGGGCCGATTCGAAACAGATGAGGATGCATAACGTAAAAAGATGAAACCGTAACGGCTCTTAGGTAAGAATACTTGGGAAACCCTGTTGTACGGGACGGCACGATCCAAATCGCGATCGGCTGTACCCGGAAGGATGTTGTATGAATCGGCTGTCTGTTGTTCTGGGTATCGCGTTATGCGCGCTGTACCCCGCGTGCCTGTCCGCGCAGGCACTTCCCCACTCTCCGCAAACTCTTACACCTTCTGAGCGCAACGAAATTGCAGACTTCCGCGCAGCGCAGGCAAAACTGCTGGCCGGTCCGCAAAGCGCACTCGGCATGGTATCGCTGGAAAAACTCACCGATGGCGATACATCCATCGGCTCCGCCTCCACCAGCAAAATCTGCATCGACCATCTTTCGCCACAGATCGGCATGGTGCAACTCCACGGTGACAACATCTCCTTTGTGCCTCCCGCGAAAGGCTTTCCCAAAGACCTGACCATCGGCGGCAAACCCGCAACCGCAGGCCCCGTTTTATTCGATAAAGACGGCACGTCGCCGGTCTTCCGCGAAGGCAGCGTGAACTTTGTACTGAGACACAAGTTCGGCTACTTCCTGGTGGGCCGCGACACGCAGGCACCGGCTCTGCTCGCATTCAAAGCGCTGCAATGGTATGCGCCGAATGCTCACTATCGCATCGTCGGCACATGGAAACCATGGCCACAACCGCACACGCTACGCGTGGCCAACATCCTTGGACAGGTGAACGAAGAGACATCCTACGGCATAGCCGAGTTCACGCTCGACGGACAAACCGTGCAGTTGGAACCAACGTTCGTACAACGCAAAGACAAACCGCTGTTCCTTGTCTTTCGTGATCGCACCAGCCGCACAACCACATACGAAGGCGGCCGTTTTCTCGATATCGCAACACCCAGCAATGGTTTGAACAAACCAGGCACAGTCGTGCTCGACTTCAACCAGGCACGCAATCCGCTATGCGCGTTTTCCTCGCACACATCGTGCCCTATTCCACCGGTGCAGAATCGTCTGAGCGTAGCCATTCCGGCAGGCGAAAAACGCTACAAACCTTAGCGCCTTCCTTTATGAATCAATACACGAGAGGCGGCTGCACTGCGTCCACCTACGATTACACCCTGCTGTTGTCGAGCGGCTTGATCACGCGGCACGGATTGCCTGCGGCAAACACGTCCGATGGAATGGAGCGTGTTACCACGCTGCCTGCGCCAATCACCGTACGATCCCCAATTGTGACACCGGGCAGGATGAGCGCACCAGAGCCAATCCACACATCTTCACCAATGCTAATGGGCGCGCCAAACTCGGTGATGCGACGCATGGCTGCGTCCATCGGATGCAATGGCGTCAGTATCTGCACGCCGCTGCCCATCTGGGTAAAACTGCCAATCGTAACCGGACAGACATCCAGCACAACGCAGTTGAAGTTGAAGAAGACTTTTTCGCCCAGCCTGATGTTTGCGCCATAATCGCAAAAGAATGGCGGCTGCAAAACAACAGTGTCGCCACCCTCACCAAATATCTGGCAACAGAGTTCGCGGCGACGTGTCGCTTCCGATTCGCGCGTCTGATTCAGATCGAGGCAGAGATCGCGGATACGCGCACGATCCGCAAGCAATGCAGGATTGTTGGCGTCATAGAATTCGCCACGCAACATCTTTTCGCGTTCATTTAATTCGTCAGACATGAGAGCCACCATGAGCAGTATTTCTCACGATGATACCGATGGCTTTCCGAAGAGGCATGGGGAGCACTCCCTCAGCAGTTAAAACCGCTTTTCCTGGAGTTTGTGCGCAAACATGGAACTGCTGTTGTAGCGTGCGAAAAGGCGAAGACCGACCCGCTGGGCCGTGGGAGAAGCGCCGGTGAACCCGCCAATAAGCGGTGGAATTCAGCCGTGGTTCTTTAGGCATTCCGGACTGGCGGACACTGCACACCGAACCATGTATACGAGCCGAACCCCTGTTCAATGAATGTTGGTTCAACCGACGTTGTTCGCCCACCTGCTTTGCAGGCCGATCATCTGAGCCAGATGCTACGCAATACCGAACGCATTCGCAAGCTGTGAAAGCGTTGCGAAATGTGATAGCGGCGTTGCGCGCATCTTCGACCAACCTATCTTCCTAAAAAAGAGTGAGCGCAGGAATCCGTCAACGTTGCTCAACTATTGCAAACATTGCGTTTGCACTTACAGTTCAATCTTCCCGAAGAGGCTCGAACATCCTGCAAAACCCACATCTCACAAAACCGAGATGTGGGGTACCCGTTTTTACGGTTGCAGCCCAGAGTTTACTTGTGCGCGGCCCACAGGATAGCGCGACGCAGAATGCCGGTGAATTGCGGGTCCTGGTAGTTCGTCTTGTCGTGGCCGAGCGCGATGTAGAACTCGCGTCCACCGTCAAACTCCTGCCACCATGCCAGCGGCAACGGATTAGGAAAGTCTTCCCGATTCAGCTTGAAGTTCGTCACATCCAGTTTGGATGTATCGGCCGTGAGCAGCGGGTGAATGCTATCGCTGAAGCGCTTCGTGAAGTAGCACTCATCGGTCACGGTGAAGTCCGTTGGCACACCTTTCATGGCCGGAAAATTCGGGTCTACGAGATGCACGCTGAACTGCTGTTTCTTCGGATGCATGAGGAAGCGTCCGCCCACCATCTGCGCAAACCAGTCCCACTTGCGCTCAGAGCCGGATGCGGAGTGAATGCCAACCCAGCCGCCACCGTGCTCAATCCACGCTTTAAATGCATCGCGCTGTGCATCGGTGGAGAAGGCTTCGTTGTTGCTGTTGCTGAAGACCATCACCTTGTACCGACGCAGGTTGTCAGGAGTAAAGATCGTGGGGTCGTCCGAAACATCCGCAGGCATGTGAATCTGCTCTGCAATGATCTTCAGGCTCTCCACACTGGCAGCGATGTTGTCGTGCACAAAACCCTTGTTATCGGGTGTGTAATTGCGCGTGTAGATGAGCAGGCGATCCTGCGCCACACACACAACAGAAAACGACAACAACAATGCCAGAAGATACTTCACCAGACTCCTCCTCGCGAACAGCCAGTTCACACAATACAGAAAGAAACAGGTCCGAAGCGAGCACCCTCGAACCTGTCCTCAAATGACTTCCTGAATGGATAGCGCTAAGCCTGCAACGCTGCGTTGACCAGTTGCTTTGCTTCATCCTGAATCTTGCGCAGATGCTCTTCGCCCTTAAAGCTCTCCGCGTAGATCTTGTACACGTCCTCCGTGCCTGAAGGACGCGCGGCAAACCATCCGTTTTCCGTAGCCACCTTCAAGCCACCGATGGAAGCACCATTGCCCGGAGCCTTGGTCAGCACCGCGGTGATGGGTTCGCCTGCAAGGTCCTTCGTTGTCACCTGCTCGGGAGAAAGCTTTGCCAGCTTGGCTTTTTCTTCCTTGGTCGCCGCTGCGTCAATGCGTTGATAGACAGGCGCACCATAGCGCTCGGTCAAAGACTTGTACAAAGCACCGGGGTCCTTGCCAGTACGCACGGTCATCTCCGCAGCAAGCAGACCCATGATGAGGCCGTCCTTGTCCGTGGACCACGGCGTTCCGTCCATGCGCAGGAACGATGCACCGGCAGACTCTTCGCCGACGAATCCCAACGAGCCCTCTTCCATGCCCGTAACAAACCACTTGAATCCGACCGGCACTTCCAGCACCTTGCGTCCAATGCCTGCGGCCACACGATCGATCATGGAAGATGAAACCAGCGTCTTGCCCACAGCCGCATCACCGCGCCATCCCGGACGATTCTGAAACAGGTATTCGATCGATACCGAGAGATAGTGATTCGGATTCAGCAGGCCGGTGGACTTCGCCACAATGCCATGACGGTCATGGTCCGTATCGCAGGCCCAGCTCACGTCGTACTTGTCCTTGTTGTGAATCATGCCCGCCATCGCATACGGCGACGAGCAATCCATGCGAATCTTGCCGTCCCAGTCGATGTGCATGAAGCGGAAGGTCGCATCCACAATCGTGGACAGGACTTCAAGCGGCAACTTGTATGTATCAGCAATGCGCTGCCAGTAGTACACGCCCGCACCACCCAGCGGATCGACCGCCAGCTTCAAACCACCCGATGCAATCGACTGCATATCGACCACGTTGCGCAGGTCGTCCACATACTCCGAAATGTAGTCGTGCTTCTTCGTAGTGGATGCGGCAAGCGCCTGCGCATAACCCACACGCTTCACACCATGGAGCTTCGCCTTCAGCAGATCGTTCGCACGATTCTGCACCCATCCGGTCACGTCGGTATCGGCGGGGCCACCGTTGGGCGGGTTGTATTTAAAACCGCCATCCTCCGGTGGATTGTGCGACGGCGTAATCACAATGCCATCGGCCAGTCCGTCCTTGCGTCCGCGGTTGTAGACGAGAATCGCATGCGACAGCGCAGGTGTCGGCGTGTATCCCGGATGACCATGCGTCTCAGGAACACCCGCATCGATGCGCGTCTCCACACCGTTGGCCGCCAGCACTTCCAGCGCGCTGCGAAATGCCGGTTCACTCAGCGCATGCGTGTCCATGGCAAGAAACAGCGGGCCGGTGATCTTCTGGCCCGCACGGTATTCGCAGATGGCCTGGGTAATGGCAAGGATGTGGTCTTCGTTGAATGCGCCATCCAGTGCAGAACCACGATGGCCGCTGGTGCCGAAGCTGACCTTCTGCGCGGCGTTCTCCGCATCCGGATGCAGCGTGTAGTAGGCGGCAACCAGCCGGGACAGATCGGTAAGGTTGTGCGGATCGGGCAATTTTCCTGCGTTCGGGCTGACACTCATCGGGTTCGTTCTTTCCTTCCTGTTGGCGAGAAAGCCTGTTCAGAATTCCATTCGACAGACGCAGCGAGTGTACCGCGAAGAGGGTTGACGTGGCTCGCGTACACTTTTGGCTATATAAAATCGGCCGTTTCCAGGAAAAGTTTAGAGGAAAACCCACAATTACGTGATTAGAATGAATCACTCCCATTTTGGAACGCCCTGGATCAGGGTCGGTAAAACAGAGCTTGACCGGCCTGCTCCTGTAACCCCATAGCGCTCTGCCTTTGTTTTGATATTGTCACGCTTTGATTTCAGGACGCTGAACCTCCAACGCCGACCACGCGTCACGCTGGCATTGCTGTGCGTTCTGACAGCAGGCAGACTGCATGCGCAGTCGGCAACCCTGACCGCCGACACCGCCGTGGACAAGGCCCGCGCCGCTGTTAACTTCGGTTCGCTAAGCAACCTGTACGTCAACGGCAGCAGTACCACCCTGCTGCGTTTTAACCTGGGTATGCTGCCCGGTAGCGTCACTGCGGCACAGATCAGCCGCGCCACGCTTCGCCTGTACGTGAACCGCGTGAACACGCCGGGCGTGATGAGCGTCGCGCCGATCAATGCGGCATGGGCAGAATCCGCCGTCACGGCGCAGACGATTCCGCCCACCGGCAATGCCGCGCAGGTCTTCGCCGTCACTGACGAAGGCCAGTACGTCACAATCGACGTCACGGCGCTGGTACAGGGCTGGGTCACCACCTCTGACACGAACTTTGGCATAGCCATCTCTTCCACCTCCGCCGATGCCGTCTTCGACAGCAAGGAGAACGACACCACGGCGCACCCCGCCGAGTTGCAGATTGCGCTGGCCAGCGGTATCGCCGGGGCGATCGGACCACAGGGGCCAAAGGGTGATCCGGGACCAGCAGGGCCTTCAGGACCAACCGGCCCGCAGGGTCTGCAAGGCGTCATGGGGCCGCAGGGACTACAGGGGCCAAAGGGCGACCCCGGCGGCATGGTCTACAAAGGCGCTTGGAGCAGCGCCAACGCATACAATACCGACGACGTTACCTCGTACAACAACGCCGCATGGGTCTCGCTGACCACCGGCAACCTCGGCAACGCACCCGGCATATCGCCTGCCGCCTGGGGCCTTCTGGTACCGGCCGCGGTAAGCTCCGGCGGCGGTGCTGGCAGCGCCATGAGCT
>Ga0153956_1000508_pt1 | contig 43034 bp, 47 predicted proteins | sample TSFL040MetaG_FD_104704 | JGI IMG/M metagenome (GOLD analysis project Ga0153956, IMG submission 104704) | Attine ant fungus gardens microbial communities from Florida, USA - TSFL040 MetaG | ecosystem: Host-associated > Fungi > Mycelium > Unclassified | place: USA: Florida, Wekiwa Springs... | reverse complement strand
CACCAGGCATCATCCCGCTCTAAAATCCCTTCCTGGCGGGGGCATGGGCGACCTCGCGCGCTCCCCCTGGCGGGGAAGATCGGTAAATGTCGATCCGTCCTAGCCGATCTCCGACCGCAATTCGTCGATCAGCCCGGGCACGTGCGTCAGCCGCCCGGCTTCCTCGTCGAGGATGGCGTGGAACGCGGCGCGCTTGATCGCCGCGACACGGCCGGGGCGCAGGCTCTGCTTGCCTTCCAGCGTCGAGACGATGATGTCGATCATCCGCTCGGCGCCGTGCAGGCGGCCCCACAGATAGTCGTTCTCGCGATAGGCGCGGCTGAAGAAGGCGCCGAAGCTGTTGAACTGGATGCCCTTCAGCGTCGCCTCCGCGCCGCCCGCGCGGATCGAGCGCGCATCGTTGGGGGCGATGCGATCGACCTTGATCGGATCGAATTCGTCCAGCCCTTCGCCCTGCAGCAACGGCAGGGTCGCGACGTCGAAATAGGGGAAGCCGAGATAAGTGAGCAGCAGCGGCCGGCGCGCATCCTTCGGCGTTGCGGCGAGCGCAGCTGCGAGCAGTTCGTCGGTCTTGTCGTCGAGGCGTTTCAGGTCGAGTGACGCGGCCAGCCTGTCGAGCAGCAGCCCAGCATCGCTGCGTAGCGCTCGCACGTCGCGGTGCAACGCTTCGTGCGGTTCGCTGCGCTGCGCGTCGAGATACAGCGCCAGCGCTTCGTAGAGTGCGTCGCGCACCGGTGCGAGATCCTGATCGTCGTGGTCGATCTCCAATTGCGTGATACGCCGCGCCATCAGCCGCAGCCGCCGGATGCGGAAACCGAGATCGAAGGTGCGCAGGAAGTCGATCGTCTCCCTGCTCGCGCCGCCCGCGAACGTCGCGGCATCGGCACCGCGCTTCGCGACCGCTCCTTCGATATGCCGCCGGATGCGCCGCCAGCGCTGCTGCCCCGGCTCGCCGCCGACATGGTAGAGCAGGGCGGTGATCTGCTCGATCACGCCCGCGAGCTTGAGATGGCCGTAGGCGGCATAGCCATAGCCGGCTGCCTTGGCCGCAGCGTTCTGGGCCCGCGTCCGCCACGCCGCGAGCCGTGCCGGCGTCGGCGAATCGAGGAAGAAGGTGTGGCCGAACAGCGCATCGATCTCCGCTTCCACCTCGGGGCGGATGTTGAGCGTGACGGCGCGCATCCGCTCAATCCGCGCCGATCGCTCCTCGATCGCTTCCAGATTGTCGCGGATCGGCTGCTGGCGCGGCAGCTCGGAGATCGCGCCGAGGATCGTCTGGAAGAAGCCCGGCGCATCCGAATCGGTGTTGCCGAAGTGGATCTTCCGGTCGGGCGAGGGATCGATATAGACGAAGCGGCGGTCGATCTGGCGCCGCGCGGGGCGTTCGCGCAGTGCGTCCATCGCCGGCTTGAACGGCGCGTTGGCGAGTACCGAACCGTCGATCAGCACCGCCTTGTTGGCCGAGTTGGTCGCGAACTGGCGCGGCAGCACGCGCCGCAGGAAGGCGTCGCGGCTCGGCCAGTCGCGCTCGCGTTTCTTCATCACCGCATCGAGTTCGCCGACCATGAAGGGCGGGAAGGCGCCTGGGAAGCTCGACGTCGCGCGCGCCGCGAAGGTGAGCTCGGCCGGATGCGCGAGATCGTCGGCCGGCGCACCGCGATCGGAGAAGGGCACGACGAGGCGATGCTCGGTCTCCATCACTTCGGGCGGCGAGTTGAGCACCAGCCGCTCAGGATGGCCGCGGAAATCGGTGACGGTGACGAACAGGTCGAGCGGCTGGCTGTCGGGCAGCAGGCGCGGGCCCCGAGGGGCTTTGGCCATCGCGTCGAGCGCGTCGAGGATCAGCCCGGTGAACAATTGCCCGCCGAACGGCGGCTCGAACCAGCGCGAGCGGACGAAGTGCGAGAGCTTGTCGCGCACTTCCTCGCGCACCACCGGCTCGTCGACCTGCTCCTCCACCGTAGCGCCGCTGCGCCGCGCCGCCATCCACGCGATCGGCAGCGCCCAGGCCTTGGAGAAGCGCGAGCCCGGCGCCGCTTCGGGATCGATCAGCGCCTCGACATCGGCGGAGTCCATCCAAAGCTGCGTCAGCGGTTCAAGGCTCTGCCCGGTGGCGATCGCCTGGGCGAGGAACACGCCGTTGATCCCGCCCGCGCTCGCGCCGGAGATGATGTCGACCAGCACGCGCAGCTTCAGGCCGGTCTCGTCGCAAATCTCGCGCAGCAGATCGTGATAGATGCCCTGCGTGCCCGTCGCCGCCGCATCCCCGCCATGAAAGGCCTGGCTGGCGCGGGCGAGCCGCCAGATCTCCTTGGTGATGCCGTGCATGTAGACGGCGAGGCTGATGCCGCCATAGCAGACCAAAGCGAGGCGCAGTTCCTTCTCGCGCATGGCTCAGGCGGCTTCCAGCACGGCCCAGATCGGCAGATGGTCGGATGCTTTTCGCGCGCAGGCGCTGGCATGCACGCCGCAATCGATGATCTTCAGGTCGCGTGAGACCATGATCCGGTCCAGCCGCCCTACCGGCCGCCGCGCATGGAAGCTCGGCCCGGTCGCGGCAAAATCCATATGCCGGGCGAAATCGCGCAGGCAGCCTGAATGGCGGCTCCATTCGTTGAGATCGCCCATCATCACGGTCGGATGCTGCTGCGCGCTGGCCTCGACATGCGCCATGATCGTGTGCGCCTGCAATCGGCGCCGGAGCCCCGACAGGTCGAGATGCATGCCGACGACGCGGATCATCGTACCATCGACGCGGACATCGGCCATCACCGCGCCGCGCGGCTCCATCGTCGGCAAATGGATCGCCTCGCTGTCGGCGACGGTCGCGTCCTTGCGCACCAGAAGCGCATTGCCGTGCCAGCCCATGCTGGATTCCCGTGCGCCGAGCGGGATCGCTTTCCACGGGCTATGCTCGTCGAGCAGGTGAGAGGAAAGTACCGCGGCGCGCGTGCCGAAGCGCCGGTCGGCTTCCTGCAGCGCGATCACGTCGGCGTCGATCTCGCGCAGCACCTCGAGGATGCGCTCCGGGTTGCGGCGGCGATCGGTGCCGATCCCCTTGCGCATATTGTAGCTGGCGACCTTGATCATCGTTCGGCTGCGCCAACGTTCCTTGGGCAGGAAGGTGCCATCATAAGTGGCGAAGCGGGGCCGCGGCGAGGCGCGGCCCCGGCACGATCACATCGGCTTGGCGCCCGGCGTGCCGCACTTGGCGAACTTGCCCTTGGCATCCTTGCAGCGCGTCACCTTCTTGGCGGGCGCGGGCGGGCACTTCATGAACTTGCCCTTGGCGTCCTTGCACGGCGCCGCCATCGCGGCCGGCGCGGCGAGCAGGGCGAGCAGGGCGAGCGACGCGAAGGCGAGGGTGATAGGCTTGAGCATGGCGATCTCCTGTTAGGCTCCCGGGCGTCCGTTGGAGCGCGTCGCGGCGCGTTCGTCAATCGGGACGGCTGGGGATTTGCGCGTTTCGCGCGTAGGGCAGCTGGTAATCGCGAGCGAGGGGCGTGCATGCGGCTGATTCGCCATCCGATGACCGGGCATGTTCTGCTCTACGGCACCGCGCTGGCGGGTTTGGCCGTGCTGCTCGACTGGATGGATTTCCGCCGGGTGAGTCATGTCCGGTCGGTGGAACCGTGAGAATAGCGCGCAACTATCGCATGCAAGCGATCGTAATTTTGCGCTTTCGGGAGCCGCTTCCAGCTTCGCATGATCCGTCTGGTGCCGAGTGCAGGGATCGAACCCGCGACCTTCGGTTTACAAAACCGCTGCTCTACCAGCTGAGCTAACCCGGCGCGCCAGACTGCGGACATCCGCGAAGGCGCGGCTGCTCTGGGAGCGAACGCCTTTTCGGTCAAGCCGGATTTGGTTGCCTTTACGGGGCCGTTCGTGACGTTCGCATTGCGCGCGCGTTACGGCTCGGCAATGGTGTGCGATCGAATTCGAGAGCGAAAAGGGCATCTTCCATGATCAAGCGAGTAGTCGGCCTGCTGGTGCTGGGCGTGTCGGGCATGGCGCTGGCGCAGAGCGCGCCGCCGGCGGATGGCGGCGCGGCGAAGGCTAAGTACGGCGCGTGGGGCGTCGACTATACGTCGATGGACAAGAGCGTGAAGCCGGGCGACGACTTCTTCGCGTTTGCCGAAGGGACGTGGCTGAAAAATACGCAGATCGCCCCCGACAAGTCGCGCGCCGGCTATAATTACGACATGCCCGACGAAGCGGAGGTCGAGGTACGCAAGCTGGTCGAGGATGCCGGCCCCAGTCCGGCCGATCCGAAGATGCGCCAGATCACCGATTTCTACGCCGCCTGGATGGACGAGAAGGGGATCGAGGCGCGCGGCACCGCGCCGCTCAAGCCGTGGCTCGGGCGGATCGATGCGGTCAAGAACACCAACGACCTCGTCATGCTGATGGCGCAGCCCGGCTTCGCCTCGCCGATCAACATCGGCATCGGCGCCGATCCCAAGGACCCGACGCAATATACCGCCGAGTCCGGCCAGGCGCGGCTCGGCCTGCCGGCGCGCGATTACTATCTGCTGCCGGACGCCAAGTACGTCGCCTATCGCAAGGCATATCGCGATTATATCGTCCACATCCAGCAACTCGCCGGCATCCCGGATGCCGAGGCCAAGGCCGATGCGATCCTCGCGCTCGAGACGAGCCTCGCCAAGGATCAGTGGACGCCCGAAATGCGGCGCGATCCGATCAAGACATATAATCCGATGGACCGCGCCGCGCTGACCAGGCTGGCGCCGCAATTCGACTGGATGCCGGTGCTGAGCGACATCGGCCTAGGCAAGATGCCGACCGTGATCGTCGGCGAACCGAGCGCGGTGACCGCGGCGGGCAAGGCGATCACCGCGACGCCGCTGCACACGTGGAAGGACTGGATGACCTTCCACTTCATCAGCGATCACGCGACCTTCCTGCCCAAAGCGTTCGATGACGCGCATTTCGATTTCTACGGCAAGACGCTGCAAGGCGTGCCCACGCAGGCGGATCGCTGGAAGCGCGGCGTGCGGCTGCTCAATGGCGATCTCGGCGAAGCGGTCGGCCAGATGTACGCGCAGCGCCACTGGACGCCCGAGACCGAGCGCCAGATGAACGAGCTGATCACCGACCTGCGCGCCGCCTACAAGGAGAAGATCGAGAATGCGGCGTGGATGGACGATGCGACGCGCAAGGAGGCGCTGACCAAGCTCGCGTCCTTCGATCCGCGCATCGGACACCCGGTGAAGTATATCGATTATTCGAGCATGACGGTGAGCCCGGCCGATCCGCTCGCCAATTCGCTCAATGCGGAGAAGTTCGGCTGGAACCTGCAAATCTCGCGCCTCGGCAAGCCGGTCGATCGCACGCTCTGGGACATGAACGTGCAGGAGGTGAACGCCTATTACGATCCGCTGATGAACCAGGTGACCTTCCCGGCGGCGATTCTGCAACCGCCCTTCTTCGATCCCAACGCCGATCCGGCAGTCAATTATGGCGAGACGGGCGCGACGATCGGCCACGAAATGGGCCACGGCTTCGACGACGAAGGCCGTCAGTATGACGCCACCGGCAAGCTGCGCGACTGGTGGACCAAGCAATCGGCGGATCGCTATACCGCGCATGCGCAGATGCTGGTGAAGCAGTTCGACGGCTACGAGCCGGTGCCAGGCACGCACATCAAGGGGCAGCTGACTTTGGGCGAGAATCTCGGCGATCTCGGCGGGCTGGAGGCGGCGTATGCGGCCTATCACCTCTATGTCGCGCGCCACGGCGAGCCGCCGGTGATCGACGGCTATACCGGCGACCAGCGTTTCTTCATCGCCTATGCGCAGAGCTGGCAGGGCAAGGCACGCGAAGATGCGCTGCGCGCGCAGCTCCTGTCCGATCCGCACAGCCCGGAACAGTATCGGGTGAACGGCATCGTGCGGAACGTGAACGCTTGGTACGATGCGTTTGGCGTGAAGCCGGGCGACAAGCTGTATCTAGCGCCGGCGGATCGCGTGCACGTCTGGTAGGAGGCATCACGGCCGCAATTGCTGTTCTCCCGCGAAAGGGGGAGTCCAGGGTCGCGGGCGTTGCGCGAAACGATCCTGGGCCCCCGCCTTCGCGGGGGAACGGCCTTACACGATACCGAACGTCCAGCCCTCGGTGCGCGCGATCTCCGGCGAGAGTTTGGGCGGAGCCCACAGCTCCGGCCGGCGCGCGACGGCGCGCAGCCACGCGCTCGTCAGGAGAGCGTCGGAACTGTGGTCGTCGATTGCGCCCGAACCCGGAACGGGCGGGCTGCCGATAACGGCGAGCGCTTCGTTCAGTGTCTCGTATGAAGTCATCTTGGTCCGGCCTTTGCGCCGCCCGGCCGCCAGCGCGGCGAGGCTCGTGTAGATCTCGACGATCAGCGAGCCTTGCCGCGGTACTGAATCGAAGGGCCACACGGGGATGCGGCCGTCCAGAGCGTGCATCACACGCATCCCGGTGAGGCTCGATTTGCCGACCTGTGCCGCGCCGATCAGGTTGAGGTTGCTGTAGGGATTGAGGCCCTGCTCCTGCTGCCCGATTTCGCTGACGCGCAGCCGCCCGCGCCCGCCGCCGAAACGATCGCCTTCGCGCCCGCCATGCCGGCGGAAATAACGCGAGGCTTCGGGATGATCGACGAAGGTCGAGGCAGAAAAATGGAGATCGCCGGCGGACAGGCGATCGACCAGCACCCAGAGCGCATGGGCATCGGCCGGGCTCTCGTCCCAGCCTGGAAAGAACGCGCCCCGATCGGTGAAGGGCAGCGACAGGCCGAGATCGAGGCCGACCAACGTATCGTCGGGCATCTCGCCGAGCAGCCAGTCGAGCACCTTCTGCCGCGACCAGCCACCACGGGTAATCAATTCGGGCGCGCCGCCCTCCCGTGCGCAGATCGCGACCGCGATACCCTTCTGGACCGGCCCGACCGCGCCCGACCAATCGATCGCGGCGAAATGGCGAAAATGCTCAGGGGCGCTCGCCAAACGCCGCCCGCTGCGCCTTCGACGCCTTGTCCCACCAGGCGCGCATGATCACCGTCTTCACCCGCTCGGGATCGGCGGAACCGTAGCGCACCAGCAGCCCCGGCCAGCCTTCGTAATGCGGCGTCTGCCAGAAGGTGTCGGGATCGGTCTCGAGCAGCACCGCCTTCTCGTCGTGCGGGGAGGGGACGTGGAAACTGGTGTCCGCTTCATGGCTGCGCGAGACGAACGCCTTCTTGTTCACCTTGGGCGACGGTACGCCGTAGAAGCTCTCCATATAACTATCGGGCAGTGACAGCGCGAAGGCCACGACCTCGTCCCAGCTATTCAGGGTCTTCGCCGCCATGCCTGCGCTCCTGTCTCAGCTGATCCCAATGGGCCAACCGCTCCGACACGCGCTTCTCGAAGCCGCGTTCGGTCGGTGTGTAGAAGGTCTGCGGCGCCATCTCATCGGGCCAGTAATTGTCGCCCGAGAAGCCGCCCTCGGCGTCGTGGTCGTAGGTATAGCCCTTGCCGTAGCCGATCTGCTTCATCAGCCTGGTCGGCGCGTTGAGGATATTGGCGGGCGGCATCAGCGAGCCGGTTTCCTTGGCCGCGCGCCATGCCGCGCCCATCGCCTTGTAGCTGGCGTTCGATTTCGGCGCGGTGGCGAGATAGAGGCAGGCCTGCACGATCGCGAGCTCACCCTCGGGGCTCCCGAGGAAATCATAGGTGTCCTTGGCGGCGATGCACTGCACCAGTGCCTGGGGATCGGCGAGGCCGATATCCTCGACCGCGGCGCGCGTCAGGCGGCGCAGCACGTAGAGCGGCTCCTCGCCCGCGGTCAGCATCCGCGCGAGATAATAGAGCGCGGCTTGCGGATCGCTGCCGCGGATCGACTTATGCAGCGCCGAGATGATGTTGTAATGCCCCTCGCGATCCTTGTCGTAGACCGCGACGCGGCGCTGCAGGAACGCTGACAAACCGGCGGGATCGAGCGGCTCGGGCAGGTCGACCGAATAGAGCGTCTCGGCCTGGTTGAGCAGGAAACGCCCGTCGCCGTCGGCGCTGGCGACCAGCGCGTCGCGCGCTTCAGGCGTGACGGGGAGGGGGCGGCTCTCCATCGCCTCGGCGCGATCGAGCAACTGGCCGAGCGCGCGCGCATCGAGGCGGTGCAGGATCAGCACCTGCGCACGGCTGAGCAGAGCAGCGTTCAGCTCGAATGAGGGGTTCTCGGTGGTCGCGCCGACCAACGTGACGGTGCCGTCCTCGACATAGGGCAGGAAGCCGTCCTGCTGCGCGCGGTTGAAGCGGTGAATCTCGTCCACGAACAGGAGCGTGCGCTTGCCGACCTTCGCGTGCTCGCGCGCCTCGGCGAACACCTTCTTGAGGTCGGCGACTCCCGAGAACACCGCCGAGATCGCCGCGAAGCGCAAACCCACCGCATCGGCGAGCAGCCGCGCGATCGTCGTCTTGCCGGTGCCGGGCGGCCCCCACAGGATCATGGAGGAGAGACGCCCCGCCGCCACCATCCGCCCGATCGCGCCTTCGGGGCCGGTCAGATGCTCCTGGCCGACCACGTCCTCCAGCCGCTGCGGGCGCAGTTTGTCGGCGAGCGGTGCGTTCTCGTGCAGCGTTTCGGGAGCGGCCTCGGGTTCGAAGCCGGCGAAGAGATCGGCCATACGCGGAAGATAGGCGTCTAGAGAGTGGATTCCCAGCGCGCAGCACCTCCAGCGTCATCCCCGCGAAAGCGGGGACCCATCTTCTGCATGTGCGGCTATTCCTACCGGCGCGTCTGCCGATACCGGGCGGAGATGGTTCCCGCTTTCGCGGGGATGACGAGAAGCAAAAAGATATATCTTGACGCAATCGATCGAAGATATATCTTAGTGCTATCGTGATACAGAAAGGATTTCCACGAATGTTCGTATATTTCGAAAAGGGCGGCCGCGGCTGCCATCCCGGCGAGGGCCGGGGCTTCGGGCGCCACGGGATGCGCGGCGGCTGGGGCCATCATGGCCGCGGCTGGGGCGGCCGCGGTGATTTCGGCGGGCGTGGCGAGGGCCGCAGCCGCCGCATGTTCGACGGCGGCGAGCTGCGGCTCGTGCTCTTGAAGCTGATCGCCGACGCGCCGCGCCACGGCTATGACCTGATCCGCGAGATCGAGACGCTGACCGGCGGCGCCTATGCGCCGAGCCCGGGCGTCGTCTATCCGACGCTGACCATGCTCGACGAGATGGGCCTGATCGCCCAGCAGGAGAGCGAGGGCGCCAAGAAGGCGTTCGCGATCACCGAGGCCGGCACCGCCGAGCTCGACGCCAACAAGGAGCAGGTCGATGCGTTGATCGCTCGCCTGACCGCGATCGGCGAAGAGCGGCAGAAGACCGATTCGCGCTCGATCCGCCGCGCCATGGGAAACCTGCGCGAGGCAGTGGTGAGCCGGCTGTCCGCCGGCGAGATCGACGAGGAGACGATTCATCGCTTCGTCGCGCTGATCGACGAGACCGCGCAGAAGATCGAGCGGCTCTAAAACGGTGAGCGGCATCTCCCGCTTGCAAATCCTGCGTCGGAGGCTGGGTATCGTCTCGGCCTCCGATGTCTTATCGAAAGTCCCCCATGACCGTTTCCGCCACAGCAAGCGTCCCGACCGCGCATGCCAGCAAATACCTCCAGCAGCTCTGCAAGCATTGGCAGCACAATCTGAGCGTTGAATTCACCGCCGAACACGGCACCGTCACTTTCCCGAAGGATGCTCGCGGTGCCGATTGGCCGGGCGATGGCGTCGCGACGTTCGATGCGCGCTCTGAGACGCTCGACGTGCGCATCGACGCCAGCTTCGAGGGTCAGCTCGAAGGATTGAAGGGCGCCGTCGCCCGCCATCTCGATCGCTTCGCTTTCCGCGAGGCGCCGCTGACGTTCGACTGGCAACCCGCCTAAGCGGCCCGCTTTGCCATCAGATCCAGATAGGTGTCGAGCACCGCCTGATTGGCGGTGTCCCACTGATAGCCGGCCGCCTTAAGGTGGCCGGCTTTGCCCATTTCGGCGCGCAAGGCGGGGTCGGTGACGATCCGCTCGATCGCGTCGGCATAGGCGTTCACGTCGCGCGGGCTGACCAGGAAGCCGTTCACCCCGTCCTCGACCAGATCGACCGCGCCGGTCGCGCGCGCCGCGACCACCGGCACGCCGGCCGCCATCGCCTCGGTCGTCACGTTGCCGAACGTCTCGGTGACGCTCGGATTGAAGAACACGTCCATCGAGGCGACCGCGCGGCCGAGATCGTCGCCCGACTGGAAGCCGGCGAACACCGCTTCGGGCGTGCGCTCGGCGAACCACGCCTGCGCCGGGCCCTTTCCGACCACCAGCACCTTGTGTGGTACGCCGCGTCTCGTGAGTTCGTTCGCCACGTCGGCGAAGATGTCGAGGCCCTTTTCCTTCACCAGCCGGCCGAGGAAACCGATCGCGATCTCGTCGTCGCCGATGCCGAGGCTGCGCCGCCAGGCAAGATCGCGCCGTTCCGGTTTGAAACGGTCGTGGTTGATCCCCCGCGACCAGATGCCGATCGGCGTCGTCACGCCCCACTCGCGCAGCAATGCGCCCATGCTGGGGGATGGGACGACCACCTCATTGACGCGGTTGTAGAAGCGCTTCAGGATGCGGATCAGCAGCGGTTCGAGAAAGCCCAGGCCGTAATAAGCGGCATAGGTCTCGAACCGGGTGTGCAGCGAGGCGACCGTGGTGACGCCCTTGCGCCGCCCCCAGCTGATCGCGCGATGGCCGAGCAATTCCGGCGCCGAGACGTGGACGATGTTCGGCGCGAACGCGTCGAGATCTCGCCGCACGGCCCCAGGAAGCCCGCGCGCGAACTTGTACTCGTCGCGCCCGCCGGGAAGCTTGACCGCCGGCACGCTCACCAGATCGCCGACGGCCGCGAACGCCGGGCGCCGGCTGGTCGGCGAATAGACGCGCACCTTCACGCCCTTGGACAGCAGATAGCCGACGAGCAGGTTCAGCGCCTGGTTCGCGCCGTCGCGGGTGTAATTGTAGTTTCCGCTGAACAGGGCAACGCGGAGGTCGGTCGGCTGCATGGTGATCGCGCCATAGCGATCCGATTGCGGCGTGACTATGTCAGCGCCGACAAGAGGAGATGCCCGATGACCGATCTGTCCGCTTTCCCGATCACGAAGCGCTGGCCGGCGCAGCATCCCGACCGCATCCAGCTTTATTCGCTACCGACGCCGAACGGCGTGAAGGCTTCGATCATGCTCGAGGAGACCGGGTTGCCTTATGAAGTGCATCTCGTCGATTTCGCGAAAAACGATCAGAAATCTCCCGAATTCGAGAGCCTCAATCCCAACGGCAAGATCCCGGCGATGATCGATCCCGACGGCCCCGGCGGCCGGCCGATCGGGCTGTTCGAGAGCGGTGCGATCCTGCTCTATCTCGCCGACAAGACGGGCAAGTTCGTGCCTTTCGATCCGGCCGAACGCTGGCATGCGATCCAGTGGCTGATGTTCCAGATGGGCGGGGTGGGGCCGATGTTCGGCCAGCTCGGCTTCTTCAACAAATTCGCCGGCAAGGACTGGGAGGACAAGCGCCCGCTGCAACGCTACGCCGATGAGGCGAAGCGCCTGCTCGGCGTGATGGACAAGGCGCTCGATGGCAAGGAATGGTTCGTCGCCGACGAATATACCATCGCCGATATCTCGATGATTGGTTGGGTCAACAACCTCATCACCTTCTACGAGGCGCGGGAGATTGTCGGGTTCGATAGTTTCAGGAATGTCGCGGCATGGCTGGAGCGCGGATTGGCGCGGCCGGCGGTGCAGCGCGGGCTGAAGATACCGGCGCGGAACTGATCCGTCGCCCCAGCGAAAGGCTGGGGCCCATCGCTATACGAGATTTGCGATCCGGCAGACATGGGGCGCAGTCTTCGCTGGGATGACTTCAATGAAGTTGATCAAACAGATCATTCCAATCAGGATTCGCGCGCCCAATGAGGTTGAGCTTCCACGAACGCTTCCATGCCTTCATCGCCTTTTCGCGAGTGATGGCGTCGTCGATGCGATCGTGGACCTCGACATAGACCAGCCGCTTGAGACCGTGCCGTCGGCAGAATGCGGAACCCTTGCCGGTGCGGTGCTGATGGACGCGTTGGGCGATCATTGAGGTCACGCCGACGTAGAGCGTGCCGCTCGGGCGGTTTGTCATTATGTAAACGTACCCTTGTTTCATCGCGTTCTCGCCCCTCCGCAAGACATGGATGCCAGCCTTCGCTGGCATGACGGGAAAGGTGATGCAAGGATTTTTGTTCCCCTCTCGTTCCGCTACTGCTAAGCCGCTTTCATGGCCAAACCCCAGAAGCGCTACGTCTGCCAGTCCTGCGGTTCGGTGACGCATCGCTGGGCGGGGCAGTGCGGCGATTGCTCGGAGTGGAACACGCTGGTCGAGGAAGTCGGCGCGATCGTCACGCCATTCCACGCGAAACATAACCTGCAAGGCGGCGGCCGCGCGGTGGCGATGGTCGGGCTCGATGCCGAGGTGGCGCTGCCCGAGCGGATGGCGAGCGGGATCGCGGAGCTCGACCGTGCACTTGGCGGCGGGTTCGTGGAAGGGTCGGCGACCTTGATCGGCGGCGATCCGGGGATCGGCAAGTCGACTCTGCTGCTGCAGGCGGCGGCGAAGATGGCGCTTGCCGGGCAATCGGTCGCTTATGTCTCGGGCGAGGAAGCGGCGGATCAGGTGCGGCTGCGCGCGCGGCGCCTCGGGCTGGACGCGGCGCCGGTGCAACTCGCGGCGGCGACATCGGTGCGCGACATCCTGACCACGCTGGGGCAGGGCAGGACGCCCGACTTGCTGGTGATCGATTCGATCCAGACTATGCACTCGGACCTGATCGAGGGCGCGCCGGGCACGGTGAGCCAGGTGCGTGCCTCGGCGCAGGAACTGATCCGTTTCGCCAAGGAGCGCGGCACGGCGGTGGTGCTGGTCGGGCACGTCACCAAGGACGGCACGATCGCCGGCCCGCGCGTGCTCGAGCATATGGTCGATACCGTGCTCAGCTTCGAGGGCGAGCGCAGCCACCAGTACCGCATCCTGCGCGCGATCAAGAACCGCTTCGGCGGCACCGACGAGATCGGCGTGTTCGCGATGCAGACCGAAGGGCTGGCCGAAGTGTCCAATCCCTCCGCCTTGTTTCTCACGCATCGCGACGAGAGCGTGACCGGCACCACGGTTTTCCCCGCGCTCGAAGGCACGCGCCCGGTGCTGGTCGAGATCCAGGCTTTGGTCGTGCGCCTCGCCTCGGGCGCGACGCCGCGCCGCGCGGTCGTCGGCTGGGACAGCGGGCGGCTGGCGATGATCCTGGCGGTGCTGGAGGCGCGGTGCGGACTGAGCTTCTCGGCCTGCGAGGTCTATCTCAACATCGCTGGTGGCTATCGGGTGCAGGACCCAGCGGCGGACCTCGCGGTGGCGGCGGCGCTCGTCTCGGCGCTGTCCGAGCGGCCGGTGCCGGCCGACGCGGTGGCGTTCGGCGAGGTCGCGTTGTCGGGCGAAGTGCGTCCGGTCGCGCACGGTGCTCTCCGTTTGAAGGAAGCGGGCAAGCTCGGCTTCGAGCGCGCGCTGGTGCCCGCCGCGATGGCGGGGGAGGCGGGCGGCCTGCGCCTCTCCGGCTTCCGCACGCTCGGCCAGTTCGTTGACCATATGCTGGGGCGCGGGTAGCGCTGGCGTCACACGCTTCCCATCTCGCGGGAAGCGCGAGGGGAACGCATGGGACTGACCGGGCTCGACATCATCGTGTTGCTCATCGTCGGCGGCGCCGGCGTGCTCGGGTTCCTGCGCGGGTTCGTGACCGAGGTGCTGTCCCTGTTCGCCTGGGTGGCGATCGTGATCGTGGTGAAACTGTTCCATCTGCCGCTCAGCCACCTGCTGACGCCGATGATCGGCACCGCGGCGGGGGCGGCGGTGCTGGCGTTCGCGTTGCTGTCCGGCGTGACCTATTTCGGCGGGCGGATGGTGGCCAACGCGATCGGCGCGCGGACGCGCGATTCGATCCTGGGGCCCGTGGATCGCGCGCTGGGGCTGGGCTTCGGTGCGATCAAGGGGTTGATCCTCGCCAGCCTGGGCTTTCTGCTGATGACGCTGGTGCTCGATACCGTGCATGGTGGTCCGCTGCGCCGGCCCGACTGGATGACCAGCTCGCGCACCTATCCCCTGCTCAACGTGACCAGCGCGAGCATCGCCGATTTCGTCGATCGCCGCCGCAAGGGCGAGCCGGTGTTCGGTTATCCGGACAATGCGGCGAGGCCAGCCGACAATGCGAGTGGTGACAATCCGTGAGCGCCTCGCTCTATACGATCGATATCCTGCGCCTGGCGGGGAACATCCCGCATGCCGGGCGGCTGGCTGCTCCGATGGGATCGAGCGAGAAGCGCTCGCCGGTATGTGGCAGCGTGGTCTCGGTGGACGTCGATCTCGACGAATGCGGGTGTATCAGCGACGTCGGCATGCTGGTTCAGGCTTGTGCCTTCGGCCAGGCTTCGTCGTCGTTGCTCGCCGCGCATGCGATCGGCAGGACACCCGAAGAGGTGGCGGTAGTGCGCGACGCGCTGACCGCATGGCTCACCGGTGACGGAGGTCTTCCCGCATGGCCGGGTATCGATCAGCTAGCCCCGGCGCTGTCCGCGACCGGCCGCCACGCCGCGATCCGGCTGGCGTTCGAGGCCGCCGCTGAAGCGGCCGCCGAAGCGGGAAACAAGGCGCTGATCGATGGGTGAGTCTCCGCTCCGCGACGGCGTGATCCTGCTCGGCTTCGCGATGGCGTTCGTGCTCGCGTTCCGCCGGCTCGGGCTCGGCGCGACCCTCGGCTTCCTCGTCGCCGGTGCGGTGGTCGGGCCGCAGGTGCTCGGGCTGGTCAACGATCCGCAGCACAAGCTCGACATCGCCGAGTTGGGGATCACCCTGCTGCTGTTCATCGTCGGGCTGGAGCTCAATCCGGCGCGATTGTGGCGGATGAAGCAGGATATCTTCGGGCTCGGCCTGCTGCAGGTCGTGCTGGCCGGGCTGGCGATTTCCGGCGTGGTGTGGCTGATCGCCGGCTTCTCGCCCGCCGCCTCGCTGGCGCTGGGCCTGCCGCTGGCCTTGTCCTCCACCGCGCAGGTGCTGCCGATGCTGCAATCGGCCGGGCGGCTGCGCACCCCGTTCGGCGAGCGCGCTTTCTCGATCCTGTTGCTGCAGGATCTGTCGATCGTGCCGATGATCACGATCATCGCGGCGCTGAGCCGTGCGCCGGCCGATCCCAGCGCGCCGCCGGGCTGGCTGCTCGCGATCTACACTGTCGGCGCGATCGTCGGACTGGTGCTCGTCGGGCGTTATGCGCTGCGCCCGCTGTTCCGGCTGATCGGCGGGCTGGGCGAGCGCGAGATGTTCATCTTCGCCGCGGTCTTCACCGTGATCGCCAGCGCGGCGGTGATGGAGACGCTCCACCTTTCGACCGCGCTCGGCGCGTTCATCGCCGGCGTCATGCTCGCCGACAGCCCGTACCGGCACGAGCTGGAGGCGGATCTCGAGCCGTTCCGCTCGATCCTGCTCGGCTTGTTCTTCCTGTCGATCGGCATGATGCTCAACCTGCACGCCATCGCCGACCGGCCGTTGTTCGTGATCGGCATGGCGGTGGCGCTGATCCTGACCAAGACGATCATCATGACCGGGATCGGGCTTGCCTTCCGGATGAACTGGCGACCGGCCTTCGCGCTCGGCGTCTTGCTGAGCCAGGGCGGCGAGTTCGGCTTCGTGCTGTTCGCGCAGGCGCAGAGGGCGATGTTGATCGACCCGGTGGCCGCCAGCGTGTTCGGCGCCGTCGTGACACTTTCGATGGCGACCACGCCGTTCCTGATGTCCGCGACCCGCAAGCTTCGCACCGAGCCGGTAGAAGGCGGCACGCGCGAAGAGCCGCAGCCGGACGGCGCCAACGCGATCATCGTCGGCTATGGACGCTTCGGCCAGACGGTCGGCCAGATGCTGATCGCGCAGGGCATTCCCGTCACGCTCGTCGACAGCGATATCGAGATGATCGATGTCGCCGGCGGGTTCGGCGCGAAGGTCTATTATGGCGACGGCACGCGGCTCGACCTGCTGCGCCAGGCGGGCGCGGCCGACGCGGAGCTGATCCTGTTCTGCATCGACGGCGATCAGCTTGATGCGGAGTTGATCGAGGGCGTGCACGAGGCCTTTCCGAAGGCCACGATCTTCGCTCGCGCGTTCGATCGCCGCGCGCTGATCAAGCTCAAGGGCTCGCCGGTCGCGGGCGTGGTGCGCGAGGTGATGGAATCGGCGGTGAAGATGGCGCGCATGGCGCTGGAGAGCCTCGACATCGCGCCCGACGAGATCGACAAGACCGAGGAGCATTACCGCAGCCGCGACCGCGAACGGCTGAAGGTGCAATACGAGACCGGCGACATCCGCGCCGCGCGTGACCGGATCATCACGCAGGATGCACGGCCAAGCCTCAATGCCTCACCGGTGCATGAAGTGACCGAGAAGGATTGCGGGTGAAGGGCCGGCCGTTGCACGAACGGCTCGGCTTCGCCTTTCAGGGGCTGCTGACGGGCTGGCGGCGCGAGCACAGCTTCCGGGCACATTGTTTCATGGCGCTGATGGTGCTCGTCGCGATGATCATGGTGCGGCCGCCGCCGGTCTGGTGGGCGCTCGTCGCGATCGTCGTGGGTCTGGTGTTCGCCTTCGAATTGTTCAATTCGGCGATGGAAGCCCTGATCGACCTGCTCCACCCCGGCGTCCATCCGGAGATCAAGGTGATCAAGGATATGCTATCCGGCGCGGTGCTGACGACCGGTATCGTGGCGGTCATGGTCGGCGTGGCCTTGCTGGTCGCACAGGCGCCGATCTTTCTGCGCGACTGGGGAGTGTTGCGATGAACTGGCTGATGCTGCTGGCGGCGCTATCCGGTGCGATCGCGGTGGGAGCGGGCGCGTTCGGCGCGCATGGCGCGAGCGGGCAGGCGGCCGAATGGCTCAAGACCGGCGGCCAGTATCAGCTCGTTCATGCCGTCGCCGCCCTGGTCGCGATGCAGTTGGGCGCCAAGGGACCGGGCTGGTGCTTCGTCGCCGGCGGCGCGATCTTCGGCGGCACGCTCTATCTGATGGCGCTGGGACTGCCGAAATGGCTCGGCGCGGTGACGCCGATCGGTGGCGCGCTGATAATCGCGGGCTGGCTCTGGCTGGCATGGAGCGCCACGCGGCGTTGAGCGGATGGGGAGCCGCTCGCCAGCGACTCCCCGTTATCTTCAAGCCAAAGCGGGCTCGGCAGGTTCCGCCTGAGTGCCCACGGCCTCTCCCCGGATGAAGCCGAGGATGTCGGCGTTGATCAGGTCGGGATGCGTGGTCATGCAGCCGTGCGGCAGGCCCTGATAAGTCTTGAGCGTGCCGTGCTTGAGCAGCTTCACCGCCAGCGGCGCGCTGTCGGCATAGGGGACGATCTGGTCGTCCTCGCTGTGGATGATGAGGACCGGCACGTCGATCTGCTTGAGATCTTCGGTCAGGTCGGTTTCCGAGAACACCTTGATGCAGTCGTAATGGCCGATCGCGCCGCCCATCATGCCCTGGCGCCACCAATTGTAGACCAGCCCCTCGCTGTGCTTCACGCCGGGCTTGTTGAAATTGTAGAACGGCCCGCCGGCGACATCGATGTAGAATTGCGAGCGGTTCGCCATCAAAGCCGCGCGGAAGCCGTCGAACACCTCGAGCGGCGTGCCGCCGGGATTGGCGCCGCTCTTCACCATCACCGGCGTGATCGCGGAGATCAGGATCGCCTTCGCCACGCGGCCGGGATCGGTACGCGCGACATAGCGCGTAACCTCGCCGCCGCCGGTCGAATGGCCGACATGCACCGCATCCCTCAGGTCGAGATGCCGCGCCAGCGCGATGGCGTCGGCCGCATAGGTATCCATGTCGTTGCCATCCGCCGTCTGGGTCGAGCGGCCATGGCCGCGGCGATCGTGCGCGATCACGCGAAAGCCCTGTTCGCGGAAGTACAGCATCTGGTTGTCCCAATCGTCGGCGCTGAGCGGCCAGCCGTGGTGGAACATGATGACCTGCCCGTCGCGCGGGCCCCAGTCCCTGTAGAAAATCTCGGTGCCGTCGTCGGTGGTGATGAAGGGCATGGCGAATACCTCTCGCGAAGATGCGATCCGGCCGGCAGGCCGGCGCTGCTGCCTGGCGATGGTGTCCGTGGCGGCCGGCTGTGTCCGCCGAACACCGTTCCGACTCGATCGCGAGGCGTAACGATCTTATGGTCGGCCCGGCCCGGCGTCACCCGGCTTGCTCATCCGGTGCCGCCAGCCGATGCTGGCGCGAGGCGAAGCGATTGCCGGAGAGCCGATGCATCCTGTCGAGACGTTCGAACTGATCCTCGCGTTGCTCGCGGTGGTGGTCGCGCTGCACTGGGCGGCGCGGCGCATCAGCCTGCCGCCGGCCACCGCATTGCTGGTCGGTGGCGGCGCACTCGCCTTCGTGCCGGGTCTGCCGCAGATCGCGCTCGATCCGCAGCTTGCCCTGGTGCTGTTCCTGCCGCCGCTGTTGATGGACGGCGCCTATTACACAGCGTTTGGCCGCTTCCGGCGCCACCTGCCGGGTATCCTGTCGCTCGCCATCGGCGCGGTCGTGTTCACGACATTCGCGGTCGGCGTCGTCGTCCACTGGCTTGTCCCGAGTCTGCCTTGGGCGGCCTGCTTCGCGCTCGGCGCGATCGTCTCGCCGCCCGATGCAGTGTCGGCGCGTGCGGTGTTGCAGCGCGTGACGCTCCCCCGCCGCTTGTCAGCGCTGCTCGAGGGCGAGAGCCTGCTCAACGACGCGACCGGGCTGGTGCTGTTCCGCTTCGCCGTCGCGGCGACGCTCAGCGGCGTGTTCCATCCCGGCATGGCGGTAGGCAGCTTCTTCATCCTCGCGCTCGGCGGCGTGGCCGTCGGGCTGGCGGTGTCGGCGGTGTGGATGTTCGTCGTCCGGCGGCTGAACGACCAGACCCTCGTGCTCATCGTCACGACCTTGCTGGGCTGGGCCGCGTACATCATCGGCGAGCGCGTTCACGTCTCCGGCGTGATGGCGACGGTGACGGCCGGGCTGATGCTCGGCTGGTACCAGCATATCGTTTTCCTGGCCGCTGCACGGCTGCGCGGCAGCGCGGTGTGGCGGACGATGGTGTTCGTGCTGGAGGCGATCGTCTTCATCCTCATCGGCTTCTCGCTACGCGGCGTGCTCACCCGCGTCGGGGGAATCGAGGCGGTGACGACGACGATGACGGTGCCGATCTGCGGTGTGGTGCTGGCGGTGATCCTATCGCGCTTCCTGTGGATATTCTTCAGCGACGTGTTGCTCGGGACGTTACGGGCAATGGGATTGAAGCGCGCGCGGCCATTGGGCGCACGGCAAGCGGCGGTGCTGGGCTGGGCCGGGATGCGCGGCGTGGTGACTTTGGCGGTGGCGCTGAGCCTGCCCGAGACGATGCCGGGCCGCGACATGATGCTGGTCACCGCCTTCGCGGTGATCTTCGCCACAGTGGTGATCCAAGGCGCGAGCCTCGATTGGGTGATCCGGCTGGTCCATCCGCAAGACAGGGATCCGCCCGCCAAGATGACGATGGCGCAATCCGAGGCCGCGATCGCCAAGGCGCGCTTCGCCGCGATCGAGGCCAATGCCTATGCGCCCGACGGCACACTGATCCATCCGCAGATGCTCGAGCAGGCGCGCAAGCGCGTGGACATCATCGACCGCTACGCCGCCGGGCCGGATGCCTTCATGGAGGGCGCACGCACGCATTTCGACGTCGTGCTCACCTCGCTCGCCGCCGGCCGCGCCGAACTGATCCGCATCCATCGCGCCGGGCTGATCGAGGACGAGGTGCTGCACGAACTCGAGCGTGATCTCGACGTCGAGGAGCTGGGAATCATCCTGCAGCGGGGGAATTGAGTCTTTAAGCGGCGTCCAGGAATCGCCGCACGTCGTCGAGCGCCACGGTCTTGTCGAGGAACGTCCGCCCGATGCCGTGCGCGAGCAGGAAGGGCAGGGTGCCGGCGTCCATCTTCTTGTCATGCAGCATATGCGCGACGAGCGTTTCGCCGTCGGCGGCGATACCGGCTGCCGCAACGCTTTCGGGCAATTCGATCGCGCGCAGGTGCGTTGCCACGCGCGTTGCGTCCTGGCCTGGCGCAAGACCCTTGGCGGCGGAATAGCCGAAGGCCAGCGCCATGCCCGCCGCCACTGCCTCGCCATGCAACAGCTTGTCGGAGAAACCGGCCTCGGCTTCCAATGCGTGCCCGAAGGTGTGTCCGAGATTGAGCAGGGCGCGCTTGCCGGTCGTCTCGCGCTCGTCCTCGGCGACGATCCGTGCCTTGGCGGCGACCGAATGGGCGATGGCATATTCGCGCGCCGCCGGATCGCCCGCGAGCAGCTTCGCCGCATTCGCCTCGCACCATTCGAAGAACGCGAAATCGTCGATCAGGCCGTATTTCACCACTTCGGCATAGCCGGCGCGCAGCTCGCGCAGTGGCAGGGTGTCCAACACTTGGGGGTCGATCAGCACCAAAGCCGGCTGGTGGAACGCGCCGATCAAGTTCTTGCCCGCGCGCGCGTTGATCGCGGTCTTGCCGCCGACCGACGAATCGACCTGCGCGAGCAGGGTGGTGGGCACTTGCACGAAACCGCAGCCGCGCTTCAGGATCGCGGTGGCGAAGCCGACCAGATCACCGATCACCCCGCCGCCGAGCGCGATCACGTGATCGCCGCGCTCGATGCCGAGATCGAGCAGCCGGTCGGTCAACGTCTCGAGCGTCGCCCAGCTCTTCGAGCCTTCGCCGGCGGGCAGCACGATCGCCTCGCTGGCGACGCCGGCGCTCTCCAGCGCAACTTGCAGCGTTGCGAGATGCGGCGCCACGTTGGCATCGGCGACGATCGCCATCGTCCGTCCGCGCGCCAGCGGCTTCAGATACTCGCCCGCCTGCGCCAGCAGCCCGGCCTCGATCAGCACGGGATAGGACCGGTCGCCCAACGCGACCTCGATTTTCGTCATAGGCCGATAGCTTTCAGGATCGCGGCGACGGTGTGCTCGTGCGGCGTGTGGTGGCTCGGCACGCGGACATGCGCCTCGGCGTAGAGCGGATTGCGCACCGCGGCGAGCTCGGTCAGCACCTCGGCGGCGTCGCGGTTGCGCAGCAACGGACGCGTGTTGCGGCGTCCGACCCGCTCGGCCAGCACGTCGGGCGAGGCGTCGAGCCAGATCGCCAGCGCCGAGCCGAGGATCAGCGCGCGCGTCTCGGGATTGACGAACGCGCCGCCGCCGGTCGCGATCACTTTCGTATTGCCGTCGATCAGCCGCGCGATCACGCGCCGCTCGCCGTCGCGGAAGTGCGCTTCGCCGAAACGCTCGAAAATCTCGCTGATCGTCATACCCGCCGCGGTCTCGATCTCGTGATCGGCATCGACGAAGGGCAGGCGCAGCCGCCCGGCGAGCCGGCGCCCCACGGTCGATTTGCCCGCGCCCATCAGCCCGACCAGCACGATCGGCTGGCCGGTCCATGGCGGCAGGGCAGGGGCGCTTTGCAACATGACCTCCGGGGCTATACAGCGCAGCCGCGCGCGGGCAAAAGCCCAACGCGCCCGTATGTTTTCTTGCTTTCGTACAAGGTCTGCCATGTCTCGCTCGCTCGTTACGCTGATCGTCGCCCTCGTCGTGGTGGTGGGAGGGCTGTTCCTGCTCGCCAATCGCGCCAAGGAACGGCCGGTGACTCATGTCGAAAAGGTCGTGACGCTTGCGAATCTCCAGAGCTAGCCTCGCAAGCGGGCTGATCGCCGCGGCGCTCGCCGCGGCCTGCCTGCCCGCGCTCGGCCAGGAAAAGCCCGAATCGATCCTGCCGCCGGGCTTCGGCGAGCAGCCCGCGCCGACGCCGAGCGCGACGGTGGCGCCGGGGCAGCCCGTGCCGCAGCCGGGCACGCCGCAGCCCAATCTGGCGTCCGGCACCGTGCCGCTGCCCGGTGCGACGCCCGGCCCGGCACCGACGCCCACCGCCACGCCGACGTTGAGCTCCGCGCAGCTCGCGCAATACGAGCTGCCCGCTTATGCGCGGCGCTCGCTGATGTCGGTCGGTCCGGCCGGCCCGGCAGAGGGCGCGCTGCGGCCCGATGCCTTCGGGCGCGCCGATGGCGTGTGGATCGAGGCGTTGATGCGCGAGGTGAAGGCGCCGGTCGCGTCGCGCTGGCTGTCGATCGCGCTGCGTCGTGCCCTGGTCGCGCGCCTCGACACGCCGATGCGCGTCAACGGCGCCGATTTCGCCGCCGAGCGCGCCTATCTGCTGCTGCGCATGGGCGAGGCGACCGGCGCGCGCGCCGTGGTGCAGAGCGTCGATAGCGAGAATTACACCGTCAAACTGCTGCAGATGGCGATGCAGACGTCGCTGGCGAACGGCGACCCGGGTGAGCTTTGCGGGCTGACCGACATCGCGCAACATCTCGCCTGGCAGCGCAACTGGGTGATGGCCAGGGCGATGTGCCTGGGCTTGGGCGGACAGCCTACCCAGGCGCAGGCGGCGATCTCCGCGGCACGGCGCAACGGCACGATGAGCGGAATCGACCTGTTGCTCGCCGAGAAGATCGCCGGATCGGGCGCGAGCGGGCGCCAGGCGGTGACGATCGAATGGGACGGCGTCGATAGCCTGAACGCGTGGCGCTATGGCCTGGCCACGGCCGGCGGCGTGGCGATCCCCGGCGAATTGATGGGGACCGTGTTGCCGCGCGTGCGCAGCTGGCAGGCGCTGGCGCCGCAGTTCGATGCGCGCAGCCGCGTTGCCGATGCCGAATATGCCGCCGCGCGCGGCGTGTTTTCCAGCGCGGCGCTCGTCGATCTCTACGGCGCGATCGATCCGAATGACGATCAGGCCGCGGCCGAACTCGGCGTCGCGCGTGATCTCTCTGCCGCCTACATCGCGCCGACCGCGCAGGACCGGCAGGACGCGCTCACCAGGCTTTGGGACGAACCCAAGACGGCCGACGGCAAATTCGCGCGGCTGGTGCTGACCGCGCGCGCCGCGGAACGCATGCCGACCGATCTCGACAAGGCCGATGCGGTACGGCTGATCGCATCGATGCTGACCGCGGGGCTCGATCGTTCGGCGCAGAAATGGCGCGAGAAGGTGAGTTCGGGGAGCGACGCCTGGGCGATGCTCGCGCTGGCCGATCCCGATTCGCGCACCCGCTACGCCTATTCCGATGTCGGCGGCTATGCGCCGGGCGGCGATTCGGCGACGTTCAAACGCCAGATGCTGTTCGCGGGGCTCGCCGGGCTCGGGCGGATGAATGCGGGCGATATCGATCGCGGCGCGCGCAATTTCGATGTGAAGATCGGCGCGGAGAATGCGTGGACGCGCGCGATCGACCGCGCCGCCGTCGAGCGCCAGCCGGGCACCGTCGTGCTGCTCGCCGCGATCGGCATGCAGACGCCGCTGTGGCGTGGTGTGCCGCCGGAGGTGCTGTACCATGTCGTCGCGGCCCTGCGCGCTACGGGGCAGGAAGGCACGGCGCGGATGATCGCCGCCGAGGCGATCGCGCGGCTTTGAGCCGCCTCGCCGACCCCGCGGCGGTCAGCCGCAAATCTCACGATCACGCGCTGATCGAGCGCTTCCTCGAGATGATGGCGGCCGAGGCGGGGGCGGCGAAGAACACCGTCGCGGCCTATCGCAGCGACCTCAGCCTTGCATCGGACTTTCTCGGCGGCGAACTCGCGGAGGCAGGAGAGGCGGATATCGCCCGGCTCGCCGCCGAATGGCAGGCGCTGTCGCGATCGAGCGTGGCCCGGAAATCGGCAGCATTGCGGCGCTTCTACGCCTTCCTCGCCGATGAAGGGCATCGTAGCGACGATCCCGGCAGCGCGCTCCCCAGGCCGGGCAGCCGTCGCGCCTTGCCCAGGACGCTGTCGCACAACGATGTCGATCGCCTGTTCGCGTGCGTCGCCGAGCGCATCGCGCGCGAGCCGCTCGACCCTGCCGACCTGCGCCTCTCGGCCTTGCTCGAACTGCTCTACGGATCCGGCCTGCGCGCAAGTGAGCTGGTGAGCCTGCCGCGCAACGCGGTGCATCCCGACCGGCCGTTCCTGATCCTCAAGGGCAAGGGCGGGCGGGAGCGGCTGGTGCCGTTGTCCGATCGCGCGCGGGCGGCCGTGGGCGCATGGCGCGCGCATGTCGGAGCCGACCGGGCGTGGCTGTTCCCCTCCGGCAAGACGCACCTGTCGCGCGTGCGGCTCTACCAGATCATCAAGGCCCTCGCCGCCGAGGCGGGCGTGCCGCCCGACCGGATCAGCCCGCACGTGCTGCGTCACGCCTTCGCCACGCACCTCCTCGAAGGCGGGGCAGACCTGCGCGCGCTGCAATCGATGCTCGGCCACGCCGACATCGCGACCACCGAAATCTACACGCACGTCGATGCCAGCCGGCTGGTCGATCTGGTCAACACACGCCACCCCTTGGGTGAGACTTTGGCGAAGCGGCCTACATCGTCCAGATAGCGACGTTGGCGATCAGCACCGCCGCCATCACCAGCATCAGCGCGCCCTTCCTGCGGTTCGTGCGCTTCGCGATCAGCACCACGCCGCCGATCAGGCAGGCGAAGGCCGCGATCATCGCGATCGCCGGTGCGGCCTGTTCGAGCCCGTTCACGATTCGCTTTCGTCGGCAGCGATGAAGGGGCGCTCTTCGGCGGTTTCGCCGGCCAGCACCCGGGCATAATCATCCATATCGACGTTGCCGCCCGACAGGATCACCAGCATCCCGGCTTCGGGCTTCACCTTGCCGGCGAGCAACGCCGCCAGCGCCGCTGCGCCGCCCGGCTCGACCACCAGCCGCAATGTCTCCGCCGCCCAGCGCTGCGCCGCGCGGATTTCCGATTCGCTCACCGCCACGCCGGTCGCATCGCGGCGTGCGAGCACGTCGAACGTGAGCGGCGAGACCCGCGTCGTCATCAGCGCGTCGCATGCGGTCCTGGGCGGGTTCGGCCCGACCTCCTCGATCCAGCTCGCCTCGAGGCTGCGCCGCATGTCGTCCCAGCCTTGCGGTTCGGCGACGGTGATTCGCGCGTCGGGCAGCGCCAGCGCATTGCCCGCCGCCAGCCCGCCGCCGCCACATGGGACCACCAGATGCGTGACCGCACCGAGCCCGGCCGCCTGCATCTGCGCCGCCGCCTCGATCCCCGCGCTGCCCTGGCCCTCGATCACCCAGGGGTCGTCGAAGCTCGGCACCAGCACGGCGCCGCGTGCCGCGGCCAGCTCGCCGGCGATCTTCTCGCGGACGCCAGGGCCGCGCTCGCAGCCCACCACCTCCGCGCCGAGTGCCAGCGTGCCTTCCCTTTTCGATCTGGGTGCATCGGCCGGCATCACGATCACCGCCGGCATGCCAAGCCGCTTCGCCGCCCAGGCGATTCCCTGCGCGTGATTGCCCGAGGAGAAGGCGACGACGCCTTTCGCGCGCTGATCCTCGTCGATCGCGGTCAGCCGGTGCCATGCGCCGCGCAGCTTGAATGCGCCGACCGGCTGTAGACACTCCGCCTTGAAGGCGATCGTTACACCATTGATTTCGGACGTGAAAAGCGGCGACGGCGACAGGATCGCGGCGATCTTGGCCGCGGCATCGCGCACGCCGGCGCGGGTCGGTTGTCGTAGAATCGTCACGGGTGGCCTCCGGGGGTCGATAAACGCTTTACATCCGGGAATGTCGATCCTATTTCGCGCCTCCGCTGCCCCATGGGACTTCCACCGCAAGGCAGTGAATTCGTTAACTGAAGACCGGGGGGCTGGCCCCTCTGGCATTGGAGGTCCCTTGAATTGCACAACCATCATCGCGCGCTGGGGCTAGCTACCGCCCGTCGTGATTCCGCTCGCGGAATCGCTATCGCTGAACGGCCGGTCCAGCCGGTCACGCTCGTCCGTCCGCACGCCGCGGCACGTGCCGCCCGATTCTTCGTCGAGAAGTTTCCGGGCCGCTCGATGTATGCGGTGAAGGCGAACCCTTCTCCTGAGCTCCTGCAGATCCTGTGGGACAACGGCATCACGCATTACGACGTCGCATCGATCGGCGAGGTCCGGCTCGTGCGCCGCACGCTGCCGCAGGCGACCCTGTGCTTCATGCACCCGGTCAAGGCCGAGGAAGCGATCGAGGAAGCCTATTACACGCATGGCGTGAAGACCTTCAGCCTCGATTCGATCGAGGAGCTGGAAAAGATCGAGCGTGCCACCGGCAACGCGACCGACCTTACGCTCTGCGTGCGCCTGCGTGTCTCGTCGGAGCATTCGAAGCTCAGCCTCGCGTCGAAGTTCGGCGTGGCGGTCGAGGATTCGAAGGAGCTGCTGTTCCGCACCCGCCAGACCGCCGACGCGCTCGGCATCTGCTTCCATGTCGGCAGCCAGGCGATGACGCCGCAAGCCTATGCCGATGCGATGGAACGCGTGCGCGCAGCGATCGTCGGCGCGGCGGTGACGGTCGATGTGGTCGATGTCGGCGGCGGCTTTCCGTCGGCCTATCCGGGCATGGAGCCGCCGGCGCTCGAAGCCTATTTCCAGACGATCCACCGCGCGTTCGAGAGCCTGCCGATTTCCTATTCGGCCGAGCTCTGGGCCGAGCCGGGCCGTGCGCTGTGCGCTGAGTACAGCTCGCTGATCGTGCGCGTCGAGAAGCGCCGCGGCGCCGAGCTCTACATCAACGACGGCGCCTATGGCGCGCTGTTCGATGCGGCGCATATCGGCTGGCGTTTCCCGGTCGCGCTGCTGCGCGAGCCGGATTCGAACGCGCGCGACATGGCGTTCAGCTTCTACGGGCCGACCTGCGACGATCTCGACCATATGGCCGGGCCGTTCATGCTGCCCGCGGATGTGCAGGCCGGCGATTATATCGAGATCGGCATGCTCGGTGCCTATGGCTCGGCGATGCGCACCGCGTTCAACGGCTTCGGATCGGACAGGACGGTGATCGTCGCGGACGAGCCGATGATCTCGCTCTACACCGTGGTGGAGCGCGAGGTCGCGCAGAACGTCGTAAAGCTGTAAACGAACCGCTGCAGAATATCGTCATCCCCGCGAAAGCGGGGACCCATCTCTTGTCCGTTCGGCTTTCGGCACGGTGAAAAGATGGGCCCCCGCTTTCGCGGGGGTGACTATTGGACTTTGCGGTCTCGGCCGCTTTTTGGGGTTTCCGCGTCCCCTTGAATGACGACGGCCAGGAAGATGGGAGTAACCCATGAGCGACACCCTCGTAAAGACCGCCGCCGCGCAGCCGGTGGATACCACCAACCGCAAGGCGGAGCTTCTCGCGAAGACGGTCAAGCATATCGACATCAAGAGCTTCGACGCGCGTCCGATCGTCGACGCGATGAGCGACATGAGCTTCACCAGCCGCGACCTCGGCCGCGCGACGAAGATCTATAACCAGATGCTGGCCGACAAGGACTGCACCGTGGTGCTGGTGATCGCCGGATCGACCTCGGCGGGCGGCTGCATGGACCTCTATGCCGAGCTGGTGCGCAACAACATGGTCGACGTCGTCGTCGCCACCGGCGCGTCGATCGTCGACATGGATTTCTTCGAGGGCCTCGGCCACAAGCATTATCAGGCGCTGGAGATCCCCGACGACGATACTTTGCGCTCGCTCTACATCGATCGCATCTACGACACGTATATCGACGAGGAGCAGCTTCAGGACTGCGATCACACGATCGGCGAGATCGCGAACAGCCTCGAGCCGAAGGCCTATTCGAGCCGCGCGTTCATCCGCGAGATGGGCAAGTATCTCGTCGAGCACGGCAAGAAGGAGAACAGTCTCGTCAAGCTCGCCTACGAGCATGACGTGCCGATCTTCTGCCCGGCATTCGTCGACAGCTCGGCCGGCTTCGGCCTCGTCAAGCACCAGGTCGATCGCGCGAAGGAGGGCAAGCCGTACATGGTGCTCGACGCGATCGCCGACTTCCGCGAGCTGACCGAGATCAAGATCCAGGCGGGCACCACCGGCCTCCTCATGATCGGCGGCGGCGTGCCGAAGAACTTCATCCAGGACACCGTGGTGTGCGCCGAAATCCTCGGCCACGAGGATGTCGAGGTGCACAAATATGCCGTGCAGATCACCGTCGCCGACGTGCGCGACGGCGCCTGCTCGTCCTCGACGCTGCAGGAAGCGGCGAGCTGGGGCAAGGTCAACACCGGCATCGAGCAGATGGTGTTCGCCGAGGCCGGCTCGGTGATGCCGCTGCTGGCGAGCGATGCCTATCATCGCGGGCATTGGAAGGATCGCGCCGTGCGGGCCTGGGGGAAGCTGTTCGCCTAAGCCGCACATAGCTAGCCGAAGCTAGCTACGAGACGGCGCCAGGCCGGCCGGCACGAGCAAAAGCTCGTGTCCGACGTCATGGGATTCACTCCCATGACGGCCTGCCGGAAAAAGCGGGCTGGGGGTCACCACTCCCGGCCCGTTTTGCTTTCCGCCCACGTCGCCTATGCTCGCTCGAAAAGGAGTTGGGCCGCATGACGATCGATCGCCGCACCCTGATCGGCGCCGCCGCCGGCATCGCGCTGGCGGGCACTGCCGAGGCGGCGCAGCGCAAGGCACCAGCACCTTGGGGCCCGCCGACGCCTGCCGGCGCGCGCGATCACCCGAACTGGCCGCCACACGAGCGCTTCGCGCTCTGGCCCGGCACACCGCCCAATGCGCTGGCGACTTTGCCGCGGCCCGACGACACGATGAACGGCCCCCCGGGCCAGCGGCAATTGTGGGTGCGCGGCGTGGCCGATCCTTATGTCGCGGTCTATCGCCCGGCCAGGCCGGACGGCACATCTTTGCTCGTCATTCCCGGCGGCGGCTACGGTTTCCTGTCGGTGCAGAACGAAGGCATCGATGTCGCGCATGCGATGACGGCGCGTGGGGCGACGGTGTTCGTTCTGGTCTATCGCCTGCCCGGCGAGGGCTGGGCGCGGCATTGGGACGTGCCGTTGCAGGATGCGCAACGCGCGATGCGTCTGATCCGCGCCGGCGCCGCGCGCTGGAGGATCGATCCCGCGAAGCTGGGCGTGCTCGGCTTCTCGGCCGGGGGGCATCTCGCGGCCTCGCTGGCGGTCGGGCATGACGATCCGGTCTATCGACCGGTCGATGCCGCCGATCGCCATCCGGCGCGGCCGGCGATCGCCGGATTGCTCTATCCGGTCATCGCGATCGGGTTCGATCGCAAGGGCGCATCCTATACCAACCTGATCGGGCCGGACGCCGATCCGGAAATCGTCGCGCGTTACGATACCGATCGTCGGGTCACCCGCGAGACGCCGCCGTTGTTCATCGCGCAGGCGCTCGACGACGGTACCGTCCCGCCGCAGCAATCGATCAACATGCTGACCGCCGCGCGGGCCGCTCACGTGCCGGTGGAGGCGCATCTGTTCGAAAGCGGCGGGCACGGCTTCGGCGCCGCCCAGCTGCCGTCGTCGATGCCGGCGGCGCATTGGCCCGAGCTGTTCGATCTGTGGCGCAAGCGCCAATTCGCCTGAAAAAGCGTCGATCGGCTTTACAATCTGCGATTGGCGCGAAGACGCGTTAACGATCGCGTGCAGCTTGAACCCGCCGTTTCGGCCCCGATGGCATCGCTTCCGCTTAACTCTTTTGCGATCTATTGCGCGGGGAGAGAGCAGATGCGGAAGACCGATATCGTTATCGCCGTCGCGGCGACCGGACTGATGTCGAGCGGCGCGATGGCGGGCGGCTGGGACTGGGGCAGCATCTTCGGGTCCAATTACGGACACCAGAAGGCGCCGACCCAGCCGGCGACCAACCCGCCCGCGGGCCAGGGCGCGACCGGCAGCCCGTCGGGCTCGCCCGCCGCGGTGCCCGAGCCTGCCTCGATGGCGATGCTCGGTACCGGGCTCGCGATGCTCGCCGCACGACGGAGGCGTCTCGCGCGCTGAGCTTGCCGGTCCGCCTTGCCGGTTCTATCGCGTCGCCTCAGACGTAAAGGAACCGGCATGGCCGAGAAGTTCGAGCGGCATCGCCAGCCCTGGCGGCAGGACGAGATCCAGAAGCTCCATACGCTCGCGAAAAAGGGCATGGCGCTGCGCGCGATCGCCAAGGCGCTGACGCGCAGCGAGGAATCGGTCAAGGAGCGTGCCAAGCTCGACGGGCTGTCGATCGCCAAACTCCACTAAAGCCCCGGCCATTGCGCCGACGGAACGACTCGTGCAGCCTCTCCTCGATTGACAAGGGGGAGGGAACATGAACAGTCCGATATTGCAGCCGGTCGTCGTCCTGATCGGCTGGTCCTGCGTGATGCTGATCTGGATGATCGCGGTACGCAGCCCGGCGATGAAGAAGGCCGGGATCGACATCAACAAGATGACCGGCGGCCGGCCCGGCGCGCTCGACGGCGTGGTGCCCGAAAAGGCGCAATGGCCGGCGCACAATTACATGCATCTGATGGAGCAGCCGACGCTCTTCTACGCGGTGGCGCTGGTGCTGGCGCTGGTGGGGCAGGGCGGCGGCATCAATGCCGATCTCGCCTGGGCCTATGTGATCCTGCGCATCGTCCACAGCGTGTTCCAGGCGACGGTGAACCGGATCATCATCCGCTTCGCGATCTTCGCGCTGGCGTCGCTCTGCCTGATCGCGCTGACCGTCCATGCCGCGATGGCGGTGTTCAGCTGAGCGTCTCGAGCATGGCAATGAAGGGCTGATCGGCCGGCGGCATCGCGAGATCGCGCATGTCCGCCGGCCGCACCCATTTGAGCGCGGCAGCGTCCAACGCCTGCGGCTCGCCGCGCCATTCGCGGCAGAGATACAGCAACAGCAGAAGGTGCCGCTCGCCCAGCGGCGCGCTGGCGAAGGTCAGCGGGACAAGCGTCGTCGCGTCGATCGCGATGCCGAGCTCTTCCTCGATCTCCCGGATCAGCGCCGCCTCGGGCGTCTCGCCGGGCTCGACCTTGCCGCCGGGAAATTCCCAAAGCCCCGCCATGTGCTTGCCCGCGGGCCGCTGCTGCACCAGCACGCGCCCGTCGCGATCGGTCAGCGCCGCCGCGACGACCGGGAAAAGCGGCGCACCTTTACTACCCAGATTGGGCATTCATTAACCCTTCCCGGCTACTCCTGCTCGACGATCGGGGAGTTGTGGACGTGATGAAGACCTTCATCCGAAGATTGGCGCGTGAGCGCAAGGGCGGCACGGCCATCGAATACGGGCTGATCGCCGCGCTGATCGTGATCACGATGATCGCCGCCTTCACCGAGGTCGCGAAGTCCACGGTCAGCATGTGGGGCAACGTCAACACCAGGATGCAGAATGCCCGGAGCGGCAATTAACGCGCCTTCACCATCATTCGGCACAAATCCAACCCTGCTTTAAAACTTCGTCAACCCACCCGGCCGTAAAACCGCAATCGCTGTTCCGGGGGGCTCCTTGGGTCAGCCGGGTGACTGAAGCTTTACGAACCTATTGGAGATCGGAACATGAAGACGATTCGCAAGATTTTCGCCGACAAGAAGGGCGCGACCGCCATCGAGTACGGCCTCATTGCCGCTCTGATCGCGGTCGCCGCGATTGCCGCGATGCAGGGCCTCGGCAACCAGCTGAAGACCACGTTCACCAACGTGTCGTCGAACATGAAGGCTTCGTAAGACCTTACGAAACTTTCTTCCTTGAGAGAGGGCGGCGGAACTCCGGTTCCGCCGCCCTTTTTCGTTGTCGATGGTAGGTTGACTGGGGAAAGCCGGTTAGCTTCAACCCGTTCTCCCGCGAAAGCGGGAGTCCAGAACTACGCGCGCCGTTTCGTGCGGCTTATGGACCCCCGCCTTCGCGGGGGAGCTAGCGGCATATTGTCCATCGCGCCGTCAGGCGCGGCCGATCGCCAGGAACTTCTCGCGGCGGCCCTTGCGCAGTTGCTCCGGCCCCTGATTGGAAAGCTCGCTCAACGATTCCGTGATCGCATCGCCCAGCGCGCCGATCGCGGCGCCCGGCTCGCGATGCGCGCCGCCCAGCGGCTCGGTGACGATCGTGTCGATCACGCCCAGCGCCTTCAGATCCTGCGCCGTCACCTTCATCGCCTCGGCCGCGTCGGCGGCCTTGTCGGCGGTGCGCCACAGGATCGAGGCGCAGCCTTCGGGAGAGATCACCGAATAGACGGCGTGCTCGAACATCAGCACCTTGTTGCCCGCGGCGAGCGCGATCGCACCGCCCGAACCGCCTTCGCCGACCACCGCCGCGACCATCGGCACGCCGAGCTTCAGGCACGCTTCGGTCGAGCGCGCGATCGCCTCGGCCTGGCCACGCTCCTCGGCCTGGATGCCGGGGAAGGCGCCCGATGTGTCGACCAGCGTCACCACCGGCAGGCCGAACCGGTCGGCCAGCTCCATCAGGCGGATCGCCTTGCGATACCCCTCGGGCTTGCCCATGCCGAAATTGTGCTTGAGCCGGCTGGCGGTGTCGTCGCCCTTTTCGTGGCCGATCACCATCACGCGCTGGCCGCGGAAGGTCGCGAAGCCGCCGAGAATCGCCTGATCGTCGGCGAAGGCGCGATCACCGGCCAGCGGCATGAAATCCTCGAACAGACCGGCGACGTAATCCTTGAAGTGCGGCCGGTCCGGGTGGCGCGCGACCTGCGTCTTCTGCCACGGCGTCAGCTTGGCATAGGTCGATTTCAGCAGCGCGTCGGACTTGGCCTGCAGCCGCGCGACATCGGCCTCGATGTCGATCGCGCCGTCCTCGGCGGTCTCGCGCAGTTCGTCGATCCGGCCTTGCAACTCGGCGATCGGCTTCTCGAAGTCGAGGAAGGTCGGCATCAGCGAATCGGCGAGTTGGGATCGAGCCGCATGTCGAGATACGTGTCCACCGACCGCATCAGTTCCGGCATCTCATGCTCGAAGAAGTGATTGGCGCGCGGGATCGTATCGTGATGGATCGTGATGTGCTTCTGCGTGCGCAGCTTGTCGACCAGCTTCTGCGTGGCGGACGGCGTCGCGACCTCATCATTCTCGCCCTGGATGATGATGCCCGAGGAGGGGCAGGGGGCGAGGAAGGTGAAATCGTACATGTTCGCCGGCGGCGCGACCGAGATGAAGCCGCGAATCTCCGGCCGGCGCATCAGCAGCTGCATGCCGATCCACGCGCCGAAGCTGTAGCCCGCGACCCAGGTGGTCGAGGCTTCGGGATGGAAGCTCTGCACCCAGTCGAGCGCGCTCGCCGCGTCGGAGAGCTCGCCGATGCCGTTGTCGAACGTGCCCTGGCTCTTGCCGACTCCGCGGAAATTGAAGCGCAAGGTTGCAAAACCGCGGCGCTGGAAGGTCTTGTAGAGCTCCATCACGATGTGATTGTTCATCGTGCCGCCCGACGAGGGATGGGGATGGAGGATCATCGCCACGGGCGCGCGGGGCTTGGGAGCGGGAGCGAAACGCCCCTCGAGACGGCCTTCGGGGCCGGGGAAAATGACTTCGGGCATTGCACCTGCTGACGAAATTTGCGTGACGCGCTGAATGCGCGGAAAGAGCGCGCTATATAGGGATGGCGCCCTTTCGCGCAATCATAACGGACCGGGCACGACGGGAACCCTCTTGAGCCAGCGCATCTATCTCGATCATGCCGCGACCACGCCGATGACGGCGCGTGCGCGGGAGGCTGTGGCGGAGGGCATGGCGCGCTGGGCGAATCCGTCTTCGCCGCATGCCGAGGGGCGGGCCGCACGTGCGGCTCTGGAAGACGCGCGGGGGCGGATCGCGGCGGCTTATGGCTGGCAGGGCGAGGCGTTGCTGACCGGCGGCGCGAGCGAATCGCTGGCGATTGCGCTGGGTCGTGCGAGCCCCGCGCGGCGGCTGGTGTTGTCGATCGAGCACGATTCGGTGATCCGTAATGCGCCCGGTGCGGCGATGCTGCCGGTGGACGGACAAGGGACCGTCGATCTCGCCGCGCTTGAAGAAGCGCTGATCGGCGAGCCGGCACTTGTCGCGGCGCAATGGGCGAACAGCGAGACCGGCGTGCGCCAGCCGATCGCGGCGGTGGCCGAGCGCGTGCATGCGGCGGGCGGGCTGTTGCTGGTCGACGCGGCGCAGATGCCGGCCGGTACCGACAAGGATGTCGCGGCACATGCCGATTTCGTCGTGCTGTCGGCGCACAAGCGCGGCGGGCCGCCGGGGATCGGTGCGCTGCTGGTGCGCGATCTCGCGACCTTGAGCCCGACGGGAGGCCAGGAGCGCGGCTATCGGCCGGGGACGGAGAATCTGCCGGCTGCCTTGGGCTATGCCGCCGCGCTGGACGAGCCGGAGGATATCTCCGCGCTGGAGGCGTTTCGCGCCACGCTGGACGACGCCGTGCGGCGTTCGGGTGGCGAGATCGTCGCGGGCGATGCGCCGCGCCATCCGGCGATCGGCTCGTACCGTATGCCCGGGGTCGCCGCGACGACGCAGCTGATTCGCTTCGACATGGCGGGTTTCGCGGTATCGGCGGGCAGCGCCTGCGCCAGCGGCAGCCTCAAGCCCAGCCATGTGCTGGCGGCGATGGGCTGGCGCGATCCGGCGGCGCGCGAGGTGGTGCGCGTCAGCTTCGGGCGCACGACGACCGCCGACGAGGTCGCCGCCTTCATCGCCGCCTGGCGCACGATCGCGCGCGAGACGCGCAGCTTCGCGGCATGACCTATCTCGATTACCAGGCGACCACGCCGCTCGCACCCCAAGCGCTGCAGGCGATGCTGCCCTGGCTGGAACGCCAGCACGCCAACCCGCATTCGGCGCATCGCGAGGGGCGCGCGGCGAAAGCGGCGGTAGAGCATGCGCGCGCGCAGATCGCGGCGTTGCTGCCGCCGGGCGGCCGTGTCGCCTTCACCAGCGGCGCGACCGAGGCGCTCAACTGGGCGATCAAGGGTGTGTTGGGTGATTTGGCGACGGTCGCCACCGAACATGCGGCAGCGCTCGACACCGTTAAGGCTCAATCGTTCGGCCAGGTGCGGATAGTGCCAGTAGGCTCGGACGGGCTCGTCGATCCCGCTGCATTCGATTTCACGATTCGCGATGCCGGCCTGGCGCTTGTCGCGACGATGCTAGTCAATAACGAGATCGGCACGATCCAACCCGTCGCGGAAATCGCAACGCTGGCGCACCAAGCGGGTGCGCTGATGCTGTGCGACGCAGTGCAAGGCTATGGTCGCGTCGCGATCCCCGAAGATTGCGACCTGATCGCCCTTTCTGCGCACAAGATCTATGGTCCGAAAGGGATCGGCGCTTTGTGGATTCGGGACGGCGTCAATATCGAGCCCCTTTTGCACGGCGGTCAGCAGGAAACGCCCGGGCGCTCGGGTACCCTTTCTCCTGCATTGTGCGCCGGGTTCGGTGCCGCAGCGGCGCTCATGGCCGAGCGGCGAGAGGCCGATGAAGCTCATGTCGAGCAACTTTGGCGCGCCGCGATCGACCGATTGCCTTCGGAATGGGCGATCAATGGCTCGGTTGAGCATCGTTATCGCGGCAATCTCAACATCCGCCGCGACGGGCTCGACGTGAACCGGCTGATGAGCGACCTGCGCGACATCGCTTTCTCCGCCGGCTCGGCCTGCGCCAGTGGATCGGGGCGGCCCAGCCATGTGCTGCGCGCGATCGGCCTCAATGACGCGCAGGCGCGGTCGAGCATCCGGCTCGGGTTCGGGCGCTACACGACCGAGGAAGAGTTGGTGGACGCAATCGACCGAATCACGGCCACCGCCGAATCGCAGGCGATCACGGCATGATCGTGCGTTTCATCGAGCGCGACGGCGCGATCCGCGAGGCGCAGGCGCAGCCCGGCGATATCCTGCTCGATCTCGCCCAGGCCTGCGGCGAGCCGCTTGAAGGCACGTGCGAAGGGCAGATGGCCTGTTCGACCTGCCACGTGATCGTCGCCGCCGAGGATTTCGCGCGGCTGCCTCAAGCGAGCGAGGACGAGGAGGACATGCTCGATCTCGCCGCGGGCGCGACGCGCACCAGCCGCCTGTCCTGCCAGATCCGGCTCGACGAGACTCTGGACGGTTTGACGGTGCGCATCCCGGGCGAAAGCCGTAACATGCAGGGGCGATAAACCGTTCTGAAACGGCGTTAAAAATCGTTCGCCAAGCGCAACGGTGATGATACACCATGCGTTGGGAGGGGCCGGGAGCCCCTTCCTGCAAGGAGAAGACGCAATGAAGATGCTCGCACTCGTGGCCGTCAGCCTCGTCGCCACCGCCACCATCGGCACCGCGCCGGCGGCCGCGCATGGCTGGAAGTGGAAGAATGTCTGCAAGACCACCCGGGTTCATGGTCACGTGCATCGCACGTGCCACAAGGTGCGCGTTCGCCGGTAAGTCACGGCGCTTGATCGCGACGCCCGGCTCCCCCATATGGCGTGCGGGAGTCGGGCGGACGTGGTCGTCGCCAACCCGGTCAGGTCCGGAAGGAAGCAGCCGCAACGATTTCGCCGCGGGTCGTTCCGGCTCCCACCCTCCACCGATAATGGTCGAAGCCGCCGCTTGAGCAGGCGCATTTCTCCGCCTAAGTCGCGCGGATGATCTCGACCAACGACATCCGCCGCAGCTTTCTCGACTATTTCGCCCGCGAAGGCCATGCGATCGTGCCGTCCGCGCCTTTGGTGCCGCAGAACGATCCGACGCTGATGTTCGTCAACGCGGGCATGGTGCCGTTCAAGAACGTGTTCACCGGGCTCGAGACGCGCCCCTACCAGACCGCGACGTCGAGCCAGAAATGCGTGCGCGCCGGCGGCAAGCACAACGATCTCGACAATGTCGGATACACGGCGCGGCATCACACCTTCTTCGAGATGCTCGGCAATTTCTCGTTCGGCGATTATTTCAAGGAGCGCGCGATCGCGCTCGCCTGGGGGCTGCTGACGAGGGAATGGGCCATTCCGGCGGAGAAACTGCTCGCCACCGTCTATCACACCGATGACGAGGCGTACGGGCTCTGGACGAAGTATTTGCCCGAAGACCGCATCATCCGCATCGCCACCAAGGACAATTTCTGGGCGATGGGCGAGAACGGGCCGTGCGGACCCTGCTCCGAGATATTCTACGATCACGGTGCCCACATTCCCGGCGGTCCGCCGGGAAGTCCGGACGAGGACGGCGATCGCTTCGTCGAGATCTGGAATCTGGTCTTCATGCAATATGAGCAGGAAGCCAATGAAATCATTGGCAATCTGCCCAAGCCCTCGATCGACACCGGCATGGGGCTGGAGCGCGTCGCGGCCGTGCTGCAGGGCGTGCACGATAATTACGATACCGATACGTTCCGCGCCCTGATTTCCGCCTCCGCGGCACTTTCGCATACGTCCGCCGAGGGTGAGTTCAAGGCCAGCCACCGCGTGATCGCCGATCACCTGCGCTCGTCGGGCTTCCTGGTCGCGGACGGCGTGCTGCCGGCGAACGAGGGGCGGGGCTATGTGCTCCGCCGCATCATGCGCCGCGCGATGCGCCACGCCCATCTGATCGGCGCCAAGGAGCCGCTGATGCACCGTCTGGTGCCTGCGCTCGTCGCCGAGATGGGTGCGGCGTGGCCCGAGCTGGTCCGCGCGCAGCCGCTGATCGAGGCGACCCTGCTCCAGGAGGAGACGCAGTTCCGCAAGACGCTCGACCGTGGCCTCAAGCTGCTTGACGAGGCGGTCGCGGGGCTGCCCCAAGGCGGCACGCTGCCCGGCGAGACGGCATTCAGGCTCTACGACACATACGGCTTCCCCTATGATCTCACCGAGGACGCCTTGCGCAGCCAGGGCTATCAGGTCGATCGCGAAGGCTTCGAAGCCGCAATGGCCGAGCAGAAGCGCGCCGCGCGTGCCGCATGGAAGGGCTCGGGCGACAAGGGATCCGACGAGCTCTGGTTCGATCTCGCCGAGGAGAAGGGCGGCACCGAGTTCACCGGCTATACGTCGGAGGAAGGCGAGGGCGAGGTCGTCGCGCTGATCAAGGGCGGCGCACGCGTCGATCGTGCCGGCGCGGGCGACGAGGTGGATATCGTCCTCAATCAGACCCCTTTCTATGCCGAAAGCGGCGGGCAGGTCGGCGATGCCGGGATCGCCGGCAATGACAAGGCAAAGGCGCGCATCTTCGATACGCAGAAGCATCTTGGCCGGCTTTGGGCGCACCGCGCCAAGATCGAGAGCGGCGAGATCAAGATCGGTGATGCTTTGCACCTCATCGTTGATGGCGAGCGCCGCAACGCGATCCGCGCCAATCACTCGGCGACGCACTTGTTGCATGCCGCTCTTCGAGAGCGGCTCGGCACCCATGTCGCGCAGAAGGGGTCGCTGGTCGCGCCCGAGCGGCTGCGCTTCGACTTCTCGCAACCTACTGCGGTCGATCCCGAGGCGCTCGCGGCGGTCGAGACCGACGTGAACGCCTATATCCGCCAGAACGATCGTGTCGCGACGCGGCTGATGACGCCCGAGGAAGCGATCGAGGAAGGCGCGATGGCGCTGTTCGGCGAGAAATACGGCGACGAGGTCCGCGTCGTCTCGATGGGTCGCGACGGCGACCGCATCTATTCGCTCGAATTGTGCGGCGGTACACATGTCGGCGCGACCGGCGAGATCGGTTTGTTCAAGGTGGTAAGCGAGGGCGCGGTGTCGTCCGGCGTGCGTCGCGTGGAAGCGCTGACCGGCGAAGCGGCGCGCGCCTATCTCGCTTCGCGCGACGAGAAATTGCGCGAAGCGGCGGTGGCGCTGAAGTCGTCGCCCGACGAGGTGCCGGCGCGCGTCGCTGCGCTGGTCGAGGAGCGGCGGCGGCTCGAGCGTGAACTGGCCGAGGCTAGGAAGGCGCTGGCGCTGGGTGGCGGGGCCGCGCAGGCGGCGGGGCCGGAACAGGTCGCGGGCGTGAATTTCCTCGGCCAGGTGGTCGAAGGACTCGATCCCAAGGGGCTGCGCGGCGCGGTCGATGAGGCCAAGCAGCGTATCGGCTCGGGTATCGCAATGCTCGTGGCGGTCAATGATGGCCGCGCGTCGGTCGCGATTGGGATCACGGATGATCTCACCGGCCGGTTCAACGCCGTCGATCTGCTACGGGTCGCAGTGGCTCAGTTGGGTGGGCAGGGCGGCGGCGGGCGCCCTGACATGGCTCAAGGCGGTGGTCCCGAGGGCGGTAAAGCCGATGCGGCGGTAGCAGCCGTGCGTAGCGCGCTTGAAAGCGTGACCGCTTGAAGCGTCCAGGGTCAGGCCGGGCTTGTACCGGCCCGACCCTGGAAAGATTTACTTCTTGCTGCCGCCAGGCGCGGCCGCAGGCGCGGAAGAGCCGATAGCCGCGTTGAGCTGGTCGACCGTGATGCCGGCGACGAGCCCGTTCGGCCCCATGCCGACGGCACTGAGCGGCAGGCGCGCGTCGCCCTTGGGGGTGGTCAGCGTCACGCTCTCGGCGTCGGTCGATTTGATGGTTCCGAGCAGCGCGCCACCGGTCCCGTGAACTTCCGCGCCGGGCACCAGCGCCGCCTTGGTTTGCGCCTGAGACTGAGCCTGCGCCTGCTGCATGGCGGCATCGAGCTGCGCCTTGGTCATTTCCATGTGCCAGGCGCCCTTGGCATCCTTGCCGACCGAGGTCGGCGGCACCGGCACCTTGTTGGTGCCAGTGTTGATCACGATCGCCTGCGACGTGGCGGAATCCACCGTTCCGATCGGCTGGCCGTCCGAACCGTTGACGGTAGCGCCCACGGCGGGAATGGCGGCTTGAGCCGGCGCGGCCGCCTGTGCGTGTGCCGCGACAGGCGCCATCGCCATGGCGGACAGGGCGAGGGCGAAACGGTACTTCATTCAAATGTCTCCCGTGGTTTCGACATTTGAAACGTAATCAGGAAGCATGCGTTCCCCATCGCCTTGCGGTGAAGCGACATCAATGCAGGATAAAGCGCGGCCGTTATGGCCCTGATTGCAGGCGTTTAATTCGCGGCTCGCGGTCGAGATCGGCGTCGTGTTTGATGATCTTGCGCAATTCGTCGCGCTTTTCGTGGATCGAGGCGATCACCGGCCCCATCGCCACGCCGAGGTCGACCAGCACGGCTTCCGAGAGCTGCAGCGAGCTTTCCAGCGTCTCGGGCACCGCGTCGGTTACGCCGGCCTTGTAGAGTTCGGCGGCGTGGACGGCGTCGCGTGCCCGCGCGACGATCGTCAGGCCGGGTACCCAACCGCGCACGCGCTTCGCCAACCGCACGGTCAGCACCGGATCGTCCATCGTCAGCACCAGCGCGCTGGCGCGGCCGAGATTGAGGCGATCGACCAGTTCGGTGCGCGCGACATCGCCGAAGATCACCGGATAGCCCTCGCGCCGCGCCGCATTGGCCGCATCGATATCGGCCTCGACCGCGACGAAGCGCTGGCCGTGGGCCTTCAGCATATCGGCGACCATCCTCCCGACACGCCCGAAGCCGATCACGACGGTACCGGGCCCCTCGGTGTCCAACTGCAAATCGGGCACTTCGCCTTCGCGCGCTTCCAGCCGCCGCGCCACGCTGCGCCCGGCCTGGGCGAGCAGCGGCGTTATCGTGAGGCCGAGCGCGGTCACGCTCTGCCAGAAGGCGGCGGTGTCTGGCGCGATCAGGGCTGCCTGCGCGGCGGTGGCCAGCACGATCAAGGTCGTCTCCGATGGACTTGCCATGATCACGCTGGTTTCCGCCGCCACGCCGCTGCGCGCGCCGGACAGGCGCAGCAGCGCGAAGGTGACGAGCGACTTGGCCAGCACGATTCCGGCGAGCGCGAGCACGAAGTCGGCCCAATGCGCGAGCAGCACGCCGACGTTGAGGCTCATCCCCACGGTGATCAGAAACACGCCGAGCGCGAGGCCCTTGAACGGCGCGGTGATTACATCGACCTCGCTGTGATATTCGGTCTCGGCGATCAGCAGGCCCGCCAGGAGCGCGCCGACGATCGGCGACAGGCCGGCGGCGGTGGTCGCAAGGCTCGCGACGATCACCACGAGCAAGGAGATCGCGAGGAACAGTTCGGGGCTCTTGGTCCGCGCTGCCTGCGCGAACAATCGCGGCAGGAGCAGACGCCCGAACAGGAAGATCGCACCGATCGCGATCACGCCCCCGATCAGCACAGCGACGATGCTCTTTCCGCCCGCGCTATTCGGGGCAAGCGCGCCGAGCACGAAGATGATCGGCACCAGCGCAAGATCCTCGAACAGCAGCATCGCGAACGCGGTGCGCCCGACGGGGGTGGTCGTGCCGGCCATCGGCAGGACGAGCGCGGTGGAGGAGAGGGCGAGCGCCAGCCCGAGCCCCAGGCCGCCGCCCCAATGCTGGCCGGTGAGCAGCAGCGCCAGCCCGATCACTGCCGCCGATCCGAACAATTCCGCCGCGCCGATCCCGAACACCTGCCCGCGCATCGCCCAAAGACGTTTGAGCGAGAGCTCCAGCCCGATCGAGAACAGCAGCAGCGTGATGCCGAATTCGGCGAACGGCTCGATCGCGTGCGGATCGGAAATCGTGGCGTGGTAGAGCCACGGATAGTCCGTCACCATCGCGCCGAGCCCGAACGGCCCGACCAGCACGCCGACCAGGATGAACCCGATCACCGGACTCACCTTGAAACGCGCGAACGCCGGGATCACGATGCCGGCGGCACCGAGAATCACCAGCGCATCGCTGAAGCCTTCATTGTCGAGCCCCAAAGCCATTTGCGCATCAAAGCAGGACGGGAGGCATTTGTCAGGCCATGAACGACACCGATCTGTGTATCATCGGCGGCGGCCCCGCGGGTATGGTCGCCGGCCTGCTGTTCGCGCGCGCCGGGGTGAAGACCGTGGTGCTGGAAAAGCACAGGGATTTCCTGCGTGATTTCCGTGGCGACACGGTGCATCCCTCTACGTTGCAGATATTCCACGAACTCGGTCTGCTCGACGAGTTACTCAAGCGCCCGCACCAGCGCGTTGATGAGATCGGTGGCCGGATCGGCGGCAAGAACGTGAAGATCGTCGATTTTCGTCACCTGCCAGTGCCCGCACCCTACATCGCGCTGATGCCGCAATGGGATTTCCTCGATTTCGTCGCCGATGTCGGGCGGCGTTATCCGACCTTCACGCTGCACCAGAGTTGCGAGGCGGACGAACTGATCGAGGAGAACGGCCGAGTCTGCGGCGTCCGTACCGCCGATAGCCGCGAATTCCGCAGCGAACTGGTGATCGCGGCCGACGGTCGCGATTCACGGTTTCGCTCAGGCTTCGAGTCGACCGTGATCGGTGCGCCGATGGACGTGTTCTGGTTCCGCATCCCCAAGGATCAGGCGCCGACCAACGACAGCATGGGCGTGTTCGACACCGGCCGCATCCTCGTGCTGATCGATCGCGGTGACTACTGGCAATGCGCCTTCGTCTTCCCAAAGGGCGGCGCCGAGGAGGTTCGTGGCGAGGGCCTCGACGCGTTCATCGCTCGCGTCCGCGCGGTCGGGCCGGAAACGCAGCGTGTCGCCGAGGGCGTGAAGAGCTGGGACGATGTGAAGCTGCTCACCGTAACGGTCGATCGGCTGGAAACATGGGATCGTTCCGGCCTGCTGGTGATCGGCGACGCTGCGCATGCGATGTCGCCGATCGGCGGCGTCGGGATCAATCTCGCGATCCAGGATGCCGTGGCCGCGGCCAACCTGCTTGCCGAGCCGCTAGCGAAGGGAGAAGCGATCGACTCACTCCTTCATAAGGTCCACGATCGCCGCATCGGTGCGGTCAGGCTGACGCAGGGCATGCAGAAGCTGGTGCAGGACAATGTCATCGCACCGACGCTCGCCGGCGGCGAACCGATGGACGGCCCGCCGCTGGTCGCGCGATTGCTGAACCGGGTCGAACTGCTCCGCCGCATCCCGGCGCGCGTCGTCGGGCTCGGTTTCCGGCCAGAACATGTGCATTCGCCGGACGCGTTTTAGAGTCCTCGGTGAGGAGAAACCCCTCCGACTTCAGTCGGATGCTGGCTTCAGCCTTAGGCTCGGCCGATATGGGGTATTCGACCGGTTGTCACACCACCTTCCATCATCGCTATCATCTCGTCTGGGCGCCGAAATATCGGTTCAAGGTGCTGCGGGGCGAAGTGCGCCTGCGGGT
>Ga0153956_1000507_pt1 | contig 43143 bp, 44 predicted proteins | sample TSFL040MetaG_FD_104704 | JGI IMG/M metagenome (GOLD analysis project Ga0153956, IMG submission 104704) | Attine ant fungus gardens microbial communities from Florida, USA - TSFL040 MetaG | ecosystem: Host-associated > Fungi > Mycelium > Unclassified | place: USA: Florida, Wekiwa Springs... | reverse complement strand
TGCACCAGTACGCTATACAGGCTCCACGCTGTGCATGCCGACAACATCCACAAATCGCCTGCGGCAATATGCAAAACCGCGAGGCGCCCGCCGGTGATCACCAGAGCCACGCCGGCAAAGGCAATGCCGATCCCGATCAGTTGCTGGGCACGCAATGCAACGCCCAACAGCCACGCCGCGAGCAACGATGTCAGCAGCGGAGAAAGCGCCATGATCAGCGCCGCGTTCAGCGGCGACGTGGAATGCAGCGCGGTGAAAAAGGCGAAGTTGAAACCGAACACGCCGATCAGGCCCAGCACGCACAGCGTGGACATATCCTTGAAGCGCAATGCCGATTCGGCGCCGCCACGGACAACGCGCATCGCCAGCAGCACCAACATGGCGAGGCCGAAACGCTCCGAGGCCGCCGTCAGCGGTGTCAGCTTGCTGGCCAGCGCACCGGCGGCGTTGAAATTGCTCCCCCAGAAAAACGTGGCGGCAACCACCATGGCCCACAAAACATTTTGACTGCGTGACATCCCGCGCTCCCTTCATCCAGCTCCGAAAAGGACAATAATGGCTTCGCCCACGCATCGACATCGATGAGCAAATATTTCCCCCGATGGGACTTTCAAATTTGCCGGTGGGTCGCCTTCTCTATTTCGGCCACCAACTGATGCAGAAATCGCACGTCCTCCCGCTCCAGCATCGCCGAACGCTCGTTCAACCAGCGCGCCAGCTTGCCATCGGCGGGAATATCCAGCTTGTCGAGCAGGCCTTGCAGGCGCCGCTTCAGCGCTCGCCATTCGCCGTCCGCGGACGAGGAAAACCCAGGCTCGGCCCGAGCCAGCGAGGAAAGCTCGTAGGCATACAACATGACCGCCTGCGCCAGATTGAGGGAAGGATAATCCGTGGCCAGGGGAATGCTGGTCAGCGCATCGCACAGCGCCAGCTCCTCATTGCTGAGCCCGGATTCCTCGCAGCCGAACACAACGGCGGCGCGCGCCACCGTCGCGCCTTTGGCGGCGAGTGTTTCCCGCACCTGCGCGGGCGTCAGGTTGTAGCGCACGCCGTGGCGTTTTTTTGCCGAAGTGCCGACACGAAAATCCACATCGCGCAATGCGCCGGCCAGATCGGGATAAGCCTGGACGTTGTCGAGCACATCGCCGGAAGCGTGGGCGAGAATACGGGCGCGCTTGTCGAGATGCGCCTCGCTGCCGACGATGCGCAGCTGCGCAAATCCCATGGTTTTCAGCGCACGAGCCGCCGCGCCGACATTTTCCGGCACCGCCGGGCGCACCAGCACAAAACAGAGTTCCGTCATGATGATTGTCCTGACGAGTCAATCATGGCGCGCGCGGATGGCGAGTCCACGCGCGCCGAAAGAAAAGGGAATCGGGGAAATCAGGTGGTCAGCAAAAAGGTGACCGGACCGTCGTTGATCAGTTGCACCTGCATGTCCGCGCCGAAGCGGCCGCAGGCAATCGGCGCATGGCGCCGCGACAGCGTATCGACCAGCCACTGGTACAACTGCTGCGCGCGCTGGGGTTCGGCGGCGCTGGAAAAACTCGGGCGCAAGCCTTTATCGGTATCCGCCGCCAGCGTGAACTGCGAAACGACCAGCAAGCCGCCGCCCGCCTCCACCACATTGCGGTTCATGCGCCTCTGCTCGTCGGAAAACACGCGATAAGCGAGCAGCTTGTCGACCATGCGCGCGGCGTTGGTTTCGTCGTCGTTTTTTTCCACCCCCAGCAACACCAGCAAACCGGCGTCGATGCCGCCGACGACTGCGCCGGCCACACTGACCTGTGCGTGGGTGACGCGTTGAATCAGGGCTTTCACGGGCTCAATGCTCGGGGCGCAGCTGGCGGGCGAAGCGGTCGGTGGCGCGCACCAGCGCATCGGTGATGCCCGGCTCCATCGCGGAATGGCCGGCATCGCGGATGATTTGCAGTTCGCTGCCCGGCCAGGCTTCGTGCAGGGCGAAGGCGTTGTCGACCGGGCACACCATGTCATAACGGCCGTGCACGATCACGCCGGGAATGCCGCTCAGGCGGCCGGCCTCGGCAATGAGCTGGTTCGGCTTCAGAAACGCGTCGCTGACGAAGTAATGCGCTTCGATCCGGGCCATAGCCAGCGCCTGGCGCGGATCGGTGAATTGTTCGTAGAGCTGGGGGTCGGGCTTGAGCGTGGCGCACTGGGCCTCCCAGCCGCTCCAGGCCTTGGCCGCGCCCATGCGCGCCAGCTCGTTGCTGCCGGTGAGCAGGCGGTAATAGGCGTTCATCATGTCGCCGCGCTCGGCAAGCGGAACGGGCGCAACGAAGTTTTGCCAGTGATCGGGAAATACGTGGCTGGCGCCGTCCTGGTAAAACCACAGCAAATCCTGCTTGCGACACAGGAAAATCCCGCGCAGCACCATGCCCAGCACCCGTTCGGGATAACGCTCGGCATAGGCAAGGCTCAGCGTCGAGCCCCAGGAGCCGCCGAACAACAGCCACTTTTCGATGCCCAGCGCCGTGCGGATGGCCTCCATGTCCTCGATCAGCGCGTCGGTATGGTTGTGAATCAGTTCCGCGTGCGGCGTGGAACGGCCGCAACCGCGCTGATCGAACAGCACGATGCGGTACAACATCGGATCGAAAAAACAGCGATGCTTGGGTGTGCAGCCTCCGCCCGGCCCGCCATGCACGAACAGCACCGGAATACCCTCGGGCGTGCCGCATTCCTCGACATACAGGGAATGCGGCGCTTGCACCGCCAGCTGCCGGCGCGAATAAGGTTTGATATCGGGATACAAACTGGGCATGGGACGGCACCGGGATTGGCGAACTGGCGCCTAGTATGGCCGATCACAGCGGCGCTTTGTAGCGTGATCCGCCCCGGCGAGAAGCGCCGCCATACAGCAGCGCCCCAAGCCGTTCCGAGACTCAGACGTTGTGCACTCCGGCGCGTTTGCGCTCGACTTCGGTGAGGAACTTCTTGCGCAGGCGCACGCTTTGCGGCGTCACTTCCACCAGCTCGTCATCCTCGATAAACTCCAGCGCCTGTTCCAGACTGTGGCGGATCGGCGGCGTCAGGACGATGTTTTCGTCGGTGCCGGAAGCGCGCATGTTGGTGAGTTTCTTGCCCTTGGTCGGGTTCACCACCAGGTCGTTGCCGCGCGAGTGCAGGCCGATGATCTGGCCTTCGTACACCTCGACGTTCGGGTCGATGAACAGACGGCCGCGCTCCTGCAGGGAGAATAGCGAGAAGCCCAGCGTTTTGCCCTGCACCATCGAAATCATGACGCCGTTGGGACGCTTGGCCACTTCGCCCTGCTTGACCGGGCCGTAGTGGTCGAACACGCTGGTCATGATGCCCGAGCCCGAGGTCATGGTCAGGAACTGCGAGCGGAAGCCGATCACGCCGCGCGACGGCACGATGAACTCCAGGCGCACGCGGCCCTTGCCGTCCGGCAGCATGTTGACCATATCGGCCTTGCGGCGGCCCAGCTCTTCCATGATCGAACCCTGATGCTGCTCTTCGCAGTCGATCACCAGTTGCTCGTAGGGCTCCTGGATGATGCCGTCGATCTCCTTCTGCACCACCTCCGGACGCGATACGCCCATTTCGAAGCCTTCGCGGCGCATGCTCTCGATCAGTACCGACAGGTGCAGCTCGCCGCGGCCGGAAACACGGAATTTATCCGGGCTGTCGCCTTGTTCCACGCGCAGCGCGACGTTGTGGATCAGCTCGCGCTCCAGGCGCTCCTTGATGTTGCGCGAGGTGACGTACTTGCCTTCGAGGCCGGCGAAGGGCGAATCGTTGACCTGGAAGGTCATGCTGACGGTGGGCTCGTCCACGGTCAGCGCCGGCAGCGCTTCCGGGTTGGCCGGATCGCACAGCGTGTCGGAAATCTGCAGGCCGTCGATGCCGGTGATGCAGATGATATCGCCGGCTTCGGCCAGCTCCACGTCCTGGCGCTCCAGGCCGAGATAACCCATCACCTGCAGAACGCGGCCGTTGCGGGTCTTGCCGTCGGCGCCGACCACGGTCACCGGGGTGTTCGGCTTGATGCTGCCGCGGGTGATGCGGCCGACGCCGATAACGCCCACGTAGCTGGAGTAATCCAGGGCGCTGATCTGCATCTGGAAGGAGCCGTTGGTGTCCACGCTCGGAACCGGCACTTTATCGACGATGGCCTGGTACAGCGGGGTCAGGTCCTCGGCCAGATCGGCGTAGTCCTCGCCGGCCTTGCCCAGCAGGGCCGAGGCGTAAATGATCGGGAAATCGAGCTGCTCGTCGGTGGCGCCGAGGCGGTCGAACAGATCGAACACCTGATCCACCACCCAGTCGGGGCGCGAACCTTCGCGGTCGACCTTGTTCACCACCACGATCGGGCGCAGGCCGCGCTCGAAGGCTTTCTGGGTTACGAAGCGGGTCTGCGGCATCGGGCCGTCCACCGCGTCGACCAGCAGCAGCACGGAGTCGACCATCGACAGCACGCGCTCCACTTCGCCGCCGAAGTCGGCGTGGCCCGGGGTGTCGACGATGTTGATGCGGTAGCCGTTCCAGTTGATGGCGGTGTTCTTCGCCAGAATGGTAATGCCGCGCTCACGCTCCTGGTCGTTGGAGTCCATGATGCGCTCGGTGCCCACATCGCGCCGGTTGAGGGTGCCGGACTGCTGCAGCAGCTTGTCGACCAGCGTGGTTTTGCCATGGTCGACGTGGGCGATAATGGCGATATTGCGGAGCTTTTCAATCACGGAAAAAACCTCTCAGGGAGCGCGGCCTGGGGCCGGTCGCGAACTTCAAGCAACCTTTGGCCCGAATAAAAAGGCGCGCATTATACTCCAGTCCATGTGACAAAAGCCGCTAGGTATTTTTGCGTAAGGCGCTGTGGCGATAACCGTACAGGGCGTAAATGACAAAACCGATCAGGGTCCAGATCACCAGCCGCCACCAGGTGTCGCGGGGCAGCGACAGCATCATACCGCCGCACACCACCGCGCCGGCCACGCACACGAACCAGGGCCGGGGCACGCGGAACGGGCGATGCAGGTCCGGCCGCGTATAGCGCAGCACCAGCACGCCGATGCAAACCGTGACGAAAGCCAGCAGCGTGCCGATGGAAACGATTTCGCCCAGCAGATCGATGGGAAACAGGCCCGCCACGAGGGCCGCGCCAAAGCCGGTCACCAGCGTGCTTTTATAAGGCGTCTGGTATTTGGGATGCACCGCGCCGAACATCGGCGGCAGCAGCCCGTCCCGCGACATCGCGTAGAAAATCCGCGCCTGCCCCAGCATCAGCACCAGGATCACCGAAGTCATGCCGCCGATGGCGCCGAGCTTCAGCCAACCCGACAGCCAGTTGAGCGAGGGGTGCATGTCCAGCGCCAGCGCGACGGGCGCGGGCACGTTCAGCTCGGTGTAATTCACCATGCCGGTCAACACCGCCGATACGGCCACATAAAGGAAAGTACACAGCAGCAGGCTCACCAGAATGCCGATGGGCATGTCGCGCTGCGGATTCCTGGCCTCCAGCGCCGCCGTGGATACGCAGTCGAAACCGATGTACGCGAAAAAAATGATACCCGACGCCTGCGCCACGCCGCTCCAGCCGAAATGGCCGAACTCGCCGGTATTGGGCGGGATGAAAGGCACCCAGTTATCGGGATTGACATAAAACACGCCCACCGCGATGAACAGAATCACCACCAGGGTTTTGACGATCACCACGACATTATTGAAACCGGCGGACTGGCGAATGCCGACGTAACACAGCACCGTCATGGCCGCGACGATCAACACCGCCGGCAGGTTGAGGATGGCGCCGGTGAATTCCAGCGCGAGATGTCCGCTGCCCGCGCGCAGCGGCGCGTGCGTCAGGGTCGCGGGCAGATCGACGCCGAGCTGCGCCAGCAGGCTGGTGACATAACCCGACCATCCGACCGAAACCGTGGCCGGCGCGACGGTGTACTCCAGAATCAGATTCCAGCCGATGAACCAGGCGATGAACTCGCCGAGCGTCGCGTACGAATACGAATAGGCGCTGCCGGAGACCGGAATCATCGCGGCGAACTCCGCATAACACAGCCCGGCGAAAGCGCAGCCGAGTCCGGCGAGCACGAACGACAGCATCAGCGCGGGCCCCGCATGCTGCGCCGCGGCCACACCGGTCAGCACGAAAATGCCGGTGCCGATGATGACGCCGATCCCCAGCGCGATCAGCGCCGGCGCGCCCAACGCGCGCTGCAACTGATGCGAATCCTCCATGTCCTGAATCGCATGCACGGGTTTGGTGGCGAGCAGTTGCTTCACGTTTCGGTCTCCTACCTCGCTATTGTTATGGACCTGCCGCTCTCGGGCGCAGGGGCGCGACTCAAATCGGCATGGCATCGCCCATCCGAAACCGCGCAGTGTAAAAGAAAACCCGGCAAAAAGTTCGCCGAGGGCGGTTCAAGTCGGATAAATTGTCCGCCCCGCTCACCGGCCGCGAACCCCATGAAGCCACTGTTCGACAAACCGCTGCACCTGATCGTTATCGTGATTCTGCTGGTCGTCAGCGGCTTTTACTTTTACGCGGGCAGGCAACAGGAACGCTTCGACACCGACGCCGTCGCCTATTTGCGCCAGGCGCTGGCCGACATCGGCAGCTGGCAACCGCAGGTGCTGCGCCGCCAGCTGGCGAACGAGGCCAGCGCAGCGGTGACCGACGCACAACTCGACGCGCTGATGCGGAGATATCGTGCTCTCGGCGCCTTCAAGACACTGGAAGATCCCCAGTTCGCGCGCCTGACCGCCGCGCTGTCGCTCTTTCATCGGGAACCCTTGCTCAGCTACAGCGGCCTGGCGCGCTTTCAACACGGCAGCGCCCAGATCACCGCGACGCTGGTGCTGCACGACGGCCGCTTCCAGCTCTACAACTTCAACCTGGGTCCGCCGCAATGGGATAACACAGACAATGGCGGAACCCCGGACGCCGGATAACATCGCGCGCGGAGGAGACAGACGGCCGCGCCCCGTATTGCGTCATACGGTGAATTCTGTATTACTACAGCGGGCCGACTGACAATCGCGGCACAACAATCATTCCAAACACAACAACATGGGAAGCGCGTTTATGAGTCTGCTCAAAGAATTCAAAGAATTCGCCATGAAGGGCAATGTCATCGACATGGCGGTCGGTATTATTGTCGGCGCGGCCTTCAGTAAAATCGTCAGCTCGCTGGTGGGCGACGTGATCATGCCGCCGATCGGGGCGCTGCTCGGCGGCGTCGATTTCAGCGATCTCGCCATCACCATCCACGAGGCCGTGGACAACAAACCCGCCGTCGTCATCAGCTACGGCAAATTCATCCAGACCATCCTCGATTTCACGATCATCGCATTCTCGATCTTCATCGCGCTCAAAGGCATCAACAAACTCAAGCGTCCCGCTCCCACCGCCGAGCCGGAAGCCCCCACCATCACCAAGGACCAGGAACTGCTCGCCGAAATTCGCGATCTGCTGAAGGAACGGCGCTGAGCGCCGCCGCGATGCGCAGAACATCGGGACTGCTGCGTCTCTACCGCGACCTCTGGCTCTACGCCGGCAGCGGCCGCCGCCTGATCGCGGCGGCCTTTGCACTGCTGCTGACCTCGCAGCTGTTCAAGCTGGCGGTGCCCTACCTTTCCGGACGCGCTATCAACGTGCTCCAGCAACACGGCCTGGACGGCTTGCGCAGCGCCGGCCTGCTGTTGCTGCTGGTGCTCGGCGCCACCATCGCCAGCTGGCTGCTGCATGGCCCCGGCCGCGTGCTGGAACGCAACGTCGCATTGCGCGTGCGCCAGCGTCTGTCGGCGGAGCTGATCGAGCGCACCTTATCGCTGCCGTTAGCCTGGCACGCCCGCAATCACACCGGGGAAACCGCGCACCGCGTCCGGCAGAGTTCCGGCGCGCTGTACGATTTTGCCCAGAGCCAGTTCATTTACCTGCAAAACGCCGTGCGCCTGATCGGGCCGGTGATCGCGCTCTGGCTGATCTCGCCGCTGATCGGCGTCGCCGCCGTCGCCGGCTACGCCATCATCGCCTTCATCATCATGCGCTTCGACCGTGTCATGGTGCAGTTCGCCCACCGCGAAAACGAAACCGAGCGCCGTTACGCGGCCGCGGTGCTGGATGGCCTCGCCAATGTCATGAGCGTATTCGCGCTGCGCATGAAGAAAGGCATCATGGCGCTGATCGAGCAACGCCTGCTCGCGATCTACGAACCCTTGCGCAAATCCATCGTCATCAACGAATGGAAATGGTGCACCGTCGACATTCTCAGCATCGCCCTGAGCTGCGCGCTGATCGCGCTCTATGTCTTCCTCATCGTGCACGGCGTCCAGACCATCCCCGACAACAAACCGGCGCTGCCGCTCGGCAACCTGTTCATGGTGTACGAATATTCGTCCCAGGCCGGCGGCGTGATCACCGCGATTGCGGCGCATTTCCAGAGCTTCGCGCGGCAGCAGGCCGATTACACCAGCGGCGACGCCATCCGCGAAGCCGAGCCCTCCCATCTGGCCGCCGACGCCGCGCCCGCGCGGACTTGGAACACGCTGCAAATCAGCGACCTGAGCTTTCGCCATGCGCATGACCCGGCCTCGCGGCCGACGCTCGCCGCGCTGAATTTTTCTCTGCAGCGCGGCAAGCGCTACGCGCTGATCGGCGGCAGCGGCTCGGGCAAAAGCACGCTGCTCCGCATTCTCTCCGGGCTCTACATCGCCGACAGCATCCGCCTGTGCGCCGACGCGCAGGCGGTCGAAACGCCGTTGGCATGCGCGCTGTTGTTGCGCGATTCCTCGGCGCTGATTCCACAGGAATCCGAATTGTTCGAAGGCAGCCTCGCGGAGAACCTGCAATTGCCCGAGCGCGTGGACGGCCCGGCCAGCGCGCAGGACATCGCCCGGGCGCTGCATCTGGCGCGCGCCGATACCTTCGTCGACAAAAACCAGGCGGGACTGAACACGCATGTCGCGGAGCGCGGCGCCAACTGGTCGGGCGGCCAGCGCCAGCGCATCGCCCTGGCGCGCGGCGTCATCGCGGCCCATCAGCGCGGCCTGATATTGCTGGACGAACCCACCGCCAGCCTCGATCCGGAAACCGAACGCGCCGTTTACGGCAATCTGTTCGAAGCTTTCCGCGAGTGCTGCGTCATCTCCTCCATTCACCGCCTGAACCTGCTCGACGGCTTCGACGAGGTGTTGCTCATGGAACAGGGCGAACTGGTCGCGCAGGGCAGCGTCGCGACCTTGCTGGAGGAATCGGCCGAATTCCGCGCCCTCATGGCCCCGCACCGGCGCGCCACGGATCAGGCCGGTTAAGCACCGCGGGCCGCCCGGCCCGCGCCTCTTCCTTTATCTCTACTTTGCGCCCTTTACCTCGCGGAGCTTCCGCATTACTATCGTCGCTCTTTTACATAGCCAGACTATGTAACTGATCGCCCCCGGAGTGATTTCCCCGATATGAGCAGCACCAAAGGACGTCAGGCGCAACGCACCAGCGCCACCATCGCGACCTTGCTGGAAAGCGCCACGCGGCTGTTCGGCGAGCGCGGCTACGCGGCCACCTCGCTGGATGACATCGCGGAGGATTGCGGGCTCACCATCGGCGCGATCTATCATCACTTCGGCAACAAAAAGGCCCTGTTCAGCGCGGTCAACGAAGCCGCCGAACAGCGCATCATCGATGCCGGCCAGCACATCGACGACGCCGATCCGGCCCGGCTGATGCACAAACGCTGGCGCGCCTTCCTGGCGCTGTGCAACGAACCCGGCTTTCGCCGCATCGTGCTGATCGACAGCCCGCACATTCTCGGCCGCGACCGCTGGTCGGTCAGCGACGTGACCGCGCTGGTCGGCGCGATGCCGCCATCCGCCGATCAAAGCCGCCAGCATCTGGCGCTGCGGATTCTGCGCGGCGCCATGGCCGAAGCCGCGCTCGCCCTGGCGGAGGCCGACAACAACGAAACATCGCGAATTCTGATCGACGACATCGTCGAGCAAATACTGGCGGTCACGGCCGCCCAGATTCACAGCAATCCGTCATAACTCCGAGAGGTAAATCATCATGGGTCTCTACGCAGTCACCGGCGCAGCCAGCGGTATCGGCGCCGCCGTCGTCACCAAACTGAAGGCGGAAGGTCATTCCGTCATCACCGTCGATCTGCGCAATGCCGATATCAATGTCGACCTGAGCAGCGCCGCCGGCCGCCAGACCGCTGTCGACGCCATCAAGCAGGCGGCCCCCGAAGGACTGGACGGCTTCGTTCCCTGCGCCGGCGTCGGCCCGCAGGTCAACCCGATCACGCTGGTGGCGCGCATCAACTTCTTCGGCACCACCGCGCTGCTCGATGGCTTGAAAGATACGTTGGCGAAAAAACGCGGCTCGGTCGTTCTGATCAGCTCCAACTCCGCCTGGATCGCCGCTTACGACCAGAGTTACATGGACGCGCTGCTCGAAGGCGATGAGGAAAAAGCCGTGCAGATCGTTGCCGCGCTCAACGGGCAAACCGCTTACGGCGGCAGCAAACAGGCGCTGGCGCGCTGGATGCGCAGAAACAATCTCGCCTACGCGCAGGCCGGCATTCGCGTGAACGCCGTTGCGCCCGGATATACCCGCACCGCGCTCACCGAGGCCGGCGAAAAAGATCCGGTGTACGGTCCCGCCATCAAAGCGTTCGTGGACAGCATTCCCATCGGCCGCCCGGGCGAGCCCGTGGACCAGGCCGAGGCCATCGCGTTTCTGCTGAGCGACAAAGCGGGATTTATTTCCGGCAGCGTGCTGTACATCGATGGCGGCCACGACGCCATGTTCCGCTCGGACCAGTTCTGATCCGAAATTGAACGCCGAATCTGCGCGGAAATTTTTCGCGCAGATTCATCCCTTCTTATCGCGCTATCGCATCCGCGAAATTTTTATTGTCAGTCGGCCAGGCCGAGCACCTTCAACACACTCGCCGGCAAGGGCACCGATTTGCCGGTGGCGGGATCGGTCCACACCAGCTTGGCGTAACCTTCGGCGTAACAGCATTCCGGATCGGCCGCGTCGAGCATGCGGTGCGTGAGGCTGATACTGCGCTGCCCCACTTCGCCCAACGCCGAAGTGATGAGCAATTCCGCCGGATATTCGATCGGTTTTAAAAACGTAGCGCCGAGCTTGACGGCGACCGGCATGAATTCGGAAGCGGAAGCGATCAGGTCGTGCCGCAACATCCATTGCACGCGCGCTTCTTCGAGATAACGAAAGTAGCTGACGTTATTGACGTGATTATTGGCGTCCTGGTCGCCCCAGCGCACCGGCAGGCGCACGCTGAAGAGCACGGCATTCGCATTGTCATTGCTGGACACGGCGTTTCCCTCCGCAATGGTTCGTGATGAATGCGGGGCATTATGCCTCAGTCAAACGCAAAGGCCGACAGACATCGCCGCCGACTCAGTCGTCTTCGTCGTCGGCCTCGCCCATGCCCAGCTCTTTGATTTTGCGCGTCAGCGTATTGCGCCCCCAGCCGAGCAACACCGCGGCGTCGCGACGGCGCCCGCTGGTGTGCTTGAGCGCGACTTCGATCATGATGCGCTCGAAAATCGGCACCGCGGTGTCGAGCAGGTTTTCCCGGCCCAATCCCAGCTCCTGGTCGGCCCAGCGTCGCAGGGTGTCCTGCCATTCGCCACCCGCCGCCGCGACGGTCGCACGGCTTTGATTGAGCAGCTCGGGCGGCAGGTCGTTGACATGCACTTCGCGTCCCGACGCCATCACCGTAATCCAGCGGCAAGTGTTTTCCAGTTGCCGCACGTTGCCGGGCCAATCCAGTTTGGTAAGAAACGCCTCCGTTTCCGGCAGCAGGATTTTCGGCTCGACCGCCAGCTCGTCGGCGGCCTTCTTGAAAAAATAATCCATCAGTTTCGGAATGTCTTCGCGCCGGTCCGCGAGCTTCGGAATATGAATGCGAATGACATTGAGGCGATGAAACAAGTCTTCGCGGAATTTATGTTCCTGCACCAGCGCTTCGAGGTTCTGGTGCGTCGCGGCGATGATGCGCACATCGACCTTGACCGGCGTGTGGCCGCCCACCCGATAAAATTCGCTGTCCGCGAGCACGCGCAGCAAACGCGTTTGCGTTTCCGGCGGCATATCGCCGATTTCGTCCAGAAACAGACTGCCGCCGTCGGCCTGCTCGAAACGTCCCTGCCGTTGCTGCGCGGCGCCGGTAAACGCACCTTTTTCGTGGCCGAATAATTCGGACTCCATCAAGTCGCGCGGAATCGCCGCCATGTTGAGCGCGATGAAGGGTTTTTTCGAGCGCGGGCTGTGGCGGTGCAGCGCGCGCGCCACCAGTTCTTTGCCAGTGCCGGATTCGCCGTTGATCAGCACCGTGATGTTCGAATGCGAGAGCCGGCCGATCGCGCGGAAAACTTCCTGCATCGCCGGCGCCTCGCCGATGATTTCCGGCGTGTTCTGGCTCGATTCCGGTTCGATATAAGTGTGGCGTTCGCGCGCATGCGCGAGCGCGCGCTTGGTCATCGCCACGGCTTCGTCAATGTCGAAAGGCTTGGGCAGGTATTCGAACGCGCCGCCCTGATACGAGGCGACCGCGCTGTCGAGATCGGAATGGGCGGTAGTGATAATGACCGGCAGGCCGGGAAAATCCTGGCCCAGGCGCGCCAGCAATTCGAGCCCGTCGATGCCGGGCATGCGGATGTCGCTGATGATGGCGTCCGGCTGCGCGCCGCTCAGGCGCTGGCTGATCGCCTCGCCGCTTTCAAAGGATTGCGTGTCGATTCCGGCCTGGTTGAGCGCCTTTTCCAGCACCCAGCGAATGGAGCGATCGTCGTCCACGATCCAGACGGTATTGGCCTTGCTCATCAGTTTTGCTCCAGGGGAATGTACAGCGAAAACAGCGTATTGCCCGGCACGCTGGCACACTCGATCAAGCCGTTGTGGCGGTTGATGATGGACTGGGAAATCGACAGCCCGAGACCGGTTCCATCCGGACGGCCGCTGACCATGGGCAGGAAAATCGTCTCCACCAGGGCCGGGGGAATGCCGGGGCCGTTGTCGCCGATATCGACCTTGGCCACCAGGCGATGGCGCTGCGTGCCGATGGTAAATTGCCGGAGCGTGCGGGTACGCAGCAGGACGGTCGGCCTGGTGGGCGGCTCCGGCATGGCGGCCAAAGCCTCGACCGCGTTGCGCACGATATTGAGTACCGCCTGTATCAGCTGTTCCTTGTCGCCCAGCAGATCGGGAATGCTCGGATCGTAGTCGCGGATGAAAGCGACGGCGCCGTGGGTCTCCGCCTCCAGCAGCTGCCTTACCCGTTCGATCGCTTCGTGAATGTTCAGCGGTTTTTTGTCCGGCGCCTTGTGCGGGCCGAGCATCTGGTCCACCAGTTTGCGCAGGCGGTCCGCCTCTTCGATGATGATATTGGTGTAATCCCGCAGCGCGCTGCCCGGCAGTTCCCGCGCCAGCAGCTGCGCGGCCCCGCGCAAACCGCCGAGCGGATTCTTGATTTCGTGGGCCAGGCCCCGTACCAGCGCACGGGTACTTTGCTGAAAACTGAGGATGCCTTCCTCGCGGCTGATGCGCAGCATGCGGTCCAGCGGCTGCAACTCCATCACCAGCGAAACCCGCTCGCCCTCCTCCAGGATCGGCGTCACCGCGTAGTCGACGGTGATCTGCTGCCCGCCCGGCAAGGTGAGGAGCGTTTCCCGCTTGGTAAACGCGCTGCCGGCCCGGATCGCCTCGCGCAACCCGGCCACGGTGTCGTCCTGTTCGCTGAACAGGCTGGTGATCGGCTCGCCCAACATACGGCTGCCGGAAATCTCCAGCAGCGCCTCCGCGGCGGTATTGAGGTAGCCAAGGGTGAGGTTGGGCTCTACCAGCAAAATAGCCGTTTTCAGGTTGTCGAGAATGCGTGTATGCAGCGTTTCGGGGGCCATATGGCTCGCGGGATCCGGTTTATGGGCTTGGAACCGAAATGCAAATTCCAAACCAGATGCCGAAATGGGGCCGAGCCTGGCCGCCATGCACCACAACCCGCGCCACGACGCTCCATTTTGAGCCTGCGGTAAGGATCGGAAGCCCCAGTCCGGGAAAGAGAATGTCAGAAAAGAGTGCGCAGCGCACCAAAATGGCGCCTACGCTTCATCGAAACTTCAGCGGTTTTTGCCCGGCCAGAACACGAAGACCTCGGCCGGTTCGGAGTGCGCCAGTTCGGCGCCACCGGCCTCCACCACTTTTAATTCGAGCCGGTGGGGGCCCCGCTCCAGCTGTTCGAAGGTAAAGCTGTCATCGCGGCCCGAGGCGGTGACCCGGCCATCCAGCAGCAGCTGCCACGAATGGCCGTCGCGCAAGGCCGGCTCGATGGCGATGCCGACGGTCACCGGCGCCAGCCCATTCGGAATGGAGCCGGGCACCAGCACCGCGACATGCCGGTATCCGCTGAACGGTTCCTGAGAGGGAGGGCTTGTCGGTTGAGCTGCGCCGGCACCGGGCGTGGTGTTGACCGGAGGCAGCTCGACCGGCTTGGCGCCGGGCGGCGGCTGATCGGTAAAGACCGGACGCCCTTTCGAATCCGTCGTCCGATAGACGGTCTGCGCGGCGCAGGTTGTGGCAATCAACGCGATAAGAAGGATTCGTCCGGCCGTCTTCATGGTGCTTGCGCTCGGGATTGGCAAAAACTCATATTGGCGCGCCATTCCCGCAAAAAAAAGCCCGCTGGCCGCGCGGCTGACGACGAGCCGTTCGACCGGACAGACGGCGCGCCTCCAGCAACTCAGGGCGTCACGCAGCGACGCCCTGAACAGCCCGCCTTTATTGCCTGAAAGGAACGAGCCACGACAGGTCCCGGGCGAGCCTACCCAGAAGGCCGTCGTTCAGCGTGCCCCCCTCGTCCACCGGACGGCGCTCGAAGGCACGCGGCGTCCCGATCAGCGGCGTGTCGAGCGGAGCGGCGGCGCCGACCATCACCGCCAGCGAATTTTCGCCCGGATTGCCGATGCGCGGACTCGGCTTCCAGTTGTTGACCAGCCACACGTTACCCGACGGATCGATCGAGACGCCCGTGTTGCGATCCAGCGCGTCGCTGGTATAGCCGGTGCCGTCCGGCGAAATCGCCTTGCCCACGCCGCGCCGGGTCGGCGGGCACTTGTCCGTGTCCACGCCGCAGAAATGGCTGAGACGGTTCGGCGCCGGCCAGGCCGGCGCGCTCTCGGGATTCGCGAGATCGAAGGGGAAACCGAAATTGGCGACCCAGACGGTGTTGTTGCCGTCGACGGCGCTTCCCCACGGAATCGTCAGACCGCCGCCGCTGAACGGCGAGTCCGGGTGAGACGGGTGGCTTGGCTGGCGCAGGAACAGCGCGATCGAGGGCGCGGTTGCCGGACCGAGATGCGGAATGTCGGGCGGGGAGCCGGCCCTTCGATTTTTGCCCGCAAAAGGATTGGTCCCCATCGCGGCATCGCCCTGTTTCGACAGAAGACAGAAAAACCCTTAAATGAAAAAGGCCGGTAACCCAAGGTTACCGGCCTTCAATCGGGCTTCTTTCGAAGCCCCGAACAGCGCTCTAAAAAATTAAAGGCTGTAGTACATCTCGAACTCGACCGGGTGGGTGGTCATGTTCAGGCGCTCGATGTCGCGCTTTTTCAGCTCGATGTAGGCGTCGATCATGTCGTCGGTGAAGACACCGCCCTGGGTCAGGAACGCGCGATCCGCGTCCAGCGCAGCCAGGGACATTTCCAGGCTGTGCGAAACGGTCGGGATCGAAGCCGCTTCTTCCGGCTCCAGGTCGTACAGATCCTTGTCCGCCGGATCGCCGGGGTGGATCTTGTTCTGGATACCGTCGAGGCCGGCCATCATCAGCGCGGCGAAGCACAGGTACGGGTTCGCCGAGGGGTCCGGGAAGCGGGTTTCGATACGGCGCGCTTTCGGGTTGGTCACGTACGGAATACGGATCGAAGCGGAGCGGTTGCGGGCGGAGTAAGCCAGCATGACCGGAGCTTCGAAGCCCGGAACCAGGCGCTTGTAGGAGTTGGTGCCGGGGTTGCAGAACGCGTTCAGGGCGCGAGCGTGCTTGATGATGCCGCCGATGTAGTACAGGGCGGTTTCCGACAGACCGGCGTAAGCGTCACCGGCGAACAGGTTCACGCCGCCTTTCGACAGCGACTGGTGCACGTGCATGCCCGAACCGTTGTCGCCAACCAGCGGCTTCGGCATGAAGGTCGCGGTTTTGCCGTAGGCGTGGGCCACGTTGTGGATCGCGTATTTCAGGATCTGCACTTCGTCGGCTTTTTTCACCAGGGTGTTGGCGCCAACACCGATTTCGCACTGGCCGGCGGTGGCCACTTCGTGGTGGTGCACTTCGACGTCCAGGCCCATGGAGGTGGCGGCATCGCACATGGCGGCGCGGATGTCATGCAGCGAATCGACCGGCGGAACCGGGAAATAGCCGCCTTTGATACCCGGGCGGTGGCCGGTGTTGCCTTCGGCGTATTCGCGGTTGGACGACCAGGCCGCCTCGGTGGAGTTGATGCTGTAGCTGACGCCGGAGATGTCGGCGTGCCATTTCACATCGTCGAAAATGAAGAATTCGGGTTCCGGTCCGAACAGCGCGGTATCGGCGATGCCGGTGGACTTCAGGTAGGCTTCGGCGCGCGCGGCGATGGAGCGGGGATCGCGCTCGTAACCCTGGCCGGTGCCGGGCTCCACAATGGTGCAACGCAGAACGATGGTGCTGTCATCGAAGAAGGGATCGACGAAGGAGCTGTCATCGTCCGGCATCAGGATCATGTCGGATTCGTTGATGCCTTTCCAGCCGGCGATGGAGGAACCATCAAACATTTTGCCGGAAACGAAGGACTCGGCGTCGATTGAATGGGCGGGATAGGTCACATGCTGCTCTTTGCCGATCGTGTCGGTGAAGCGCAGGTCCACCCACTTTGCTTCGTTATCTTTAATCAGTTTCAGAGTTTTCTCTGACATTTCTACTATTCCTCCATCAGGATGTGAATGCCGCGCACAGGCCCGGCTGCTGGCAAAGGCCGCCGATACAGGGCCGACTCGGGAATGACTCATTACGCCTAATCTGCCGCTGGCATGCCTCGAAAGAGAGCAAACTCCATGCCACAGACCCAAAAATCACCAACCCGCTGAATCAGAACGACTTTGGTGCAACATCCTGAATCGGGCCATATTGATCGGCACCAAATTTGTGCATTGCGCACCAATTTGGAGCAATCATCCTCTGAACAAAATAGATCACTCCGACCCCCGGATTTGAGGGCGGGGTATAATACTCCGCTTTGTCAGTTACCGCAGCGGCCAGCCATGAAGTTTATTGTCAAATTCTTCCCCGAAATCACCATCAAGAGCAGGCCGGTACGCAAGCAGCTGGTCAAGCAATTGCGCGACAACCTGCGCGCCCTGCTCAAGCCCATCGATCCGGAAATCGACCTGCAGCGCGACTGGGACAAACTGGTCGTGGAAACCCGGCTCGGCGGCGCGGAAGCGCGCCAGCGGATCGCGGATGTACTGGGCCGCACGCCGGGCATCGCCTATTTCATGGAAGTGCTCGAATATCCCTTCGTCGACCTGCAGGACGCCTTTTTGAAAACCAGCGCCCTCTGGGCCGAACGCCTGCCCGGCCACAGTTTCGTAGTGCGCTGCAAACGCACCGGCCAGCATTCGTTCAGCTCGACCCAGGTGGAGCAGTTCATCGGCGGCCATTTGCACGAACAGACCGGCGCCCGGGTCGACCTGCACAACCCGGACATCACGGTGCGTGTGGAAATCCGCGACGATCGCCTGTATGTCGTCAACGAACGCTTCGAAGGGCTGGGCGGCTTTCCGTCCGGAAGCCAGGAATCGGTAGTCTCGCTGATGTCGGGCGGCTTCGATTCCACCGTGGCCAGCTTTCTCACCATGCGCCGCGGCATGCGCACGCACTTCTGCTTTTTCAATCTCGGCGGCCGCGAACACGAGCGCGGCGTCAAAGAGGTTTCGCATTATCTGTGGACGCGTTACGGCGCTTCATCGCGGGTGAAATTCATCGCCGTTCCCTTCGAGAAGGTCGTCGCGGAAATCCTGAAAAACGTCGACGACTCGCACATGGGCGTGGTGCTCAAGCGCATGATGTTGCGCTGCGCGACCCGCGTTGCGGAGCAACTGGACGCGAGAGCGCTGGTGACCGGCGAAAGCGTGGCGCAGGTTTCCAGCCAGACGCTGACCAATCTCGCCGTGATCGATCGCGCCACCGACATGCTGGTCCTGCGGCCGCTGACCACGATGGGCAAAGGCGAAATCATCGACATGGCCAAGGCAATCGGCACCGAGCCCTTCGCCGCGCACATGCCGGAATATTGCGGCATCATCTCCGTCAAGCCGACGACACGCGCGAAGCTGCCGAGAGTGGAATACGAAGAACAGAAATTCGATTTTTCCATTCTGGAGCAGGCGCTGGCCGAGGCCCGCTACATCAACATCGACGAAGTCGCCAGCGACGATCCGGAAGGGCCGGAAGTCGATGTATTGGCCGCGCCCGTGGTGGGCTCGATCATCATCGACGTGCGCCATCCCACCGAACAGGAACGCAATCCGCTGCGCGCGGGCAACGTCAGCATCGAAAAAATCCCGTTCTACGATCTGCAACACCGGTTCGGCGAGCTCAATCCGGATAAAACCTATCTGCTGTATTGCGACAAGGGCGTGATGAGCAAACTGCACGCGGCGCATCTCACGGAGCTGGGTTACCGCAACGTGAAAGTGTATCGGCCGGCCTAAACCACACACGGAGTTTGCGCGCCATGTTCGACGTCGTGCTGTTTCAGCCGGAAATCCCCGGCAACACCGGCAATATCATCCGGCTCTGCGCCAACACCGGCGCGCGCCTGCACCTGATCAAGCCGATCGGCTTCGAGCTGGAGGACAAAAAGCTGCGGCGGGCGGGTCTCGACTATCGGGAATGGGCGGACGTGGCCCAGCATGACAGCATGGGAAATTATCTGGATGCCCGACAGCCGGCGCGCCTGTTCGCCTTCAGCACCAAGGCGCGGCACCGTTATTCGGACGTACGTTTCGGAGAGGGGGATGCGCTGCTGTTCGGACCGGAAAGCCGTGGCCTGCCGCTGGAATTATTGCAGGCCGTGCCGCCGGAACAATTGCTGCGGCTCCCCATGCTGGAGCACAGCCGCAGCCTGAACCTGTCGAACAGCGTGGCGGTGGCGGTATTCGAAGCCTGGCGGCAGCTCGGTTTTCCCGGCGGCCGCTGACTTCAAATGTGACGTTTAGTGGGAACCGCCGGCCGCCTGCTGCTCGGATTGTTGCAGGGCTTGCAGATACAGCGCTTCGAAATTCACCGGTTGCAGCATCAAGGGGGGGAAGCTGCCGCGGGTGGTCAGCGAGTCGATGGATTCGCGCGCGTACGGGAACAGAATGTTCGGGCACATGATCATCAGGGCGCGGCGCAGTTGCTCGCCTTCCACGCCTTTCACCAGGAACAGGCCGGCTTGCTGCACCTCCACCAGGAAAGCCGTTTCTTCGCCCAGCTTGGCGGTAATGGTGATGGTCAGGATGACTTCGTACACATCGTCGGCGACCCGATCGCTTTTGGTGTTCAGGTCGACATGGACCTGGGGCTGCCATTGCTTGGTGAAGACCTGCGCGCCGAGCGGAACCTCGAACGACATGTCCTTGATATAAATCCGTTGCAGCGCGAACTGCTGCGCCTGTGCGCTTGCCTGATCGTTGTCAGCCATCACTGTTCCTCATTGTGTTTATAGCGTTTCTAATTGTCGTTGGTGTCTGCCGAAGCCGCCTGCAGGGCGGCGTCGAGTTCTCCGCGACGTTCCAAGTCATAAAGATCGTCGCAACCACCCACGTGGCGCGCGCCGATCCAGATTTGCGGCACCGTATGGCGACCGCTGCGCTCCGTCATCTCGCGGCGCAATTCCGCGTTGCCGTCCACGGAGATTTCAAGGTACGCAACACCCTTGCGGTCGAGCAGATGCTTGGCGCGGATGCAGTACGGACAAAAGCGCGTTGTGTACAGCGTTACGGCCACCATCGCCACTCAGCCCTTCACCAGCGGCATCTGCGAAACCTGCCACTCGGACAGGCCGCCACCCAGTCGATAGACCTGTTTGAAGCCTTTGCCGAGCAGACGCTTGCCGACCGCCGAGGAGAATTGGCCCATCTTGCAGACCAGCACGATCGGACGCTCGCGCAGGGCCTCGAACTCACCCCAGCGATCGTCGACCTTGCCGTACGGAATATTGACCGCATCGACGATATGGCCTTTGCGAAAATCGGCCGCATCGCGCAAATCGATAACCGCCGCCTGCTGGCCGTTGACCAGAGCCACCAACTGCTGGGGACTCACGGTTTTACCGCCGCGCCGCGACTCATGCATGATCAACAGGGCCGCGCAAACCGCCAGTGCCGATACGAGCGGCCATTGTTGACTGATAAATTCGAGATAAATCAATTAAAAACCCGTTCTGTTTCAAATCTGCGATGCCGTTCCGCCCAACGCGATGTCGGCGCCGCGGCGAGCGCGCAAGTATACACCGCTACCCGGCGATTCCCACAGCGGGAACTGTGGCTGTACGCGGCATTCGCCGTGGTCAGACGCTGAGCAGCAGGCTACAATCTGCCATCGCCGCACACCTGTCATGAGATCCGATGAATACGCAAAAAAAGCCGCTGGTACTGATTATTCTCGATGGCTGGGGCTACCGTGAAACCGCGGAAGACAACGCCATCCATCACGCCAACACCCCCACCTGGGACGCGCTCTGGGCCAATGCCCCGAGCATGCTGATTTCCGGGTCCGGCCTCGACGTGGGCCTGCCGGACGGCCAGTTCGGAAATTCGGAAGTCGGACACATGAGCCTCGGCGCCGGCCGCGTGATGTACCAGAGCATCACCCGCATCGACCAGGCCATCGCCGACGGCAGCTTCTTCACCAATCCCGTTTACACCGATGCCATCGACAAAGCCGTCAAGGCGGACAAGGCCGTGCATATCCTCGGGCTGTTGTCCGCCGGTGGCGTGCACAGCCACGAACAACATATTCATGCGATGATCGAACTCGCCGCCCAACGCGGCGCCAGCAAGGTTTATGCGCACGCCTTCCTCGACGGCCGCGACACGCCGCCGCGCAGCGCCGAACCCTCGCTCGCCGCGCTCGACGCCAAATTTGCCGGGCTCGGCTGCGGCCGCATCGCCAGCATCGTCGGCCGCTATTACGCCATGGACCGCGACAACCGCTGGGACCGGGTGCAACAGGCCTACGATCTGCTCACCGAGGCCAAGGCGGACGTTCGCGCCGACAACGCGGTCGCCGGCCTTGCCGCCGCCTACGACCGCGATGAAAACGACGAATTCGTCAAACCCACGGTGATTCAGGCGGCCGGCGAGCCCGGCGTGTCCATCGGCGACGGCGACGTCGTGATCTTCATGAATTTCCGCGCCGACCGCGCCCGCGAACTGACCCGGGCCTTTGTCGACGGCGACAGCTTCGAGGGATTTACCCGCAACCGCCGCCCGCGACTGGCCGCATTCGTCATGACCACCGAATACGCCGCCGACATCAAGGCGCCCTGCGCCTACCGGGCCCAATCCATGGCCAATGTCCTCGGCGAATACCTGTCGACCCTCGGCAAAACCCAGCTGCGTATCGCCGAAACGGAAAAATACGCGCACGTGACGTTTTTCTTCAGCGGCGGACGCGAGGCCTTGTTCCCCGGCGAGGACCGCGCGCTGGTCCCGTCTCCCGACGTTGCCACCTATGACCTGAAACCGGAAATGAGCGCGCCGGAAGTGACCGACAAACTGGTTGCCGCCATCGAAAGCCGCCAATACGACCTGATCGTCTGCAACTACGCCAACGGCGACATGGTGGGCCACACCGGCATCTTCCCCGCCGCCGTGAAAGCCGCCGAAGCGATCGACGCCAGCCTGGCGCGCGTGGTCGCGGCCTTGCGCGCGACCGGCGGCGAGGCGCTGATCACCGCCGACCACGGCAATTGCGAGCAAATGCGCGACTACGACGCCAATCAACCGCACACCCAGCACACCACCGATCCCGTTCCGCTGGTTTATGTGGGCCCGCGCGCGCTGGCGCTGAGCGGCGAAAACGGCAAACTCGCCGACGTCGCCCCCACGCTGCTGGCGCTGATGGGACTGCCACAACCGGCGGAAATGACCGGCCACAACCTCGCCCGACTGGCCTGACCATGATGCGCACACGCAGCCTGCTCCTGATTGCCTGCGCGATATTTTCGCTCGCCGCCGGCGCGGCGGATTCGCAGCGCGATGAAACCCGCGGCCAGCTGGAAAAGCTCAAGGCGGAAATCGGCAAGCTGCAGAGCACGCTGCAACAGTTCAAGGGCGAGCGCTCGCGCCTGCAAGGAGACCTGCGCAAATCCGAAGTCGACATCAGCGACTCGCAGAAAAAAATCCTGCAAATCCAGCAGCAGCTGGAGCAACAGCAAAAAGAATTGCTCAAGCTCCAGGAACACCGCAAACAGCTGCAGCAGGCAAAAACCGACCAGCAGGAACAGATCGCACAGCAGGTCCGGGCCGCTTATCAGATCGGCCGCCAGAACAAACTCAAGGCGCTGCTGAACCAGGAAGAACCCGACAAAATCAGCCGCGCGATGGTTTACTACGATTACTTCAACCGCGCGCGCACCGATCAGATCGAGGCGTACATCGACGTCATCAGCCAACTGGACCAGATGCAGCCGCAGATCGAAGAGAAAGCCGAATCCCTGCGCAGCGCCAAGGCGGATCTCGACCAGCAGCACAAGCAGCTGCTCGGCGCCAAACAGGATCGCGAGCGCACCTTCGCCAAATTAAGCGCGACCATCCAGAGCAAGGACGAACAGCTCAAGCAGATGGCGCGCGACCGCAGCGCGCTTGAAGACGTCCTGAAGAAAATCGAGCGCGAGGCCCTGGCGCGGGCCCAGCGTGAACGCGAGCGCGAGCGCGGCAACAAATCCGGCGGTGGCGGCGGCAAGGCCCTGCCCGAAGGCGGCTATATCGCGACCGGCAAACCGTTCCAGTCATTGCGCGGCCAACTGCCCTGGCCGGTGGCGGGCAAGGCCGACAACCGTTTCGGCAGCCAGCGCGGCGGGCCGGAAATGCATTGGCAGGGCATCAACATCAGCGCGCGCGAAGGCGAAACCGTGCGCGCCATCCACAATGGCCGCGTCGTGTTCGCCGACTGGCTGCGCGGCTCCGGGCTGCTCATCATCATCGACCACGGCGACGGCTACCTCAGCCTGTACGCGCATAATCAAACGCTGTTGCGCAATACCGGCGATACGGTCAAAGGCGGCGACGCCATCGCCACCGTCGGCAACAGCGGCGGCCAGGAACAGGCCGGTCTGTATTTCGAAATCCGTCACAAGGGCGTGCCCACCGATCCCGCCGAATGGTGCCGGCGTGCCTGATCATCCATCTTTCTTTTTCACCCGTTGGGCCGCGCTTTCCGAGCGCGGCAGAGGACCACTATGAACAGGCCGCATATTCGTTGGATTGGCATGCTCACCGCGCTGCTCGCAATCGGCGTCTGGGCACAGGACAGCAAGCCCGAGGAAGGCAAGCTGCCGCTCGATGAATTGCGCACCTTCGCCGATGTTTTCAACCAGATTCACCAGAGCTATGTTGAAGATGTCGACGACAAGACGCTGCTGGAAAACGCCATTCGCGGCATGCTGTCCGGCCTCGATCCGCATTCGAGCTATCTCGACGCGAAATCCTTCGAAGACCTGCAGACCAACACCACCGGCGAATTCGGCGGGCTGGGTTTGGAAGTCGGCATCGAAAACGGATTCATCAAGGTTATCGCTCCGATCGATGATACGCCCGCGCAAAAAGCCGGCATCGAAGCCGGCGACCTGATCATCAAGATCGACGGCAAGCCGGTGAAAGGCCTGGGCTTGAACGAAGCCGTCGACGCCATGCGCGGCCCGCGCGGCAGCGAAATCGAACTGACCATCGTGCGCGAAGGCACGCGCCAGCCGTTCGAGGTCAAACTCAAGCGCGACCTCATCAAGGTACAGAGCGTGAAAAGCCGCTCGCTCGAACCCGGTTTCGGTTATCTCCGCATCGCGCAGTTCCAGGCCAACACCGGCACCGAATTCCGCAAAGCCGTCGAAAAACTGAAAAAGGAAAACAAAACGCTCAAGGGCCTGGTGCTCGATCTGCGCAACAACCCGGGCGGCGTTTTGCAGGCCTCGGTCGACGTTGCCGACGCCTTCATTCGCGAAGGTCTGATCGTGTATACCGAAGGCCGGCTGCCCAACTCCAAATCGCGCTTTTACGCCACCGACGACGACATCACCAACGGCACGCCGTTGATCGTGCTGATCAACGGCGGATCGGCGTCGGCTTCGGAAATCGTCGCCGGCGCGCTGCAGGATCACAAACGCGCCGTGGTCATGGGCACGGAAAGCTTCGGCAAGGGATCGGTGCAAACCGTGGTGCCGCTGTCGGAAAACAGCGCCATCAAACTCACCACCGCGCGTTATTTCACGCCCAGCGGACGTTCGATCCAGGCCCACGGCATCGTGCCCGATATCACGGTGGAGCGCGCCAAAGTGGAAGCCTTGCCGCGCGGCGACAACATTACCGAGGCCGATCTCGAAGGCCACCTGCGCAATGGCGACGGCGGCAAGGAAAGCAGCAGCAGAGCGCGCAAACAGGAGCCCGAAGACAAGCTCTTCACCAGCGATAACCAGCTCTATGAAGCGCTGACGCTGCTCAAGGGCCTGAATATCCTGGGCGTCACGCAGCCGGGCCAGGCGGCCTCGACCAGCGCCACCAAAGACAAGGAAGAAACCACCGAATAAGGGAGCGGGGCGCTGCCGATGACAAACGGCGCGCCCCTTTTCAGAAACTCCGGAGAAGGGCATTCACAACAACAAAACGACTTGTGAAAAAGCTGTTTCGCTCAAATTACCGGGACGGACAACAAGGTCTATTCGACGCCAGCCTCTTGTATACAATAAAAAGCGTTTTTATTTAGAATACCGGCCAAGCATCACAGGCCGCCGCCGGGCAAGCGAGTCCATCATGCAAAACCCGATCAACCGCGCAGGTGAAAGCGGGTCCGTTCCCTTCCGTCACAATCGTTTTTTTGTTGTCGGTGGCGACTGGTATTTCAACACGCGGGAAGGCGCCCCGATGGGCCCGTTCGACGATCGCCGCGAAGCCGAGCAAGGGCTGTACGATTTCCTGGAGTTCATGACGCTGGCGGAACCCAAAATCCTGTCCCGCCTTTACGCTTCGCTGACGCTCTCCCGCGAATAACCGCGGGAAACGCGCCATCACAGGCGCACTTCGATATTGCGCTCCGCCAGAAACGCCTTCGCCTGCGGCACCGTGTATTCGCCGAAGTGAAAAATACTGGCGGCCAGCACGGCATCCGCGCCGCCCTCTTTAATGCCATCGGCCAGATGCTGGAGATTACCCACGCCGCCCGAGGCAATGACCGGCACCGGCACGGCATCGGTGATTGCGCGCGTCAGCGCGAGGTCGAAGCCGGCCTTGGTGCCGTCGCGGTCCATGCTCGTCAGCAATAATTCGCCCGCGCCGTTCGCAACCATTTTCACCGCCCACTCCACCGCGTCGATGCCGGTGGCGCGACGTCCGCCGTGCGTGAAAATTTCCCAGCGCGGCGTTTCGCCATCCGCGCTGACGCGCTTGGTATCGATGGCCACCACGATACACTGCGAACCGAACCGCTCCGACGCCTCGATCACGAAATCGGGGTTCTGAATCGCCGCGCTGTTGATACTCACCTTGTCGGCGCCCGCGTTGAGCATGCGCCGGATATCCTGCACCGTGCGAATGCCACCGCCCACCGTCAACGGAATGAAAACCTCCGCCGCGATCTGCTCGACGGTATGCACCGTGGTGTCCCGCTCTTCATGGCTGGCGGTGATATCGAGGAAAGTGATTTCGTCCGCGCCCTGGTCGTTGTAACGCCGGGCAATTTCCACCGGATCGCCGGCGTCGCGGATATCGACGAAGTTGACGCCTTTGACGACGCGGCCTTTGTCCACATCGAGACAGGGAATGATTCGTTTGGCGAGTCCCATGGCAACGTCCTCTCAGAGTTCAACGTGAATTTGCGCAACGACGTCCCGAGCCTTGGCGCGCGCGTCATCGACATCTTTACCGAGCGCCAGCCCCACGCCCATGCGGCGCTGCCCGCGTACTTCCGGCTTGCCGAACAGCCGCAGCGCGGTATCCGGCTGTCGCAGCGCCTCGGCCAGACCGCTGAAGCGCACCTGCCCGGAATCGCCCTCGACCAGCAGCGCGCAGGACGCCGCGGGACCGTGCTGGCGAATCGCCGGGATCGGCAATCCGAGGATGGCGCGCAGGTGCAACGCGAACTCCGACAGATCCTGCGAAATCAGCGTCACCAGTCCGGTGTCGTGCGGGCGCGGCGACACCTCGCTGAAAATCACCTCGTCGCCGCGCACAAACAACTCAACGCCGAACAGGCCGTAACCGCCTAACGCGTCGGTAATGGCGCGCGCCACCTGCCGGGCTTTTTCCAGCGCGCCCGCCGACATCGGCTGCGGTTGCCAGGACTCGCGATAATCGCCGTCAATCTGCAGATGGCCGATGGGCGCGCAAAATTGCGTACCCTGGCGCGTGCGCACGGTCAGCAGGGTAATCTCATAATCGAAATCGATGAAACCTTCGACAATCACGCGGCCCGCGCCGGCGCGGCCGCCCTCCTGCGCGTACTGCCAGGAGGCATCGATATCGGCATTGCTCTTCACCACCGACTGTCCCTTACCGGAGGAACTCATCACCGGCTTTACCACGCAAGGCATGCCCACCGCCGCGATGGCGTCGCGAAACGAGGCCGGATCGTCGGCAAAACGGTAGGGCGATGTCGGCAGCTGCAACTCTTCCGCCGCCAGACGGCGGATACCTTCGCGATTCATGGTGAGCCGGGCCGCGCGCGCGCTGGGAACGACGTTGTAACCCTCCGCTTCGAGCTCGACCAGCGTATCGGTCGCAATGGCTTCGATTTCCGGCACGATCAGATCGGGCCGCTCCAGCTCGACGATGCGGCGCAGCGCGGCGCCATCGAGCATGGAAATCACGTGGCTGCGATGGGCCACCTGCATGGCGGGCGCGTTCGCATAGCGGTCCACCGCGACGACTTCGATACCGAAGCGCTGCGCCTCGATAACCACTTCCTTGCCGAGTTCACCCGATCCCAGCAGCAGAATTTTTTTGGCGCTGGCAGAAAGCGGAGTACCGATATCGCTCATGACTGTCACATCTCTCGATTCAGGACGGTATGCGTAAGATCAGGCGTCGCAGAAGCGTTGCGCTTCGGCGACATCCAGCGTGCCTTCATAAATGGCGCGGCCGGTGATGGCGCCGAGAATACCTTTATCCGCCACCGCTTTCAGCGCGCGAATATCGTCCATATTGGTCACGCCGCCCGATGCGATCACCGGAATGCCCGAAGCCTGCGCCAAGGCCACGGTGGCCTCCACGTTCACGCCCTGCATCATGCCGTCGCGGCTGATGTCGGTGTAAACGATGGACGACACGCCGTCCTGCTCAAAACGCTGGGCCAGGTCGACGGCCTTGACGCTCGACACTTCGGCCCAGCCGTCGGTGGCGACCCAGCCGTCCTTCGCGTCGAGCCCGACGATGATGCGCCCCGGAAACAGGCGGCAAACCTCGGTGACGAACTCCGGCTCCTTCACCGCCTTGGTGCCGATGATGACGTAGCTGACGCCGGCGGCGAGGTAGCTTTCGATCGTGGCGACCGTGCGAATGCCGCCGCCGATTTGAATCGGCAATTGCGGGAACGCGCGCGCGATCGCGGTCACCGCGCCGCCATTGACCGGCTCGCCGGCAAAGGCGCCGTTCAGATCGACCAGATGCAGGCGCCGCGCGCCCGCATCGACCCAGCGCTGCGCCATGCTGACGGGGTCGTCGCCATACACGGTGGAATCGTCCATGACACCCTGGCGCAGGCGCACACATTTACCGTCTTTCAAATCAATTGCGGGAATAATCAACATCGGCATGTACCCAATAAATTCAGGCGGAGTGAAGCGCGCGGCGCATTCAATCGTGGTTGCGAATCGGGAGGGGCCGCTTCACGCGCGGCCGTTCCATTGCAGGAAATTGCGGTAAAACCTGAGCCCCGCGACACTGCTTTTTTCCGGGTGGAATTGCGCGGCGAACACGTTGTCGCGCGCCAGGGCCGCGTGCAGGGTAACGCCGTAATCGGCGCTGCCCGCCACCAGTTCCGGCCTTTCGCAGGACACATAGAAACTGTGCACGAAATAAAAACGGCTGTCCTGATCGATGCCCGCCCACAGCGGATGCTCCAGCGTCTGCCGCACCTGATTCCAGCCCATGTGCGGCACTTTCAGGCGGGCGCCCGTCGCGTCGATCAACGGATTGCCGAAGAATTTCACCTGTCCCGGCAAAATCCCGATGCAGTCGACGCCGCCGTTTTCCTCGCTGCGATCCATCAGCGCCTGCATGCCCACGCAAATAGCCAGCAGCGGTTTGCCGCTGGCCACGATGTCCCGCGTTACGCGATCCAGCTGCAGGCGGCGGATTTCCGCCATGCAATCGCGGATCGCACCGACGCCTGGCAGCACCACGCGATCGGCGTCCAGAATGGTCCGCTCATCGCTGGTAACGCGCACCTCGACATCGGGGCCCGCGGCGCGCAACGCGCTCGCCACCGAGTGCAGGTTGCCCATGCCGTAATCGATTACTGCCACATTCGCCATTGCGGGCAACCTCACAACGTGCCTTTGGTCGAGGGCATCACGCCCGCCATGCGCTCATCCAGCGCCACCGCCATGCGCAGCGCGCGACCGAATGCCTTGAACACGGTTTCCGCCTGATGATGGCTGTTGACGCCGCGCAGGTTGTCGATATGCAGCGTCACTTTCGCGTGATTGACGAAACCGCGGAAAAACTCGCCGAACAGATCGACGTCGAAAGCCCCGATGCTCGCCCGCGTGAAGGGAACGTGCAGCTCGAGACCGGGACGGCCGGAGAAATCGATGACCACGCGCGACAGCGCCTCATCGAGGGGAACATAGGAATGACCGTAGCGGGACATGCCTTTCTTATCGCCCACGGCCTGCGCGAACGCCTGGCCCAGGGTGATGCCGACATCTTCCACGGTGTGGTGATCGTCGATGTGCAGATCGCCCTTGGCGACCAGATCGATATCGATCAGGCCGTGGCGCGCCACCTGGTCGAGCATATGCTCAAGGAAAGGCACACCGGTATCGAAGCGGGACTGGCCGCTGCCATCGAGATTAATTGTCGCGGTAATCTGGGTTTCCAGCGTATCGCGGGTCACCGTGGCCTTGCGTGCCGCCATTTCGTTCGGTCTCCGGGGAGGAAATTCAGTATTATAAGGGACATCCTCCATCCGTAGCGATCCGCGATGCCTGTCCAGCTCGAAATCATCAACCAGCCCGACCCGGCCGATCTGGCCGACCTGGAAAAAATCTACGCCGACTACCCGCTGCCGCCGGTGGCGAGCCTCGCCGACTGGCTGTTCGACCAGCGCGAAGCCGGCAATACGCTGATCGCCGGCCGCTTCAACGGCCATCTGCTGGCGGCCCTCTGGCTCGGCCGCGGCGGCCGCATGGCGCACCTGTGCGTGCGAGCTTCCACGCGGCGGCGCGGCACGGCGCGGCAATTGGTGCAGCGCCTGCAACAGCAGGCCAAACAGATGCATCTGGCCCAGCTGGAAGCCGCCGACAGCGCGCTGCTGTCGCCGCTATGGCGCGAACTCGGCTTTCAACAGTCGGGCTCCACCTGGATCTGGCAGTCATGAGCGATGCGCGGCGCGCGATCGACATCAGTCCGCGCATTTTCGAATGGTTCGACCGGCACGGGCGCAAGAACCTGCCCTGGCAGCAGCACATTTCGCCCTACCGGGTCTGGGTTTCCGAAATCATGCTCCAGCAGACCCAGGTGCGAACCGTCATTCCCTATTTCGAGCGCTTCATGCAAACGCTGCCGACGGTGCAATCCCTCGCAGCCGCCAGCGAGGATGAAGTCCTGCATTTATGGACCGGGCTCGGCTATTACAGCCGGGCCCGCAACCTGCAACGCACCGCGCAGCTGATCTGCGAACAGCACGGCGGGGAATTTCCCGCGGATGTGGAGCAACTCAGCGCCCTGCCGGGCATCGGCCGTTCCACGGCCGGGGCCATTGTCTCCATCGCCCACCGCAAACGGGCCGCGATTCTGGACGGCAACGTCAAGCGCGTCCTGGCCCGCTATCACGCGGTGCCCGGCTGGCCCGGCGCAAGCGCGGTGCTGAAATCATTGTGGGATTACGCCGAAGCACACACGCCGGAGCAACGCGTGGCGGACTACACGCAGGCGATGATGGATTTGGGCGCAACGCTGTGCACCCGCAGCAAGCCGGCCTGCGCATTGTGCCCGCTGACCGAGGACTGCCTCTCGCGAGCACAGGGCAATCCGCAGGATTATCCCGGGAAAAAACCGGCGAAGGCGCTGCCGGTCAAAAGCACGCAAATGCTCATCATCGCCGGATCGAATGGAGAAATCCTGCTGGAAAAACGCCCGCCGACCGGAATCTGGGCCGGCCTCTGGATATTTCCTCAAATCGAGCCGGGCGAAGATCCCATCGCTTTTTGCCAGGACCGGTTGCAGCTGGACACCACGGTGATGGAGCGCTGGCAAGCGTACCGCCACACTTTCAGCCATTATCATCTCGACATAGAGCCCGTGCGCCTGCAGTTACAGAAAGCGCCCCGGCATGCCCTGGAGGCGGACCGTCACCTCTGGTACGACCTGCGGCAACCCGCCGCGGTGGGATTGGCGGCGCCGGTCAAAAAACTCCTGGACAAACTTTAATCAGACACACCCTTCGATAGGCAAGGCAAGACAATGTCACGAACCGTCTTTTGCAAAAAATATCAGCGGGAAATGGAAGGCCTCGGCGCGCCGCCCTATCCCGGCCCCAAAGGCCAGGACATCTTCGAGCACGTCTCGAAGCAGGCCTGGAGCGAGTGGCAGGCGCATCAAACCCTGCTTATCAACGAGCGCAGGCTCAACCTGATGGAACCGCAGGCACGCAAATTTCTTCAGGAAGAAATGGACAAATTTTTGAGCGGCGGCGATTTCGCCAAGGCCGACGGCTACGTTCCGCCATCGGAGAAATAGACTGCAAAAAGAAATATAAGTCGCTTATTGACTCCGACGGAGGTAAACGGTTTAATACGCGCCTCTTGCGCCGGGGTCTCCCGTCGTACCGATTCGCCCAGGTAGCTCAGTCGGTAGAGCAGAGGACTGAAAATCCTCGTGTCGGCAGTTCGATTCTGCCCCTGGGCACCACTAAGTAAATCCAAGCCCGTCCAAAATCATCCGAAGAAGTCCAAGAACCCCGTTAAATACGGGTTTTTTTTCGCCTTTTTGTTCCTACCTGATCTCTGAGCGTCCATAGACAGCCGCATTGAGTTGTGGATAAATCTGCGGGTAAAAGTTGTTTACCCCAGCGTTTTTACCCGCAACTTGAAATGGACTTTTACTCAATGCCGCTCACCGACCTGACCATTAAAAAGCTCTCCCCCAAGGACAAGCCCTATCGTGTCAGTGACGAAAAAGGACTGGTCCTACAGGTACACCCCAACGGCTCGAAATACTGGCAAGTGCGTTATCGGTTTCGGGGAAAAGAAAAACTGTTATCGCTCGGCGTGTACCCGGAACTGAGCCTCGCCGGCGCACGCGCCAAACGGGACGACGCTCGAAAATTGGTTGCCGAAGGCTCCGATCCCTGCGCCGCGAAAAAGCAAAGAAAACAAACCTCGCAATCAACGGTTTTCTCCGCTGTGGCCGATGCGTGGCACAAATTCAACGCGCCCAAGTGGGCCAATAGCACCGCCGACAAATGCCGCGCCTGTTTAGACAATGACATTCTCCCGGTGCTGGGCGAAAAGCTCCTCGAAGAAATAAGCGCTGCTGATACAGCCGCCGTTATCGAGCCTATCGAACGGCGCGGCTCGCACAACATCGCAAAAAAGGCGCGGCAGTGGCTGCGCCGGATTTTTAGCTATGCGATAGCCAAGGGGCTTACTGAAAAGAACCCCGCCAGCGACCTCAATGAAATCGCGGCCAAAGCCCCCCAGAGAAAACATCATCCTTACTTGGTGGAAGCCGACCTGCCGGAATTCCTGCGAGCCGTTCAGACCTACCGCGGCCGCGTCATCACCGCGACAGCCGCATGGCTCGTCATCCTGACCGCGAACCGGCCGGGCGTCGTCAGGTTCGCGGAATGGTGTGAATTCAATCTGGATGAGGCCGAGTGGGAAATCCCCGCCGACAAAATGAAAATGCGCCGGCCGCATTTAGTGCCCTTACCCCGGCAAGCAGTCGCCATGCTGAAGGAGTTGCACAAGCTGACCGGGAGCTATGCGTATGTCTTTCCCGGTCAGGGCGGTTATGGCGAACGCCAGGGTGAAACCATCAGCGAATGCACAATCAATCAAGCCTTCGCCCGCCTCGGCTACAAGGGTCGCATGACGGGGCACGGCAGCCGCCACACCGCCTCCACCCTGCTACATGAACACGGCTGGGACTCCAAACTGATCGACGCGCAATTGAGTCACAAAAACAACAGCCAGGACGAAGGCGCGCCGTCGGTCCGGGGCGAGTACAACCACGCGATCTACATCCCTCAACGCCGGGAAATGATGCAGTGGTACGCCGACTATCTCGACCAGCTCGCCGCTGGCGACGCAATACCACGAGTCGCCCGCGAGGCGAAGCGGAGGGGTTAACCCGAGACACAACCGAATATATGAGTAGTAGCTAGAGCAGAAGTAACCAGCAGTAGAAGCGGACCCGGCCGGTGGTTGCACACCGACCGAGTCCTAACCACAACCACCTACAGCAGAGGTGAATCATGGCTGACGCCAATCATAGCATCGACAGTACCCCAGCCCCGCCAAAGTCCTACGCCGACACACCCGAAGCCGCCATTGAATCGTTGGCCGGAGATTATCTGGGCGATCCCCATAGCATCCTGTGTTGTGCCCTGGCTCGCGCCGAGGCAATCACCACGCTCCTAAGTCATCAGCTGGAGAACGACGACAGGGACCACCAGGAAGAGGCTTTGATTCATGCCGTATGGGACATACTGGGCAATCTGGTGATCGCTCGAGACATGGTGAAACGGTATCGCACCACCCGCACTGCTTAATCTCGGCCTGCCCGGCCCCAAAGGGGGCGGGCGTGAGATGCCTGCAAGTGGCAAAAGAAAACCCGATAGGTTGGGGAAAGTCCTGATAGGCGTTAGGTGGCGTGGTTTACGGCGAGATACCGAAAGCCTCAGCTTTCATACCTGCCACGGGTTGATCACTGTCGCGCCAGCAGCTTCGAATGGGCTCGTGTCACGAGTGGCTACCGCAAAACTATTGGCGACTGCGATGGCCGCGATGTAACCATCAGCAGTGGCGATCGAAAGCCCCAGCGCCCGCGATTTAGCCATCAGCTCCGCATAGGCTTTCGTGCAGGCCAGATCGAACGGCAGCACGCGGCCAGCGAACAAAGGAAGCACGCGTTTTTCCAGGTTTTCCTGCAAGCCGGCCCGCCGTTTTCCAGCGGGCAGCAGCGCCACGCCAGCGCGCAGCTCGGCGACAGTAATGGCAGACAGGAAGAGAGTTTCCAGAGGCTGGGCGTCGATCCACTCAACGACTCGGGTTTCGGGCGTATGGCGTAGCGGCTCCGAAACCACATTGGTATCCAGCAGGATCATTCGAAGCTCACCGAGCGAGCTGGGGTCTTGTCTCGAACCTGCTCAAAGGTCTCAAACTCCGCATCGGTCAGCTTGGCCTGACGACCAATGTCAGCCAGCAAAGAGCCGAGCCTAACCCGCCCCTCCGGGCTGACGGCGGACTCCAGAATCTCCCGTACCTCAGCCTCCATGCTGTGCCCGTGTTGGGCGGCCCGCACGCGCAGCGCTCGATGTACCTCATCGGATATGTTGCGTACAGTCAGCATAGCCATCTTCATAGCCTCGTCATGCAATCAATGCATACATATTACAAATTTGAATGCATTCAGACAAGTGGCTTGTGGTCATAACGCTGGCATGTCTATTCGAGCCCGGACCGTGCTGTTCGGTTGCAGGCGGCGACACCAGATCGGGAGCTTCGGCGCCAAGCCCGCCATGCTGGGGCAGGAGCATGATTTGCTGTGTCCAGTGACCTCAGCTAACAACCTCCAAACCAGTCCAAAAGAATACGGGCACGTCCTACATCGTATTTATTCTTTTCCGAAGAAATCATTTCGATTATTGCTAAGGGGTGTCTGCAAGGAGCACTTCCCAATGAGCAAATCAAATTCTTTCCCCCTCCCGAAAACAGGCTTTCTGCGTCTCGCGCAAATCATTGGCGATGCCAAAGCAAACCCGCCGACTCCGGCCTTGATTCCAATTGGCCGCTCTACGTGGTGGCACTGGGTCAAGATCGGCAAAGCTCCCGCGCCGATCAAACTCGGACCCAAAACCACAGCGTGGCGCTCGGAAGAAATTCTGGCCCTTGTTGAGCAATTAGCTCAAGGGCACGCCGAGCCATAAAATTTAGCTCCCGTTGTTGTCTGAATTTGCCGTACCGATTCAGGCAACAACGAGAGCCGACAAGCCGCAGTGCGGCGCGTCAGCTCAGAATCTTAAAAGGCATTCTCGGCACAACTCATACCAACCTATCCGATCCATGAGCCACATTGGACGATCAACCACATTGAACAAAAATAGTCGATAGTTACTAACAATCCTAATTAGCATATCTAATTAAAAATACTGCCATCAAATCAGCATCAATAGGCACTTTAAACCGCGGAGCGGTCGACAGAATCGCCGTCTACCAATAATCCCGCAGGGATTGCCATGTCGATAAGCAGCTACTCGAGTGGCACTATCTTTTCGCTCGCGGGAAACAGAACCTGTGCGCCCATCGTGGGTGATAGGGATGCAACCACCGAACGATTATCGACGATGATTATCAGCCACTGATATAATTAGCGCTCAGCCCGTCATTGGACCATTTGCCATGGAGCGTTGCATCGTCGGTATCAGACGACCGGACGGTTCGCCCCCGCTAGGCAGTGAAACCCCCAGTATTTGGTTTCCATCCCTGGCCTCTCTGGCCGCCGTGCTGTCGGACGATAATCGCCGGCTGCTGCGCCTGATCCATGAAAAGCAGCCCAAGTCCCTGACGGAACTGGCCGAGCTTAGCGGCCGTAAGGTCCCGAACCTGTCGCGCACCCTGCGTCTGATGGCGGATTACGGACTGGTTTCGCTACAACGCAATATACGGGATGTCCAGCCGACAGCCTTGGCGACCGACTTTTTAGTCGTGCTGGATTGAGATTATGGACAATAGAGAAAACAACATGACGCGGATGTGGATGGTGCGTGGTGAGGGTGGAAGCCTTTACGACGCTTTCCGGGAACTCGGTGTGGCTTCTATCGGCTGGAGCCAGTTGGCCGCCCATGCCAAGCCGGGGGTGGGGCGTAAGCAGCTGATTGCCTTATATCAGTCCGCCGAGCCACAGGCAAAACAGGGGACCGTCATCTCGGGTGCATCGCAAGTCTGGCGCTTCGTGAATGAAATCAATAACGGTGACTGGATCATTACCTATTCGCCCGCTAACCGCCTCTATTTGGTCGGCAAGGTTGCCGGGCCTGCCGAACATCATCCCGAGTGGGTGGATCAAGGCATGCCGCTGGCGCGTAAGGTGCAATGGCAGCAGCAGGAGCTGCCACGCGACAACCTGAGCACCAGCACTAAGAACAGCCTGGGCTCAACCCTGACACTGTTTGAAATTCCGTCCAGCGCCGCTGCCGAAGTGCTGGCAGCGTTGAAGGGCAAATCAGCACCGCCAGAGGAAGAATACACCGAGGCAGCCATCACCGATCCATTAGCCAACATCGAGTCCCAGGCTCTGGAGCGCATCAAGGACCGCGTCAACGAACTTGACTGGGACGACATGCAGCAACTCGTCGCCGGCATCCTGCGGGCAATGAACTACAAGACCCAGGTCTCACCGCCCGGCTCCGATCGTGGCAAGGATATTGTCGCATCACCCGATGGTTTCGGCTTCGAACATCCGCGCATCGTGGTGGAGGTCAAACACCGTAAGGGGCAGATGGGCAGCCAAGAGATTCGCAGCTTTTTGGGTGGACGCCACAAGGACGACCGAGGTCTCTATGTCAGCACCGGCGGCTTCAGCAAGGATGCCCAGTATGAAGCCGACCGCGCCTCCATTCCGTTGGCACTGTGGACACTGGACCATGTGGTTCGCGCACTGATCGAACACTATGACGCCACCGACGCCGAAACCAAACGCATCGTGCCGCTGAAGCGGCTTTACTGGCCAGCTTGAGCCAGAGGAATAGCAAGTGCCATCAACTGAACAACTGACTCAACATTTCATAACCACTTTGATATCCCTTGGCGGTCGCGCGAGCAACCGGGGTCTCCTGGAAACCCTGGGCTGGCAGGAAAGCACCTATCAGCGCATCAAACAGCAACTTATTGACAACGGCCGGGTTCGCGCCGGGCGAGGACGGGGAGGTTCGGTTACGTTAGCAACGGAGGAGCAGACTTCCACCGTGCCCGAAGCCACTCCCGCACCCAAACCTGTCCAACTGAAAGCCTCCCGTCCGGCGCCCAGTCAGGCACCCTTACCTGAACTCGATTACGCGGACGAACTTTGGAAGGCCGCCGACAAGTTGCGCGGCAACATGGAGCCCAGTGATTACAAGCACGTCGCCCTGGGCCTGATCTTTCTCAAGTACATCTCCGACGCCTTCGAAGCGCGCCATACCGAACTGCTGACCGAAGGCCCGCAGGTGGCGGAAGACAAGGACGAATATCTTGCCGACAATATCTTCTGGGTGCCTAAGGAAGCTCGCTGGTCGTACCTGAAAGCCAATGCCAAGCGTTCCGAAATCGGTACCTTGATCGATGACGCAATGCGCGCCATCGAAAAGGACAACGAATCCCTCAAGGGTGTGCTATCCAAAGACTACGCCCGCCCCGCACTCAATAAGGTGATGTTAGGCGAGTTGATCGACCTGATCTCCGGCATCGCGTTGGGCGCGGATGAAAGCAAATCCAAGGATGTGCTTGGCCGTGTCTATGAATACTTTCTAAGCCAATTTGCCGGCAGCGAGGGCAAGCGCGGCGGCGAGTTCTACACGCCCCGCTCCGTGGTACGCGTGCTGGTCGAAATGCTCGAACCCTACCAGGGCCGCGTCTACGACCCTTGCTGCGGTTCCGGCGGTATGTTCGTGCAGAGCGAGAAATTCGTGCGCAAACACGGCGGGCGCATCGGCGATATCGCCATCTACGGCCAGGAGAGCAACTACACCACCTGGAGACTGGCCAAGATGAACCTGGCGGTGCGCGGCATCGAGGCGGATATTTCCTGGAACAACGAAGGCAGCTTCCACAAAGATGAATTCGCGACCAAACGCGACAGTGATGGCGCGCCGATCAAGGCTCACTGCATTCTCGCCAACCCTCCCTTCAATATTTCCGACTGGGGCGGCGAGCGCTTGAGGGACGATGTGCGCTGGAAATTCGGCCCACCGCCCGCAGGCAACGCCAACTACGCCTGGTTACAGCACATCTACCATCATCTGGCGCCTTACGGCACAGCCGGTGTAGTGCTTGCCAACGGTTCCATGAGTTCCAACCAGGGCGGTGAAGGCGAGATCCGGAAGGCCATGGTTGAAGCCGATGTAGTGGATTGCATGGTGGCGCTGCCGGGCCAGCTGTTCTACTCCACGCAGATTCCAGCCTGCCTCTGGTTCCTCGCCCGCAACAAGGCCAATGGCCGGGCCGGTAAGCGCAAACTGCGCGACCGTCGCAACGAGGTGCTGTTTATCGACGCCCGCAATATGGGAACGATGGTGGAACGTACCCGCCGCGAACTCACAGATGATGACATTCACAAGATCGCCGATACCTACCATGCTTGGCGAGCCGCGCCGGGTGAATTCATTTCTGAAAGACGGGAACATTTCCCCTATCAGGATGTTCCCGGCTTTTGCAAAGCTGCCGCTCTCGATGAAATCCGCAAGCGCGGTCATGTGCTCACGCCTAGCCGCTATGTCGGTGCGCAGGCCGAGGAGAACGACTGTGAGGGTTTTATCGAAAAAATGCACCGGCTCAGTGCCCAGTGGCGTGAACTGCAGAGGGAAGCAAAGCGGTTAGATATGGCGATCGAAGCCAACCTGAAGGAGCTTGGGCATGGTGAGTGAGTGGGGAGCCCTAACCGTCGATCAGATAAAAGCGAAAGACGAGCGCTCTATTGCAATTGGCCCATTCGGTTCAAGAATGAAAGCAGATACATACGTCACATCTGGCGTACCCGTGATAAGAGGCAACAATATCTCGGACACTCGAACACTAGCTGGTGATTTTGTCTACGTATCTGAACAAACAGCGGATGAGCTAAAAAGCTGCAACGTATTTGCAGGGGATTTAGTGTTTCCGCACCGTGGCGCTATTGGGCAAGTTGGAATCGTCCCCAACAGCGAGGTCTCGCGCTTCATTCTTTCTACAAGCCTGATGAAGCTGACCTGCAATCGTGAGCTAGTAGACCCTCTGTTCGTTTTTTATTTCTTTCGGTCATCATTTGGGCGGCAGGCACTTTTGCAGCATGCATCTACTGTCGGAACACCCGGGATAGGTCAACCATTGACCTCGCTGCGTTCAATCCGCTTGCCAATTCCTCCCCGCTCCGAGCAACGTGCCATCGCGCATATTCTCGGTACTCTGGACGATAAGATCGAACTCAACCGCCGCCGCAACCAGAATTTGGAAGCCATGGCCCGCGCACTGTTCCAGGACTGGTTCGTCGATTTCGGCCCCGTCCGCGCAAAAATTGAAGGTCGCAAACCCTACCTACCCGCCAACCTCTGGCAGCTTTTCCCCGATCGGATTGATGCCGACGACAAACCAAGAGGGTGGAAGCGCTCCACGATTGGCGAAGAAGTTAGCGTATGTGGCGGTTCAACACCCAGCACCAAGGAACCGACATTCTGGGATTCAGGTATCCATAATTGGGCGACACCCAAGGACTTATCCGCGATCGCTTTTCCAGTATTGTTGGGTACAGAAAGAAAAATCACCGATCAAGGCTTGGAAAAGATCAGCTCTGGTTTGCTACCTGCTGGAACGGTATTACTTTCTTCTCGTGCACCCATTGGCTATTTGGCGATTGCGGAGGTGCCTACGGCCATCAATCAGGGCTTTATAGCAATGAAGTGCGATGGAGCTTTGCCAAACATTTTCGTGCTGCTTTGGTGTCGAGAAAACATGGGTGCCATCGTCGGTAACGCCAATGGATCAACGTTTCTTGAAATAAGCAAAAGTAACTTTCGACCACTGCCGATTGTTGTGCCAGAAGATAAACTATTATCCGTATTCCGGCAGCAGGTCGGATCAATCTATAACCGAATCGTGGAGAGTGAGCGCGAATCTCGCGCCCTTTCTGACCTGCGCAATACCCTCCTCCCAAAGCTGATCTCCGGCGAGCTGCGTATCATGGATGCCGAAAAGTTTCTGGAGAGGGCAGGAGTATGAGTTCAGCGCCCGCGATAGTCGATTGGTGCCCCGGCATTCGTGAGGCCTGCAACCATTGGCACGATGCGCCGATGCTTCAGCAAAACCTGGAGGCATTGGAACAGACGCTCAGCCAGGATAACGATGCCTGCATCGACTGTGCAAAGGCCATCGTCGAGGTGGTTTGTCGGGTAATTGTCGAAAGCTTCGACACGCCTCTGACACGGCTCAAGCCGAAGCAGGAAACTCCAAGCCTTTCCGACTGGCTGGGAGCTGCCGTGCGAGCATTGAAGCTGGGCGATATTCGCGATGACAAGTTCAGAAAACTGGTATCCAGCCACCACAAGCTGTCAGCAGCCCTCAATGACCTGCGTAACCATGCTGGCTCGGTCAGCCATGGCAAGGATCCCTATCTGGAACGGCTTGCAATTCATCACCGCCGCTCAGCGGTGCTGGCCGCAGACGCCATTGTGGCCTTTCTGCACAAAGCCTATCTGGATACACAGTTGAACCCGGCCAGCTCGCGCGAACCCTGGGAGCGATTTGCTGAACACAACATGCTGATCGACGCACATGTGGGGTTGGCTGTTACAACCGACGATGACGGCCTGACCACCCTGCAGTTTCTGCTGCCGAACGATGAGGCACTGCCCTTGACGATAGAGGTCAGCCGCTTGCTGTATCAGTTGGACCGGGAAGCTTATGTCGAAGCATTGAATGCGGCAAGCAGCGCCAACAGCACAGAGAACGCAGAATAATGCGAGTGCCCGGCCCTTTTTTGCGCGTTGCACAGCGCTGCGGGACAGCAACTCTGTCAAAGCAGCGTCCCCAGTGCCAGAGATCAATCCTTATTCGTGTATGTACTTCGATCTGATGAAACTGCTCCTCGCAAACTTAGTGAATGACCGTTCGCTGACGAGGTATGACACTAGCAGACAGGTCGAGCCTCAAACGCCGATCGGGGATGAGAGGTAGACCCATGCCCCATATCATGCTCTTCGAATCGGGCGACCAACCGGTGGAAGTCCGCCTGGAAGGTGAAACCGTGTGGTTGAGCCAAGTGCAGATGGCCGAATTGTTCGGCACCTCCACGGACAACATCAGCCTGCACTTGAAAAATATCTTCAAGGACAAGGAGTTGAATGAGCCATCAACTACCGAGGATTTCTCGGTAGTTCGGCAGGAGGGAAGCCGGCACGTCAAGCGACGGCTCAGGCACTACAACCTCGATGCCATCATCTCTGTCGGCTACCGCGTGAGTTCAACACGTGCCACGCAGTTCCGTATCTGGGCCACTGGGGTGCTACGCCAGCACTTGGTCGATGGCTATACGCTCAACCGGCGCCGCCTGCAAGAGCGCGGCATCGAGTTCGAGCAGGCGGTGAATCTGCTAGCCCGCACATTAACAAACCAACAACTGATCAACGACGAGGGACGGGCGGTATTGCAGGTGATCGGCGACTACGCCCGCAGCTGGAGTCTGCTGCAAGGCTATGACGAGCAGAGCCTGACCGGTCAGAGCGCACTACAGCGAGGCATGCAGGCGCTCGACTTGGACGAGGTGCTGGCGGCGATTGCCCAGCTCAAGGCGGAGCTGATCGGCAAGGGCGAGGCCACAGAGCTGTTCGGGCAGTTGCGCGGTGATGGCTTGGCATCGGCAATAGCCACCATCGAGCAGGGCTTCGGTGACGATCTGTTCTACCCCAATGTCGCCAGCCGGGCGGCGCATCTACTGTATTTCGTCATCAAGAACCACCCGCTAACTGATGGCAACAAGCGCACGGGTTCCTTCCTATTTCTGTGGTACCTGCGCCTGAACGAACACCTGCTGGCCCGGCCGGTGAAACAGCTGGTCAATGACAACACCCTGGTTGCGTTGGCCCTATTGGTGGCCGAGAGCCTGCCAGAACAAAAAGAGCTGATGGTGAAGCTCGTAGAACATTTCCTACTGCTGGATGAACACAGCCTCAAGGAGCATGGCTGATGGCCTTTCTTACCGAAGCCCAACTCGAAACTGCGCTGTTGGAGCAGCTTGCCGGACTGGGTTATGCCTGCGCCTCAGGTGATCTTATCGGCCCTGACGGCAAGTTGTCAGAGCGGGAGGCCTACGACGAAGTAGTGCTCAAGCCTCGTCTCGCCCGGGCCGTAGCACATCTGAACCCCGCGCTGCCGCCCGAGGCCCAAGCTGACGCAGTGCGACGTCTGACGCAATCGGAATTGCCCAACCTGCTGGAGGAGAACCGCCGCATCCATCGCCTGCTGACCGAGGGCGCGGATGTGGAGTATTACGCCGAAGACGGTACCCTCGCGGCGGGTAAGGTACGATTAATCGACTTCAAAACTCCATCCAATAACGACTGGTTGGCCGTGCGGCAGCTCGTGGTGGTGGCGGGACAGGTCAAACGTCGTCCGGACGTGGTGGTGTTCGTCAATGGCCTGCCGCTCGCGGTAATCGAGCTGAAGGCGCCCGGTGGCGAGAACGCGACGCTGGTGGGCGCCTTCAACCAGTTGCAGACTTACAAGCAGCAGATTCCGGCGTTATTCCGCAGCAACGCGCTGCTGGTGACATCAGACGGGCTGTCGGCCCGGGTGGGTTCTCTATCAGCGGACCTTGAGCGCTTCATGCCGTGGCGTACCACTGATGGTCAGCGTATCGAACCTAAAGGCACATCTGAACTGGCAACGCTGATCGCTGGCGTGTTCGAGCCAAAACGTCTGCTCGACCTGCTGCGCTATTTCACGGTATTCGGCGAAACCGGTGGCGGCTTGATCAAGATTATCGCGGGCTATCACCAGTTCCATGCGGTGAAGAAGGCGGTCTCTTCCACGCTGCGGGCAAGTTTCACCGGCGCAGCCGAAGACCCGGCGATCTACGGCCTGCCAAGTGCGGCCAACCAGCCTCCTGGAGACCATAAGGCCGGCGTGATCTGGCACACGCAGGGTTCCGGCAAGAGCCTGCTGATGGCTTTCTATGCAGGCATGCTGGTAGCTGAGCCGCGCATGACCAACCCCACGCTGGTAGTGCTCACCGACCGCAACGACTTGGACGATCAGCTCTTTACCACCTTCGCGATGTGTAAAGATCTGATCAGGCAGACGCCGGTGCAAGCTGAAGGACGAGAGCATTTGCGCAATCTGCTCAATCGCGCTTCCGGCGGAGTGATTTTCACCACCCTGCAGAAGTTCGCACCCCAGCCGGGTGAAACGAATTTTCCGACACTGACGGATCGCCCCAACGTGGTGGTCATCGCCGATGAGGCGCACCGCAGTCAGTATGGCCTTAAGGCTAAGGTAACCAGAAAAACTGGTGAGATCGCCTACGGGTTTGCCAAGTACCTGCGCGACGCGCTGCCAAACGCCTCCTTTATCGGCTTCACTGGCACTCCGATTGAAGCCGCCGACGTCAACACACCGGCGATATTCGGGCACTACATCGACATCTACGATATCAGCCGTGCCGTGGAAGACGGTGCCACAGTACCGATCTACTACGAATCGCGGTTGGCCCTTATCGAGCTGGATGAGGAC
>Ga0153956_1000506_pt1 | contig 43170 bp, 42 predicted proteins | sample TSFL040MetaG_FD_104704 | JGI IMG/M metagenome (GOLD analysis project Ga0153956, IMG submission 104704) | Attine ant fungus gardens microbial communities from Florida, USA - TSFL040 MetaG | ecosystem: Host-associated > Fungi > Mycelium > Unclassified | place: USA: Florida, Wekiwa Springs... | reverse complement strand
CTGGGCCTTGCCCTCAACGGCACGTCATCGGTTTTGTATGGTGCGGTTCCTGAACTGGCGGGGGCGGAGAAGCGCGATCACGCATTCGCCCTGTTCTATACCGGCACCATCGGGGCCGGCGCATTGGCCCCGGTGCTGTTCGGGCGCCTGGGCGATCTTGAAGGGATTCCCACAGCGGTCATGACGTTGGCAGCGATGTTGCTGTTGACGTTGCCCTTGGCGTGGCGCGTCCAGAAGCATTGACGGACTAATCAGCGTCCATCTTGGGCCGCGAGCCGAGTCTGTCCCGCGTGAAAAGAAGTCCGCCATTGTCAGATACGTCGAGGCGTGTCGGAATCGATCGACAGCCATCCGAGCTTCTTGCTGTCGATGTTGAGTGGGTTGTCGGTGGAAGCCAACGTCATTCGGCGGAACTGGTGCTGACCACGCTCAGAGACGGAAGCCATCGCAAGCACATGGAAACGCTGCGGCTGGGGTTGGCGCGGGCTATGTCCGAGACAATTCATCGCTTGAAGGCTTATTTCGGATTCACCGTCTTTAAAAACAATTATCCTGTCTTCCTGGAACGTTGCGGCCACGGGTGACGAATATAAATTGCACCTTCGTAACCCCCTGGTTTTTTTACTGGGGCTCAATAAAAAGGTCATTTTTGCACTCGATATCCCCAGTTTGCCGTTTGATCCAAAAATTTGCTTGGATAATCGACCGTTCAGGCTGACTGAAATTAAACAGGAAGCCTGTTTCTATCCACGAAGTGAATTCGAGTCCAAGGACAAGCAATATAGAGACGATGTATTGAGCGTCCTTAAAGACTTTCCGCAGGTAAAAGTATTCGATCCTGCGGATGCGCTTTACGATGAACAGTACTGTTGGGGTAAGAAAAATGGGAAGCTCCTTTATTCGACTTACGGGTCTAATTCCCATTTATCTGTTGATGGGTCGAAGTTTGTAGAGCAATACTTGGCGCCACTGATCATGGACGTTAACGGCAAGAATTGATGAAGCATGACGATATGCGATATCAGTTCGATCGCAGACGCTGATCCGGCAATACCTGAGTGATGTGTTGGGTGCCGCCATGCCTTCTTAAGCGTGCATGCTGGTATTCTTCGTGCCGGATCCAGTGGTTTCATTGTGTTGCGCGCATTCTCTGTGTGAATCGTTAATGGCTCCAGCCATCAACAATAAAATCACATCGCTCATTCACAACGTATTGGACAGGCGATCATATGATGATCGCTTTGCTCTCTCATCCCAAATACTGACCAACATCGATAGGCTAGAACAATCGCTGCACTACGGTTGCGGCTTTCCATGCCTGCGGGGTCATCCCGGCGTGGCCATAGTTCCCGGCAGGAAACTATCAACGATAAAACGCCGACGGCGGCACCGCGAAGTGGCGCCGGAACATCGCGCTAAAAGCGCTCTGGCTGGCGTAACCGCAATCGAGCGCGACATCGATGATGCGTTCCCCGCTCGCAATTCTCTGCAGTGCCGCCAGCAAGCGTGCCTGTTTGCGCCAGTGCGCGAAGGTCATGCCGGTTTCCGCGGCGAACAGGCGGTGAACGGTTTTGGCGGCGACGCCGACTTGCCGTGCCCATTGCGCGGCGGTGCAGCTGTTTCCCGGATCGTTCGTGAGCGCTTCGCAGATGGTGCGCAGCCTTGCGTCGCGGGGAACGGGAAGATGCAGCGGCAGTTCGTCGGAGGTGCGCAACTCATCCAGCAACAGCCGCATCAGCCGTCCGTCGCGGCTGTCCTGGCGATAGTCGACGGGAATTCGCACCGCCGCGACGATCAATTCCCGCAGCAACGGCGATACTTCGATCACGCAGCTGGTGTCGGGCAGCTGCGGCGCCGTTGCGGGATCGATGAATACGGTTCTGATTTTGACCGCGCCGTACATGCCCACTTCGTGCTCGACGCCGGCGATCAGCCAGGCGGCGCGATTGGGCGGTACAACCCAGGAGCCGGCATCCGAGCGCACGATCATGACGCCCTCGATGGCATAGAGAAGCTGCCCGCGCGGATGCGAGTGCCGTCCGGTCGAGGTGCCGCTGGGGTAATCGACTTCCATCGCCGCCATGGCGTTGGGCGTGGCGTGGAAGTCCAGGTGGCGTCGGATAATATCGCTGAGCATGTCCCAATCTCGCTAATCGAGGTCAGTTTAGAGTGAGACGGACGGCATGGGAACGCCATAACCTGCGCTCTTCACGATTCGGAAGCGCGGGTTTTTGAAATGAATGAAAAAGCAGCTGTTTTCTATCCGTTTTTCGCCATTGTCCTGTGGGCCGGCAATGTCATTGTGTCGCGCCTTTGCGCGCATACGATCGGGCCTGAGGCGATTACTTTTTATCGCCTGCTGCTCGCCGCTGTTCTGATGAGTACATTGGTCGCCGTGCCGGCCTGGCGCAACCGCGCCGTGATCTGGCCGCATCTGGGCCAGTTCGCGATCCTCGGTTTTCTTTCCATGTGCCTGTTCCAGAGTTTGTCGTATCTGGCCGCTGAAACGACCACGGCGACCAATATGGCGGTGTTCACCGCGCTCACGCCGTTGCTGAGCGTGGCGCTCAGCGCCGTGTTGCTCGGCGAACGGCCCACGATCGGCCTGCTCGGCGGCGGCCTGCTGTCGCTGGCGGGCCTTGTTTATCTGGTGAGCGCCGGCAATCCCGCCGCCTTGGCGCGGGGCGGCCTGCATCTGGGCGATTCGCTGATGTTCATCGCCGCCGTTGTTTACGCGCTTTATGGCGTGCTGCTCAAGCGTTGGAATATTCCGGTCGCGGGCTGGCAGTCCACGTTCATGCAGGCCGTCTGCGCCCTGGCGATCATGTTCCCCGCTTTTCTGGCGACGCCCGCGCCGATGCGCTCGCTCAATGCCGAAACGCTGCCGCTGATTGCTTATGCGGGCGGCTTGGCTTCGGTGGTGCTGCCGTTTTTGTGGGTTCGCGGCGTGCAGATGCTCGGGCCGAACCGCTGCGCGGTTTTCATGAATCTGCTGCCGGTGCTGACGGCAGCCGGCGCGATCGTGCTGCTGGGCGAGCCGGTGCGCTTCTACCACGTGATCGGCGGCGGCCTGGCGTTGGCGGGTGTCGCCTGCGCCAGTCTTTTCCGGCGGCCGTTGCGAGGCATGGCGCCCTCGATAGCCGAGCTGGCCGAATGAACGATGGGACGCCCCTCGAACGCGATGTCAGAGTGTTGTCGCCTCTGATTTTTTGAGGTGTCATGCGAACGCTCATCCTTGCTGAGCGTTCGCGATTCATCGTTCGCCGATGCTCTGTGGGATGGGCGTTGCGTGCAATCGAAAGCGAGCGCGGCGAGGAGTTGTTCAATGGCGGATGCTGTGTTTCCCACCACATAAAGCACGTATTTGCGTGCGGTGGATGGCAACGGATGCGCGGAGCTATTTGCCGGATACGCCGGAAATATGTTTTCGATCGCCGCTATCCTGTATTCTGCATGTCCTGCAACAGGGCCGATGGGTTTGCTCTTGGCCACTTTAATCATGTCCACCGCCAACGACTTTAATTGCGCATGCAGAACTCGCTGTTTCCCGAATTCGAAACCGAACCCGCCATCGAAGCCGCGCGACCCGAGGCGGAATTGCTGGAGCTTGCCGGAGCGTTGCCCCGGCATCTGCGCCTGGGCACATCGTCGTGGCATTATCCCGGCTGGGCCGGGCTGGTGTGGCGGCATGAATATGCGGAAGCGGATTTATCGCGCGATGGCCTCGTCGCCTATGCGCGGCATCCGCTGTTGCGCACGGTTGGCATCGACCGCGGTTTTTACCGGCCGTTGACCACCGCCCAATTCGCCGCGTATGCGGCGCAGGTGCCGGATGATTTTCGTTTTGTGATAAAAGCGCCGAGCCTGGTCACCGACGCTCTGTTGCGCGACGATTCCGGCCGCGGACTCGAACCCAATTCGAATTTTCTGGATGCGAAAGCGGCGCGGCTGACTTTCGTCGAGCCGGCGCTCGCCGGTTTGGGCAGTAAACTCGGCGCGCTCGTATTTCAGATCAGTCCGTTGCCGATGACGGGACTGACCCGTATCGCCGAGCTGATCGAGCGCCTGCATCTCATGTTGCGCGCGCTGCCGGGATTGCGCGCGCAGGCTCCCGACGCGGTGGTCGCGGTGGAGGTGCGCGACGCGCAGTGGCTGACGCCGGATTTCGTGCAGGCGCTGCGCGATACGCGTTCCACCTACTGCATGGGCCTGCACGCAAAAATGCCGCGCATCGCCGAGCAATTGCCGATCCTGCGCGCGCTCTGGCCGGGACCTTTGGTATGTCGTTGGAATCTCAACCCGCTGCACGGCGCTTATGGTTACGAGGAAGCGCAACGCCAATACGAACCGTATAACCGCATGATCGATCCGGATCTGGAGACCCGCGCGGCCCTGGCGCGAGTGATCGCGGGAACCATTGGCGCGGGCCAGAACGCCTACGTGACGCTCAGTAATAAAGCCGAGGGTTCGGCGCCGTTGTCGGTGGCGGAGTTGGCGCGCGCCGTTCACGGTTTGCGTCGCTGATGCTGCCGGCGATTTGAAAAACCGGTTCGCATCCTGAGGAGCGGCACGAAGTTATTTTCCAGCGCGTCTATCTGCTGCATGCATCTGTCGCATGCATCTATCGCGTGTATCTATCACATCTATCTGACTGACGCTGCGCGAACCGTTTTACCGACGTTTTTGAAATACGATGCGCGTTATCCGATGTGCCTGTGAATGAAGGCGCCCGCCGCGATCAGCGCTTGCCGGCCTGCTTCCAGATGCGCATTCCACAGTGGCCACGCATGTATCATGTCGGGCCATATTTCGAGCGTGACCGGCACGTTGGCCACTCCCGCTTTTGTCGCGAAGCGCGTTGCATCGGCCAGCAGCGTTCGACCTGGATGAGCAGCGGCGGCAGTCCCGCCAGTTCCGCGAACAGTGGCGAGATACGCGCGTCCCTTCGGTTGATTTCCCTGGGAACATAAGCATTGGCCAGCTCGCCGAGATAGGTTTTGTGAATGATCGGATCGATCGCATCCTTGCTGCCGAGCGTGTTGCCCGACAGGGTCAGGTCGGTCCACGGCGATATCAGCCAGGCGCAGGCGGGCAAGGGTTGGCTTCTATCCCGCAGATAATTCATGAGCGCGAGCGCAAGAGCGGCGCCCGCGCTGTCTCCGCTCGCCACGATGTGGGCCGCGTCGAGGTCTTGTTCGAGTAAAAAACGCCAGGCTGTCAGCGCGTCTTCGAACGCGGCCGGAAAGGGATGCTCCGGTGCCAACCGGTAAGCCACGGCCAACGTGCGCGCTCCGGCCGCGCGGCCCGCTTCCGTCACCAGGCGACGATGGCTGAGCAGCGATCCCGAGCAATAGCCGCCGCCGTGAAAAAACAGCAGGACGCCGACTCATCGCAGCTGGGAGCCCTCGACCATTCCGCCGACAGGCCGCCGAACGAAACCGGTTCGAGCCGGATATCGCCGGCGACAGGCCAGACCGATCCGATTTCATCGAGCCGCGCCCGGCGCTCCGACCAGCCGATGGGCCGGGGTTTGGCGTTCAACCGTGCGCGAATCCGCTCGATGCCTGTGTGCTCCATCGCTTTCCGCCTCCTGGGCATGACGGCCGCGCAAACGCATTGGCCCCCTGTGACCGATGACCTGTGTTACGGAGTGAGCGCGTTTTCCGACCATACCGCAATCGGCCGATACGATCTGTGCCTGGCTGCGCGGTGGTGAGTAGCGCGCGAGCCGCGTAGCATCGTTCGCTTCGCCGTTTCGCAAAGGCCGGGAAGAACCGATAATGCGCGCTGCGCTGCAGCGGAGTTTTCCATCTCGGCTGTCAGTCTGCTTTTTCGAGTGCGCCAGCAGGATTTTCACCATGACAAAAAACGACGAATACTGGATGCGGCTGGCGCTGGAGCAGGCGCAACTGGCGGCGGCGCGGGGCGAGGTGCCGGTGGGCGCGGTGCTGGTTCGAAATGACGAGCTGATCGGCAGCGGTTTCAACCAGCCGATCAGCGCCTGCGATCCCACCGCGCATGCGGAGGTCGTCGCATTGCGCGCCGCGGCCATCGCAGCCGCGAATTATCGCCTGCCGGATACGACGCTCTACGTCACGATCGAGCCCTGCACCATGTGCAGCGGCGCGCTGGTGCATGCGCGCGTCAGGCGTGTGGTGTTCGGCGCGCCGGAGCCGCGCGCCGGCGCCGTGGTGAGCGCCGCGCGCGTGTTCGACGGCACGCAATTCAATCATCGGGTGGATTACGAGGGCGGCGTGCTCGCGGAGGAATGCGCCGAAGTCATGCAGCGTTTTTTTCGCGAGCGCCGCAAGGCCTGATCGCTGCGGGATATTGGAAAAAAACGGCGCGCCGTGTTCAGCCGTTGTCGGCCAGCAGCGATTCCCGGATGCACCGGTCGATCCAGCTGTGCAGGCGATAATTTTCGATGAATCCGCAGTGGCCGCCGTATTCGGTGAGCTCGATCCGCAGATGCGGATTTTGCGCCAGCCGCGGCAAATCCTTGGAGTGGATCACGGGATCGTCGCGACTGCTGATCAAATGGCAGGGCACGGCCAGATCCTCCAGTACATCGTCGACGATCGAATAACCGCGCAGGTAGGCCAGCGTGTCGGGAAAATGCGTGTAGCGCGGCACGAAGTAATCGTTCATGGCGCGCAGCGTGCGCAGCTTCAGCAAATCCCGGCCGTAGCCCAGCTCGGGAAAATGAACGAGTTTTTTGCGCAGAGAGCGCCGCCACTTGTAGCGAAAATAATCGTGGTAAACCCACCAGCCGTTTTCCAGGTTATCCATGGTGTTGATCGGATCGAGGACCGGGCAGACGGCGACAGCCTTGCGCAAGGCGATGTCGTTGCCCGGAGCGCGCAGCGCCACGCGCAGTGCGAAATTGCCGCCGAGGGAAAAACCGACCAGGTAAAGGTTTTTGGGCGCCAGCTGTTGTTGCAGCGACCGGACCGCGCCGACCACCTCGTCGATGCGGGTCGAATTGAACAGCTCGGGATTCAGGTGATGAGTGGGGCCGTGATCGCGAAGGTTGAGGCGGAACACGGCAAACCCCGCCGCGAATAATTGCGCGCCGGACGAAAGCAGATACAGCGAATCGGCGCTGCCTTCCCAGCCATGAATCATCACCACCAGCCCGCGCGTGTGCGTCGGCGTGCTGCTCAGCTCGCCCAGCAGGCGCACGCCGTCGCCACAATCGAGCAGCAGCGGCCTGCTGTGCGCGATCAATTCGTGGGAGCGCCGCCGCACCAGCCACTGGCGCGGCCCGGTGCTGGCGAATATCGACTGCAGATGATGATGGCGCAGCAGGCGTGGCGGTTGGAACGGGCTCATGAGGGAATGGCCTGTACGGCTGATGGCTGTCGCTCGCTAAAACGGTCGTTCGTTAAGATCGTCGTTTGTTAAGGCTATTTCCGTTAAAAACAAGCTTGGTTAAAAACAAGCTCGCGTCGATTGGCGTCGGATGGTAGCGGAAAGGGGAGGAGGCGACAACGCCGCCCCCGGCTTTCCGCTTCGGGCTTTTCCTTAAAGTTCGCCGCGTTCGATGGGCGCGCTGAGTTTGCGCATCAGCACCGCGGCGGGAACGATGGCCAGCAGGAACGCGAGGAAGGCCACGCTGTAAGTGCCGCTGTTGTCGCGCAGCCAGCCGGCGATGAACGAGCCGACCGAGCCGAGGCTGAGAAACGTGGTCGACAAGCCCATGGCCTGGCCGAAGGAGCGGCTGCCGAAACGGCTGGCGACGATGGCGCCGACCAGGGGCAGGTAGCCGGCGTAGGCCAGGCCGAGGATGGCGTTGCCGGCCGCGAGGCCCGCATAACTTGAAGACAGGCTGAGCACCAGAATCGCCAGTACCATGCCGCCGGCCACGCCCCAGTACAAGTGGCGGTGATCGATATTGTCGGTCAGTTTGCCGAAGAAAACCTTGCCGACCAGCATGCACACTGAGAGCAGCGACACCAGCAACGCCGCCTGCTGTTGCGTCAATCCCGTATCGTGCGCGTAGGCGCCCATGTTCATCTGCAGCGCGGAAAACGCCGCCGCCATCGGCAGGAATCCGAGCACCAGGATGCGGAAATTGGGATCGCGCAGCACTTCGCCCATGTTCTGCGATGGCGCGCGCGGCAGCGCGGCGAGCTGGTCTTCCAGCGCTTCCTCTTCCGGCGGTTTGCGTTTCAGCACGGTCCAGGCCACGGGCGTGATCAGAACAGCCGTGACCACGGCCAGAATGACGAAGGTGAGACGCCAGCCGACCAGCGCCAGCAGGCCCGCGGCAATCGGCGGCAAGGTGAATCCGCCGACCGATGTGCCGAGCGTGGAACTGGCGATGGCGAGGCCGCGATCGCGGGTGAACCAGCGCGTGGCCAGGGTTTGCGCCGCCATCGCGCCGGTCAGGACCAGGCCCAGCGGCAACACCAGCATGTAGATGGCGACGATCTGCCAGACGGCGTTGGCCGCGGCGATCAGCAGCAGGCCGAAGGCGTAGGTGAGAGCGCCGCCGCATACCAGCCAGTGATTGGGCATGCGATCCAGCGCGCGCCCGGCGAGCGGCGAAATGGCGCCGGAAAGAACCTGCGAGGCGGTGATGGCCAGCATGATATCGCCACGCACGGCGCCGAATTCCGCGCTCCAGGGAATCACCCACAGCGTAAAGCAGTAATAGTGGATACCGACGGTCAGCGATTGGAACAGCAGGGTGATGGCGATGACATTCCACCCATAAAACCAGCTGGTTTTAAACATCGATGCGGAATCAGAGCTTGAGTTGGAGTTATTAAAGCGCTTGGATTAAAGCGCTGTGAACGATAGCAGGTTTCACGGCGATCGGATATCACATCGCAGGATAAACTGTGTTTCAGTGCTCAGACGGTGGCGATCGGCGTCACCGGCGAGCCGACGCTGCCGGGCAGGCGCAGTGGCGGGGCGGTCAACAGGAACGCGTTGCGTCGATGCGCTTCCAGCCAGCGGGCCAGTTCGCTCAGGTACCAGAGTTCGCCAAGGTGCACGCCGAGTTTGAACAGGCAGTGCTGGTGCAAGGGCATCAATTCGCAGCCGCAGCCCTGTTTCAGCTGTAGCGTGATTTCTTCGACCGCCAGATTGTCCGCGCAGATCGCAACCAGGCCGCTATCGCTGATCCACTGTTGCAGGCGTTTGTCGTAACCGTCGAGCGCGGCGCAGGAGCGGCCGAGACGGTGTGGGTCCGGTTGCCGGTTCATCTCCAGCACGAGGTCGGCGAAGCCGGTGTACAGGCATAGGAAATCGCCGGTGCCGACTTCGACGCGCTGCTGTTCGAGAATGCGCATGAGATCGTCGTAACCGACCAGCGCCTTGTCGCGGCCGTAGACCGAATGCAAATTGACCAGCACGCCGCGCCCTTGCACGCCGGCGCCGCCGAGGTGTTCCATGCCCAGAGCCTTGGCGCAGGGGCCCTCGGGATGATTGGGGCCGAGCAGATGTTCGTCGGCGCGCCAGCCGTTGTAGTAGACCTTTTCCGCGACGCCGTCGCCATCGGCATCGAACATCGAACCGACATGCGCCAGCGAATCCCATTGCGTTGAGAATTGGGTGTAGAGAATCACGCCGTCGTCGCACATCACGTCGTTGGCGCCGGGAATGCTTTGATCCCAGGCATAGTTGTAGGCGTCGTCGCGATGCATCTGGGTGGAAAACAATTGCGGCGGCTTGCGCATGGGGAAGAGCTGGCCGGGATAATCCAGCGGCAGGCTCAGGGAAAATGCGGTGCCGTCCTTGACTTCGCCAACGGCTTTGAGGCGCCGTTCAGGTGTCAGCAAATTCATGCGTCCGAGATGATCGTCGGCGCCAAATTCGCCCCAGTTGGAACCTTCCGGTCGGTTTACCCAGCGTGACATGATGAACTCCTCGACAGCTTGCCGGATTTATCGTGCTTGGGAAGCAGCGCAATAGCGCGAAATGCTAATCGAAGTGCCGAAGGCTGTCACTGAGGGGCGAAGGACGAGAGCACAGGCAGCTGATTGTAGCCGTCGACAAGTCAGTCATCAGGGAATGGCGATATCTGTCATTATGGCTGTGGCAGCGGTCGCTGCAGTTCAGGTTTTCGTCGCAGCCGGAACGGGACTGTCGGTGAAAGTTTCAGTTGCATAACCGGCCGGCAACGGGCCGAAATCGATTCTTGAGTAAATAAAAAAATAATTTTTCTGTTTATTTTTTTCATTGGTATAAAGAGTTTTTTAGTAATCCAAACCGCTTTTTTAATCGTTGTTTTTTACCCTGATTAACTTCGTTAAAACGCCAAAATCCATTGCCTTTCATTGCGGATTTTTCTCCTGAAAATAAAAAATTCGATTCAGGAGTCGTTCAGGCTCGCGGCCCTATAAATTCACCCAAGCACTGCGAATAACGCGCTTGAACGAAATTCAACGCGCCGTTTCAAGCGCGTTATCGACAGTGTCGTGTTGCACTAAACCCAATGCGTATCCAGGAGATACATATGAAAAAGCAACTGACTGCCGCTGCCGTAATTGCTCTGACTTGGGGTTCCGCCGCGATGGCCGACACCGCAACTTCGGGACAAGGCGCAGCACCTGCTGCAAGTCCGGCGGTAGCGAAAACAGTGCAGCGCGATGCCAATCAGCAGCAGAGCATCGAGCAGGGCCTGAAAACCGGCGCCCTGACCACCAAGGAAGCTTCGAAACTGGAGCGTGAAGAAAGCAAAGTGGAGAAAACCGAAGCCAAGGATTTGAAGGATGGAAAACTGTCCGCGGCCGAGCGTCAGCAGCTGAACGCGGAGCAGAACAAAGTGAGCCGCGATATTCGTAAAGAGAAGACCAATGCGCAGACCGCCAATCCCGCCGCGGCCAGCTCCGAAAAAATGCAGGCCGACGTGCAGCGCAACGTCAATCAACAGGAGCGCATAGAGCAAGGGGTGAAAAGCGGCGAGCTGAGTAATCGCGAGGTCGGCAAGCTGGAAAAAGGCCAGGCCCACGAAGCCAAACTGGAGGCCAGTGCGGCGGTGAATGGCAAGGTGAACAGCGCCGAGCAGAAACAGATTCAAACTGCCCAGAACGAACAGGGCAAAGCGGTTCACCACGAAAAACATAACGCCGACGTGAAATAAATCGGGCGGCGATGCCGCCTCGAATCACCGGAAATAAAAATGCCCGTCCAAGGACGGGCATTTTTATTTCCGGATCGATGAATTGCCAACCAATCGGCTTGTTTTGTGCGAGGAACTTCCTCGTCCAATCCCGTGTGCTTGTCCATAATCCGGTCACTTTTTAACAATGCGCGTCACTTTTTGCCGAGCAGGTGCCCGATGGAAGCTTCATTGCTGGAAGCGTTGGCCTGTTGTTATCCCTTTCATCAAGTGGCGGAGGTTGAACTCGCGCCGCTGTTCCGGTCCATTCACAGCCGCTGTTTCGAGCGGGGACAAACGCTGTTGCGGCGCAACACGCAGCAATCCGACAAGCTGACTTATCTGATTGCCGGCAGCGCCGAATTGCGTCGTTCGTTTTTTGATCGCACCGCATTGCGAGCCGGCCAGACGCCGGCCTTGCAGCCGCTGGACAATTTGTTGGAGGCCGAAGGCGGCCAGATCATTGCGTTGGGCGTGTGCCATACCGTGCAAGTGGGGCGCGACCTCATCGACCGCTGCATGGCGGCGGGCAGTCCCCAGGATTATGGGGTGACAACGCTGCACGAGAGCGAGCTTGCCGACGAGTTTCTGATATCCGATGCCGAGGTGGAAGTGGATTGGATGTCGCGCTTTCTGCAATCGACGCTGGCGCAGCACCTGCCCGCTTTGAGCATCCAGCAATTGCTGGCGCGCATGGAACCGTGTTCGGTTGAAAAAGGCGAGGCCATTGTCCGGCGCGGTGAAATGGGCGACGCGATGTATGTGATCACGCGCGGCATGGCGATGGTGAAAACCGATGCGCATGGCGTATTTCGAGGCCGTGAATTTTCCTTGATGCCCGGCGATTATTTTGGCGAGGAGTCGCTGGTGGCCGATGCCGTACGCAACGCCACGGTCGTCATGGAGGTGGCGGGCAGCGTTGCGCGCCTGGACCGGATGCTTTTCGATGAGCTGGTGCGCCGGCCCTTGCTGCGGGTGGCCGACGATGCGCTGATGGAGCGCAGCCTGCTCGCTGCGATGGACGAAGCGTTGACCATTCTAGATGTGCGCTTTCCGATCGAATACCGCCGAGATGCGATGCCGTCCTGCCGCAATATTCCTATTTCCCTGCTGCGGGCGCGCATGAACCTGCTGCCGGCCAATCATCAGATTCTGGTGACGTCTCAAGGCGGCCGCCGCAGCGAGCTGGCGGTGTTTCTGCTGCGCCAGGCCGGTCTCGACGCTTATCTGATGCAGCCGCCCGGCCATCGTTTCAGCCGGGTCGATCTCATGCATGCGGGCTGAAACCAGAGGCGCGTATTTCGCTGTAAAATTTTCCCGGCATTGAAAAAGTGCGCATTTAACGGCACATGAGTTTTCATGGTCTGACGCGCAAACTCCCACTCTATCCCGCTTTGGCCGCCGGATTGACGGCGGCACAGGACTTGCGTATTTCTCCGCGCTTTTTTCGAGGATCGCAAGGAATGCCGCGTCGTGTTTGCCGCGGCATTCGCACAATCAAATTTTTGCCTCGCCTGATCAGTCCAGGGTATTCATTTCAAAAATCTTTCCCAAGATATCCAGCTCAAAAACATCTCACTCAAAAATTGATGCAACGCGAATCTGGAAGGAGGTGCATTGTGAAATATTCCTTGATTACCACATTGCTGGGGTTGGCGCTGGCTTCGGCGGCGCAGGCGGCGGTCGTTCCTATCTCGGCGAGTCCGAGCCCCGATCCGCACGGCGGCAGGCCGGAGCAGGTCAATCACACCATCAGCCAGTATCAACATCGCCTGGATGACGAGGAGTTCATCCGCAAGGCGGTGATGGATAACCTGGCCGCGATCGAAATGTCCAGGCTGGCGCTGAGCAGAAGCAACGACCCGAAAATCCGCGCCAGGGCTGAACACAATATTCATGAGCGCAGCCAGGCCAATCTGGAGCTGCGGCATCTGGCGAACGCGAAAAAAATCATGACTCCGGCTATGCCGAGCCGCGAGCAACAACGCACCATCGATCGCCTGCAGGAACAGTCGGGTGGCGATTTCGACCGCGGCTATGCGAGACAGATGCGCAGAGGGCACGACGACGCGCTCGCTCTGTATTCCAATGCCGCCGATTCCAGATCGCTGGACCCGCGCGTGCGCGCGTTTGCCAATGAGAAACTGCCCGCGTTGGAAATGCATCGCCGCTGGGCGTACTTGGACGATCCCGGGTCCGGTTATCGCGTGGCGCATGCCGGTAACGAGCTGAGCAGGAACGAGAGCTGAGCGTTTCCCTAGAGTGTTGACGGCCGGGCCGTGGGAGGCCCGGCCTTTTCTTGCCGTTTCTCGCGCAAGGTTGTTTTCTCGCGCAAGGTTGTTGCCGGCCGGAATGTTTCTCCGTCGAAAAGGTCTTTTCTAGTAAGACATTGTGTTTTCTCTGGTAAGAGATTGTGTTTTCCGTTCAGGGAAACAGCGGCAATCCGGGGAGCGAAAAATCATGAACCGTCAGTCGTGGGAAGAGATGCGGCCGTGGCGTCGTCGCGCCGAGCATGACCGGCCTTTCGATGAAGGGCGTTACCGGCGCGGAGATTTATCGCCCGGTGAGGATCGCGCTCGTCGGCAGGCGCAGCAGCCCGACTATTACGGCTATGAATCTCATGAGCAACCGCCGCGTTATGCGTCGCCGCGCGACGCGGATCGCGCGCGCCAATACCGCCAGGCCGAGTATGAGCACGACCGCGAACAGCACTGGCATCGGCCGCTGTACAGCGAGCTCGGCGACCATGACACCGAGGGGTATCAATATTTCGGCGGCGGCCGCCAGAATTATGCCGGTGTCGAGAGCGGCGGCGGTTCATTGGCCATGGAGCATTATCTGCCGCAGGCGAGCAGTTCGGCGTTTTATGACTGGGATCGCTCGTTGTGGGGCGGTCGCGAGCCGGGCATGGGAGCGCCGGAAGCGGATTACTCCGGTCGGGGGCCACGCGATTACGAGCGTTCCGACGAGCGCATTCGCGAGGATGTCTGCGAACGCCTGAGCGATGATCCTTTTGTCGATCCGTCCGAGGTGACCGTGGTCGTGCAGTCCGGCCGGGTGACTCTGGAGGGAAGCGTCGAAGACCGGCCGCAGAAATATCGCATCGAAGACCTGGTCGAGGATTCCCGCGGCGTGAAGGAAGTGCTGAGCCGTCTGACGGTATCGCAGCGCCCCAACGAAGCGGCGCTCGGCGAGTGGTCGAACGAAAAAACTTCGAAACACTGAGTTCTCCGATTCGGTAACGGTCGATCGCGCTCGCCGACGCAGAGGTTTGCGCCGGCGCTTCTGTTAAGCTAGCCGGATTTCCTCGATCGAACAGGGACATCAGGCGATGCGATCGGCTAAACGTGCGATTCTTTTTGTTCTGGCGCTGCCACTGCTTGCCGTGTTGGGCTTGGGACTGTTGTTACTGCTGCGGCCGGTGCCGATCAGCAACATGCAGGTGCTGCTCAATTCGGTATTGGGCTCCAGCGTGGCCGCGCCCAGCAGCGCAACCGTCGCGCAGCGCCTGCAGGCGCCTCCCGGATTTTCCGTCTCCGTTTATGCCTCGGGACTCAGCGCGCCGCGCTTCATACATTTCACCGCCGGTGGCGATCTGCTGGTGTCCGAACCGCGCGAAGGCCGCATCGTTTTGCTGGAGCGTTCGCGCGATGGCGTGGCGGGACCGCGCCGCGCGTTGCTCAGCGGCCTGAATCGGCCCCACGGCATCGATATTGCGGATGGCTGGCTTTATGTCGGTGAGACCGACGCGGTCGGCCGCGTCCGCTTCGACGAGCAGCAGGGGCGATTGACCGGCGATTACACGCGCATCGTGACCGGCCTCACCGGCGAGGGACATCACTGGACCAAAACCGTCCGCATCGGGCCCGACGGGGATTTGTATGTGGCGCAGGGATCGTCGTGCAATGTGTGCGAGGAAAAGGACAAGCGGCGCGCCACCATCATGCGTTTCAACACGGACGGCAGCGGCGGCAAAATCTACGCGACCGGTTTGCGCAACAGCGTCGGCCTCGACTGGGCTCCCTGGGATAGCGCGTTGTATGCCACTGAAAACGGACGCGATCTGCTCGGCGACGATTTCCCTCCCGACGAGTTGAATCTGATCAAGGAAAACGGCTTTTACGGTTGGCCTTACATCCATGGTTTTGGCGTGCTCGATCCCGAGCTCGGCAAGGGCAAAGACGCATTGTTGCAAACCGCGCAAGCGCCGGCTTTCGGTTTTCGTCCGCACAATGCTCCGCTGGGCATTCATTTCTGGCGCAACCCGGCGCCGGGATTCGAGCGCACCGCGTTAGTGGCACTGCACGGTTCCTGGAATCGCACTACGCCGGATGGCTATAAAGTGGTGGCGTTGCACTGGGATGCGAACGGTGACATCGCGCAACGGGATTTCCTGACGGGCTTCGAACGAAAAGGCGATGTTATCGGCCGGCCGGTGGATGTTACCGAAGGCCCGGACGGGGCGATTTACGTATCCGATGATTACGCCGGAGTGATTTATCGCGTCGCTCGCGGCGAGGCGAAGGTCAGCGCCGCACCGGTTGCCGCCGCGCCCTTGCACGATGAGCGACTGGCGGCGATGGACGCGCAGCAACGCCAGGAATCCGCCAGCCTCGGGCAGACTCTGTTTCGGCAGTACCGTTGCGGTAATTGTCACGATCCGGCGATGGCCACCGGCTTTCGCCACGTGCATCCGCTGACGCAGCTCGGCGAGCGTTATACCGTGGATCGACTGCAGGCTTTCCTGGCAACGCCGACGCCGCCGATGCCGGTTTTTCCGCTGTCGGACAAGGAGCGCGAAGCATTGGCGGTCTATCTGCTGACGCGATGAGCCCGCCGTTTGACGCGTGCTGTTATGCTGTTGCGCCAGAAAATTTTTCGCGCTGTCCGAGCCGCATCCGGACAGTCTGTTCGATACAGGGACGAAACGATAATTTGAGCGCTCGCCGCGGCGAGCGCGAAGCGATTTGCGAAGGAGCTGTTGGAAGCGCCATGTCTTCGGTCCGGCCGGGCGCCGGAGGAGTATCGGCTTATGCAACCCGCGCGTCCGTTTACGGTGCTGATCGCCGACGATGCCAGTGTCATCCGGCAACTGGTGCGCAGTTTTCTCGAAGGGGAGGGCTATACGGTGTGCAGTGCCAACGACGGCGATCAGGCCGTCGAGGTCGCGGCGCTGTTTCACCCCGATCTGGTTTTGCTCGACCGGCACATGCCGGGCCCCGAAAGCATCGAAGTCATACGGCGCCTGAAAGAGCAGCATCCCGACCAGTGGATTCCGCTGATCATGGTCAGCGCGGACGACACCCAGGAGAGCCAGGTCGAGGCCCTGGAGAACGGTGCCGACGACTACATCACCAAGCCGATCAACTTCAAAATCCTCGCCGCGAAAATCCGCGTGTTTTTGCATCACGTGTCGCTGCAGAACTTGCTTGAGGCGCAGCGCGGAGAATTGCAGCAATACCGCGATAATTCCGAACGCGAGCTGCTGGTGACCGCCGACCTGATGCAGCGTCTCATGCGCGCCGATCGCCTCGGCGACGCGCGGGTGCATCATTGGCTTTCGCCCGCCGAGAATTTCAGCGGCGATCTGGTGGCGGCGGATCGCTCGCACAGCGGCGATTTGTACGGCCTGCTCGCCGACGCGACCGGGCACGGGCTTCCGGCGGCGATTAATCTGATTCCTCTCACCCAGACTTTTTATGCCATGGTGCATAAAGGTTTTCGAATCGCGACCATTGCCGAACAGATGAACCGGCAGTTGCGTCAATATACGCCGCCGGAACGCTTTGTCGCGGTCACGCTGTTGCTGATCAATCAGCGCGAGCGGCGAGTGGATGTGTTCAATGCGGGCAACCCGCCGGTGCTGCTGCTCGATGGCAGTGGCAAGGTGGTACACAGGGTCGACTCGCGCTGTCTGCCGCTTGGAATTCTCGACGGCGGCAACATGAATTTCGACGGCGAGCGCCTGAGTTATCCCGAGGGCGCTCAAGTCGTGTTGTATTCCGATGGTTTGACCGAAGCCGCCAATGCCGCCGGCGTTGCTTTTGGCGTGGAGCGCCTGGAATCGGCGCTGGGCGATGGCACGGCCTCCGATCGGGTTGCGTCGGTGCAACGGGCTTTGGCCGGCCACACGGCGGGAATGCCCGCCCATGACGACGTTTCCCTGCTGGTTTTCGATTGCGACCAGGTGGACGCCGCGCAAGCCGGAAACACGGATTTGGAAAAGCCCGCGCGCGCGTTATGGCGGGCGACCGCCACCTTGTCCGCCGAACAACTGCGCGACAGCGACCTGGTGCCGATGATGGTGGAGTGGACGCGCACGATGGGATTGCCCGCGCCACAGCAGAGCATTTTCTTTGTGGTGATGACGGAGTTGTACAACAACGCGCTCGATCACGGCCTGCTCGGCCTCGACTCCGGATTGAAAGAGGCGCCGGATGGCTACGAACGCTATATCGGGGAGAGAGCGCAGCGCCTGGAAAATCTCCAGCGCGGCCGCATCAGCATTGCATTGCGGCATGAACACTCGGCGGCCGGCAATCGCTTTCGGGTTCGGATCAAGGATAGTGGCGCCGGGTTCGATCCGGAGCCCTGGCTGCGCCCCGCGGACCCCAATCTCAATCGCTTGTCGGGTCGTGGGATCGCACTGGTGCGCAGCCTGTGCAACCGGCTTGAATATTTTGGCATCGGCAACGAGGTGCTGGCGGAAATCGCTTACTGAATATCCGCCTCAGCGTGAGTTGCTTTCCAGAAAGAATACCGCGCTGACTGACTTGCTGATGCGTTGCGTGCCGATTTTCAGGTTGTCGCCGCTGCCCGAGGCGTCGCTGGCCATGGCTTTCGCCGCGCGCATTTCATAGGGCGAGGGTGGCATGGCGCCGGAACCGTTTTCGGTGATATTGGCAATGCCCGCGACACGGCTGTTGCAGGCCTGCGCCATCATGTCGGCTTTGCCGCGCACGTTGGCGATGGCCTTTTTCAAGGCTTCGTTTTCCAGTTGTTCCTGTTTGGAAAACTCCGTGCGAATGCCATTGATTTGCGTGACCTGAGCATCCGCCAGCGCCTGAATGAGCGCGCCGTAGTGCTCGATATCGCGCAGGCGCAGCAGAAATTGCCGGCTTACCTGCTGGCCGCGCAGGACGCGCTGATTGTTCTGCCAATCGTATTCCGGCGCCGCCTGGATTTTCGACGCCTGCAGATCATCCGCTCTGATGCCTTGCGCGCTGGCCGCGCGGATGACGGCGCTGCCGATGTCGTCGACCTGGCGTTTGGCTTCGCTCAGGGTTTTTGCGGTATTGCTGAGCGTCAACTCGATCACGACGATATCCGGCGTCGCTTCGACATAGCCTTCACCGCTTGCCGACAGCTGCGGCCGGTCGGCATTGCGATCGGCGGCGCAGGCCGCATGCATGGAGGCGGCGCTGAAAAGCAGGCAGAAAAATGCGGTGGACAATTTTTTTTGTCGAATCATGTTGGGCTCCCGTGAGTATTCATGAGTCCATGGAGAGAAAGTTGAAGCGTACAGTATTTCATTCACGGCGGCGCCATCGCGGTGACATAAAAAAACAACCCCTGCAATCGGCGTTGCCGCCGCGCCGTGCCGCAACTTCATTCTAACGCAGATCGCATGCTAAGATTCGGATCCAGTCCACACGTGAACGATGGAGGGTAAACGGTGAGCGCATTCGCGAAATGGGAATGCACAGTCTGCGGTTTCATTTACGATGAGGAACAGGGCCTGCCGGAACTCGGTATTCCACCCGGAACGCGGTGGGAGGATGTGCCCGAGGATTTCGAATGTCCCGACTGCGGAATCGGCAAGGATTATTTTCAGGTATTTGAGGAGTGAAATTAAAAGCAGCTTTCCTCGCGTGCGGTCAAATTCGCCTCGGCCTGGCAGAACAATAACGGCAACGCAATTCCCTCGAAATTTTTAAGCATGAGATCGGAGCAATGAGCAACACGTTGCGCCAGTTGGCGTTTTGTTTCAGCGCGGGTGCCGTCGGCGGTTTGGCCAAGGCCCTGGTGTCCTGGATGGGCGCGCGTTATGGCTGGGATGCCGCGTTCGGCGTGCATTGGTCCGGTGCGCTGTCGGCGGCGTTTTTGTATCCGCGCGTGGTGTGGGGCGGCCTGTGGGCGTTTCTGTTTTTGCTGCCTCTGGCGCGGAGCTCGCTGGCGGTCTGCGGTTTGATCTGGGCCCTGGTGGTTACGCTGGTGCAACTGCTGGTATTGCCGCTGCTGACACACGCCGGCCTGCATTTCTCTTTGCTGCCGTGGTTCGCGGCCCTGTTGTTGAATTGTGTCTGGGGGCTGGCGACGGCGCTGATGTTGCGCCTGATCGAATAGCGTAGTGGGCTGGAGGTCGCCGCGGTGCTGCCGGTGCAGCAGCGTTGCGCGGCGGCAGGCTCTCCGGCAGCAACAACTCTCCTCCAGCAGCAATCATTTTCCCGCGGTAATAAATAAGTATGCGCCGACGTTGCACAACGCCGGTGCAATTCTCCTCGCGATGTTCCAAGTTGGTGTGGCTTTCCTGGCCGGCGCGCTTGGCGTTGTTTTTATGCATTGTTATTTTTTCTTGCGTGGTAGGGCCTTGCGGGCGATGGCGCCGGCCTTTGCAGTTGGCAGATATATTGCTCCGGGTTAATCGACCGTTTGTTGGGGTTTGTTTTTGAACCCGCGTGCCAAACCGAAACGGATTTTCTCGATCCGTATGCCCGCCGCAAGGAGCCGACCATGCCGAGACCAACCCGATTTACCGTCAGTGATATTCCCCAATGCGTTGTGCAATCCGGAATCAACTGGGCGCGGACCTTCAATTATCGCGACGATTACCAGCTCTATCTGGAAAGCCTGCGGCAGGCGGCGGCGCATTATGGCTGTGAGCTGCACGCCTATGCGTTGCTGCCGAACCGCGTGCAATTGCTGGTGACGCCGCACGCCGAGTCGGCGGTGCCGCAAATGATGCAATCGCTGGGGCGCCGCTATGTGCAATATTTCAATCGCCGCTACGAACGCAGCGGCACGCTCTGGCAAGGGCGCTACAAGTCTTGCCTCGTGGAGCCGGGCGAGCATTTGCTGAATTGTTATCGCTACGTGGATTCGTTGGCCGCGATCACCGGTGTCGTTACCGATCCGCTGGATTACCCCTGGAGCAGCCTGCGCCAACACATCGGTTCCGCGCCGCTCAGCGTGAATCCGCATTCGAGCTGGCAGGCGCTCGGAGAATCGCCCAGCGATTGCCAGCGTGAGTATGCGGCGCTGATCGCGGAGCCGTTGATGCCGGAAATCACGCGCGATATCAATCTCAACGTGGTGCAGGGCAGTGTTTACGGCAGTGAAGCGTATCGCGTGGAAATCGAAACGCGCTGCGGCCAGAAAGTCCGTCCGCGGCCCCGGGGCCGGCCGCGTCTGCGTCAGGTGGGATGAAGCCAATGGCTGGAGGGGCGGCTCACTGTCCCGCCCCGATCGATGTCGCGCGCGGCCGGCCGCCTTGCATGCATTTGTGCTTCGCGCACCGTTCACATTTATGAAACGGCTTCTGGTGAGATTGCTGGCTTGAATTAGTCTCATACCGCAGCGCAATGTCGGTAACGTGAACGGAGCAAGGCGCAGCCAGGACCGGCATGAATGGAATTGCCGTTCTGATATTCATTTATTTATACCCGCTGTGTTTTCCGAACCGTCTTCCCAGTGTTTTCGCCGAAAGCGCGCCGAGTTCTTGAGGTAACCCCTGGGAATGAGCGTCGGGGGACCGGGCCTGTTACACCTTCGATGAGTTCGCGGACCGGCTGTCCTTCTCTCGGCCGGAGCAATCATTAATTTTCCGCCTATCCCTAACGGCAGAGGAGATTGGGCAGATACCCGCTGCTATAATCGCGCCCTAACGATAAGAGATGGCAGGACGCTATGAACGGGGTGGGGTGGACAATCAGGGATTGGCTTGTCGGTACGCTGGTGCTGACGGCCGTGATTTTTATGTGGGTGCTACCTTGGATCCGGCGCCGCATCAGGTTATCCGATGCGCGTGAAGTCCCGAACCCTCCTGCTCTGCCATTGTCCCCGCCCTCCGAACCGCCCTTCGATCTCAATCAATTCAACGCCTGGTTCGACGTGGTTCCTGTCGGCCTGTGTCACCTCGATCTCGACGGGCGCATTGTGCGAGCCAACGAAATCCTGCACCGCTTGCTGGAAATTGGCGGCGAGTTGCATGGCATGCCGTTCAGCGCCGTGCTGCATGCCGACGATCTGGATCGCTGCCTGTTGGACGAGCGGGATTTGCTGACGGCGGAGGCGATTTTCCGGGAGTCGGAAATGCGTCTGCGTAATCGCCGTGGCGAGGTGGTCTGGATTCGGCGCCGCTTGCGTCTGTTGCGCGATCACGACGGAAAACCGCTGTATTTCATTGCGGCTGTGGAGGATCTCGGTGCGCAAAAACGCATCGAAGCCTTGCGTTACGCGTTGGAAGAAAAACTGCGTGCGATTGTCGAGCATATGCCTGTGGCGGTCTGGATGACGGCGCCGGAAAGCGAGCGCATTGTGTTTGTCAACGAGGCTTTCGAGTCGATTTGGGATTGCAGCCGCGAAATGTTTTACGCCAATCCCGATTGTGCTTTGCAGCGTGTTCATCCCGACGACCGCGAGCCCGTGCGCGCCTGTCTTTTCGATGGAGCGCTCGAAAGCCGCAATGATGAAATCAATTACCGCGTGCAATGCGAGGATGGATCGATCCGTTTTGTGCGCAGCCTGGGACAGGGTATTTTCGACAGCCACGGCCGCCTGCAATTCCGGGTTTACAGCACGATGGATATCAGCAGCGAAATGCACGTCAGGGATGAGTTGTGCGAAATCAACAAGCAATTACGCGAAGCGAATCAACGCCTGCAGGAGAACGCGCGCCTGGATACGCTGACGCGTTGCCTCAACCGCAGCGCGTTTTTCGAGGAGGCGGAAAAAGCCTTGCAGCTGGAGCAGCGTTACGGCCGTTCCAGTACGCTGGTGTTTTTTGACCTCAATAATTTCAAGGAAGTGAACGATAATTTCGGCCATCACGTGGGTGACCGGGCGCTGGTTGCGTTTGTCAGCCAGGCCAAGGCGCGTTTGCGCACCACCGATGAACTGGGCCGTTATGGCGGCGATGAGTTTGTCATCCTGTTGCGCGAGACCGATGCGCTTCAGGCGCAGTTGTTACTGGCGACTCTGGCTCCGGTGGTTGTCGACGCGGAAAACGGCAACAGCGTCATTCTGCGTTTTTCCGCGGGCGTGGCTTGCAGCGACGATCCCGCCATCACGACGGTCGACGATTGGACGCGGATTGCCGACAGCCAGATGTATTACCAACGCATGCGGCGCAACGGCCGCTGATATCCAAGAAGGGAAAATAAGAAGAATTAACAGGGGGATGTTTTATCTGACAGGTTTTATCGGGCAAAAGAAAAGGGGCATTGAAGCCCCTTCTTTTTTCCCGCGCGATTGACGAGCGCGCAGTGCTCGCTCGTCAATCAGAATTCATTATTGTGCGCTGCCGCCTGCGGGGGGATTGCTGCCTTCAGCGGGAGCCGGAGCGGATTGCTCTGCCGGAGCCGCGCCATCAGCCGGGGCGGATTGTTCTGCCGGAGCAGCTTGCTCGGCCGGAGCAGCTTGCTCAGCCGGTGCGGATTGCTCAGCCGGAGCAGTGGCTTCGGGAGCAGGAGCCGGTGCCGGCGCTTCTTCCTTCTTACCACAAGCGGCGAGGCCCAGGCAGAGGACAAGCGAGGACATTACCAAATAACCTTTCTTCATGATGTTCTCCGTGTTGTTATCGGGGGATAATCGTTGGGATCAACGCGCGCCGCCAGTCTACTGAGACGCCGACGCAGGCGCAAGCACGGCCGGTGCATATCGCTCTAAAAATCCCCCAAACAGGGTCAATTAGCACTAAGAAAGGGGGGCGGCATAAAAAAACCCGTCTTGCGACGGGTCAGCTTTTGTTGAGGAATCTGGCGGAGCTCAGCGCAGGGCCATTTTCTGTATGCCGGATACCGTGCTGAAGCCATCCCAATTGTCGTGCCGCCCTTCGCGCCAACCCGATAACCATTGATCGCGCATGATTTCGTTGTCGTGGGGGCAGAGATCGCGATGGCGGCCTTCCAAGCCGGCACGGTAGCCGCGTTGATAGGCTCTTTCCTGCAAGTTGCGTTTTTGTTTCTTCATAGAGCTGATTCTCCGTGATGCACTTAGAGTTACGAAGATTGGCCTGATTGAACCGGGACGGAGGCTGGGGATTCGCGGTTCAGCGATCTCTTTCCCGATGTTACAATGCGCCGTCCCACGGACATGTAAGCAAAACTGTCCGCCGCGCGTCGACTATCAATCGCTTATAGGCCCTTCCGCTTTTATCGATACCAGTTATAGGGCGGCGCATTCACTGCGATATCAATGTGTTGTGGTTGGGTAAAGTTTGTCCAAACCCACATTGTTATTGTTATCTGCAATGTTATAACCACTTTTTCTAGCCTGCTTGGCTCCAGCCGATGAATGAAATTTTGATTCTTTTTGCCACCTGTCCCAAAGGTCTCGAAGCATTGCTGGCCAGCGAGTTGGCCAGCCTCGGTGCCGAGCCCGTCAAGGAGCACGTTGCGGGCGTGACGGTTCGCGGCTCGCTGGCCGTTGCGTATCGCTGCTGTTTATGGTCGCGTCTGGCGAATCGTATTCTCCTTCCACTCGGGCAATTTCCGGTGGATAGCGCGCAAGCTCTGTACGATGGCGTGTCCGCCATTCCCTGGCATGAGCATTTCGGCCCGGACCATTCCTTTGCGGTTGACTTCAACGGCAGCAACACGGCGATCAACAACACCCAGTTCGGTGCGCAGAAGACCAAGGATGCCGTGGTCGACCAGCTGCTGTGGCGTTGCGGTCGGCGTCCGTCCATCGATTTGAAGCAGCCGGACTGGCGTCTTAATGTGCAGCTGCGGCGCGATACCGCCACGGTCAGCCTGGATCTGGCGGGCGAGAGTCTGCACAAGCGCGGTTATCGCCTGCAGGGCGGGATGGCGCCATTGAAGGAAAATCTCGCGGCCGCGTTGTTGCTGAGGGCGGACTGGCCGGCGATTGCCGCGCGCGGTGGCGCCTTGCTCGATCCATTATGTGGATCGGGCACGCTGCTGCTCGAAGGCGCGCTCATGGCGATGGACATTGCGCCGGGCGTCGCGCGCCAGCGCTGGGGCTTCGAACACTGGCTGAAGCACGACGCGGCGTTATGGCGCGCGTTGCAAGACGACGCACGGCAGCGCCGGGAGCGGGCCCTGCAGCGCCAATGGCCGGAAATTCGTGGCTATGACGCCAGCGCCGCGGCCATTGCGGCGGCCGAGGAAAACATTGCCCGCGCGGGTCTGATCGGCAAGGTGCGGGTGATGCGCAAGGAACTGGCGTCGTTTTCCAAACCCACGCACCAGGTTTTGGATGATGGCCTGGTCATCACCAACCCGCCTTATGGCGAACGCCTGGGCGAGCAGGAAAGCCTGCGTCATTTATATGCGCATCTCGGCGAACGCCTGCGCGATCAGTTCGAAGGCTGGAGCGCGGCGGTGTTCACCGGAAATCCCGATCTCGGCAAAACCATGGGGCTGCGCAGCAATAAACAATATCGGTTGTGGAACGGTGCAATTCCGGCGCAACTGCTGTTGTTCGATATTGCTCCGGAATATTTTGTGAAGCGCGAGCGCGCCGCCTTGCCGCAGGCGTCAATGCAGGAACAGCGCGCGCCGATCGAGCTCAGCGCCGGCGCGCAGATGTTCGCCAACCGCCTGCAGAAAAATCGGAAGAAACTGCAGAAATGGTTGCAGCAGAATCAGGTCGCTTGTTTCCGGCTTTACGATGCGGACATGCCCGAGTATGCGGTGGCCATCGATTGCTACGACGATTGGGTGCACGTGGCCGAGTACGCGGCGCCTGCTTCCGTGAATGAGGCGGCCGCCGAGCAGCGCCTGCGCGAGGTGTTGAGTGCGATTCCCGCCGCGCTCGGTACCGATCCGCGACGCATCGCATTGAAGCAGCGCACGCGCCAACGCGGCAATGCGCAATACGAGCGTGTCGAGCGGCGCGGCGAGTTTCTCGAAGTTCGCGAAGGCAAGGTGCGACTGCTGGTGAATCTCAAGGATTACCTCGATACGGGGTTGTTCCTCGACCATCGTCCGGTGCGTTTGAAAATTGCCGAGCTGGCCAAGGGCAAACGCTTTTTGAACCTGTTTTGCTACACCGCCACGGCGTCGGTGCACGCGGCACTGGGCGGTGCGCTTTCGACCACCAGCGTCGACATGTCGCATACGTATCTGGATTGGGCGCGGCGTAATTTCGCGCTGAACGGTTTGAGCGAGGCGCGCCACCACCGGGTGCAGGCCGATTGCCGGCGCTGGCTGGCTGAATGCCGGCAGCAATTCGACCTGATTTTGCTCGACCCGCCGACCTTCTCCAATTCGAAAAAAATGCCGGATACGCTCGATATTCAGCGCGACCACGTGGATCTGATTCACCAGGCCCTGCGTCTGCTCCCGGCCGACGGATTATTGATTTTCTCCAACAATCGCCGGCGCTTCCAGCTCGATCCGGTGGTGTCCGAATTGTTCGACGTCGAGGAGGTGACGCGCTGGTCGCTCGATCCGGATTTCGAACGTTCGCAGGGCATTCATCAATGCTGGTTCATCCGGCATCGTCCGCGCTGAGTTGGAGATGATTCGAAAGCAAAAAAACGTGCTCGGGAGAGCGCGGCTGTAACGGAAGACAAGGATCGTTGGCTATCGGCGCGACCTGTCGGGTCGCGCATATTTTCAGGCGGCCCGGGTGATGAAATCGCTTTTCTTCGGGCCGATGCGTTCGGCGATGGGCAGCAGCTTGTCGCGATCGAATCCGTAAAAACGAATGGCGTTTTCGCCGAGCATCGCCGCGATTTCGTTTTCCGGTAAATCGTGGAAGGCGTCCAGCATCAATTTGCGCGTGGTCGGCCAAGTGCCCTCGGGATGCGGATAATCGCTGCCCCACATGATCTGGTTCAGGCCGAGCTGGTGGCGCAGCTCCACATCGGCGCGGCCGATGCAGGACGCGCCCAGGCCGACATTGCGCTTGAAGTACTCCGAAGGCGCCATCGACAGATGGCTTTTGAAATCGCCCAGTTTCGCGGAGAACTGTGTATCGTGATAGTTGTGGTCCATCAGCTTCAGATACGGCGGTAACATCCATCCGGTGCCGACTTCGGTGAACACGACTTTCAATTTCGGGAAGCGTTCGAATACGCCGCCCCAGATCATGAAAGTCAGCGGCCGGTAAGTCCAGAAAAACACCTCGCCGACATTGATGCCCATGCCGCCGATGCAATGCGGATCGGCTTGCGGCCAGGTTTTTCCGAAGTATTCCTGGTAGGGCGATGCGCCGGAATGGAAATTGACGATCACGTTGTGATCCTGGCAAACCGCCCAGAACGGATCGTATTTATCGTTGTTGTAGAAATCGAAATCGCCGACCACGGTCGGCAGCATCACCGAACGTATGCCATTGTTGGCCAGCCATTTCACTTCTTCGACGGAGCCCGCCACATCCCAGAGAATGGGAACAACGCCGACGCCGTGGTGGCGCTCCGGCGCCATCTGGCAGAACTCCGCCAACCAGCGGTTGTGCGCGCGGGCACCAGCCATCATCAATTCCGCCGGCAACATGCCGCCGTAAACCGGGGGCGCGAGACCAACGCCAAAGGGCGGCGCGTTCAGTTCGGTAATGCCATCGACGAAAACGATTTCACCGGCGATGCCTTCGTTATCCAGCATGCGGATGCGTTCGCTGTGGTCCCAGGCTCCGGTCAGTTCCTTTTCAATACCCTGGCGCCATTGATCGTTGATTTCCTGAATCAGGAAGTTTTTTTCGACGATCTTGGTCTGTTCGATCTGGATCGGCAGCACCTGGTCGAACATTTCGCGGTATTGCGGATCGAGATAGCCGCGATACTGGTCGGCGGGCAGCCCGGCATGACAATCCGATGAAATGACAATGAAGCGGTCCATCGAGGGGGAGCTCTCCAAAGCTGGGTTGTGGGGTATTGGCGATAAAGATTTATAAATATACTTGTGTTTACTTTTTTGATCAATGGTTTTGTTGCAAGTGAACAAACGGAGTACAGAAGGATTTTTCATTGCAAAGACGAAAGTTTCAGAGACGTTTATGAGTTGGCGAACGACGCACCCAAGCCCCGCACTGCTTTTTTGAAAGAGGTTTTGCGAAAAGCAATGTTCTGCAAGTGCAAGGGCACATTCTGAAGTCACTTTGTGTTTGCTGAGCGACTGTTTTGAATAAATCGACCGCTGGGTTCCGATGGCGGCCCACGTTTTCGAACGCTCTGGAAAACGCAGTCTGTGGAGAGAAGATTTTATGCGTTGTGCGCGCCGCGGTCGGATACCGGGGTGAAACGATAAACGGAGCGAAAACTTTTAGAGCCATTAACCCAATGAACGGCGCCGAGCTTGAAGGCCATCTGCCTCGCCGCGCATTTTCGCGCCACGCTCATTGTGTTAGGTGCGCTTGGAGTGATCAGGTTTTGAGACGTGGCGGAACAGCGCTGGCCGGCGGCGAACGGTGCATGGGCCATTCGCCGCCGCAAGTCTTTTGATTTTTATTTCAGGAGGCGCTGCAAGATACCTTCGTACATGGCCGAAAGCTGATCCAGATCGGCCGCGACCACGTGCTCATCGACTTTATGAATGGTCGCGTTCACCGGTCCCAGCTCGACGACTTGCGCGCCGGTGGGCGCGATGAAACGTCCGTCGGATGTGCCGCCCGCCGTCGACAATTCGGTGTCGATGCCGGCAATGGCGTGAATGGACTGTTGCGCGGCTTCGACCAGCTCGCCACTGGCGGTAAGAAACGGCGCGCCGCTGAGCGCCCACTCGATGTCGTAGTCGAGTCCGTGCTTATCGAGAATCGCCTCGGTGCGTTGGCGCAATTGTGCATCGGTCACTTCCGTCGAGAAACGGAAATTGAACAGAGCGGTCAGCGTGCCGGGAATGACATTGGTGGCGCCGGTGCCGGAGTTGATGTTGGAAATCTGGAAGGATGTTGCCGGAAAAAACGCATTGCCGTTGTCCCATTGCTGGGCGGCCAGTTCCGCAAGAGCTGGCGCTGCCAGATGAATGGGATTCTTGGCGCGCTCGGGATAGGCGACATGTCCCTGTACGCCCTTGATAGTCAGTGTGGCGCCGAGCGAACCGCGCCGGCCGTTTTTAATCGCATCGCCCACACGTGCGCTGGACGACGGCTCTCCCACGACGCACCAGCGGATTTTTTCGCCGCGGCTTTCCAGCCATTCAACGACCTTGACCGTGCCGTTGATCGCGACGCCTTCTTCGTCACTGGTGATCAGGAAGGCGATTTGTCCACGGTGCCGGGGATTCGCGGCGACGAAACGTTCGCACGCGGTCACCATCGCCGCCAGGCTGCCTTTCATGTCGGCGGCGCCGCGCCCATACAATTTGTCGTCGACCAGAGCCGGCTCGAACGGAGCATGCTGCCATTGTTGCTCGGGCCCCGTGGGCACCACGTCGGTGTGGCCGGCAAAGCACAGGATCGGGCCTTCGCCGCCGCGCACCGCCCAGAAGTTGTCGACGTCGCCAAACCGCAGGGGCGTGGTTGTAAAGCCGATAGCTTCGAGGCGGCGCATCATCTGGGTCTGGCAGCCGTCATCCACGGGGGTGACCGAACGCCGGCGCATCAGATCGATAGTCAGTTCCAAAGTCGCAGAAAGTGTCATGGCTGGCTCGTGGGATAAGTCATTGAACGGGCGGACAAATGGCCGGCGCGGAGTGTAGCAGATTACGCTGTAAATGGATTTGTCATGGAAGCTTAGCGTTGCTGTCATCCAGGGGCATTAAGTTCAGTACCTCCCAGCAGTCGAGGTGGAAGACCATGACAGACCGTGAGGCTTTGACGATCAGTTCGCGCGCACAGCTGCGCCGGGAAATCGAGCAACAGATCCAGCATTACCTGAGCGATGGCGGCACCATCGAGGTGATCGGCAATTCGCTGCAAACCCCGCGTCCCATCGGCACGGTGTGGTGGGATACGCGCGGTAACGGCCCGATGGCTTTGTCGAGCTGAACCGCGCGTCGATGGGGAGACCTGCGCCGCTCAGTTATGAGCGTGCAGTTCCTCGTTCAGCTCGATGGCCGATTTGTTGGTGAGTACTTCGAGCGCGCCGTTCTGCGAATTGCGGCGGAACAGCAAATCGGATTTGCCGGCGAGATCGCGGGCTTTGACTTTCTGCACCAGCTGGCCGCGATCGTCCAGTACCGAAACCACGGAGCCGGCGGTGACATAGAGGCCCGCTTCCACCGTGCAGCGGTCGCCCAGCGGAATGCCGATGCCGGAGTTGGCGCCCAGCAGGCAACCCTTGCCCATCGAAATGACGATATTGTTGCCGCCCGACAAGGTGCCCATCGTCGAACTGCTGCCGCCGAGATCCGAGCCCGCGCCGACGAAGACGCCGGCGGAAATACGGCCTTCCACCATGCCGGGTCCTTCCGTGCCCGCGTTAAAGTTGACGAAGCCCTCGTGCATGATGGTGGTGCCTTCGCCGAGGTAGGCGCCCAGGCGCACGCGCGCGGTATGGGCGATGCGCACGCCGGCCGGCACCACGTAGTTGGTCATTTTCGGGAATTTATCGACCGACATCACTTCCAGTAATTCGCCGCGCAGGCGCGCGCGCAGCTGGCGTTGCGGCAGTTCGGCCAGATCGACAGCGCCCTGGTTGGTCCAGGCCACGTTGGGCAGCACGCCGAACATGCCGGTCAGATTGATGCTGTGCGGTTTCACCAGGCGGTGCGACAGCAGGTGCAGCTTCAGATAAACCTCCGGCACCGATTGCGGGCCTTCGTCGCTGGCCAGAACGGTGGCGATGCGCGGCTGCGTGCTGTCCTGGAAGGCGTTGAGAATGTCTGCCTGCGCGCCGGCTCCAGCTTGGCGCAGCGCGCCTTCGAGGGCCGCCAGTTTGCTGTTGTCGAGCGCCAGCACTGTGTTGCCGCCGCTGTAATTAAGCGTGGATTCCAGTGCCGCCAGCAGCGAGGCGTCGGGATTCAGCAGCGGCGCCGGGTAAAACACTTCCAGCCAGTCGCCTTTCTGATTTTTGGTGCCGACGCCGAAGCCGATTGCAAATACGGAGTTACTCATGGTGTTGATTACCTGATTCGGAAGAAACGAAGAATAAAATTCAAAGGGTGTGTTGTTGGAAGAGTTCGCTGTACAGCGCGTCGCTGAAGCCGACATTGCGCTGGTGACCCCGATCGAGCAGAGGCCGCTTGATCAGGGCTGGGTTGGCCGTGATCAGCGCGGCCGCGTCCGCGCCGTCGAGTTGCGCGCGCGAGGCTTCGTCGAGTTGCCGCCAAGTGGTGCCGCGTTTGTTGACCAGGGTTTCCGCGCCCAATTCCCGCAACCAGCTCTCTACCTGCTGCGCTTGCAGGCCATCGGCGCGAAAATCATGAAAGCGGTATTCGATATGGTGTTGTTCCAGCCACTGCCGGGCCTTTTTCACCGTGTCGCAATTCTTGATGCCGTATAAATCTATCATGTTGACTTCTCAGGGATTCTTTCTGGAGATTCGCCAGGGCTCCGTCATTTTGAGCCGGGTATTATGCCATGGCCCCTGGCAATGCTGGGGTATCAATATTGTATAAATTTTGTTCTTTTTGGGGCGCGTCGCGATTTTCACATTGTGATCGCGGCTTTGGGTTGCGCTCGATGCCAATAACGCCCGTCCGTTTGGTGGGGGTTGTCCGGTTTCCACGGTGTTTGCCTATCAAGCATTCGCATTGCGTCATTGACGGACGCCAGAATGTTGGTGGCGGAGTGTGATGGTTGGAGAAAGCGGCGCTCGAAAAAGTCGCTGAGCGGAAAAAATTCAGGTGTGCACGCAGCCGCGGTTAAGCACGGCTGCGCGCCGATTGAATTAGGTGGTTTTCAATGAACGTCTGTTGCGGGATGTCGATGCGCCTGCAAGCCCCAGTGTCACCAACAATATGCTGGCGGGTTCGGGGACCGCGAGGCTGAGCAGGCTGATGGCTCCGCGCAACTCACCGTGGCCGTTCAGGAAAAAATAGCCGGATAGAAAGTCGGCGAGTGGCAATGTCTCCGGAATATTGTTTCCTGGCGAAAGATTGCTGGAGCCGATCTGCGAAAGAAACTCCAGGCGAATGCCGCCCTGATCGAAAAAGGGCGCGTCGGCGGTCGAAGACGGCTGCTCATCAAAAAAATAAATATCCCGTTCGAACGCCGTGATGGATTGCACATTGGGATTGATGATGTTCTGCCGATAGATCTCTCCATCCACATGGATGCTCCACGACAATAATGCCGCAGACGTAGGCCAGGGCTGGCCGGTGCCGGGATCAGTTCCGTGATAATCCGCGTCGTAGGTCAGCTGCCCGGTAAATGCATCGCCGGCGGAGAGGTTGAACGTGCTGGATGTGGCTGTGTAAGAGGTGATGTGGCCGCCGAAATTATAGGTAACCGGATAAGCGGTCGCGGCGCTGGAGAGAATGGTTAGCACAACAGACAAACCGGAGATGCGCAAACACATAAGCATGAGTCCTTTAACTGATGGTAAGCGGGTTGTGCCGAATGCAAATTCTGTTCTGAAAGAAATCTAATGGAGAGGAATCAATGAATTGCAGAAACAGGTCGAAAGGGTCGGGAAAAGCAGTGTAAATATCGCCGACGAAAGCTTCTTTGCAGTCGTGGCGAATGCGTAAAACTTTTCTTTTGGGATTACCTCTTTTCATTTTTATTTCCGCGGCGGAATGCGAATCGCGGTGCTTGAAGCCGCGCAGCATCGCGCCAACGTCGGCGTTGTGTATTGCTTCGCGCGATGGTCGCTACCGTTCTGGGTGGATGCGATTGGCCGCGGAGCCAGCGGTGTGCGGCTTTTTGGCAATTCACTCGCGACCGGCGCGGTTGAAAACCTGGGCGCAGAATTTCCAGGCAGACACAGCCGCGATTGTGCATGCCTCGTATGGGGTAAATTTTCACAATCAGGCGATATGTCCCGTCGGTCAACGATGGAATTCACGCCCCTGCAATAGCGCGTGCGCCGTTGCAGGGGGCTTGCGATTGGCTTTTTTGCGCGCCGGGAAATGTTTCGTGGAGCAATGATTGGTAGGGGCCGTGATTCGTAAGGGCAATAATTCGTAAGGACAATAATTCGTAGGGGCAAGGGTTCCTGGAGGCCATGGTTGGTAGGGACAACAGTTCATCGGGGGGGCGATGCGCGAACGACAACATCGGTGAGTATTTCGCACCACGTGAATGGCCTTGGTTCGTTTCCGGAAGTTTTACAGGAGATCGCGAAACAACACTTAATTCCATTTTTGTGGTGTAGCATCAGGGCGATTATCCGAAATTTGAATATGTGAGAATAGTTACCACATGATGTGCTTGTAGGTCCACTCAGCTGCCATAAAAATCAGGTGGGTTTGCCGTCGGAAACGTTGCATTGGCCGGTAACTGCAGGAGCTGAAATAATGTCGTCGCAAGGACAGAACAACAATGACACTTTTCTGGATGACTCTTCCCCAATGCTTCTTGAGCAATTTGAGACGGCGGCCCGCAAGACCAAAATTCAAAGCAGGGATCTGATCGGCGCCGCGCGCATGGTCATGGTTGTCCGTGCCGATGGGAACAAAATTTCTGTTTCGGAGGCCGCGGCGACACATGCCGTGCAGGAGCAGTATGTGTACCGGGCGATTAAAAGCATCGAGAAATCCTGGGCAAAGATCTGCAAGGCGCAGGGCTGGGAAATAAAAAACGCCGCGTTGCCGCCGGAGCTTTGGCCAGTGTTGGAGGCCATTCAGTTGCAGGCCTTGAAGAATGACACGGCTGTTTCCGGTCGCGCGTCAAAGCGCACGAAATCGAAAGGCGGATAAAGCGGCTATCGACCGTCAGGCGACGCAGCGCCTGCGCAGCGTTTCCAGCAGATTGTCGGTGTGCTGGCCGATGAAGCTCGCGCCGAGATTCAGCAGGATCTGGTCGCCGTACTGGAATTTCACCAGGTCGAAGGACGCGTCCGGCTCCAACTCCGGTTTTGCGACGTGGACCAGCGTGCCGGACTCGCGCACGAAATGGGCTTCGTTGTCGAAACGGACATCGCTGATTACTATTCCCTCATACTCGTAGGGCAGATCTTCAACGATGAAATTCAGGCGCTGCCGCAACAGATCGATCCAGAGGTCGCGCTGATCGCGGCGTCCCCAATCGGTGGTGAGACTGCGCAACAATTGGCTGGGGCTGACATTGATGTGCGGCAATGGCGTTTCGCGCCACTGCGGGTCCTGCAGCAATAAATCGATCTGTTCGCGGGCCAGTTGCAAAAGGGCGGCAAGCATATCCTTGACCGGATCGTCGAAGCGGAGATGGACGAAGTTGTGTTGCTCCGCCAAATGCTGGGCGACAGCGAGTTTGCCGCCGCCACGAAGACCCGTCAGCCCCAGTAACAGCATTGTTTCTGTTTCCCCTTTTGGTTCGGACTCCAGCACAGTGAAGCCGGAGTCCAAGCATAACCAAATCAATTATTTTTGGTCAGCCACCAAAACGGTGAATATCGTTATCCGGGTCTCAATCGAGGAGTGAACGCTTCAATCGTCGGTCCAGCGGCCGGCCACGACACCGCAGATACGGTAGTCGGGCGTCATTTCCACGATGGGATATTGCGGGTTGAGAGGTTTGAGGAGGCGCCGCCCGCCGTCCTCGGTATACACCTTGAACGTGGCTTCCTCGCCGGGCTTTTTGGCAATGACTCGGCTGCCGATTGTGGCGGGCCGGTCGGGGTCGACGATGATGATGGTGCCATGCGGATAGGTCGGGCCGCTGGGAAAAGGGCTGCCCATCGCGTCGCCGATGACGCGCAGGGCGAAGCTGCGCGGGCCGGACTTGTCGGCGCGGATAAACAGCCAGTCTTCGGCGACTTCATTGAGCGGTGGCGCGGGGTTCTCGCTCAGTTCCCCGGCCAAAACCCAGGCCACGATGGGAACCGACCGCACTTCGACCGCCTGCGAGCTGCTACCCGCGTCTACGTAGCGCATGCGCGGTTCGCGCAGACTTTGGGCGTACTCGGAATCCTCGTCCGGGCTCCACAGGCCGGCATTTTGCCATTCCTGGTAATGGGGCAGATCGAGCCAGCCTTTGCGTTTTTCGAAGGCTTCAGCGATTTGGCGGGCGATTTTCAGGCCAATATTCTTGGTCGGGTTTTCGCCGACGATGGCGCTGGTTTGAGGCTGGCTTTTCTCGATGCGTTCGGCGAAGCGAATCAGTTCGCCTCCACATTCCTGGTGGATCAGCAGTCGCGCATTGAGGAGTCTGATCTGAGGGTTTTCCATGTCCGGCAGCCTAGCCGAAAATAACTATTACGGTGAATGCGCGGAAAGGTGATTATTTTAAGCATTCATCACCTTTAGGACAAATTTTTTGGATGATCAGTCGTCGATCCAGCGTCCGGTGACGACACCGCAGATATGGAAATCCTCATTCATTTCCACGACGGGATATTGCGGGTTCAACGGTTTCAGCAGGCGGCGGCCGGAATCTTCCGTATAAACCTTGAATGTCGCTTCGACACCCTGGCAGCGGGCGATGACACGGCTGCCGATTTCCGGTCTTTTATCGGGATCGACAATGATGATGGTGCCGTGGGGATAGCTGGGGCCGGCGGGGTAGGGGTTGGTCATGGAATCGCCAATGACGCGCAGGGCATAGCTGTTCGGGCCGGTTTTGCTGGCCGAGGCAAACACCCAGTCCTCGGCTTCGGGGTGAAGGATTTCCGATTCGCATAGTTCGCCGGCGGCAACCCAGGAAATAACGGGGATATGGCGAACCGTAATGCTGTGTGTGTTGGCGAGCTGATCCGCGTCAGAGGGGTCTGGTTGCCACAGTCCCGCAGCCTGCCATTCGGCGGCGTGAAGAAGATCGAGCCAGCCCGGTGTTTTGTCAAAGGCGACTTCGATCTGGCGCGCGATCTTGTGGCCGATGCCCTTGCCGTTTTCTTTCATCTTTTCGCCGGCAAAGGCGCTGGCCTGCGGTTGGCTTTTACCCAGGCGTTCGGCAAAGCGAGTCACTTCCCCACCACAATACTGTGTGATGAGCAACCGTGCGTTGAGGTATCTGATCCGTCGATTTTCCATGTGCAAAGACTAACCTAAATTAACTAATAAGGTGAATGCTCAAATAGGTTATATTTATCTTGTGTGACATAATACAAAAGATTATATTTTGCGGGTGGGCTGGTTTTTGAGCCTGCATTTCATGGTTTATTTTATTTTGTCCGCGATTCAAGGAGGAGATCACCTCATGTCGCCGATCGAGCAGCGTATAAAAAGAAAGCCGCTGTCGCTGCAACAGGCTATTCATGCCGCGGCTAAACGCTATCCGGGCGGTATTTGCGCCATCGCCGCGCTGTATCGTTTCAATCCCCGTACGTTGCAAAACAAAATGAATCCGACGCAGCCGGGGTGCGTGAACGTCGCCGAATTCGAGGCGGTGCTGAAATGTACACGCAGCACGCGGGTATTGGATGCCATCGGGCACATCGCGCGTTGCGCCTGGATCGATCTGGGGGCGTTTGACGAGGCCAGCCAGGAGCAGGTGTGGGACGCAGTCAGGAATCTCCTGCACAGTGTTGCGGAACTGACAGCGGACTTGCAGCGCTCGCTCGGAGCGGGGGAGATCAAATTTAGCCAGGTTGATATGTTTCAGTGTGCCACGGGTGAATTGATTGCCGCTCTCCATGCCAGCGTGGCGCGGCATTTATGAGTTGTTCAGGACAAGGTATTGTCGGGGCTGGATAACTGGCACGGAAGCGCCGGTTCCCGCGGCGGCATGGCTGTTCGGTTCGAGCCTCGTCGGCTTGGCCGGCGGGCGCGCCGCAGGGTTCGCTGATTTTCGGCAGCTGCATCATTTTGTGCCAGGGTGACGCATCCTGGCACGTTCCCAGCGCGCACGATTTGTCTTTACTGCAAGCAAAAACTCTTCACGTAAAACCAATATTTCCTGTTTTTCTGAACAAGTACACAGAAAAAATCTGGCCGTTTGTGTCTCCTTCGGTTATCGAGCCTGCATTTCCATCCGCTCTTTCAGAGATGATGTCATTTCGAGCCATGAACGGACCTTGTCTCCCGCTTCATAAAATCATCGTCGGCCGCGCAGGAAAACAATCCGTTTTTCTTGTCACTGTGGCCATTCTGGCGCTCACCGGGCTTTCCGAGGATGACGCGCAGTGCGGTTATCTTTGGCGCCAGGCCGGAGAAAACCCGCGCTTGTCATCCCCGCTGGAAAAGGCCCGATTCATGGAGGAATTTGGTCATCAGTGCCTGGGGAATACTTCTTTCAAGGCGCATCTGGCCGATCTGTACATGCAGGGCGGGCTGATAAACCGGGCTGAATATCTGGTGGAGGACGGTCTGCGCAAAAAACCGCAGGCGGAGGAGTTGTTGGGCTGTCAGGCGCGCCTGCGCGAGCAACGGGCGCGGCTCGCCATCGTGCAGACCTCCGCTACAAGCGAGCCTCGAAAAGAGGGCGCGATGCTGGCCGCCGTGCCGCTCCGCTCCTTATCCGCTTTGGCCGAACACTGGCTGGCGCGCATGGTTTCGCCCGAAGTGCTTTGATCCGGGGCTGTTCAGGCGTTGCGGCTCAGACGGTGCAACAGGCGGTTTTTCACCTCCGGCCATTCCGTATCGATAATGCTGTAATACACGGTGTCGCGCACGAATCCATGCTGGGCCAGCATATGCCGGCGGAAAATACCTTCTTTTTTTGCGCCAATGCGTTCGATGGCCGCCTGCGAGCGCAGGTTGCGCGCGTCGGTTTTCAATTCAACCCGGTAGGCGCCGAAATCCTCGAAGGCCTGGCGCAATAACAGGAATTTCGCCTCGGTATTGACGGCGGTGCGCTGTGCATCATGGCCCAGCCAGGTCCAGCCGATTTCCAGGCCGTGGTCGCGGCTGCGGATATTCAGATAGCGGCTGCTGCCCAGCGGGGCATGAGTGGCAGGGTCGAGCAGGACGTAAGCGAGTTGCTCACCCCGCGCCATTATTTCCTGCGCTTGTTGCACCCACTCGATCGTATCGTCCAGGTCGACAAAGCCGCCGCGAGGCAGATATTGCCAATCCTCGGTGCGCTGGCCGATGGCGAACAGTCCCGGCGCGTGGACAAGGCTGAGTGGTTCGAGCAATACGTGCTGGCCGTCGAGGCGTTTCGCTTCTATGAGCAGGCTCATACCGGCTCCTGTGGCGTGTGTGGATGTCAGGCTTTTTTGGTAATTTTTGCGCGCTTGCGCTCCGGAAAACAGGTGCGGCAAATATCGCAGGTCATGCCATCGCAGTTACGTGCCGAACAGAATTCGCGGCCGTAATAGATGATCTGCAAGTGTAAGTCATTCCACTTGTCGCGGGGAAAGAGCCGCTTGAGATCGCGTTCGGTTTGCACCACGCTCTTGCCGTTGCTCAGCCCCCAGCGTTGCGCCAATCGGTGGATGTGCGTATCGACCGGAAACGCGGGTTCGCCGAAAGCCTGGGACATGACCACGCTGGCGGTCTTGTGGCCGACGCCGGGCAGGGCCTCCAGGGCTTCCCAATCCGCGGGAACTTCACCCGCGTATTTTTCCACCAGGATTTTCGACAGTTCGCTGATGGCTTTCGCCTTCTGCGGCGACAAACCGCAGGGGCGAATGATTTCCTGGATTTTTTCCACCGGTACCCGCGCCATATCGCGTGCGTTATCGGCGAGCGCGAACAGGTGTGGCGTAACCAGATTGACCCGGGCGTCGGTGCATTGCGCGGATAACAGCACCGAAACGAGCAGGGTATACGAGTCCTTGTGGTCCAGCGGTATGGGGGGATCGGGGTACAGTTCCTGCAAGCGTTTGAGCACAAACGCGACGCGTTCTTTTTTCAGCATGGGTGTCGATTCGTATAACGTTTTTTGAAATCCGAAGATCTTTGCTTTCGGTGCGGCTTTCCGGTTCAAGCCCGAAGTTGTTTAAGTTCGGAGCCGGTCGACGAAACGCCGGATACGCTGCGCGGCCTGCACGCATTCATCGACGCCGGCGACCAGCGCCATGCGGACGCGGCGCTCGCCGGGGTTGCCGGCTGCGGTGGCGCGCGCCAGGAATTGGCCGGGCAATACCGTGACATTTTCCTGCGCGAACAGCTGGCGGGCGAATTCGGTGTCGTCGATGGGGGTGCCCGCCCACAGATAGAAGCCGGCATCGGGTTTGGCGACATCGAGCGAATCGCCGAGGATGTCCAGCACGCGCTCGAATTTCTCGCGATACAGCGCGCGGTTGGCGCGTACATGCGCTTCGTCGTTCCAGGCGGCGATGCTGGCGTATTGGTGTTGTACCGGCATCGCGCAGCCATGGTAGGTGCGATAGAGCAAAAAGCGTTGCAGCAGGGCGGCGTCGCCGGCGACAAAACCCGAACGCAATCCCGGGACGTTGGAGCGCTTGGAAAGGCTGTGGAATACCACGCAGCGGCGGTAATCGTCGCGCCCGATCTGGCGGCATACTTCGAGCAATCCCACCGGCGGCCGTTGTTCGTCGAAATAAATCTCGGAATAACACTCATCGCTGGCGATGACGAAATCGTAGCGATCGGCAAGCTCGATGAGCTGCTTCAGCGTGGCCGTGTCCAGCACCGCGCCGGTCGGGTTGCCGGGGCTGCACAGGAACAGCAATTGGCAGCGCTGCCATACGGATGCGGGAATGGCGGCGAAATCCGGAACGAAGCCGTTGTCCGCCGTGCCATTGATGAAGTGTGGTTCGGCGCCGGCCAGATAGGCCGCGCCTTCGTAAATCTGGTAGAACGGATTGGGGCAGATCACCAGCGGCGCCTGGCCGTTGCTGTCCGCGGCGCGATCGACCACCGCCTGCGCGAACGCGAACAAGGCCTCGCGGGTGCCGTTGACCGGCAGGATTTGCTGTTCCGGATCGAGTCCCGTTTCTCCGAGCTGAAAGCGTTGCTGTGCCCAGCGGCCGATCGCCTGGCGCAGCGGCGCAATGCCCTTGGTGCTCGGATAAACGGAGAGATCGTCGATGTGATCGATCAGGGCCTGGCGCACCAGCGACGGCGAAGGATGTTTGGGTTCACCGATGGACAGCGCGATATGCGGCTGCTCCGGTGGCGTGACGCCCGCCTTGAGCGCGGCGAGTTTTTCGAAGGGGTAGGGTTGCAGCTTATTTAAATCGGGATTCATCGTAATCATCTTGTCGGGGCCGCACCGAAAACTCCGGCGGCGTGGCAAAACCAGGGGCGTGTCGTTGTTATGTGCTCAGGCGGCGGCCTTCTCGTCGAGTTCTTTCTTGATGGCGCGCTGGATCTGCTCGCAGAGTTGCGGATCTTCAATCGGACGCTGCTGATTGTCGGTGATGAAAAACACGTCCTCCACGCGCTCGCCCAGCGTGGTGATCTTCGCATTCTGCAGCTGGATGCCGTAGGCGTAGAAAATCCGGCCGATGCGCGCGAGCAGGCCCGGGCGGTCCGGTGTGATCACTTCCAGCACGGTCTGGTTTTTGCCGGTGTCGGTGAACATGCTGGTGCTGGTGGGAATCGAGAACAGGCGCAACTGGCGCGGCGTGCGTTTGCGCATGATGTCCGGATATTGTTCCGCCTTGAGCAATTGGTCGTGCAGGTAGCGCTTGATCTGTTCCAGGCGCGGCGCGTCGTCGGCGATGGGTTTGCCGCTGGCGTCGAGCACGAAGAAGGTATACAGGATCAGGCCGGTGCTGGCGTTGTACAGGCGCGCATCCTGGATGCTGAGGTCCAGCTGTTCCATGCTGGAGGCGAGCATGGCGAAAATATACGGCTGGTTGCGCGTGCGCACGAAAATCTGCGTGGCGGATTCGAACATCACATCCGAGCTGTCCTGGATCAGCACGAGCGGGTCGTCGGGATCGTGATGCTGGGCTACGGCCTGCGTATGCCAGACGATGTCCTCGACTTTTTCGCGCAGGAAATAATCCTCGCCGGCGTTGGCCCACAGCTCGCGGACTTCTTCCTCGTTGAACCCGAGGTCTTCGAGTTGTGTCAGCGCACTCTGCTGGGCCTCGTCGATCCACTCCTGTTTATCGACCGGGCGTTCCAGGCCGCGCCGCAGGGCGCGCTTGGTTTCCGCGTAGAGCTGGCGCAGCAGCGAGGCCCTCCAGGCATTCCACAGCGTGGGATTGGTGGCGTTGATATCGGCGACGGTGAGCACGAACAGGTAATCGAGGTGAACCTGGTCGCCCATTTCCAGGGCGAAATCGCGCACCACTTCCGGATCGGAAATATCCTGGCGTTGCGCCACTGCCGACATCAGCAGATGTTTTTCCACCAGCCAGGCCACTAAGTTGGTGTCGCGTTTGTTGAGCCCGTGGCGCTCGCAGAAATGCGCGGCATCGACGGCGCCGAGCGTCGAGTGATCGCCGCCACGGCCCTTGGCGATGTCGTGATACAGGCCGGCGATGAAGAGCAATTCGATTTTCGGCAAGCGTTTGACGATACGCGCCACCATCGGATGTTTCTGCGCGGCGTCGCTGTATTGGAAGCGACGCATGTTTTTCACCACTTCCAGCGTATGCGCATCCACGGTGTAGATGTGGAACAGGTCGTGCTGCATGCGCCCGACCACGCGGCCGAATTCCGGCAGGTATTTGCTGAGCACGCCGTAGCGCTTCATGCGGCGCAGGCACTGCGCCACTTTGTGCGGGGAGCCGAGCAGCTCCATGAACAGGCGCGTATTGCGCGGATCGTTGCGGAATTTCTCGTCGATCAGATGCACGCTGTTGCGGATCAGGCGAATCGTCGAGGCGCGCATGCCGTCGATATGCTCGTGCTGCGCCATCAGTACGAACACTTCGAACAGCGCGGACGGTGTTTTTTCGAAAACCTTGTCGTTGTTGACTTCGATATAGCCGTTGCGCACGCGAAAGCGCGGGTTCAGCACCATCACGTTTTCGGGCTCGCAGGCGCGCAGGATCGCCTCGTCGAAATGCTGCATCAGCACTTCGTTCAATTCGCCCAGCGCCAGCACCCAGCGGTAGTAGACCTGCATGAAACGCTCGACGGCGAGGCGGTTGCTGTCGTCCTCGTAGCCGAACATTTTCGCCAGCGTGCGTTGGTGATCGAACAGCAGGCGGTCTTCCTCGCGGCCCGATAAAATATGCAGCCCGTAGCGCACGCGCCACAGAAAGTCGCGGCCCTGCAGCAGGATGCTCATCTCGTCGGCGGAGAGAAAGCCGCGCTCGACCAGCTCCTCGAAGTGGTTGGCGCCGAAGTGGCGCTTGGTGACCCAGCCGACCATTTGAATATCGCGCAGGCCGCCCGGTGAGCTTTTCACGTTCGGTTCAAGGTTGTACTCGGTGTTGCCGTATTTGCGATGGCGTTCGATCTGCTCATCCCATTTGGCGCGGAAGAATTCGCGGCTGGGCCAGATCTGGTCCGGGCCGGTGGCGGCGCGCAGGTCCTGAAACAGCCTTGCGGGCCCGGTCAGCAAGCGCGATTCCATCAGGTTGGTGGCGACCGTGATATCGCTGGCGGCCTCATGGCATTCCGAGACGCTGCGCACGCTGTGGCCGATATCGAGATTCATGTCCCAGAGCAGGGTGATGAAGGCTTCGACCGTCTGGTGGTAACGCTCGCCGTCGTTCTCGGGCAGCAGGATCAGCAGATCGATGTCGGAGTAGGGATGCAGCTCGCCGCGCCCGTACCCGCCCACGGCAACCAGCGCCAATTGCCGGTCGGGCCAGGGTTGTTGCTCCCAGGCGCAGCGCAGCAGCTCGTCGATGAACAGGGCGCGCTGCTGCACCAGATCGCGGATGTTGTCGCCGCGCGCGAAGGCGGCGTCGAGATGCTGTCGCACCTGCTCGATGGCCGCTTTATATTTCGGGACGGGCTTGCAGCCGGCCAGCGCCGCGCGGAAGGAGGCGGGATCGAATACCTTGCTGGGCAGGGCGGGGGGCGACTGGCTCATGGGCAATCAGGCTGACCGGCGGAATTGAGGCTCATCGGCGCGCGCGGTCAGGACCTCGGCGCCATCTTTCGTCACGACAATCATGTGTTCCCACTGCGCCGACAGGCGCCCATCCTTGGTGGAAACGGTCCAGCCGTCCTTGGCGTTGAGTTTCACGTGACGCTTGCCGGCGTTGATCATCGGCTCGATGGTGAAAATCATGCCTTCCTTCAACTCCATGCCGGTGCCGCGCTGGCCGTAATGCAGCACCTGCGGGTCCTCATGGAATACGGTGCCGATGCCGTGGCCGCAGTATTCGCGCACCACCGAATAATAATTGGCTTCGGCATATTGCTGGATGACGTGGCCGATATCGCCCAGGCGCGCGCCGGGCCGTACTTCGGCGATGCCGCGGTACAGGCATTCCAGGGTGACCTGCACCAGCCGCTCGGCGTGGGGCTGGGGCGTGCCGACGTGAAACATGGCGCTGGTGTCGCCGTGGTAACCGTCCTTGATGACGGTGATGTCGACATTGATGATGTCGCCATCCTTGAGGATTTTGCGCTCCGAGGGAATGCCGTGGCACACCACTTCATTGACCGAGGTGCAGATCGACTTCGGAAAGCCGTGGTAGTTGAGCGGGGCCGGGACTGCGCCCTGCACGTTGACCATGTAGTCGTGGCAGATACGGTCCAGCTCGGCGGTGCTGACGCCGGGCTTGATATGGGGGGCGATCATTTCCAGCACCTCGGCGGCCAGACGGCCGGCGATGCGCATTTTTTCGAGCTGTTCGGGGGTGTCTACGGTCACTTTGATAACTGTTGAGTCGGTGGCGCGCCGCGGTTCGGCGAACCCTGGGGCCCATTGTAAACCACGCGGCGCGGGACTCGGCAACTGAAAAGCGGAGAGGTGGCGGCTGAGTGGCGGCAGCTGAAATAACATCTTCGGATTTTTCCGGAATCGCGGAAAAATGCCGGTTTTTTTCGCTGGATGGGTTGAGGTGCCGGAGGCGTTATCGGCGCGAAAAAGGGCGCGGCAAGCCGCGCCCGAGGGGGAGATGCGATCCGGTCAGAGCGCGCCGAACT